>Ga0256833_1001979_pt1 | contig 14785 bp, 12 predicted proteins | sample 356284metaG_FD_190535 | JGI IMG/M metagenome (GOLD analysis project Ga0256833, IMG submission 190535) | Hydrothermal vent microbial communities from Mid Atlantic Ridge, Atlantic Ocean - 356-284 | ecosystem: Environmental > Aquatic > Marine > Hydrothermal vents | place: Atlantic Ocean: Mid...
CGCACCAGCCCGCGCGCCCCCACCACGAAAAGGGTCGGCCACAGCACCAGCCCTACGGCAATGAAAGCCGGGGAAAGCCAGGTCTGCAACAAAAACGGCGTGGCGTAATGCTGCAAAAGCCGCACCAGCGCCGCGTCCGTTGGCTGCCGATAGACCACCTGCTTGGCAGTCATCGAATGCGGCAACCAGGCGCCATAATAGAGGCGCGCAAAAATTAGCCAGCCGCCCGCCAGCAGCCCCCCCGGCACCCACGCCCGCCCCCAGCGCCGCCATATCGGCCAGGGGCTTCCACCCTCACGGCGCGCCTGCCGCCACCCTCGCCACAGGTCGTCGGCAAGCACCAGCAACACCAGCAGCAACGCGTCGGGGCGTGTCAAAAACGCCAGCGCCCCGGCAAAGAACGCCCAGCCGCGCCTTTCCATCGCATACGCATAGATCGTGGCCGTCAAGAGGAAAACATACACGCTGGTTTCCATGCCCCCAATGGCAAACGTCACACTCCACGGCGCCACCGCCCAGGCCAGGGCGAAAACATATCCCACCTCAGGCACACGCAGCCGTCGAGCCAACCGCATCACCAATAAAGCCGTGGCAGCATCGGCGAGGGCATTCGTGCCCCACGCGAGCCACGGAAAAGGGGCTTGCACGCCGCCGTTGAAAGCGCCCAACAAGGCCATCCAGAGCGCATAAAGCGGCGTGGTCGTGCCGAGGACGTGCTGGCCGGGGTTATACACCAACCCCCACCCCGCCAGTAGATTACGGGCATAGCGAAAGGTAATGAACGCGTCGTCAATGGTGCGCGGACCGGGCACCAGCCGGAAGGCCAACACCACCCCAGCCAGCAGCCACGGCAGCCCTTGCCTCCACCGACTGCGATTCATTCCAGCAATGCCTCCGAGGAAAACGCCGCTGGCGCGCGGGCAGCCCACCACCGCACGGTATACAGCAACACCCACACCACCAACGGCTCGAAGAAACACATCCCCACCGACGCGCACACCCCACTGGCCGAAAACAACCGTCCTCCCCAGAACAACCACGGCAATACCCAAAACACGGCCAGCGTCAGGGCAGCCGCCGGGCGGCCATACGTCTTCCAGCGGCTGCTCCAATAAGCCCACACCCACAAAAGGGGCAGCAAAAGCAATACCTGATCAGCCGGTACAACCCGCCCGCCGACCAACAACGCGCCCACCACCGTCAACGCCGTCGTCCAGGCCGCCTGATAGACCGATTGCCCCCATGAAGCCGCCCATTCGGCCAGCACTGCGACGGCCACCACAGCCACCAACAACCAGCCCACCTGCCGCCCTACCCCCGGCACAGCATGAGCCAGCGCCAGGCGCGGCGAAGCCGCGGCCTTGAAACGCAGCAGCAAGAAAGCCATCTCCAGCCCCCAGGAAGGCAAAAGCCAAAACGCGAGCACAAGCAACACTGCCGTGCTTCCCCAAAAGCCGCGCCACAAGCGCCACCGTCGCCGCGATGCCGCCCACAGCAGCAAGAACAGGGTCGGATAAAGCGACAGGCCGGGCTTGATCAGCGTGAACGTGAGCGCAATTCCGGCCAGGTCGTCACGGCCATCGAGCAGCGCTGCGAGGGCTATCATCAGCAACAACAAAACCAACACGACCACATCGGCGCGCAGCAAGGCCACCACGGCAAAATAGCCCGTCAATGCAAAAGCCCCCAGCGCAACCGCGCCGCTGCCGCCCGGTCGCCAGCGCAAACTGCGGGCAACCAGCGCCACCGCCGCTACCAGCGCCAACACCGCCCCCCACATTGCCCAGGTGCGGGCCGCGGCGAAATCTTTCAACAGGGCCAAAGGCGCAAACAACGCCAGCGCCATGGGGAAGGGATAAGGTTGCGGGGCAACCGCGAAGCCGTCGCGCTGCGACCAACCATACAGCAGCGCCAGGCGGCGGTAAGGGTCATCCCCCCCAAACAAGAAAGCCCGCATGGCCTCCCACGGGTAGCGCAGCGCCTCACCCCCAGGCCAAAGGCGCACCACCCAAGCGCTGAGCGCATACACCGCCGCCAGCCCTGCCATCCCCCCCACGACCACCACAGCCAGGCGGAGCATCCCTGCCCGCACTGTACGCGGCTCGCCGCCGATCATGCCGCTTCCTCCGTGCTGGCTGGCGTCACGAAAGGCGCATAGCGGGCCAGCAGCCGCCCCGGCACCCGCCCACGAATGCGCACACCGCCGCGATGGTGCTGCACTTCTTCCACCTGCCCCATCTCGTGAAACAGCGCAATCAGGCCGCCTTCCTCATAGGGCAAATCAACCACGATGGGCTCGTAAGTGGCATACAGTTTTTCGGAAACCGTCTGAAGCAGTTCGGGAATGCCATCGCCTCGCAGCGCCGAAATCGCCACCGCATGGGGGAAAGCCTGCAACGCCTCGGCGGCTTTTTCGGGCGCGGGCAGGCGGTCGATTTTGTTGAGCACCGTCAAGACAGGGATGTGCTCCGCCCCGATCTCGGCCAGGGTCTGTAGCACTGCCTCGGCCTGGGCGGCAGCCTGAGGGTGCGTAATGTCAATAACGTGCAACAACAAATCGGCTTCAGTAATCTCTTCGAGGGTGGCGCGGAAAGCCGCCACCAGCGAAGTCGGCAGTTTTTGAATGAAACCCACGGTATCGGTAAACAGCGCAAGATGGCCGCCGGGGAGTTCCACGCGGCGGGTGGTGGGGTCCAGAGTGGCGAAAAGCTGATCGGCCACGTACACGTCGGCCTGCGTCAACCGGTTGAGGAGGGTCGATTTGCCAGCATTGGTATAGCCTACCAGGGCCACCACCGGCAGGCGGTTCTTGCGGCGGCGGGCACGGTGCCGTTGGCGGTGGGCGCGCACTTTCTCCAGCTCTTTGCGCAGGTTAGCCATCCGGCGACGAATATCGCGCCGGTCGACTTCCAGTTGCCGCTCGCCGGGGCCTCGCAAGCCCACCCCGCCCATGCGGCCAGCACGGCCACCGCCGCCGCCCGTTTGCCGCGCGAGGTGCGTCCAGGCGCGGGTGAGCCTCGGCAGGCGATATTCGTATTGCGCCAGTTCGACCTGCAAAGCCCCTTCACGCGTATGCGCGTGTTGGGCGAAAATATCCAGAATCAGCGCCGTGCGGTCAAGCAAACGCACTTTTTCGCCAAAGGCGTTCTCGAGCTCCCGCAGGTGGCGCGGCGAGAGTTCATCGTCGAAAATCACCACATCGGCCTGGAACTCCTCTACCAGCGCCTTGATCTCTTCCACTTTCCCCGGGCCAATAAAGGTTTTGGAGTGAGGATGGTCAAGGCGTTGTGTGGCTTCCCCCACCACTTCCAGGCCGGCGGTTTCGGCCAGACGCGCCAGCTCGGCCAACGAATCTTCCAAAGGCAAAAGTTGGGGTTTCCCGCGTAGGGAGACCCCAACCAAAAATGCGCGTTCCCGCGGCGGGCGAGTAGGTTGGCTCACTTTTTCAACCATGCCACCAGCCGCTCCATGGCCTTGCGCAGTTTGGCCGTGTCGGTGCCCAAAGAAATACGCACAAAGCCTTCGCCGTGGGGCCCAAAGACCACACCGGGGGTCATACTGACCCCGGCTTCCTGCAACGCGCGCTCACAAAAAGCCTTGCTATCGGCTTCGCCCTCGGGCAACGGATACCAGACATACAACGAGGCTTTCGGGGTTTCCACGGGAATGCCCGCGGCGCGCAGGGCTGCCACCACAATGTCCCGCCGTTCCTGATAAATGGCATTCCGCTCAGCCACCCACGGCCAGATGCGGTCATCGGTCATCGCCACAATGCCGCCTTCCAGCACCGGCAAGAATTGCGAGGTGTCAACCTGCGATTTGTAAACATGGACGTAGCGCACCACGTCGGGGTTCCCCACCATCATGCCCAAACGCCAGCCAGCCATGTTGAAGGCCTTGGAAAGCGAGTTGAACTCCACAGCCACTTCTTTCGCGCCCGGCACCTGCAAAATGCTGGGGGCTTCATAGCCGTCGTAGGTGACGTCCACATACGGGGCATCATGCGCCACAAGGATGTGGTGCTTGCGGCCAAACGCCACCGCCTGCTCGAAAAAGTCCAGCGAGGCGACGGCTGTGGTGGGGTTGTTGGGATAGTTCAGCCAGAGGATTTTGGCGCGCTGCAATATCTCGGCAGGGATGGCCTCGAGATCAGGCAGGAAGTCATTTTCCGGCAAGAGGGGGACGAAATATGGCTCGGCGCCCGCCAGCACGGTACCTGCCCGATAGGTGGGGTAACCAGGATCGGGAATGAGCACGACATCGCCAGGGTTGAGCAAAGCCTGGGCGAGGTGAAACAGCCCCTCTTTGGAGCCAATCAGCCCCAGCACCTCGGTGGCAGGGTCGAGGCCCACCTGGAAACGGCGCTGGTAGTAATCTGCCACCGCCTGCTTGAAGGCGGGGGTGCCGCCGTAAGTGGTGTAGCTATGGGTATCGGGGCGCCGCGCCGCAGCCACCAACGCCTCGATGACAAAATCGGGCGGAGGCAGGTCGGGCGCGCCGATGTCGATGCGAATGATGTCTTTGCCTTCGGCACGCAGGGCCGCGATGCGCTTGCCCAGTTGGGCAAAAAAGTAGGCACCAAATCCGGCAAGGCGGTCGGCAGATTGGAACGACATGGGTCACTCTCCTTTCTTAAGGTAAGCGGCAAGTTTAGAGAAAATGCCGCTTTTGCCCGATTCATCGGGAGGTTCATCGCGCAAGGGCAGCAAAACATGAAAAGTGGAACCGGGGCACTTTTCTTCATCGTAGCCGGGAGACTCCACCCAAATGGAGCCGCCGTGGGCTTCCACAATGCCGCGGGCAATAGCCAGCCCCAGCCCCGGGCCACCGCCCTTGAAACGCGTCTTCCCGCTGGAGTGGGTTTGGGGGTCTCCAAGACGCCCAAACTTGTCGAAAATGATGCGCTGGTCTTCCGGTGCAATGCCGATGCCAGTGTCAGCGACCCACACCTCGACGAAACCAGGCAACAGGCGCCCATCGACGGTAATGCGTCCCCCATCAGGCGTGTATTTGATGGCATTGGTCAACAAGTTGCGGAACACCTGTTGCAGGCGCTCCACGTCGCCAAAAATCAAACGTTCGCTGCCAGGGAAACGGTGGACTTTGAGGGTCAAACGGCGCTCTTCCAACACCGGAGCAAGCTCATCGGTCAACGAGCGAAAAATTTGCCCCAGCCACAGAGGCTGAAAGGAGAGTTTCAGCATGTTGTTGTCTAACAGCGAAACATCGACCAGGTCGTCGACGATTTCGCGAATGCGCTTGCTGCCGCGAAAAATGCCCTCCAAAAAGGGGCGCGTTTGCTCTCGCAAGGCCTCGGGGGCCGCCCCCTCCAGCACATCGCGCAGCATGGCAGCATATCCTTCGATAAGGGTGAGGGGGGTCTTGAGTTCGTGAGCCGCCACCGAGATAAAATCGGATTTAGATTTGTCTAACCTTTCCAGTTCTCGCTGCACGCGCTCAAGTTCGGCGGTCGTGTGGTCGAGCTGAGCGCGCATTTCCTGATTGGCAGCATATTCCAACATGTGCAGCCAGTAAGGCATCAAGGCCGTAATGAATTCCAGGTTTTCGCCCTCGGTCAGACGGTCTCGCGCCACCTGGATGGTCACCTCGATCAACCGCTGGAGCGCCTCGGCAATGGTGATGACCTCGCTGTCTAAGTCGGTAACGGTTTGAGACCATACCCACAAATAGACGATGGAATCCAACCAGGCAGGGTCACCGCTGGCGACCGCCTGCCGCAAGAGTTCGTAAAAACGCTCCAGTTGGGGGCGCAGCCCTCCCCGCGTTGCTTCCCCCTGGGCAAGCGCGTCCAAGGCAGCCTCTATCCATGCATCATGCAAGGAATCCAGCGTTTGAGCGAGATCCATAAGCATAGTTTACGATAAGATGAGCATTTTGCCAATGGTATGACCAAAGCGCCTCGCGGCCTCAGCCCGCCTCTTCTGCAAAAGCAATATGCAGCCGCCCGGTGTCGTCATAGGTGTATTGCGCAAAGAAAGGCGGCATCTGCGGTGTCGCCGCCAGGACGCGCGGGAGGAGCACTTTCAAATCTTCCACCAGAGGAAGCTCCCGCCAGGCTTTCAACGGCACCCAGGAAACCAGCCCCTCGCGTGAGGGGCGCAAAGGCGCATCAAGGGGATGCGGCTCGCCCCGAAAGACAAACAACCCCACCCCAGGGTTGGTGCCGGTGTCAATGGTCACGATGCCGCACAACCAGAGGAAGGCTTCCAGCCCGGTTTCTTCCCGCAATTCCCGCCGGGCCGCGGCGAGCACATCTTCACCCGCCTGCACATGCCCGCCCACGCCGTTGTAAAGGTTCGCCCACAGCGGTTTGTCGGGGGCTCCCTTCAACAGCAGGATCTCATCCTCTCGCGTCAGGAAAATCAGCGTGCGTGGCACCAGCATATAACGCTCGCGAGTCACTTTTTGCGCAGATTTTGGCACCCCAGCCTCCTTATTCTGAAAAGCGTGACATCTGGCACATCATGCCGCGGTAATTTTAGCGCCCCTTGCGGCAAAGCACAAATTCAGGTAAGATAAAAGCGTTGATTCGGTTCTTCTTGCAAACTGCAAGGAGAACGCTACCCCACCTCATTCAGGAGGAGAAGCATGCGCAAGAGACGAACTCTGTACCTCGTATTTGCGCTCCTGGTTGTGGCGGCTACCGTGCTGGCGGCCTGCGCCAAAGCCACGCCGACGCCCGCCCCCACCGAGAAGCCCGCTGCGACCGAAGCGCCCACTCAGGCACCTGCGGTCACCGAAGCGCCCACCGAGGCCCCCACTGAAGCACCCACCGAAGCGCCTCAGAAAGCCGCCCTGGGCACCGCCGAAAACCCCATCGTCTGGGTGCTGACGCCCTCCCAGGATACACAAAAAGTGCTGGCTGGCGCCGAACCGATTGCCCAATACGTTGAAGACAAGACCGGCCTGGTGATCAAACCCGTCATCCCGACGGACTACTCGGCGCAAATTGAGGCCATGTGCAGCGGCGAGGCCCAAATGGGCGCGCTGAACACTTTCGGCTACGTGCTCGCCAGCAAGAAGGGCTGCGCCGATGTGGCGCTGGCTTCCGTGCGCTATGGCTCCACCTCCTACGCGGGGCAAATCATCACCCGCCCCGACACGGGCATCAAAAGCATCAAAGATCTGGTCGGCAAGACCTTCTGCCGCCCTGACCCTGAATCCACCTCGGGTTGGGTGATGCCCAAACTGATGATGCTGGGCGCGGGCATTGACCCCGACAAAGACCTGAAGCAAATCGTCGACACCGGCGGCCACGACGCCACCGTGCTGGCTGTCTACAACGGCGACTGCGACGCCGGCGCGACCTTCCAGGACGCTCGCGTGCTGGTTGCTAAAGACTACCCCGACGTCAACGACAAGGTCATCGTCATTGCCCAATCCCCGCCCATCCCCAACGACAACATTTCCTTCCGGCCTGACTTCCCCAAAGACATGCGCGAGAAGATCGTGAACGCGCTGCTGACCCTCAACGACACCGATGAGGGCAAGGCCATGCTGAAGGGCCTGTTCTCGTGGCAGGGCCTGAAGAAAGTGGACGATCACTTCTACGATGGCTTCCGCCAGGCGCTCGAGGCCGCTGGTCTGAGCCCCGAAGACCTGAACAAATAACCACGTCTCTTTCAAGGCGGGGGAAGTTCGCTTCCCTCGCCTTGGTTTTTTTTATCATCTGCCGGGCTTCCGGCCTTTCCACTTTGCGAGGGCTTTATGCTGGTCGTAGAACACCTCACCAAAGTTTACGAGGACGGCACCGTCGCGCTGAAAGATGTCAGTTTCACGGTCGAAGATGGGGAATTCCTGGTCATCATCGGCTTGAGTGGTTCGGGTAAATCCACCTTGCTGCGGTGCATCAACCGCCTGATTGAGCCCACAGAGGGGCGCATCCTCTGGAATGGTGTCGACATTACCCAAACCAGTGAAGCCGAAATGCGCCGCATTCGCCGCGAAATCGGCATGATCTTCCAGCACTTCAACCTGGTCGAACGCTCCAGCGTGTTGACGAACGTGCTCACCGGTCGGCTGGGCTACCTGCCCTCGTGGTGGAGCCTGATCAACTACTTCCCCCAATCGGAAAAGCGGCGGGCGATGGCCGCGCTGGAACGCGTGGGCATCGGCGACAAAGCCCAAAACCGCGCCGACGCGCTGAGCGGCGGCCAAAAGCAGCGCGTGGGCATTGCCCGGGCGCTCATGCAGGAACCTAAAATGATCCTCGCCGACGAACCGGTTGCCAGCCTCGACCCGGTGCTCGCTCATTCCATTTTAGGCTACCTCGAAACCCTCAACCAGGAACAAAACATCACCGTGCTGTGCAGCCTCCATTACCTCGACCTGGTGCAACGCTACGCCACCAAAGTCATTGGCCTGCGAGACGGACGCCTGGTGTATGAAGGCACGCGCGAACAGATCCGCAACATCACCGACGCCGAATTCAAACACATCTACGGTCAAGAAGCCCAGCGGCTCAGCGTGGGCGGATAACCCTCAAGCCTGAACTGCATAAGGAGTCATTGTGGCCGAAAAAAGCCCCCCTCTTGCCAAACCCTCCTGGCTCCAGGCCCTGCTCTCGCTGCTGATTCCCGGCCTGGGACAAGCCGTTGGCGGCGCTATCAGTCGCGGTTTCTACATCTTGCTGAGCATCATCACCCTGAGTGGCCTGGCAGTGTTTGCCGCTGCCCAACGCCCGCGCTACCCCGACTACGCGCTCAGCTTTCACGCTTACCTCCTCTTCCTTGTAGAATCCGCGGCGCTCCTCGTTTTCCTGCTGGCCATCTACTGGCTGGCGCGGCGCTACGCCATGCGCTCGGAATTCGCCCGCAACGTCGCCACGCCGGCGTTCGTCATCCTGGTTGTGGTGGTGCTGGGCCTTACTGCCCCGGCGATGATCGACACCGTGCTCACCGCCGCCGACATGAAAAAACTCTACGCCATGACCTCGCTGCTGACCGCCTTCGTCACAGTGGCGATCTGGGCATGGAACATTTTCGACGCGGCGCGCCTGCGCGGAAGCGAACACGCTCCCAGCATGAGCACCTTTTACATGCTGCTCATCGTGGGCATTCTGGTGCTCGGCACCCGCATCGTGCAAATCAACCCCGAAAAAGCCATTCGGGAATACAAAGACACGGGCGTCATCCTCAGCCGCATTGTCTGGCCGTGGAAAGTCGCTTTCGACTACTCAGAATCGCAACTGGTTGCCACAGCCAAAATTCAGGCCCCCTGCCCCCCCGGAGCCAACCCGCCGCCAGTGGAACAGCCTAAGGAAGGCCAGCCGTGGGTCAGCGTGACGCCCACATGCGGCAAACTGAGCACTCGCGACAGCAACGGCAAACCCATCTTCGGCACCTTGCTCACCATCAAAGGTGGGGGCTTCCAGCCCAACAAAAAAGTCCACATCCAGTGGGCCAACCCCTTAGGCAACGCTTTCACCCCCCGCGGGTTCGGGCCGACCGACATTGAAGTGGGGCCAGATGGCACCTTCACCACCAAACTTTACATCCCCGACGTCACCATCCCCAGCATGGCTCAGGGGCCTCAGATTCACGAGCTGCGCGTGGTGCAGCGCGGCACGGCGAAGTTTACCGGCAAATTGAGCAAAGAAATGAAACTCGCCTTACAGGCCATGCTGGAAAGCATCATGATGGGCCTGATGGCGACGGCGGTCGGTATCGTCCTCAGCGTGCCGCTTTCCTTCCTGGCGGCCCGCAACCTGATGAGCACACTGCACACGACCACCCAGGGCTTCGTGGGCGGCGTCATTGGGCTGGTCGGAGGGGCCTACCTCGGCAAACTTGTCGGCGACTGGCTCACCCCCATGGTGGGTGGGCTGGAAAAGGCACCCATCCTCACCTTCAGCATTTATGTCGTGCTGGTGCTGGGGCTGGCAATTGGGGCCTACCGATTGCTGAGCCGCGCTTTAGACTCCGTGAGCGAACACCTGCCCGCGCCGGTTTCCCTGGGGGTGGGCATGGTCGGGATGGCGCTGGTGGGCGCCGCCGTGGGCTATGCTCTCGGGTTGGGGTATGCCCACGGCATCTTAGGCATTACCCGCGGCACCGAAGGGGCGCTGGCTGCCGCCCCCCACACCGCCTTGCTCGGCGCGGTGCTGGGGGCTTTCCTGGGCGCTTTTTGGGCCTGGCGGTTGGGCACCAGCAGCACCATCCCCATCGGGCAGATGATTTACGCCGCCGTGCGGCTGACCCTCAACATCGGGCGCTCGATCGAACCGCTGATTTGGGCTATCATGGGCGTCATCTGGGTTGGTCCGGGGCCGTTTGCCGGCTTCATCGCCTTGACCATCCACTCGGTAGCCGCCCTGGGCAAGCTCTACTCCGAAGCCATCGAAAGCATCGACCCCGGCCCCATCGAAGCCTTGCAGGCCACCGGCGCCAGCCGCCTGCAGACCATCGTGTACGCGGTCGTGCCGCAAGTCATGCCGCCTTTCACCGCTTTCACCCTCTACCGATGGGACATCAACGTCCGCATGTCCACCATCATCGGTTTGGTCGGCGGCGGCGGCATTGGCTTCCTGCTGATTCAATGGATTCACCAGTTCCAATACGAGCAAGCCGGGCTGGCCGTGTGGCTCATCACCATCACCGTAGCAACCCTCGACTTCGTGAGCGCGAGCATTCGCGAAAAGATGGTGTAAACCATCAACCCACCAATCCTGTGCAACCGCCCCTTGTCGTCTGGCAAGGGGCGGTTTTGACGAATGGTATAATCGCGGCTATGCGTCACGGGTTATGGTTCACGGCGCGGCTGGCCGTGCTGGCCGCAGCAACAGGCGTGCTGCTCTTACTTGCGGGGCGAGTATGGGTCATGTGGCGGGCAGCCCCCTTCATCACATCACCGTCGGCAGCGCCCCCCCGCCGGGTCGCCATCGTGTTTGGCGCCGGGCTGTGGCGCGACGGCTCACCCACCCCCATTTTGCGCGACCGGGTCGCCACGGCTGCCGACCTCTACTTCCACGGGCAGGCACAAAAATTGCTCTTTAGCGGAGACAACCGCTTCATCAACTACAACGAGCCGGAAGCCATGCGCCGCTATGCCCTCAGCCTGGGCGTTCCCAACGAGGCGATTGTGCTCGATTTTGCCGGCCGGCGGACTTACGACACCTGTTACCGGGCCAAAGCCATTTTCGGCGTCCAGCGGGCGCTGGTGGTGACGCAACGCTTTCACCTCGCACGCGCCGTTTACACCTGCCGCGCTTTGGGCATCGACGCCCTCGGCGTGCCTGCCGACCGCCGCCGTTACCGCACCCTGCCCTACATTTACTGGAACGCCCGCGAAGTGCTGGCCTCGGCACGGGCGTTGCTCGATGTGCATGTCACGCATCCCTTGCCTGTACTGGGCAAGTTCGAACCCATCTTTCCGGAGGAAAACCCATGATTGACCGCGACCAGGCCCTCGCCATTGTGCATGAATTCGTCCAAAGCCCCAACCTGCGCCGCCACATGCTGGCGGTGGAAGCCGCAATGCGCTTCTATGCCGAAAAATTCGGCGAAGATGTGGAGAAATGGGGCATCACCGGCCTGCTGCACGACTTCGATTGGGAGATCCACCCCACCCTGGAAGAGCACCCGACGGCAGGCGCCCCGATTTTACGCGAGCGGGGTGTGCCCGAAGAAATCGTGCATGCCATTCTCACCCATGCCGACCACACCGGCGTGCCTCGCGAAACGCTGATGGAGCACGCCCTTTACGCCTGCGACGAGGTCACCGGCCTGATTACGGCGGTGGCACTGGTACGGCCTTCCAAATCGCTCTACGACCTTAAAGTCAAATCGGTCAAGAAAAAGTGGAAGGACAAATCCTTCGCGGCCGGCGCTGACCGCGAGGCCATCCGCCGCGGCGCTGAAGAAATCGGCATTGATTTGTGGGAACACGTCGGCAACGTCATCGAGGCCATGAAACGCATTGCCCCCGAGCTCGGCCTCGACGGCTCGCTGGCCTCATCATAGCGTGCTGCGCTGCTTTTCAAAATATGCTACACTATAAACACCGCGGCGCGCCCGCATCACAGCAGGCCGCCCACGCCCACGTTCACCGCGCACGCCCGCGCTCAACCGGCCACGGAAGGAGGAAATGCCATGCTTAGCGGGAAAGGCATGTATTTGTGGAAAATTTACCGTTGCGAAAACGGCGATCCGCAGGCCATCGCCAACGTTGCGGCGGAAGCCGGACTTTCACATGTGCTCATCAAAATTGCCGACGACGGCGGCATCTACAATTATGACTGGGACCACCATCGCGACCTGGTGCCCCCGCTGGTCAGCGCGCTTAAAGCCAAAGGCATCACCCCGTGGGGCTGGCACTACATTTACGGCCGAGACCCCGTCACCGAAGCCCGCGTGGCAGCCCAACGCACCCAGCAACTCGGCCTGACCGGCTACGTTATCGACGCCGAAGTCGAATTTGAAGCCCCCGGCATGGCAGAAAAAGCCCAAACTTTTATGGATACGCTGCGGCGCGAAATGCCTTCAGGCGTGCTCATCGGGCTGAGTTCCTACCGCTTTCCCAGTTATCACCCCGCCTTCCCCTGGCGCGAGTTCCTTGACCAGTGCGACTTCAACATGCCGCAGGTCTATTGGATTACTGCCCACAATCCCGGCGCACAGCTGACCCGCACCGTGCGGGAATTCCGCGCCATGTACCCCAACCAGCCCCTTTTGGCCGCCGGCTCGGCTTACAAATACGGCAACTGGGTGCCTTCGGTTTCCGAAATTCGGGAGTTCCTGCAAACCGCCGTCAACCTGGGCGTGCATGCGGCCAACTTCTGGGAATGGCACCTCACCCGTGACCTGCTCGACCCCAGCATCTGGCAAGCCATCGCCGACTTCCCGTGGCCCGACAGCCCCCCGCCCGTGCCGCAAGACATCACCGAAAAGTTCATCGCCGCCCTCAATACCCACAATGCCGATACCGTCACCGCCCTTTACACCGAGCGGGCAGTGCATGTCACCAGCGCCCGCACGGTAACAGGCAAAGCCGCCATCCACAGCTGGTACACCACCTTTTTCAACAACCTGTTGCCCAACGCCACCTTCCGGCTTACCGGCCACTCAGGTACAGGCAACTCCCGCCATTTCACCTGGGAAGCCACCTCCAGCGCAGGGCAGGTCCGCAATGGGAACGACGTTTTCGGCCTGCTGGATGGCAAAATCGCCTATCACTACACTTTCTTCACCATCGAGCGCTAAAAAACCCACTTGCAAGCAACCAATCAAAAAAGCCTGGCGACGGTACGCCAGGCTTTTGCTTTGCCTTTGGCCTGGGGCTTCTAAGCCCTTAGTATCCATCCGAAAAATCCCTGCAGGTGTGTCACTGCGAGGCGGGCTGCGACGACGCTCAGCCCACCGTGCAGTGACACAAACCGGGGGAACTACGCAACTTCTGTTATTTGATAATAGTGATGGTCACCTGGCCGCCTTCCGGGGCCACCATTAGCATGTGCGATTTACCCTGAGGATCGGTCACCTGCAAGGTCCAGCCATTCTGGTCATCGCCCATTTTGGTCGTCACTTTATAACCTTGCCGGGCAAAAGCCTGGTCGAAGAACTGCATCACCTGTGCTACGGTCATGTCGGGCACCGTGTAAACGCTGGACGTGCCCATCTGCATGGTCAGCGTCGCGCTCGGTGGCAGCGGCACAGGCGCTTTGGTGCCTTCCGCTACTGGCGGGGGGGTAATCTGGATGTTGCCATTGAGATTGGAAAGGGTGGTGGTGACGGTCACCTCCACAGGCACCTGTTTACCGTTCTGTTCCACTTGCCCTTCCACACGATAAAAAGCGCGCACCATTGTGCCATCTGGCAACACGCTCACCTCGCCCTGGACCGTGGTCACACGAGCCTGGGTCGCGCCAGTCAATTGCGGAATTTCCAGTAACAACGCCTGCCACTTCTGGCCCAGGGTTCCCAAATCCTGGGAAGCGTTATAAGTGTAGCGATATACTTTCATGCCGTCCATCGTGGCTGTACCGTTGGGCTTCCAGTGGGAAGCATCAGCCAGCCCCACGTCCATCATGCTCACCACCAGCGCTTCAGGGTTGTCGACGTTTTGCGCGCTGGGAACGGAAATCCAGTTGTCGCCAGCGCGATACCACGTCTTACCTCCCACCGACACGATTTCCGTCACCTGCTGGCCGTTTTGCACGATAACCTGGCGCGAGCCTTGGCCACGCACGTAATCGCTTTTGATTTTGTAAAGATCATACGCCTGATTCCCTTCTTTGACGTGGACGACCATTTCCTCGTGGAAGCTCTGCAAAGTGGTGCTCTCTTCAGGCGAATGCCAGTTCAAAGGATTGGCCTGCTCACCTCCACCATTCTGCTGGCCGGAAGGCGCTTCTTGCGTCATCATCTGAGCGCCCTGGGTCATGGCAGCCTGCACCGTGGGGCCCACCTGGGTCATTGCTGCCTGCACTGTGCCCGCCTGGGTCACCATAGCCCTGGCCGTCGGCGCAAACTCTTCCGCCTTTTTGGCAAAATCGAACACCGACGAAAGGCTACATGCCAACAACAACATCACAGCAAACAAGGAAATCGCCAAAACTTTTCTGCGCATTGCTTACCTCCTCAAGAAAAAGAACGCCTGGGAAAACACACCGATGAAGCTACAATGCCCCCGCGCGTAGGATGAGCCTTCCCAATCAGGGAAAAGCCCGACACTTTCACTGTGTATTATTGTACCTCACAACCAGCCAGGACACAAAAACCTGCCGTCCCATCGGAACGGCAGGCCATGCCCTGAGCCACCGACGGGA
>Ga0256833_1001980_pt1 | contig 14771 bp, 12 predicted proteins | sample 356284metaG_FD_190535 | JGI IMG/M metagenome (GOLD analysis project Ga0256833, IMG submission 190535) | Hydrothermal vent microbial communities from Mid Atlantic Ridge, Atlantic Ocean - 356-284 | ecosystem: Environmental > Aquatic > Marine > Hydrothermal vents | place: Atlantic Ocean: Mid...
TACTCTATCCATATAACAGGTACTAGTATCTACAGAAAACACCTCATAATTATGCCCACGACTCCCATAAAATTCACCCCCAGGTGTAATGGTAATTATCTCTGTTTCTTGTCCATTATAAATATGATAGCAAACTTCCCTAAAATCACAGGTTTGAATATCAAACTCTCGTATTAAATTCTCACCACAACAAGCAGAAACAAATACTTTCTGCCCCGTTGAGGGCAGAGCAGAAAGTATCATTAATATCATTATCAACAATTTATCCTTTATTCTCATAATTAAGAATTTTATTGCTTGATATATGAAGTTTAAGGTTATTTTTTATTGTAAAAATTTTAGCTTTAAAAATTTAGAACCGATTAAGATTCAAGATTTTTAGTGTTAAAGATAATTTCTATCAATAAGATTACACAAAACAACAAAATGCTGCAATATTGTTCAAAAATATTAATTTTTTTTGAAATAAAGGGAGTAATATCCAATTATTTTAAGGTTTTTGTTAATATTATCCATACAAAAAGACAACTTCCCTCCTAAAACAGCCAAACTTTTGTTCCTTCGGTGCAATTTTTACACATTTCTATTTTTTCCCTGCCTTTGTGTATTGCATTTCGAAATGCCGAGTAATTGTCATTATCCCAAATTTCATAAAATGAATTTTCTTTTAATTCTCCCATGACAAGTTTAGCATCTTTGTCAAAACAACAAGGCACTACCCTACCGTCCCATGTTACAACATTGGAATGCCACATTTTCCAGCATTTATTTGCCAGTTTATTTTTGATAGAATAACTACCGTCAGTATTTTTTCTGTATCTTGAATATTTTTCAATTGAGGGAATCAAGGGATTACCATTTTTATAATCATAAATTTGTGCCGTTTTAAATAATACACCGTCAACCCCCATTTCTTTTGCCAGGGCTCGCACTTCATCTATCTGATGTTCATTTGGTTTTACTACTAAAAATTGAAAAAAAACAATAGGTTTTTTTGAATTTAATTCCTTTTTCCATTTAATAATATTTCCGGTTCCTGCCAGTACTTTATCGAGTTTACCTCCTCTTCTATAAGATTCATATACTTCCTGAGTAGTCCCGTCAAGAGAAATAATCAATCTATCCAAACCGGATTCTACGGTTTTTTTTGCATTTTCATCCGTTAGAAAATGTCCGTTTGTAGAAGTAATAGTATATAATTTCTTACTTGAAGCATATTTTACCATGTCTAAAAAATCAGGGTTTACATAAGGTTCTCCTTGAAAATAAAAAATCAAATAAAGCAATTCCCTGTAGATTTCATCTATTATTTTTTTAAAAAAAATTTTATCCAAATCACCGGTAGGCCTTGAAAAAGCGCGCAAGCCACTCGGGCATTCCGGACAGTGCAAATTGCAAGTTGTGGTCGGTTCGATCGAAATAGAAAACGGCTTACCCCAATGTTTAGGTTTACCTGAAATATTGGAATAATAGTAGGAACTCAATAGCTTCAATAAATTTACAACCCTGCAGAAAGACAGTTTGGATAAAAAATTGACTGTATCAAATATGCGAGCTGCATTCATAAAGCAAAAATATTAATAAAGCCATAAATATAAGATAATAACTAAGACATAGTACTTTTGAGCTGAAAAAAAATTGCAGTTATATCTCTTTTCGCAGTCTTCCGACAGGAATATTTAATTGTTCCCTGTATTTTGCGATTGTCCTTCTGGCAATATTATACCCCCTCTGACTCAACAATAAGCGCAATTGTTCATCGGAATACGGTTTCCTTTTATCCTCACTCTCAATAATATTTTTCAAGTTTTCCTTGACTTCAATTGTAGATGCTTCTTCTCCATCTTCTTTAGTGATAGATTCTGAAAAGAAATCTTTTAATCTTTTTATACCAAATTCCGTTTGAACATATTTTGAACTGGCAACTCTGGAAATAGTAGAAATATCCAAACCGGTAATATCGGAAATATCTTTCAATATCATAGGTTTCAATTTGCGCATATCACCGGTAAGAAAATAGTCATATTGAAATTGCATAATCGCATACATTGTTTTGTATAATGTTTGTTGCCTTTGCTGAATAGCATCAATAAACCATTTGGCTGAATCAATTTTTTGTTTGATAAACATCAATGCCTTTTTATCTTTTACCGGATTCTTTTTAGCATCAGTATTTTCCTTATAAGATTTTAATACATTAAGGTATGTATCATTAATATGTAATTCCGGCAACTGACTATTATTAAGAGTCAATTCAAGTTCTCCATCTTTATTTGAAATTATAAAATCAGGAACGATATATTCCATTTTATTAATATTGGATACACTAAACCCACTTGCGGGTTTGGGATTCAATTTTAATATCTCACTTATAGCATCTTTCAGTTCTTCCTTTGAAATAAACAGATTTTTTTGAAGTTTCGTATAATGCTTTTTGGAAAAAATATCAAAATGATTCATCAGAATCTTCATTGCCAATTCTTTGGAATACAAATTTTCATTGCTTTTATTCATCACATCCCTCAATTGTATAATCAAACTTTCCTGCAAGTCTCTTGCTGCAATCCCCGGTGGATCCAATTTTTGAATTTTCCTCAAAACTTTTTGAACCATCTTTTCGTCAACTTCAATATTGTATAAAAACAATATATCATCAACAATATCGCTCAAATCCCTGCGTAAGTAGCCATCGTCATCAATAGTACCTATTATCTGATGGGCAATTAATTCTTCTTTTTCATCTTTCAATTCCAAAAGCCCTATTTGCCTTTCCAAATGCTCCAATAAAGAATCATATACTGCTACAGGCACATGTTTTTCTTGCAAATCATCATACTTATTATCCGTGTATTTATAAGAGATAGGATCTTCCTCGATATATTCCTTTATATAATCATCAAGTTCAAATGGTTCCTCTCTTTCCCCTATTTCATCCTTAGACTCTTGTTCCTGTTCATTTCTCTGTGAATTTTCCAAATCAAAAACATCATTATATCCGTCATCTTCTTCCAAAGCAGGATTATTCTCCAATTCTTCTTTTATTCTCTGTGACAAAGAAAGCGTTGGCAACTGTATCAATTTCATCAATTGAATTTGCTTTGGCGAAAGCTTTTGTACTAATTTCTGACTTAAATTCTGTTTTAACATATTTCTTCTCTTACTAATAAAACACTCTAAAGTGTTATCATGTTTCTTCTAATTTAATATTTGTATATTATTCTACAAGCAAAGATATATGTTATTTTTTTATTATACAAAATTATTTATAATTAAATATTTTACATTTGTATAAAATTAGCAATATAATATCAAAATTTAAAGTTCAAAGTTCAAAGTAATAAATTCAGAACAACTAACCACTTGTGAATTGTGGTGGCTTCAAAATTAGTAACTTCTGATTTGTAATCGGTTAATGCAATTTGCAATTTCAGAACATAGAAAAAAGCAAATGGATATTATTGAAAAAAGATAAGATAAAACAAATAGGCCATACAAAATACTTCCATATTTTCTTATTTTATAAAATTAAAGCTTACATTTGTCAAATAAAATACCATCACCATGACAATCGATGAAAAAATACATAAATTAAGAAATGAATTAACTAAAAACGGAATTGATGCATATATCATACCTTCAAGTGATGCCCACTTAAGCGAGTACGTTGCAGACCATTTCAAAGCAAGAGAGTGGATTTCCGGTTTTACCGGTTCTGCCGGAACAGTAGTCATATCCAAAGATCATGCAGGACTTTGGACTGATTCCAGATATTTTCTACAAGCTGCGGAAGAACTTAAAGGCTCTGAATTTGTATTACATAAGGTTATAGACAGATCATATCCTAATTATGTCAAATATATTGTCGATAATTTTCCTGAAGGGTCAATAATTGCCTGCGATGGAAAAGTCTTTTCTTACGGTCAGATAATAAATATAAAAAAGGCTTTTGAAGAAAAAGGAATTGAATTAAGAACCGACATTGACCTTATAGCAAAATTATGGGAAAACCGCCCACCTCTACCTGAAAAAAAAATCTTTGAGTTGGGTATAAAATATACCGGTAAAAGCAGAAAAGAAAAGTTTGCTGAAGCAAGAGATATCATGCATAAAAGCGGAGCTTCACAATACTTGATTTCAGCACTTGATTCTATAGCATGGATACTCAATTTACGGGGATCGGACATTGATTATAATCCGGTTTTTCTTTCTTTTGGGATATTGCGCAATGATGACTTCCTGCTTTTTATAGAAAAAAATAAAGTCAGTAAAGAATTAAAAAATATTTTAAAAAGAGACAATGTAATAATAGAAACTTATGATAAAATATATTCTTATCTGAGTTCTTTGGATAAAAATATTAAAATTTATGTTAATCCGGACACTTGCAATTACAATCTTTTTACTGCAATTTCTACGGAAATAATAGAAGGTGATGATATAGCCGGCAATCTTAAAACAATAAAAAACCCCGATGAGATAACAAATCTCAAAAAGGCTCATATTATTGACGGTGTTGCACTTACTAAATTTTATATTTGGCTTGAAAACACTTTAAAGTCAAAAACTGTCAGCGAGTATGAGGCCGCAGAAAAACTTGCTTATTTCAGAAGCCAAAATAAAGAATATATTAGTGAAAGTTTTGGTGCTATCGTAGGATATAAAAGCAATGGGGCAATAATACACTATAGTCCGGAAAAAAATAATTGTGCACAAATCAAACCCGAAGGGATGCTCTTAATAGATAGTGGCGGTCAATATCTTTGTGGCACTACGGATATCACCAGAACTACCTATTTCGGAACTCCTACCAAAGAAGAAAAAAGAAATTTCACTCTTGTACTTAAAGGACATATCGCTGTAGCATTACTAAAATTCCCTGATGGTACTAATGGTTATCAAATCGATACCTTTGCAAGACAATATCTATGGAAATACGGATTGAATTATTATCATGGTACAGGTCATGGTGTTGGATTCTTTCTAAATGTTCATGAAGGTCCTCAAGGTATAAGTTCCGCTTTGGCAAAAAGGTCAAAAGTCCCGATAAAACCCGGAATGCTAAATTCAAATGAACCGGGCTATTACAAAGACGGTCATTACGGAATCAGGATAGAAAATCTAATACTTACGGTGCAAGATACTGAAACAGAATACGGAAAATTTTACAAACAAGAAACCGTAACTATGTTTCCTATCGATCTCAAGCTTATTGATCTGTCTATTTTAAATAAAAACGAAATAAATTGGATTAATGATTATCAAAATGAAGTTTTTAACAAATTATCTCCACATTTGAACGATGATGAAAAATCATGGTTGAAGGAAAAATGTAAAAATATTTAGATTTTTTTTCGATATTTTTATTATTTTTATATTTTTGCTAAAAATAAGTATATTATGGCTAAATTAAACAGGGATTATGGACATGGAGTACAATTCTTGCTTTGGACTCTCTTATATGTTTTCTTATTGATTTTATTGATGGTATGGGTTTATGATAAAAACTTCCAATTTTTACCATAATTGTAAATGAAAACTCTTTTCCCTCAAAATATTTCTACAAGGGATTTACATCATATTATGCTCGGGACAGTAATACCTCGTCCTATCGCATTTGTCAGTACCGTGAGTACACAGGGAATAAAAAATCTTGCTCCTTTTAGTTATTTTAATGCGGTAAGTTCAAACCCACCTGTAATGATGTTTTCGATTAGCAGAAAACCGGATGGCTCTAAAAAAGACACACTAATCAACATTGAAAATACTGGAGAATGTGTAATAAATATGGTAAAATATGACATTGTAAGACAAATGACAATTGCCGGATATGCATTTGATTATGAAATAGACGAATTTTCAAAATCAGGATTAAAACAAATTAAATCGGAATTAATAACTCCTCCAGGTGTAAAAGAATCTCCCGTCAGATACGAATGTAAACTTAACCGTATTATATCTTTGGGAGATAAACCCGGAGAATGCTCAATAGTATTGTGCGATGTAGTATGCTTCCATATTGATGAAAACATAATGCAAAACCATAAGATAATTCCGGAAAACACAAATATTATCGGCAGACTTGGAAGTACAAACTATTTGAAAATAGAAAAAAATAATATATTTTCATCTTCTCAAAACAGAAAAACAACACCTATAGGATTTGACAAACTGCCGGAAAGTATTGTTCAAAGCAAAATACTCACCGGTAATGAAATATCCGAAATAGCCGGATTAGCAACTTTACCCTCAAGACAAGAAATAATGGATAAATACAAGCATCTAATAAAAAACGACCTTGACACTCTTCATTCATTGGCAAAACAAGAAATATACCATGGCAATATAAATGAAGCTGCTGCCATTTTAATGGTAGGAGAATATTTAAAAATATAGATTTTTATATTTTTTTCTTTTATAGAATCAGCTGTTCTGTTTTTTATTCTCGCGTGTCATATACACACCTGCCAAAATCAATATTAAACTAAAAAAATGTACTATACTTAATTTTTCACCATCTATAAAACCCCAGAATAAAGCTACCAAAGGAATAGCAAAACTTACGGAAGAAGCAAATAGAGCATTGGATTTTTGAGCCAGTTTAAAAAACAATACGGTTGCCATTACGGTACTGAACAATGATAAAACGGTAACTGCAGATAATGACATCCATGCATCTGGATTTGTTCTCACAACATGAATAAAATCACTTCTTAACAATAATATTATGGAAAAATATCCGAAAAAGATAAAAGATGCCGCTGTTAATATAACCGTATCATGATTATTAAAGATTTTTTTTACAAGATTCACATTAAAGGCATAAAAAACAGTCGCCAATAAAATCAATGATGAATAAAAAAATCCACCCTCAAAAGAAATATTATTGTAATAAACAATCACAAATGCTCCTGATAAACCAAGAATAACACCGAAAAGTTTTTTAAACGTAATTTTGATATGAAAAAGAAAAACACCCAACAGCAATGTAAAAATAGGTGTCAAGGCATTCAATGCACCGGCAAGGCTGCTACTGACTCTCGTTTGGGCTAAAGAAAACAAAAACGGAGGTATTCCACCACCGGCCAAGCCTACCAAAAGGTAGTTGTACCATTTTTTCCACTCTATTTTTTTAAGATTAAATACGACAATGGGAGTAAATGCAATAGTCGCAATTAAAATACGAAGACTTGCAACCTGGACACTATCAAATGCCACAAGAGATTTTTTAATCAAAATAAAAGATGTACCCCATGTAAGACTCAAGATAACAAATGCTACCCAATCATTCCACTTTACTAATTTTTTAATAGGCATCAAATTTTAAAATATTTTGAAACTACGCTTGTAGAATCATTTTTAACAAATCAATTCATTCTTGGTTTAAACTTTGATTTCTCCATTAATTTTTGAGAATCTTTATATTTTATCAAAGATTGAATATCCATTTCTATATTCCTGCTCATAAATGCCGAAACGATTTTATATCCCAAATAATTTCCTGTTGCACCGGGAGATTTTCGGGGCATCCCCAAAGCTTGAGAATTCGGAGCTACCGAAGTAAGCCTTTTTATTTTGTAACTATCCGTCGTATAAAAAAGATTATTTTCAATATAAAAGTTCCACATTTCCCTTTCATTTTCACCCAACCAATCCAACTGCCCAGGAGTATATCCAAGTAATACCGTATCAGAGATTTCCGGTACCAATTGCTTTAAAATATAGAGTTTTTTCCCGTTTTTTATCATTGCATCAATAGCTCTGTTACCATCCGGTTTTCCCAATTTATCATCAATCCATAATTCCAATACTTTTTTTACTATATGCTGTTTATTATAGGTCCTGATCAAATAATTTGAGAAAGTGTTTTGTCCGTGTTCCAATTCATTATAAGGAAATTTATTTCCTAAAAACAAATCCGCACCAAATGCCAAACCATCTCTATCACCATCCTTAAAAATAAATCTTTGAATAGCAAAAGCCGATATGTACGAATATAAAACAGGTGGTTTTTCTTTTTCAAACAGTTTTCCTGAATTTTTAAAAGCTTTTCCGAATTTCATTTCCAAATCTCTCATATCCCCAAAAACTTCCCGAATCATATCTTCTATACCGATTATAGTCGTATCCGTAACAAAACGTTTCAACTCTTTAAAAAACAATAATGAATCCGATTTATATCCGGATAGAGGAACAACCTTTTCAAAATATATATCCGTAAAAGCAGGATATTTCCTATACAAACTGTCAAACGAAGATTCTATATCGGATGTATCCAATTCAAAAATCTTTTTATCATACCGGATTATTGAAACGCCACTATCATTATAACTTTGTTTTTCTTGTTTACAACTCAAAACAAATATAACTACAAAAGCATAAACGATATATTTACAATACTTTATCATCAGTTTTAAATCTTTTGTTTGTAAAATTTTTTAATAAATTCACAAACTCCCATGAATTTTCCACTTGCCAAAATTCTTTTGTTTTTAAATATACCGAGAAAGAAGTGGACATACCTTTAATAATATATGGTAGCAACTACTTTCCTCCTCCTTTTCCCATTTCTAAATTCACACAAATATATTCCTTGCCATGTACCTAAATTCAGTTTCCCGTCAGTAATAGGAATTGTAATGGAACTACCAACCAAAGTTGATTTTATATGCGCAGGCATATCATCGGGCCCCTCAACTGTATGTGTATAATATGGCATATTCTCAGGAATCAATTCATTGAAACTTGTTTCAAAATCATCCAAAACCGAAGAATCATAATTTTCATTTATCGTTAATCCGGCCGAAGTATGATGAATAAACAAGTTTAGCAATCCGGCTTCAGGTAAATCCAATTCATTAACTACTTCATCCGTAATAATATGAAATCCCCGGGAATGATTGCTCAATAAAAACTCTTTCTGTTTTATCATTAGTATAATTTATTTAATTTTTAAAAAACATATCTATTTATCGGCGGACATTCCAATGAACCGAAATAATACATCAGACTGAGCCCAATAAATGAAAATGTGTCTCTATCTCGACTATTCCCCCGTTGCTTACCTTGAACAGCAAAACCCGGTATTCCAGATCTGTCCGATAATTGCACAGCAATATCCCCCCTCAGACTTCTCAGTTCCTGCATATTGGGATAAGACGTACTTACATCATCCAAATAATCGGTACTTACAAAACGGTAAGTCATCTCCAAGTTGACACTTAAAACATGATTTATATCCCATTTTATACCTCCTCCTACTACCATACCGGCAGCATATTCAAAATACTCTTCGCCCAATGCTTGCCCTTCTGTTCCCAGTTCTCTCAGGCTATACCATTTCCCATTCAATTTAGATTCCGGATTATAATAAAAAATATTAATTCCACCAATAATATATGGTGTAAAATAATCTAATGATGACCCGTGGATATATGGTAAAAAATTAAATTCAACCTGCTGTGTAAAATCCACAATAGGACTTCTAAAGCTTAAGTTTCTTTGTTTTTCAAAAGTATTATATGAGTCTTTATCATCACCTTTTACCGTTCCATAACTCAACATTGTTTTCATCGCTATCCTTTCATTGAAAAGAAATCTGAAATTTGCTCCCCCCGCTATACCCGGCTCCAGCAAATTAAATCCTGAGTTCAATTCCCCAAAATAGTTTGATACACCTAGCCATCCTCCCAATTCATAACCCTTTTGCGAAATCAATTGATTTGAAAATCCAAGGATAAAAACTAATAAAAATATTATATTTCCAATTTTCATAAACTAAAATTTATTTTCATCAATATATCATTCATAAACGAAATAAGCAACCGATATTATATTATTTATACCAAAATAATCAATTTAAAATCTTTAAACACATCTCTTTTGTCAACTCAATACTTGTCACTAACTTAGCTCCTATTCCCTTGGATTTCAAATCATATTCGCTTAATATTTCAAATACTTCCACCAATTTTTCTTTAGAATAATTCTTAGCTGCCTTTTTATAATTGTTTAAAAAATAAGTGTTTTTTAACCCGATAAGATTTGAAAGTTTATTATTATCCATTCTGATATTATCCTTAACTATCAAAAGCTTTGAAAAATACCCATATAATGTCGATATAATATATTGAATAGGAAACTGAGTCGGATTAGTACTAAAAACATCAATTATGCCAAATACTTTTACCATATCTCTATCACCTAATGCATTATTGAGTTCAAAAACAGAATACTCCCTACTCAGACTTATATTACTCCTGATATCTTCAACATCTATTTGCTTATTTTCTTTTACTGCTATCTTGAGTTTGTCCAATTCATTATCTATCTTACTTAGGTCATTACCCAATAACAGCATCATAAGTTCTGCCGCTTTGGATGATACATTTATGCCTTTCTCTTTAGCATGAGATATTATCCACCCGGGAATCTTATTTTCGTACGGTGATTTTGATTCGAAAACCACCCCGTTTTTTCTTATTGCTTTTGCAAAAGAAGTTCGCATATCCAACTTCTTCTCTTTATGAGCAATCACCAAAATAGTAGTTGAAACGGGATTTTTAACATAAGGTTCCAAAGAAGTTAATTCTTTCATCTGTTGAGCCTCTTTCAAAATTATCAATTTATATGGAGCCATCACCGGATATTGTCTGGCGCTATTCACAATATTGACAGAATTAGCATCTTTTCCATAATATAACATTTGATTGAACTCTTTTTCCATATCCGTCAAAACATTATTTTGAAACTCAATTACTATCCTATCAATATAAAAAGATTCTTCCCCGTGTAGTAGATATACGGGAGAAAATTGTCTTGCCTTGATACTTTTATATAATTGCTCAAATGTCAAAATAAGAAATTTTTCGCAAAAATAACTTAATATTTGCCAATTCTATAAATATTAGGAATGTATTTCATTTTTATCACTATCCGGGTAACAGTATAATGAAATTGATTTAACCATTTTACAAGTATATGACGTACGAAATAATTTTAAATAAAATTTATTCTTTATAATTGCGTTAATATTCGATAACATAAAAAATAATCCAAATGAAAATATTTTACGGATTTGTAAGTATATTAATAGTCATATTTTTATTTCTCTCGTCAGGATGTTACAAAGAAAAATACTATGAAGGCAGTGATGTCCAATTGCGATTTTCAACCGACACCCTTACTTTTGACACTGTTTTTACTACTGTAGGGTCGGCTACCAGAATATTGAAAATTTATAATGACAAGGATCTTGCAGTTAATATATCAAAAATAAAAATAGAAAACAATAATCACAATCAATTCCGGTTAAATATCGATGGAATAAGTGCCAATAAAGCAGAGAATGTAGAAATAGGACCAAACGACTCAATATATATTTTCGCCGAAACAAATATCAATCCGGATGACCCAATATCCATAAGCCCCTTTGTCATAGAAGACAATATCGTATTTGAAACCAACGGACAAACACAAAAAGTATTGCTCGAAGCCTGGGGGCAAAATGCCAATTATATAACAGGAAAAGGAAAGGGAAAGCATTTTCTGACCACTTGCGCTATGGGAGAAATAGTGTGGGATGATCAAAAACCTTATGTTTTGTACGGTTCATTGCATATCGACAGTTGTACTCTTGTGCTACCTGAAAATACAAGACTGTATATACATGGTGGCATAGCCAAAAGCCCTAATGATAATTTTTATTATGACGGAAATTTATATTTCCATAAAAACGGAAAATTAAAAACATTGGGAACTACGGAAAACCCCGTAATTATTCAGACAGACAGACTTGAACAAAAATATCAAGACATAAATGCTTTATGGTCAGGAATATTTTTTCTACCCGAAAGCCGGGGTTCCGAATTAAACAATACAATTATACAAAACGCAACGATTGGATTGTATCTTGATTCATTGGCTTCTATCTCTCTAAATAACACAATAATCTACCATATCGGAGCCATTGGGATATATTCCAATCACGCTGAGCTCAATGCGGTAAATTGCCTTATTGCAGATATTGGAGGATATAATGTAGTTATGGATTACGGAGGAAAAATGAATATGAATTTTTGTACTATTTACAATAATAATAAGGACGATGCTCTTGTTTTAAAAAACTACAAATGTCTGGATTCCGATTGTTTTGAGACTATTCCATATCCATTGGAAGCAAATTTCACAAACTGTATCATCTATGGCGATAATCAGGATGAATTATTATTATCAAATGCTACAAAAGACATCCCTGATAATTTTAAATATAATTTTGAAAATTGTCTTTTTCAAGTAAAAGATATTACAAAAAACAATCAATTTCCTCACTTTTTTGACAATACAAGTGCATGTATAAACGGTGCAGGAGATAATAATTTATTTTTGGACATTGAAAAATACGATTATCGACCGGATACAATGGCAATTGTAATTGACAAAGGCAAATATATACCGGGTATTAATACGGATATTGACGGATTACCAAGGGACTCAAACCCTGATATAGGCTGTTATGAATTTCAAAAATAGAACACATTTTTATATTTTTTAAAAATAAAATTTATATATTTGTGTAAATAAAATACTTATAACCCTGTAATGTTAAATAATTATAAAAATATAATATTATTATTGTTTATCAGCCAAACATTATTTGGGCAAATCCAAAAAATTTTTTCTGATGTTCCTAAATTATATTCTATCTTTGGAAATAGCGTGAATATAGAAGGAGACTATTTAATAGCTACAAGCAAAGAGCCTTATTATTCACCATATCGTCAAAAATATCTTAGGGCATTTTTATTTAAATATGAAAATAACAAATGGATTCAAAAAGACACTTTGGCAGGAGCCATTTTCAATCAGAGTTTTAATGATCTTGGCTTATCTTATATGAGTTTTTCCGGTAAAACCGCATTTTTCAGAAGACCAAACTATAAAAACTCTATAGATGAAACAAAAATATGGATATATGATATTTCAAATGATAAATTCGAATTAACGGATTCTATTACAAACGAAAAGAAACTAATCGGTAAAACAGTCCTTATCGCATCATCACAAAATTGGCTTTTTGTACGAACGCAATCATCATCCAAAAAATCAATGATTGATTATTTTTACAAAAAAAAAGATAACAAATGGATATTTTCCGATTCATTGGAATATAAATATATAATTAACGGTACAGGTTTATTCAGAACTCAGATGGATGAGCAATTTATCGTAACTTCATACGGCATAAAAGAAGATAACAAATTTATCAGACATGCATTGATTTACAAATTTATTAATAATCAATGGAACATTTTTTCGGATTTTATTATTTCCGGGGGCTCGAGTATGGCATATACCGAAGATTTAAAATATATTGCCTCCGCTTGGAATGATACAATTAAAATATATAAATATAACGATGGCAAATATATTCTTAACCAAAATTTACATGCCGATTTTTATAAGACCACTACTATTTTCGCACCTTCCATTGCTATTTCAAACGGATATTTATACGCCGGCTATTATGATTATGTTTACCGGGGCAACCACGGAGAAGTTTATCAATATATTTTAGATGATGATTTGTGGAAATTAAGAAAAAAAATCAAACCCTCATATCCTGACACCACTTTTATGCATTTTGGCGAAAGTCTGTCTATCTCGGGAAAAAGATTGGCAATAGGCGCTGATTATGATTATACTTATGGCCCAAACCGGGGAGCTATATATATCTATTCCACACCTGTCAAGACAAATTTGATTGATACGATTTGTGAAGGGAACGATTATATTTTTCATGACACCATACTTCAGACCACAGGTATTTATACTGATACTTTACTTACTTATTACGATATGGACAGTATTGTCATATTAAATTTGACCGTCATTCCACAATCTCAAATCATTCTTGACACTATGCTCTGCGAAGGCGATTCTATTATTTTAGGAGATTCTATTATTACAAAATCCGGATACTATGAATTCTATTTCAATAGAATAAACAATTGCGAGAGTTTTGTAAAAGCAAATATCAAATTTGATTCTTTGGAAGTCTTGGATTCAATATTTCCCGATTTTGGATGCAATAGCGGTGAAATTTCATTAAACATAGAAGGGAATAATCCCCCGTATAACCTAACATGGGATACAGGAAAAAGCACAAAAAACATTCAATCCCTTGAATCGGGAACCTATTATCTAACAATATCTTCAAATAATAATTGTCATTATGAATATGAATATGAAGTTCCGTCAAAAGCCCCATATATCATCGTTCCCAATGCTTTTTTCCCTGAAGGTAGCGAAGAGATAAATAAGATATTCAAACCTTATCTATCAGATACTGAAAATGTTAAAATCATTTCTACAGAAATATTTAATCGATGGGGTGAAAAAGTATTTTCATCTTCAGAAAACAATTTTTGGGACGGTAGTTATAAACATAAAAAAATATCTCCGGAAGTATTTCTGTACCGGATTATAGTCAGATCTCCTTGTGGTATAGAAGTCAAAAAAGGTCAAGTTAGTCTTTTGAAATAACCTTTATAAAATTTTAATCTATAACTTCCCAAATAACACGTAATATATTTTTAAAAAAAGCCATATTTTCTTATAGATATATGGGTTTTTTTATATACCTTTGCTATTACGTATAACGTAATATATATAAATATGAAAAAATTTCCTGATTGGGTGTTAATCCACAAAAGAAAAGGCGTAGAATTAAGAGAAATACGTGGTCGTTATTATGCTTATGAAGTTTCAAGCAA
>Ga0256833_1001981_pt1 | contig 14769 bp, 14 predicted proteins | sample 356284metaG_FD_190535 | JGI IMG/M metagenome (GOLD analysis project Ga0256833, IMG submission 190535) | Hydrothermal vent microbial communities from Mid Atlantic Ridge, Atlantic Ocean - 356-284 | ecosystem: Environmental > Aquatic > Marine > Hydrothermal vents | place: Atlantic Ocean: Mid...
AGGGACCTCAAGCCCGAGGACCTAGGCTACGCAGAGCTAGTAGAGGAGCGCAAGGTAGGAGAAGACAAGATGGTATTCATAGAGGGAGCAAAGAACCCAAGAAGCGTAACAATACTGCTGAGGGGAGCCAACGACATGCTACTCGACGAGGCTGAGAGGAGCATCAAGGATGCACTCCACGCCCTGAGGAACATACTGAGGGAGCCCAAGATCGTCGGCGGCGGCGGGGCCGTCGAGGTCGAGCTGGCCGAAAAGCTTAGGGACTACGCTAGGAGTGTCGGCGGTAAGGAGCAGCTAGCCATAGAGGCGTACGCCGAGGCGCTGGAGGTCATACCCACGGTGCTAGCCGAGAGCGCCGGCATGGACGCCCTAGACACCATACTACAGCTGAGGGCGCTACACAACCAGGGCTTCAAGAACGCCGGCGTCAACGTGCTGGAGGGCAAGATAGAGAAGGACATGACCAAGATAAACGTCTACGAGCCCGTGCTCGTCAAGAAGCAGGTGATCAAGAGCGCCAGCGAGGCGGCGACATCGATACTGAAGATCGACGACATCATAGCGGCTGCCCCGCCGAAGAAGAAGGAGAAGAAGGGCAAGAAGGAGGAGGAAGAGGAGGAGACTGGCGGTAGCAAGTTCGAATTCTAATGAGGCCCCAGCCCTTAAGGGCGCCCTTTCAGCCTCTTTTACATAATCCTTAAGTCCCCCCTCCTAGATGGTATTTCTGATGGTTCCCCAAGGGTTCCAGGCTCTGTAGCTGTATTCGGCAGTGACAATTCCCTGCATCATGTCTTTCTGCTACTTGAATACGGAGTGCGTGTCTGGCATCACGTTGACATTAAGTAGATGGCAAGCATTGCTAAGGCTATGCCCACGGCTTGGCGCGCTGAGAGGCTCTCGCCTAGGAGGATCACCGCGGCCACCGCCGTGAGTGCTGGGTAGAGGGCCGTTAGGGGTATCACTATCGATGCCGGGCCCCCCGCCTTCAGTGAGAGGACTAGGAATACGTAGCCCAGCGTGCCAAGTGCGCCCGCGAGAAACGCCGTCATAGCGTTGGTTACACTCATCGATAATAGTGATCTACCGTAAATAGCTCCAACTACAGCAACCGCTACTACCACTGCCAGGTTACTGGCGAAGTACACCTTATACCACTCGCCCAGCCTAGCCTCGGCCTCCTTAAGCGCCACCCCCCAGAAGCCCCAGAGGACCAGGCACAGCAGCGAGTAGACCAACCAGCGCTCCATGGAGCCCCCAGGCCCGCCAGCCCCCCGTGGCTCCATTATATCTCGGAGCCGCCTCACGGGGGTAGAGGAGTTGAGCCACCTTTAATACCCCCACGTCCGCATAGCCATTCTAGGATATGGGGAGGGCATGGCGTCTCTGATAAGTGATGAGGAACCCGGATCCGACGCCCTCCCCGCCGGGGGCTAGTGGGTGGATACGATGACCTCCTTGGGCTCGGGGACCGGGGATCTGAGGGATCTAGCTGAGGGCGCTAACTACTTGTTCCTATCGTACCTGGTATCCTTCATTGCATTCATAGTTGAGATAGCAGCTCTAGCCGCGGCTGGCTTCACAGGCATAACAGCTGCCATACGGGGGGCTCCTCCCCCCGGTATCGCTAGGAGTGTGGTGACAGAGGTTCTAGCGGGCATCGTGGCGGCGCTGGTGTTGTCCCTAGTAGCGGTGCTGTTATCCCTTAAGGGGTTCTACCACCTACAGCTCTATGACAGCCTCAAGTATGGAATAGGCTATACGGGCGTGAAGATAGGTGTAGCGGCCGTTGTATTGATACTGCTGGGGGCCCTGGCAGCCCTCGCCTCTCACGGTGGCTCCCTCATTGGGGTATGGACGGGCGCTAGCCTACTGATAATCGGGTTCATTATAGCGCTCGTCTCACTGGTATTCATAGCCGTGGCGCTCTGGAGGCTCGGCGACGAGGAGGGCGGGGGGCTTGTGAGGCTTGGAGTAGTCCTGTGGGTTCTAGGGATAATACTAGCTATAACCAGGGTCGGGGGGCTCCTAGCGTTCATAGGCTCCCTACTGATCATGATTGGCGCTAGGGACATCCGCAACAAGGCCCTAGCAAGGCTAAGATACGCGGAGGCCCCCATGAGTCCCAGCGGGATGAGCGCGAACCGCTAGAGTGGCACGATTAATCACAGCCTTATTAATCTCTGGAAGCGTAACCCCCCTCCAGGGTGCGCCGCGGCCTTGGAAGAGGACGAGTTCTACTCAGCATACCCGAGGGTGGCCGAGGAAATAAAGATAGGGCCCCCCATGCTAACGAAGTATGAGAGGGCGAAGCTCATAGGGGCTAGGGCCCTCCAGCTATACTACGGGGCGCCCCCACTGGTGGATCCCTCCATTGTAGGCTCCCTCGACCCCGTAGTCATAGCGCGCTACGAGGTAGACAATGGGCTCCTCCCCGTCACCATCTATAGGTACCAGAAGGGCACTGGGAGGGGCCAAGCCATACCCCTCAGGCTCCTACTCGAGGTTGAGAGGAGGGTTGTCGGCGGCAGGATATACCGGTGAGGAGGGGCTGGAGCACCCCCAGGGCCTGGGGGTGTGCACCTCAATCCTCAACAGGTGGCTCGACATAATCGAGGTGAGCCAGGCGCCGCAGGGGCTTAGCGTGCTAGCCGTTGAGAGGGGCTACACGGACTGGCGCAGGCTCTACGCTGACCTCGCGGCCGCGGGGTGCACTGCCTTTGCCAGGCGCGAGGGCGGCCTCGTTAGGATGATTATAACGAGGAGGGTTGTAAAGCCGAGGACCGGCCTCGCACTCGCCCTTGGGGTAGCAGTCCTCGCCACGCTATACATAAGCGGGCTCTTCTACGTCAAGGGGGCCCCGAGCGGGGCTGGGGGACCCGCCTGGAGCCCCCTCGCCTACCTTGGAGCCCTCCTAGTCCCACTCATGATACATGAGTCGGGCCACTACGTCACCATGAGGAGGTACAAGGTGCCGAGCAGCGTTCCCATACCCCTCCCGGCCCCGCCCTACCCGTGGTTCCTCGGCACTTTTGGGAGCGTGATACTGATGAGGTGGCCCCCACCGACTGCTGAGGAACTCGCACTGATAGGGATAGCGGGCCCCCTGGCGGGCTACGTGGCGGCGATACCCATCACGGTATGGGGGTTGCACTCCTCTATTCTGATGCACCACGCCCCACCCGGCACGCAGGCGGCGCCTCTGGTGCCGCTCTCCATGATACTCCTAGACCTAGCGATGGGCCCCAGGGGCAGCGGCATGATCGTGATGAGCCCCCCCGCCTTCGCGGGGTATGTAATGTTCTTCGTGACCTTCCTAAACCTAATGCCTATAGGGCAGCTCGACGGCGGCCACGTAGTCAGGGCCGCCCTCGGCGAGAGGGGCCACTCGATTGTGAGTAAGGCCTTCATACTGGGCTTGATGGCTGCAAGCATCTTCTACCCCTACCTAGCCGGCTTCACGCTGATAGCCATACTCCTCTACTTCCTCTCTGGGGGCCGTCATCCAGGGCCAGCCTTCCCCCACGAGAGGCTCTCGCGTAAAGGCCAAGCCGCTGTCGCACTCTACGCGGCACTCCTAATACTGACCCTACCCATACCCTCCTAAGACCCGCCACCCAAAGAGCGCCCTGGGGAGCGTACTGTATGGCCTGGAGGGGGGCCGCGGCCTCTCGGCCGTGCGTGCTGCCGGCCGGCTACATCCTGGTGATAGCCGAGAAGCCCAAGGCGGGGGAGAAGATAGCTGAAGCCCTAGCCCTGGGGAGGCCCCTAAAGTGTAGGTGGCGCGGTATACCATACTGGATCCTCAGGCACGATGGTAGGACAATAGTTGTAGCCCCCAGCGCGGGCCACCTATACGGGCCCCACAGCGACTCGCGGGGCTACCCCGTATTCGACTACGAGTGGAGGCCGCTCTGGGAGTTCGAGAAGGGCTCGAGGCACCTACGCAAGTTCCACGGGCTCCTAGCAATGCTTAGTAGGAGGGCCTCGCTCTACGTGAACGCCTGCGACTACGATATCGAGGGCAGCGTGATAGGCTACATGATAATATACATGCTTGGGGACGTGAGGAGAGCGAGGCGCATGAAGTACTCCAGCCTCTCACCCGTGGAGATAAGGTCGGCCTTCAAGAACCTCGCACCCCTCGACAGGGAGATGGTCGAGGCCGGAATAGCCAGGCACGAGCTAGACTGGCTCTGGGGCATAAACCTATCCCGGGCCCTCATGGACGCCGTGCGCAGAGTCACTGGGAGGAGGGTGATCCTAAGCGCCGGCAGGGTCCAGACCCCCACCCTAGTCGAGGCCGTTAGGAGGTGGAAGGAGAGGAACCTCTACGTGCCAACCCCCCGGTTCAAGCTGTCTGTTACACTCAGGTATGGAGGCGTCGAGTTCACAGCGCACCCCAAGGGATGGGAGCCTGCCACGAGAGAGGAGGCGTCGAGGATAGCGTCGGAGATAAAGTCAATGGGATGGCTGAGGGTCGCCGATATAGAGAGGTCTGAGAAGAGGCTCAACCCCCCGCCGGCCTTCAACCTAGGGGACCTCCAAGCCGAGGCAGCCAGGCTCTACGGCTACTCCCCCATGAAGACGCAGAGCATAGCTGAGAACCTCTACCTGGAAGCCCTGATAAGCTATCCGAGGACGAACAGCCAGAAGCTCCCTCCAACTATAGACTACCACTCCATTATATCCAGGCTCTCGAGAATCAAAGCACACGGCCTCGGAGCCCTGGCCTCGAGGCTACTTAGGGAGACACGGGGAGTCCTCAGGCCCGCACAGGGTAGGAAGGATGACCCGGCGCACCCCGCAATATACCCCACGGGTGAGTTGCCCCGCAGGGAGCTCAGCCTGGACGAGTGGAGGATATACGAGCTCATAGCTAGGAGGTTCCTGGCAGCGTTCTCCTCGCCTGCCAGGGTGTCATCGACGGTGGTTGTACTCGTGGACAGTAAGGGGAGGAGGTTCGAGGCGCGTGGCCTAGAGGTCTTAAACGAAGGCTGGCTAGCGTACTACCACTACATGAGGCCCAGGGAGTCGACGCTGCCAAGGCTCAGGGTCGGCGAGAGGGTGCAAGTTGTGAAGGCCTCCTACTCGACGGAGTGGTCGAGGCCCGCGATACAGCTCTCAAAGACCAGCCTCGTTAAGTGGATGGAGAGGGTGGGCATAGGAACCGAAGCCACACGCGCTAGGATAGTCGAGATACTATTCAAGCGCGGCTACTTGGAGAGTAGGGGCGGCTCGACTGCGGCCACGGATCTCGGGGTAGCTGTGGCGGAGATAGTCGAGGCCCTCATACCCAGCATGGCGTCGCCGGAGCTGACGAGGAGGTTCGAGGAAATGCTTGAAGCCATTAGGAGCGGTGCGAGGACTAGGAGGGAGGTCGTAGAGGAGTCGAAGAAGGCTATAATGGGTGTGATAGAGGAGTTCCAGAGGAACATAGAGGAGCTAGGGGTAAAGCTGGCCTACAGCCTCGGAGCCATGAGGCCGCCCGCCAGGTGCCCCATATGCGGCCGTGAGAGCGCTCCGGGGGCCCCGAGGGGGCTCTGCAGGGTGCACCTCGAGGCGCTGGAGAGGCTCTCAAGCAAGGCGCCTCTCATCGCCTCCAAGCTGGGGGTGAGCCTTAGGGAGGCCGTGAGAGCCGTCGCTAGGAGGAGAGGCGATGCAGGCAGGTGGGTGATCGAGGTAGCAGAGGCCGCCTTAAGCGATGAAGCCATATACTCCTACCTGACGAGGAGGGCTAGCCCGCCTAGGTAGGGTATCTTCAACGTCATGCCGTGGAAGCTGACGACCACGCCTATCACCCAGGAGTACGGTATACCGCTCGCCTCGACGAGAGCTCCTGAAACGGGGTCTCTGAAGGCGACGCTCCCACAGATGAGGGGATCCCCGGGGTCGGGGATCGGGTTTGTGAGCCTATTATCGCCCCAGACAACATAGCACCAGCGACCAGCGTACCTATACACGTAGGCTACCCTGTGTATCACGTAGGTGCTACCCCACCGGTAGACGACTATATCACCCACAGCTATATCCGCCGGATCCTTCTTCTCGAGGAGCACGATGTCGCCTGTATGCAGTAGGGGCTCCATGCTATGCCCCCTAACAACTGCTAGGTGCTCGAAGGAGCCCTGTCCACCATTACCAGCTACCGCGAGTTGCTGGGACAAACTGAACGATAACAGCAACACTACTATAACTACGAGCCTCCTAAGCGCGGGCCCCACCCTCCCGCACCTCAAGAGGCCCCATTGCGTGCTAAGAACCTTTTAACGCCCTCCTCGAGGGGGCGCGCATTAACCCCCTCCAAGGTTCATCGTAGAAGTACATCACTTGCACCCGCTTATATCTGAAGGCGGGGCCCCACCCTCCTCGGGGTGCCATGCAGCATGGGGGGTGGCGAGTTCGAGGAGTATAGGAGGGTTATAACGAGGATCGCTGGGGAGGCCGCGGGGCTCCTCAGGGATCTCGCCTGCGAGGAGAAGTATGTCGAGGTGGTTTCAGGAGAGACTATGAGGGCCGACATCGAGTCCGAGAGCTACATAATCGATGCACTCAAGGCCGAGGGCTTGGGGGGGAGGGTTGTAACCGAGGAGAGGGGCGTCGTCGAGCTGGGTAGGGCGGGGCCCACATTTATCGTCGACCCCCTCGATGGCAGCACTAACTACAAGGCCTGCATACCCTGGTCTAGCGTGTCGATAGCCGTGGTCCCCGAGGGGTCTAGGAGGCTGAGAGACGTAGCGGCGGGCGTCGTGGCGCCTGTCTTCTATGGGCCATACATAAGCTTCACGAGAGGCGGGGGCTGCTATGAGGGCGCCTCCAGGGTTAGGCCCCGCGAGCGGCCCCTAGAGGTTGTATACGTATACGTCGAGCACCCTGAAGCAGCTGAGGGCCTCGCCAGGCTCACGAGGGGCCTCGGGGGCCTCAAGGTTAGGAGCCTGGGGAGCGCGGCGCTGGAGATGGCGTATACCGCTCTTGGGAGGGGGCTCCTCTTCCTCGACCTGAGGAGCCGCCTCAGGAACGTTGACATAGCCGCAGCACTAGGTATAACCATCGAGTGTGGGGGCGAGGCGGTCAACTACAATGGTGACCCGCTCGACTCCGGGGTTGATAGTGTGAAGCGGGTGGGCACCGTAATATCCTCCCTGAGACCCGGGATACTCAAGGAGGCCCTCAGCATATTGAGGGGGTGAGAGGAGTGGGCGAGGATCCCCGGGGGAGAGAACTAGTTAGGGCCCACTTAATCGTTAGGGGGATCGTTCAGGGGGTATTCTTCCGGGCCAACATGAAGAGGGTGGCGGAGCAGCATAACGTTAAGGGGTGGGTGCGCAACCTGCCAGACGGCTATAGCGTCGAGGCAGTACTAGAGGGGCGCAGGGAAGACGTGGAGAGGGTCATCTGCTGGAGCCTCAGGGGGCCCCCGCACGCTAGAGTCGAGGAGGCCAGGGTAGAGTTCCAAGAGTACAGGGGGGAGTTCAACGACTTCCGCATACGCTACTAAAACGTAAGAGACCTAGGGGCGAGGCCGGCGTCGGCAGCGCCGGCCCGGGCACATTGCCGCCCCAGGGGGCGGCTAGCGCCGAGATCTCTCCTCATACACCGGCCGCCTGAGCAAGCGCGTGGAACCGCCCCCTTATGAGGGCTCCCCAGCCCGTGGGGCGCCGGCTGATCCGGCGAGGGGGGTCGATGGGTGGGCGGCGTTGGTAACCGTTTTATAGGCCCGGCTGTGGTGCGGTGGTAGGTGCTCGACGTGAGCGAGGGTGGGGCCCCGGGCATCACTGCTTTCGTGTTAATGATTGTCGAGCTGGGACAGGAGTATGAGATAGCTAGGAAGGCTAAGGAGCTTTACCCGAGCGAGGTGAGGGAGGTCCACGTGACTTATGGGGAGTACGACATTGTTATTAAAGTTGAGGTTAAGAGCCTTAGGGATCTGGATAGAGTAGTCACGGGGCTGAGGGGGATACCAGGCGTTAAGACGACTACTACCCTGATATCCTCCGGCGCCTAGATGGGCAATGGGAACCTCAGAAGGGCTGCAACGCCCCCCAGAGGCTTGAGTTTATCACCTATCGGGCTGTCGGCTGGCACTATCACTATCTCCCCCCGAGTCCTCTCCGTGTTCTCTAGAGCCTCGTCAACCGCCTCCCTAACCTCGTCATCTATGGTGTAGAGTAGCTCGTCAACCACAATTAAGGCCTCTACTGCCCCCAGCCTCGACGCCGCAAGGACCTTCTCAGCGCCAAAGACGACGCGGTCGGGGCTCCTAGCAGCGGCCCTCATTATCTCCTCCAAGACCTCCTCACCCCTTATGATGCTGTACTCCTTTAGAGCCTCTCTGACGACGGGTCTCCTCACTATCTCGCCTATACCAGCCCTACCACCCATCGAGACCGTGTCAACGTAGACGCTTAGGCTGCCAGCTAGCTCCTTAACCTTGGCTGCGACATCCTCCTTCAAGGGCCCGGGCCCCGCTATTACCGCGACCCTAGCCCCCTCCCGGGAGGCCGTCTCTACGACTAGCCTTGCAATCTTCTCGATGTACCCCCTAACCGCCTGGTCGCGTGTGGGATCGTCCTTCCCGGGTATGTTGGAATACCCCTCAGCTACTAGGCGATACCCGTGGACGGCTAGGAGTGCTATAGCGTACTCCTCGTAGTCTACAGCCGCTAGGACAGCCCTACCCCTGGGGCCGCTTGACTCCAGCCTCCTCAGGGAGGAGCCGCTCCAACCGCCCCTCCTCTCTATAACCACGACCTGGCCCGGCTCAATGGTCATTGCATGGTGCTTCCCCCGTAGCCCGTACTCCTCAGGCCCCTCTACTATGACGCCGTAGAGGCGTAGCCTACCAGTGAAGGGCTGAAACTCTGCGGCCTTTAGCTCGAGCGTAACTATCACGGGTTTCCTCCTCTTCTCCTCGCTACCCTTAACAGCTACATCCCTAAGCGTTCTACCGGTCACCAAGTCGCCGGGCCTTAGAGTGTTTCTCAGAACCCAGAGATCCTCCTCGCTCTCGGGTCTGACCTCTATCCTCCACCCCCTCCTATCGAGGATCCTGACCCTCAAAACGCGCCCAGCCCCTGGGGATGGGTGTGTTTACCCGGAGAGCTTAAACCGGAGCATTCCAAGCGACCGGCGTCTCGTCATCTAATCCTTCACCAGGTATACGAGCTCTCCCAGGGCCTCAGCCTCCTCGGGGGGTTTGGTGTAGGTTCCGACCGGGGTCTTGTGTAGATCCTCTAACTCGCTCGCCACGCCGTTGAGCTCTTCTGGGACGAGGAGCCTCGCTGACGGTATGGGGTCTCTGAGGCGTATGCCGATCCTCTTCTTGTAGGCCCATACCTCACTGTTGACCTTAGCTATAAGCCTGGCTACACGGGCCAGCTCTCCCCTCTCAGAGGCGTCGGCTATGAAGGGCTCCGGCCACCTCTTCTTATGGACCGTACCCCCGTAGAGCCTCCTGTGTATCATGTCCGTCACAAAGGGCATTATGGGTGAGAGCGCTATTGTAATCCTCTCCAGGATCTCGTGTAGAGTGTACCAGGCCCCCCTCTGCTCTTGGGCGTCATATCTGCCGGATCTATTGTAGGCCCTCTCCTTAACCATCTCGACGTAGTGGCTGGCGAAGTAGTCCCATGAGTACTCGTAGAGCGAGAGGGCGGGCTCGTAGACGTCTAGGCTCGAGTAGGCCCTATCAACCCTCTCGAGGTACTCGTCCAGCAGCGCTAGGAAGGCCTTGTCGAGCGGCCTCAACTTATAGCCGTCGCGGGGCTTCTCAAACCCGCTGACGAATCGGGCCAGGTTCCAGAGCTTTGTGACGAAGACCCTCCCCGTCCTCAGCTTCCCGTAGTCGACCCTGTAGTCGTAGCCCAGCTTCGAGGCTGATGCCGCCCAGAACCTGAAGGCGTCCGCACCATACTCCTCAATCAGGGGCTCGGGGTCTATCACGTTGCCGAGGCTCTTATGCATAGGCCTACCCTTCGGGTCCAGGCCCATACCGGTTATCCTAACCCAGCGGAATGCGGGCCTCCCAGTGAGCTGGTAGACCCTGAGTATCGAGTAGTAGAGCCACGTCCTAATAATGTCCTGGCCCTGGGGGCGTAGCACCCTCTCCTTGGCCTTCTCGTAGAAGCGGGGGTTCCTCCTCCAGCCGGTCACGTAGAGGGGGCTTATGCTCGAGTCAAACCAGGTGTCGAAGACCCTCTTCTCGCCCACGAGGTACTCGCGTGGGGCCCCGCATACCGGGCACCTATCCCAGGGGGGCTCCTCCTCCCATGGCCTGTAGTAGCGGCCGGGCTCGGGTACTAGGAGGGCCCCGCACTTGGTGCACCTCCACAGGGGTATCTCGGTCCCGTAGAAGCGGTCCCTGCTTATCGGCCAGTCCATCTTGAGCGAGTCTATCCAGTCGTATAGCTTCTTCTTATGCATCTCGGGCCTGAACTCCATCTTATCAGCCACCCTCTTCACGTCATCCCGGAAGTCGAGCTGCTTCAGGAAGAGCTCCCTCCTGTGTATGATCTGGAGTGGCGTCTTGCAGCGCCAGCACACTGGTACGCTGTGCCTTATCCTCTCCTTCTTGACTAGTAGGCCCTTCTCCTCTAGTATCTCCGCTATCCTCCTCCTAGCCTCTTCAACCTTGAGGCCCGCTATCGGGCCTGCCTCGGGCAGCATCCGACCGTCCTCCCCTATAATGACCCTGGGCTCGAGGCCGAGCTCCCTGAAGAGCCTCACGTCGTCCTCGTCTCCGTAGCTGCATATCATCATTAGGCCCGTGCCGAAGGATGGGTCAACGCTCGGGTGCTCCACTATTACGACCTCGTGGCCGTAGAGGGGCGCTATAGCCTTCCTCCCCGCGAGGCCCTTATACCGCTCGTCCTCGGGATTGTAGGCGAGGGCCGCGCACGCCGCTAGTAGCTCTGGCCTCGTGGTGGCGACTACGAGGGGCTCACCCGTGTCCTTAAGCGTGTACTTCACATAGTAGATGTAGCCCTCCTCCTCCCTATACTCGATCTCCGCCTCAGCTAGTGTTGTCCTACAGCGGGGGCACCAGCGCACGGGCCTCTCCGCCTCGTAGATGAGGCCCCTCCTGAATAGCTCTATGAAGGTGGCCTGGGTCAGCTTCCTATACTCTGGGCTGTCGGTTCCATTCCTCCAGTAGTCGAAGCTGCAGCCCATCCTCCTCCAGACCCTAACAATCTCCGCCTCCGCCTTGTCTAGGAATTCCCTGCAGAGCCCCAGGAACCTCCTCCTACCCTCGGGGGTGCTCGCCATCTCGTGCGCCACTACTCCGTAGGTCTTCTCGACCTGGACCTCGACTGGTAACCCGTTCCTATCAGCGTAGAAGGGGACTACGACGTTATAGCCCTTCAGCCTGAAGTAGCGGGCCAGCATGTCGATCTGAGCGTAGTGGGCCGCCCCACCGGCGTGCCACTTACCACTAGCGTAGGGTGGTGGGGTGTCTATCACTATGACCTCGCGGGGGTCATCGGGGTCCATAACGCTCCTGTGGAGACCCTCCCTCTCCCACTGCTCGTAGAGCTCCATCTCCCACCTGATATCCCAGGTCTTCTCCTTTATCCTAGTACTCAAGAGCCCCGAGCACCCGAGGAAGCCCGGCTCAAGCCACCATTTAAGCCTACAGGCAAGGCAGTAGTCGAGGTGCCACCCGTGGAGCCCGAGGAGGCCGGTGAGGAGCACGCGGAGGGGGGAGCCAAGGGCTTCTGCTGGCTACCAGGAGACCTCTGGGGCGCCAGCCTGGGCTTCGCACTGATCCTCCTCCTTGCAGGGTTCTCAATAGCGTTCTCGGGCTCGTGGCGGGCAACCTCAGCGATGGTCGTAGGGGCTATTATAGGCCTTGCAGTACTCTGGGACAAGCCCACGGCCAGGTTCCCCCTCACCCTACTACTCGTAGGCCTAGACGGCGGAGCACTGGCTAGGTCCGGCGGTATACGAGTCCTCATACCGCCCATCTACGTGGCAGGCGACAGCCTAGGTAAGGCGTTAGCCGTCGACCCAGCGGCAATCGCAGTAATAATAGACGCGATTGCCAGAGCTATATCCTGCAGAAAGGCAACACCGCTAAGAGATAAAAACCCTCCACAGGAGACCCCCTCTAATGGTGCCGCGGTAGTATAGCCCGGCCCAGTATGCGGGCCTCTCGAGCCCGTGACCCGGGTTCAAATCCCGGCCGCGGCACCACACCTGCGCGGGCTCCAGGATCACGGGATACAACGCAGCCCCAATTAAGCCCCCCGAGGATAACACTTACCCGCCGGTGCGGGGGTGCCCGAGCCTGGCCAAAGGGGTCGGGCTCAGGACCCGATGGCGTAGGCCTGCGTGGGTTCAAATCCCACCCCCCGCACCACGCCTTCTAGGGTTCTAGGCCTGAGCAAGCCTCAACGCCTCGGCAGGGCCTCGACTCGCCTGGGAGTGTGTAGCGAAGGTTGTAGCAAAGCAACGCGTCAAGCGAGGCGGGGAGGCAGCTTTTTAGGCGCAATAAGTGGGGGGCTAGCGTGGCTTTTGGGGGCTTTCGTGGATGGGGGTGCTTGAGGCTCTAGCGAAGATCGCCGACTGGATACCTGGGGTTCCAAAGCCTGCCCAGAAGCCTAGCCTCTACAGGAGGCTGGCGTGGACAGGTATAATACTAGTGTTATACCTAGTCATGGCTAACATCCCGCTCTACGGCACGCAGGTGAGGGCCCCGACCCGGGTCTCTCTCCAGCAGATAATCTTCGCCAGCAGTCAGGGTACCCTCATGGAGCTGGGTATAAGCCCGATAGTCACGGCGGGCCTCATCCTCCAGGTACTCGTTGGGGCCAAGCTGATAGACCTCGACCTGAGCGACCCCGATGATAGGAGGCTCTTCACGGCGGCCGAGAAGGGCTTGGCCGTGCTCTTCGGCATATTCGAGGCGACGATGTATGTGCTAGGCTGCAAGTACTGGCCCCTACCCCCCGGTGCTAGCCCCCTCCACGCATGCCCTGTGGGCTGGGACATAAGGGTGCTGGTGATACTCCAGCTGAGCCTTGCAGCAATACTAGTGATAATCTACGATGAAATGCTCCAGAAGGGCTGGGGCATAGGCAGCGCCATAAGCCTCTTCATACTCGCAGGCGTTGCACAGCAGATAATGTGGAGTATGTTCGGCTACATACCCGGAGCGGTGGCCTATGGCTTCATACCAGCCCTAATCAAGGAGCCCAGCACCCTACTAATAGCTAGGCCCAACGGCTTCCCGGACCTCACAGGGCTATTCGCCACTCTAGCCATCATAGTGCTACTAGTCTACCTCCAAGCTATGAGGGTGGAGATACCCGTGACGAGCCCGAGGATGAGGGGCATAAGGACCAGGATACCGCTACAGTTCATGTACGTCACAAACATACCGATACTCCTGGTAGCCATCCTAATAGGGGACCTACAGCTCTTCGAGGGCATGCTGGCAAACCTCGCAGGCCCCCAGAGCAAGCTCTTCCACTACTACCAGCTAGCAGTCTACTACATGTCGCCCCCGAGGGGGATAGTAATAGCGGTCCAGGACCCCCTCAGAACGGCTACATTCGCCGTGTCATGGACCATACTCTCAGTGCTCTTCGGCTACATGTGGGTTGAGCTGGCAGGCCTAAACCCGAGGGATCAGGCCGACCAGATGATTAAGAGTGGCTTGGAGATACCCGGCCTCCGTAGGAACCCCAAGATACTCGAGAGCATCCTAGCCAGGTACATCTACCCGCTGACGATGCTCTCAAGCCTGATAGTAGCCTTCATAGCTATAGTAGCCGACATCTTCGGAGCCTACGGCACTGGGACAGGCATACTACTGGCGGTAGGTATAATCCAGCAGTACTACACGATGATAACCTACGAGAGGGCACTCGAAACGTACCCGCTGCTGAGGAGGATCCTTGGCGAGAGCGTGTAGTACCCGCCGCTGAAACCCTATACCTTGCCGTGGCATTAAACATTAAACCCTAGGGGTCCCCCCTAACCCGGTGAAGCCCTTGGAGCGCGAGATGAGGCACCCCTTCAAGGTAGTCATAGTAACTGGCGTGCCCGGCGTCGGTAAAACAACGGTCCTCAATCACCTAGAGAAACTCGCTGGCGAGCGGGGCCTGAAAGTTAGGATAGTGAACTTCGGCACATACATGCTCGAGACCGCGCTCCGCGAGGGCCTAGTGAGCCATAGGGATGAGATGAGGAAGCTCCCCCTGAGAAAGCAGCTCGAGCTCCAGGCCCTAGCCGCTAGGAGGATCATTGAAGACGCCGCCGGCAGCCTTGGAGAAGACGGCTTCCTACTCATAGATACGCACGCCCTAGTTAAGACGGTCGCCGGCTACTGGCCTGGCCTGCCTAAACACGTGCTAGACGAGTTGAAGCCCGACATGATAGCGGTCATCGAGGCTAGCCCAGAGGAGATAGCGGCGAGGCAGGCCCGCGATAAGAGTAGGGTTAGGAGCGACATAGGTGGTGCCGAGGGGGCTGCTAGGCTCATGGAGTACGCCCGCGCAGCCGCCTTCGCCAGCGCAGTCCACTACGCTTCAACCGTGGCTGTAGTTGAGAACCGCGAGGGCAAGGCTGAGGAGGCTGCCAGGAACCTGCTCGAGCTCATCACGAGGCTCTGAGGGGGTGCCGGTGTGGACCTCTACCCCCTCCTAGTATTTGTAGCCCCGATACCCTCACTCGCAGTCGCCGCCGTAGCTTACAGATCCATATACCCCCGTGAGAGGCTGGAGGAGGCCATAGCTATCGTAAAGGAGTACCAGGAACTGAGGGCGATGG
>Ga0256833_1001982_pt1 | contig 14761 bp, 14 predicted proteins | sample 356284metaG_FD_190535 | JGI IMG/M metagenome (GOLD analysis project Ga0256833, IMG submission 190535) | Hydrothermal vent microbial communities from Mid Atlantic Ridge, Atlantic Ocean - 356-284 | ecosystem: Environmental > Aquatic > Marine > Hydrothermal vents | place: Atlantic Ocean: Mid...
AAGATGAGATTTCAGCTGCTATTTTATTTTTATTAGAAAAACAAAAACTCTTGGTTGAAGGAGCTGGTGCTGTTGGCGTAGCTGCACTGATGCATGGTAAAATAGACTTACCCAAAGGCTCAAAAGTGGGTGTGGTACTTAGTGGTGGAAATATTGATGTTACGATGCTCTCACTCATTATTGAGAAAGGATTGCTAAAGAGTTCCCGTAAAATGAAACTCTCTGTTGTGCTAGTAGATAAACCAGGTTCACTTATGCATTTTACTGATTTGTTGTCAAAAGTTGAAGCCAATATTGTCCACATTGGCTACGATAGAACCTCTATTGACTTAGAGTTTGGAGAAGCCACTGTTTCTGTTTCATTAGAAACAAAAGGCATTGAGCATCAAAAAGAAATTCGTAAAAGCTTAAAAGAGAATGGTTTTAGCTTCCAAGAGATAAACTAATTTGCTATCTCTTGAAGTCTCTTACCTTTTGTAAACAGGTAAATCTCAATACCAAAGAAAGTAAAGCCCAGTAAAAATGCCATAAAACTTTCTTGAAATTCATAAGAGAGTAATATGTAAATAGCATAAAGAATAAAGAAAAAACCTACTGCATCAAGCAATTTTAATAGATGTTGAGTTGTTGTCATAATAATGGTGTCCTAATATTTTATTTTATAAAATTATAACAAAAAAATATTAATATTTTTATTAAATAAAACTTTAAGTTTATAAAAATAAACCTCAAAGAGAAATTTAGCTATAACCAAACAATAAAAAATATAAATGAGAATAGATTATGAATCAACACAAACAATACCCCAACCCCATAGCAAAAAACTTTCTACCAACGACTCGTAAAGAGATGGACAAACTCGGTTGGAAACAGTGTGATGTTATTTTAGTCTCTGGTGATGCTTACAAGGAGCAAAAGGACTTTGTGAAAAAGTCGATACACGCTACTCCATTCAAAATCCTCCCTCTCCTTACCTAAGTGAAGAAGAGATGGACGCTTCATCTGCCTTGCCTTTTACACGAGAACTACACCCCTACCACAGACCAGAGGAAAAAGTAAAATGTTTGGAGACCATTAAGTTCTCTATTATGACCCATCAAGGGTGTTGGGGAGAGTGTAACTTTTGTGCCATTGGGGTACATCAAGGGCGAACCATACGAACACGAACTGTTGGTATTTATGATAGACAAAAAGATTATGAGCGTGCATAATCTTATTTTAAAAGATGCCCTTTATCTTTAAACAGATAAACCGTCACTAACTTTTCAAAGAAGTCAAAACTTTTTTGAAAAACCACTATTTTATCAGCATCGCCCATAAATACTTCTATCTCGACACCTCGTTCAATCAGCTCTTTTATTTTATCTTCTTCCCACACATAGCTAAGCAATGATTCAAGTTCATCATAACTTCCCTCACTGCTAAAATTTTCTAAAGAAACAGTAGAGGGATAGACAACATTTTTTAAAAATTCTTTTTTATATGAAGCTTCATCGGCTTTAAAGTAGCGAAGTTGGGTCTTAATAAAAGATTTTTTATGATTTTGAAAAAAAGCAGGAGAGATTAAAATGAGTCGGTCAATGCGTTGAGTTGTCTTGTACACATATTCAAAAGCCCTTTGTGCTCCATAGGAAAAACCAGCCACACTATATGCTGAACTAATTAACTGTTCAGAAAAAAATGACTCCTCACCCTTTAAAGAAAAACCATTAAAGTACTTCATTTAAAAGACTTCTCTTATTAACTCTTTTGTCTTCTTCATTGTGATGGATTCGTTGTCTAAAAGATACTCTTTAACAATCACAACAACTGCATCAAGTTTAGAAAGTAGTGTTGTCACCTCATCACTGGCATCAGCTAAAAGTTGTTCTGCTTGGTTTGGGTGTGAGTGGTAGCCCTCTATCATAAAAAACTCTTCTGTAATCTGACGACTTAAACGTTTGGCTGACTTAATGTCCTCTTTCGCATTAGAAAAGAGTTCACCATAATGGTTTTGAGTCGCAATACGTCCAGCCAAGAGGACTTTAAGCTCATTTTCCAAAAAAGTCTGAGAGAAAATTTCATTATGATGTGGTACAAAATGAGACGATAAAATGCCTATTTTTTCAAATTCAATCTCTAACCACGTAGCTGTGATTGCTTTAGAGGCTTGATAGAGTGCTTGAATACGTCGTTCTTGTTCAGAAAAGTTTTGTATTTTAAATTTTCCTAAAAGTACTTTTTCTCTTACAGCTTCAAGGTCATGCTCATCAATCACATCTTTTTCTAAACGTAAAGCATGAAGTGCTGATTCATTGATGAGCGTTGAAAGGGCAGCCGAATTAAAACCAATGGTTAATCTTGAAGCTTTTTCTATGTTAATGCTGTGCTTTTTAGATTTCAAATAGAGTTGAAGCGTCTCTATACGCTCTGTAAAATCAGGCAAACCAATGTGAACCCGTCGGTCAAATCGTCCAGCCCTTAACAGGGCATCATCTAACACTTCTATTTTATTTGTTGCCGCAATCACCATCACACCAGAGCTGTCTTCAAATCCGTCCATTTCAGTAAGCAGTTGGTTTAAAGTTGCTTCTCGTTCTTCATTGTTTCCTTCACCACGAATTTTACCTACGGCATCAATCTCATCAATAAAAATAATACTCGGAGCATGGGCTTTGGCTTGAGCAAAGAGTTCACTCACTCGTTTTGCTCCCATTCCTACATAAATCTGTACAAATGACGCTGCACTATGGTAAAAGAAAGGAACATTGGCTTCACCAGCAACAGCTTTAGCAATCAATGTTTTTCCTACCCCAGGAGGGCCTACAAGTAGTACCCCTTTAGGAAGTTTAATATCGAACTTTTGGTATTTTTTAGGAAATTTTAAAAAGTCAATAACCTCTTGTAACTCTTCTTTAACCTCTATAAGCCCTGCAACATCTGAAAAATTAAAAGCAGAATGCTGAGCTTTAATTTGGGGTGTATTAGCATTTTCTTCTTCTCCTTTGCTATGCTCTTCTAAAATCAAATCTGCCTGTTTGCTTTGGACTTGTCTTGCACTATAAATGAGATATATAACCGTTAAAAGAAGAAGAGACATCAAAATATTATCGATTAAATCACTACTCTCTTGGGCATATTCAACTTTACCTAAAGCAAACAGCTCTTCATTGGAATACGCATCTTTAGCAATTTTATAATGTTTATTACTTGCTTCAAAGTAGAGGTAAGGTTCTTTAATAACAAGATTGCTTAAGGTCTTGTCGATCAATAAAATATCTGCTTCACTCTTTGTTAAGAGTCTGCTTTCACTGGCATGGCTAAAATAGCTAACAAATAAAATCACTACTAAAAGCGTTATAGAAGTAAAAATAATTTTGCTATTTTTACTCATACGACTAATAACTTGCCACATTTTTGTTTCCATCTACTTTAGCGTTCTCAATAAAGACCCAATTTGAAGTAATGTCCTCGTTTGAACTGACTTCTATTTTGTTAAAGTATTGGTCATACCCACTGTAAAGCCCATCTTTACCTTGCTCTATGAGAACTTCTAGGTTTTGATTATTTGCTATTCTAAAGTCATGATTTTTAGCTTTTACAATCACACTAAGTTCACGGTGTCGTTCTTTGGCGATGTTTCCTTTTACTTCAGGTTTCATAGTAGCCGATGCCGTATTATCGCGTTTAGAGTAAGAGAAGGCGTGAACATGGGTTAAAGGTAGAAGTTTAACACGTTCTATGGCTTCTTGCCACTCTTTTTCATCTTCACCTGGGTGTCCTACAATGTAGTCTGTTCCTATGGCATAACCTTTAGAGGCTATTTCTGTTAAAAGCTCTATGTCTGATTTAAAATCATTACGTCTGTTCATAAGCTGTAACATCTTATCTGAAGTGTGTTGCAGGGCAATGTGTAGATGTTTTGCCATCCACCGCTCATTTAAAAGCTCTTTGAACTCATCATCTATTTGAATGGGTTCAAGGCTTCCTATGCGAATACGTCTTACCCCACGGATTTGACTCATACGCTTAAGTAATTTTGCCATAGATGTTCCCTCTTTTTCTCCATAGCTCCCGACATTCGTTCCTGTTAAAATGAACTCTCCAAAACCATTAGAGGCTAATTTTTGAATTTGGGTTAAAATATCTTCCTCTTTATGGCTTCGTGCATCACCACGAACGGACGGAATAATGCAGTAAGAGCATCTAAAGTCACACCCCTCTTGAATTTTAATAAACGCCCTACTTTTTCCCACAAACTCTTCAACAATGGTCGAGTCAATATGTTCTAAGTCCCCTATTTGGTAAAAAGGTTCTTCATATTTTAAAATATCATTAATTTTCTCTTTTTCAGAGTGTCCAATGACCCCAAAAACTTTTTTATCTTCAAAAAGAGATTCACCTTTAGAGTGTGAACCACAACCTGCTAAGATTACTTTGGCATTGGGATTTTTACGTCCTTGACCATTAATGTATGCTCTAACAGAAGAGTCAGCACCATTGGTAACCGTACAGGAGTTCACCATAATAACATCAGCCTCATTTTCATTTTGCGTTAACTCAAAATCTTTGAGTTTAGACATCATCACTTGTGTATCAAATTGGTTGGTTCGACAACCAAAGGTTTTAAAATATACTTTTTTCATCTTTTTTCTTTTTTGCTAATTATAGCATTTTATTCTACCGTTTTATGATTTTCAGTAGGTTCTTCACCCTCTTTAAGTGGCACTCTTTCGTGTGTTTGATTCATGTACAGAGATTGGCTAGGAAGCGCTATGAAAATATCATCTTCTGATTGTAATCTCGATAAAATCTCCATTGAAATCGTACTTCTAAGGGTTAGTGTCGCATAAGCATTGGTTAAATACCAAGAGGAGAGCCGAATACCATAAGTATCTGCAAATCCAAAGATACGAGGTTCAACGGCTGTATTTCTAACACTGTATTTACTGCGTAACTTATTTAACTGTTTTCGCGTCATATCGGTGTAACCCTTAGAGTATTTACGCGTTACCTCTTTAGCAATATGTTGTGCTTTTACAATATTAGAATCAAAAGTTAAATAAATATCTATTCCGTCCCATACTGTTTTTAATCCTGCGTGAGAATAATTGGCAATGACATCGGTAAAAACATAATTGTTTGGAATAAAAATAATTCTACCTGTTCTTCTGTTGGTGTAAACCGAAGTTAGCGTCACATCTTCATGGAGTGTCATACGAAGAACTGATATATCGACAATATCCCCAACATACTCTTTACCATTTTTAATAAACTTAACCCTATCTCCTACATGAACTGAACCTGAGATAAGAATAACAAACCAACCCATAATACTCATAAACCAATCTTTTAACGCAATAGCAATACCTGCTGAAGCAAAAGATAAAATGGTCATTAAGTTTTGAAGGTCTTCAAGATAACTAAACAGTAAAATAATAAAAATCAAAAAGATAAAGACAAAATTAACTACTTTATTGACACTATAAAATAGGTCATTATCGGACATATATCTACGAACTAAAATCTTAATTAAAAAAAACAGAACCAACAAAAACAGAATAATACTTCCTGTAATTATCGATTTTTTAATCTCTTTTTTAATCTCTTTATCTATTTGCAGATTAAATTGGTTTACTTTTTGAGAAAATGTTTTTACCGATGTTTTAAAAACTGCCAATGCCAACTCAAAATCTTTAAGCTTCTTTTTTGTATTAACTAATTCTCGAACATAGCGTTTATCATCACTTAAAAGAGAAAGGGTCTCTAAAATGCTCTTTTTTTCCCTTATCTTCTCCACGGCTAGGGTTAAAGAGGCGTATTTTCTATCATTTTTCTCTTTAAGTGCTTTAAGATGCTTTTGATATGACAAGGCAGTAATAATGTCCCAAGGGTTACTAATAGTCGGTGTTTCTTCTAACTTAATAGGAGCAATCATCTCCTTAAATGGTTCATTTTTATACTCATCGAGTTGCTCAAGTTTTCCTGAAACAATTTTATATTCTTCTTCTATCTTTTTAAGTTTTATTGTCTCTTGTTCAGTTAAATTTATTCTATTTTTATAGGTTTTAATCTCTTTATCTAAAAGTTCAAGCTTAGTACTAAATTTTTGATAACTCTCATACGGAGCATACTCACTTGCCCAAATGTTCTTTTCACTAAGACTCTCTTCAAGTAGCTTTTTCTTTTTTAAAAGTTCATCAATCCGTAGTAGCACTTTCTTCGCTTCAGCAAGACGCTGTTGCATTTTTAAAAACTCTTTTTGCTTTTTTTCTTCTAATGCTTTAGCTTTTGCTCGTTTTTTTTCTTCTAGTGCTTTAGCTTCTGCTACTTTTTTTGCTTCTACTTGAGTCTCAACCGAACTCATTTCTTGTAAGGCTAAGTTTACTTCTTCACTTAGATTACTATCGGCTTGTGCAAATCCTAAAAATAATAAAAAAACTACTAAAATCTTATTCATATTAAAATGCTTTCAAAACTTTTTTCAATACCTCTTCAGAAATATCATCTCGAATCATATGCCCACCAATACCTTGAGGTAAAATAAATTTCAACTTATTATTGGCTGTTTTTTTATCTAAAAAGAATTTATCATAAAAAGCATCTACGTCTTTAATCTCATAGCTAATTGGCAAATTATGTTTTTGTAAAAAAGTTGTGACCAAGTCCATCTCATCTTGTTGCATCATATCAAGCTCAACGGCTAAAGCATTTGCCATCATCATTCCAATGGCTACGGCTTCGCCATGCACATAAGTTTTGTAGGCTGTTTCATACTCCACAACATGTCCAAAAGTATGCCCATAATTAAGTACAGCTCTTATGCCTGACTCTTTTTCATCTAAGTTTACCACTTCTGCTTTAAGCTCAACGGAACGCTCTATTGCTTTTTCTAACATCTGCTTATCTTGAAAATCTGCATTCATTAAAAAGTCAAAATAGGCTTTATCAAACATCACTGCCATCTTAACAATCTCAGCAATCCCTGCTGAAAACTCACGAACTGGCAAGGTCTTTAAAAACTCTGTATCTATGTAAACAGCCTCAGGTTGATAAAAAGCCCCAATAAGGTTTTTACCATAAGCATTGTTTACCCCCGTTTTTCCTCCAACCGAAGCATCTACTTGGGCTAAAAGTGTTGTAGGTACTTGAACAAAACCAATCCCACGCTGATAGAGTGACGCTGTAAATCCTGTCATATCTCCAATGACCCCACCACCAAGGGCAATAAGTAAAGATTTTCTATCTAACTGATGTTCAAAAAGTTCATTTAAAATATTTTCTACCGTTAGCAAGTTCTTAAACTCTTCACCATCGGCAATGGTCACAACAAACAGTTCATCAGCCTCTATTTTAGACTTCAAGGTTTCTAAATGTAAAGCCGATACAGTTGTATTTGTAATAATGGCTACTTTTCTATTAAAGGTAAGTGTAGGAAGTGTATCAATCACAACATTATATTTAACGGCACTACTATTTTCTAATTCAATGGGTATAATCATGAGTTTTAAGACCTATATTTCGTAAGTTTATTATGGCTATTATTTTAACTTAAACTCCTCGACATAGGGCTTAAGCTAGTTCCCAACAGGAATTAAAAGTTGTGGGTGTTTCTTTATGGACAGAATATAGGCATCATGCTTAATGGAAAAGAAATTAAACAGCGACAACTGCTTAAGCTCCTCTTGCAAAGGGCTTACAATCAACACGCCATCAAGTCTTGAAAGTTCACGAATAGGATTAACCTGCTTTTTTTCAAAATTAACCTTAAAGTTATAGATACGCGAAAGTGTTTCATAATGCTCAACAATCTGTTTTCCCTCTTGAAAATCTCCATCAGGACTATAATTACAAAGGGTAAATTTTAATCCAAGACTCTCTGCAAAATCAAAAATAGAAGCAGATATGGACTCCATCATGCGTGCTTCGCCCATAAGCATTAAAGCTTCTTCTATATTATAAAGAGATTTTTCACCAAAAAGATAGATGTTTTTTCGGTATCCAATAAGATGTGTTTTTAATTTTTTCTTAAAGAAACACTTTCTATCTAACATAAAAAGTCCTATGTCATACTTGCTTATATCAAAGTCAATGTCATTAAAAATATTTTCATCTCGATAGGTTACCATGACATTTATTTTTATATTTTCTGCTTTCAATGCCCTTATTTTAGCAATCAGCTCAAAATCATTGGCATAGATAAGCCGAATATGTAGGTCTATCTTATTTAATTGCTTACTTAAATAGATGGCTTCATTGACTTGTATGAGTATCTCTTGTGTATCTTGTTGGGTATTGATAAGAAGATAAATATTTTTTCCAACAGGTTCAGGAAACAGACCTTGTCTAAGATTTACCCTTTTGTAAACTTCCTCTAATACCAATGGATTTCCAATAATAATCAACCTATCATTAGGGTATAACATCGTAGAGGCATTCACAAATATCTGTTTCTCTTTTCTATAGAGTGCCACAATTTTCCATTTTCTATGCTCTATACTACCAATATGTTTATAGGTAAAAGAGCTACCAAAAGGGAGAATAACCTCCATTATTTCCCCTTTTCCTAAGCCAATATTTTTAGCAATTAAGGGTACATTGGGAAGTTTTTCATAAAGATTTGAAATCATAATTTCATTGACATTTAAAACATTTAAGTTGCTATCATCAAAACTAATATCATTCCAATGAGAGACAAAGACAATGAATGTTTTAGGAGCAATAATTCGCACATTTTCATATACACTTAAAGCCTCTTCTTTATCGTCTAATACAATAAAAATTGTAGAAAAGTCTTTATGGTTCATAATATTTTTAACACGCATCAAAGAGCTAGGGTCTATGTTAATATAATTAATATTATCAACCATAGTCATCTCGCCTACTGCTGATTTTTCAGAACAAGTAATCGTATATTCATTCGTATCAATTCGGCTTTTACTTACCCACTTAACAAAGTGTTGTGCTATCTCCCCTGATGCCAGTATTAATACATTTTTCATTATAATTCACCAAAATATTTAATTAGGACATTATAACACAATGGATTTTCAGATAGATAAAACCGATGGAAAAGCACGAGCTTGTACCATAAAAACTGCTCACTCAACCATTCAAACACCTGTGTTTATGCCCGTAGGGACAGTAGGAGCTGTTAAAGCACTTGATGCCACTGACCTTGCAAGCTTCATAAAACCTCAAATTATTTTAGGAAATACCTATCATCTCTACTTACGTCCAGGGGACAATGTCATTGATAAAATGGGAAAATTACACGGTTTTACCCAATTTCCCAAAAGTTTTTTAACCGATTCGGGTGGATTTCAAGCCTTTTCTCTTTCAGACAATGTCAAAATAGATGAGGGAGGCATTACCTTTAGAAGCCACATTGATGGAAGTAAACACTACTTTACCCCTAAAAAAGTAATTGACATTCAAGCTAATTTGGGTTCAGATATTATGATGATTTTAGATGATTTAGTTGCATTACCTGCCACACAAGAGCGAATTAAAGTAAGTATTGAACGCACGACAGCTTGGGCAAAAGAGTCCATAGAGTATCATAGAGCCAATCAAGCCCAAGGCAAGAACTTAAACCAAAATATCTTTGCCATCATTCAAGGAGGAACAGACAAAGCCTTTAGAGAAAAATCTGCCAAAGAGTTGTGTGCTTTAGATTATGATGGGTTTGCCATTGGTGGGCTAAGTGTGGGTGAAGCCAACCAAGATATGTATGACACCGTAGAGTGGACAACACAATTTATGCCCCAAGATAAACCTCGCTACCTCATGGGCGTAGGAACACCTGAAGACTTAGTTGAAAACGTCGAACGTGGGGTCGATATGTTTGACTGTGTGATGCCAACACGAAATGCACGAAATGGAACACTCTTTACCTCCTATGGAAAAGTGAATATTAAAGCTGCACGATTTAAAGAGGACAACGAACCACTCGACCCAGAGTGTGGCTGTATGGTCTGCCAAACTTATTCAAAAGCCTACCTTTGTCACCTTTACCGTGCCAGAGAGATGACCTACTTTAGACTAGGCACGATTCATAACCTATATTATTATTTAAACTTAATGAGTGAGATGCGTGAAGCCATTCTTGAAAATAGATTTCAAGAATTTAAAAAAGAGTTTTACAAAAAGAGAGGTTTATAAAAAAAGAGGTTTATAAAAAAAATTTATTAAAAAAGGTGCAATAAATTGACACCCTACTTATGCACTTAATTGTGCATTTTGGATTTTAATAAAAACTGCTAAATCTCTTACAGTTTTGCAACCCTCTTCAATTGCCATTTTTAATAAGTTGTTTGTGTCAGATAAATTCATAATAACTTCCTTATATTAAAATTAAATAAGTTTATGTACTTAATTATTTAATTCATTATAATAGAAAGTCTTTAGATTTAAACTTAATTCTAAATAAGTTTATAAATATAATTAAAATATTAAAACTTTATTAATATATTATATTTTATATTGTTATTTCTTGTATATCTGCCACTGATTTAAATGATTTATAAACAGAAGCTATGGTATTTTTACGGTTTGTTCTAATCGCTTCATCTTCTGCATTGACCATCACATCATCAAAATATTTATCTAATTTTGCTTTAAGAGCAAACATCGCTTTAAGTTTCTCTTCATAAGAGCCATACGATTTTTGCATTGTATCTTTATAGTCAGCATATAACTCTTTTTCAATTGCGATGTCAAATAGTTTTTCATCAACCACTAAGTCTTCCTCTAAATTAACCTCTTTAGAGATATTTGCCACACGTTTAAAGGTCGTAAACTGCTCTTTAAATTCATCTTGGGAAACAATGGTATTTAATGCTGAAACTTTTTTAGCAATCTCATTAACATCTTTCTCTCCAGCTTCAAGCACTGCCATAATCACCGAGGGGTTAGCTTGTAGTGATTTTTTAATACGCTCCAATATAAACTCAATAAGCTTATCTGTCTCATAAGAGGCATATTCTGTGCTTAATGCTTCTAATATCTCGTCAAGATTAAAGGCTAAGTCATACGTGGTTACCATACGCACAATTCCATTAACAGCACGACGCAAGGCAAATGGGTCTTTGGAACCACTTGGTATTTTACCCACCGAGAAGAGTCCTACTAAAGTGTCAAGCTTAATTGCCATTGCCACAATGGCAGAGAAGGTAGAACTTGGAAGTTCAGCTCCCTCACCTAACGGAAAATACTGCTCTTTAATGGCATTGTAAACCACCTCATCTTTCCCCAAAGCTTTAGCGTAGTAATACCCCATAAGCCCTTGAAGCTCTGTAAACTCATAAACCATTTCAGAAGTTAAGTCAGCCTTTGCTAAAGAGATAGTCTCACCCATAAGCTCTTTAAGTTCACTTTCACTTTTACCTGTCTCTTTTTTAACTTGTTCCATATAGCGTTCAAGCAATGCAAGAGCTATCTTCTTCTCACGCTCAATCTTATCGGTTAATGAACCTAGTCCGTCCATAAAGGTAATCTTCTCTAGCCCATCGGTTAAGAGTCCTCTTTTTAAATCGTTTCGATAAAAGAACAATCCATCAGCTAAACGTGGTTTTAAAACTCGCTCATTTCCCTCAACTACTTTGGTGTAGTCATCGGTGACGGCATTAGAAACCACAATGAACTTGTTAGAGAGCTTCTCATTTTCAAACACAGGGAAATAGCGTTGATGCTCTTTCATAGAGGCAATAATGGCTTCAGGGGGCAACTCTAAAAAGAGTTCATCAAATGAACCAAGCAATGACTTAGGGTTTTCGGTAATGGCAACAATTTCAGCCAACAAATCCAAATCTCGTTCAATGCTAATGTTATGCTCTTTTTCAAGTGCATCAAATTCAGCCAAAATCTTCGCTTCACGCTCTTTAGGGTAAAGTGAAACTTCTCCCTCACTTAAAATCTTTTCATACTCATTGACTGAAGCTACTTCAACAGCATCAAAATTTACCATACGATGTACAAAAGTTTTACTGCTTGACTTGACACCAAAGAGTTCAACATCAACCACCTCATCATCAAGACGTACTTGTAGCCAACGTAAAGGGCGAATAAACTCATCGCTTCTGCTTCCCCAACGCATCATCTTACCAAATGCCATTGAGCTTAGCCATTTTTGAAGCATTGCTTCAAGCAGTGCTTCACTTGGCTTTCCTTCTTGCTCTTGTTTAAAGTAGAGGCACTCTTTTCCCTTTTTTTCTGTACGTCCAAGCTCCTCAAAACTCACCCCACACTTACGGGCAAACCCCAGTCCAGCGTTGGTCACTTCTCCCTCACGAATAGCAGCGACCATCGGTGGTCCTACAAGCTCTATGGTCTCATCAGCTTGGCTCAAAGCAAATGCTTTATGGCGAAGTACCAAACGACGAGGCGTATAGATGAATTCAAATTCCGATTCAAGTCGGTACTCTGTTAATAAATCTTTCCATGATTTTTCAATGTTTTTTACAATTTTAAGAAGTGGAATAGCAGGTAGTTCTTCTACCCCTATCTCTATTAGAAGTGCTTTTGTCATTTTTAGCTTATCCTAGTCATAATTATTGATGGAATTTTAGCTAAATGTTAATAAATGGTAAGTAAAGGAGTTTACTTCTTACACTTTAACTTTTATGTGCCTTAGAAATTAACTTCAAATACTTCAAGGGTGTCACCTTCTTCATCTCTTCAGCCAACCATTGAATCTGAAACCATGCTGCCCCAGAATCTCTTAAATCAAAGTAGTTTTTAAGGGAACGAATATTAAACGTGACCACCATATCTACTTTCCAATTGTCTGAAACGATGTGTTTAAATCCATCACCTACATTACGTTTTTTCTTTCCATTTTGTAAGGCAGAAAAAAGTGCTTGGGCATCACCTTGAAGTTCTTGCACAAAAGGTAAAGAGGACTTAGCTACAGCTCCTATTAAAAACTCAGGGTCTCTTTTGTATTGAAAAACAAACTTATCATAAATGGCACGAATTTCTATGGCTAAATACGCTTCATCGGTAATGACAAAAAGATTTAATGCCAAAACTTTTTCTAAGAAAAAAGCATAAGCACGTTCACTCTCGACACCTAAACTTACCGAAGCCACAAACGCATTGATAACAGAAGACATAGTATAACGTGTACTTCTAACTGAAATGGCTTGAAGTCTATGCCGTGCGTGTTCTTGTAAAACCCCTCTTGACGTTCCCTCAATCAAAAAAGAGAGTGTTGCATGTTCTATAATGGAGTGATGATGATGCACCCAAGCCAAGTTAGAGAGTAAAGCAGACTCTTCAATGTTATTAATCGCTTCTGTGTCTAAACTATTCATAGCATTTTGCACACATGCGTTCTCTGAACTCTCAAAACTATCATAGCAAGTTCGTGCAGCTATTTCGGCAACGCCTAAGCCAGATTGTTGAAGGAGCGTGACTTTTGGTTTTTCATATTCTATGTTATATTTTTCTATTTTTTGCATTGTTTATTATAGCTAAAAAAATTTAATTCCATGACTTTGACTTTGGTGTTTTTTGGCTAAGGTATTGAAGCAAATATTTCTTTTATAGAATGCTTTAAGTCTAAATATCTTATACTATATGCTATAAAAAAACAAGAAAATACTAATGATAACAACTGCCTTTCCCTACTTAACAATTTTAATATTTATTGCTTCTGCACTTCTTTACCTAGAACATAAAAGTAAAGCTAAATTTTTTGAATATTTACCTGCTATTGTGATTTTATATTTCACAATAATGAGCCTTTCAAGCCTTAAATTATGGGAACCAACAACAGAGATTACTTTAAGCTACAAGAGCTTTAAATCCAATCTTCTGCCTGCGATGATTTTCTTAATGCTCTTACAATCAGATATACGAAAAGTCTTAAAACTGGGCAAAAAAATCCTCTTAACTTTCTTTTTAGCCTCTTTGAGTATCTCTCTTGGTTTTATGATTATGTTCGCCCTCCTTCATACTTTTTTTGAGCCACAAGCGTGGAAAGCATTTGGAGCATTATCTGGTTCTTGGATGGGAGGAACAGGCAATATGTTAGCCATTCAAGAAGCACTTGTTTTACCTGATTCTAAAATGGGCTATGTTCTACTTATTGATAGTATCGACTATGCTATTTGGGTCATGATACTTTTAGCACTTGTTCCCTTTGCTCAAAAATTTAACACTTGGACAAAAGCAGATGCCTCTGTACTTGAAACCCTTACCTCTAAACTCAACACAGAGAATCTAAACAACATCAATTTCCCAACACTCTTTATGTTTTTAGGTCTTGCCCTTATGGTTTCACTTTTAGCACAAAACCTTGCCCCATTTTTACCAACAAGTAGTTTTGTAAGTAACACCACTTGGATCGTTATTTTGGCAACATTGGCTGGTATTTTGGTGGGCATGACTCCCCTTAGTAAAGAGGCATCAGCCCAACCTTTAGCCAATATGATGCTCTACCTTATTGTCGCACTTATCGCTTCTCGTGCAAATTTTTCAGAACTAAGTCAAGCACCCCTTTACATCTTTTCAGGATTTATCATTATCTTAATTCATGCGAGCATTATGATTCTTTTTGCAAAAATTTTTAAACTTGATTTATTTTCTTTGGGTCTGGCTTCACTCGCCAACATAGGAGGGATTGCCTCAGCCCCTATTTTAGCAGGAGCGTACAACAAAGCCCTCATTCCCATAGGAGTACTTATGGCAATGATGGGTTATATGGTAGGAACATTTATGGGACTGGGAGTTTCTAAAGTTTTACAATTTATCGCAACATTCGCTTAAAGGCATTAAG
>Ga0256833_1001983_pt1 | contig 14759 bp, 13 predicted proteins | sample 356284metaG_FD_190535 | JGI IMG/M metagenome (GOLD analysis project Ga0256833, IMG submission 190535) | Hydrothermal vent microbial communities from Mid Atlantic Ridge, Atlantic Ocean - 356-284 | ecosystem: Environmental > Aquatic > Marine > Hydrothermal vents | place: Atlantic Ocean: Mid...
GCTAAGTATAGCCAATGACACAGGCATAGTGCATGATCTTTACTATTACAGAGCTAGGTATTATGACCCTACACAAGCACGCTTTATCTCCCAAGACCCTATGGAGTTTATGAGTGGGGATTATAACTTTTATAGGTATGTTGGCAATGATCCTTTGAACTTTGTGGATCCTAGTGGGTTGGCAGGGAAATGTAGCAAAATAAGAAGAAAGATTAAGCGTTTTGAGAAGAATACAATCAAACGCCTAGAAAAAAAAGTTAAAAAAGCAGCTATAAAAGCTGGAGCTAAAGGAACTTTAGCTGCTGTTACTACAGAAATACCTCTTGCTGATCTTTTTACAATATGGATGGCTTATGATTCTATAAAAGATCTTCATAGTCTACAATCCTTGCTAAGAGAAAAGATGGATTGGTATAAAGTCCTAGAAAACTCTTTAAAAGTTTGTGAGAAAGAAAAAAAAGCTAAGGGTAGGGATGGGCTTAAGGTTAAGGGAGAGAGAAGAACAGAAAAGATAATTGATAATGCTTCTGCAAAGAAAAAAGCAGAAGAATTAGGGTATAAAGATACGGGCAAAACAATTAAAGGACAAAAAATATTTAAAAAAAATAATAAATATATTACTCGTGATGTAGATGGTCACAATGGTGGTTCATGGAAAATGGCTGATAGCCCTAAAAATTTAGGAAGTAAAAAAACTAGACTGGGTACATATGATATTGATTTGAATAGAATTGGAGATTAAATGTTAACTAACTTTAAAAAAGAATTTGGAAATATAGCACCTATTGGCTATATTATGAGAGATAGTGGCATAAACTGCATTAGAATACACAATTTCCCAAATAAAAGATATCCTGAGGATATTAAAGATAATAAGCAACTCCTACAATTTTATAAAAAATTATTAAATGAACTTTGTCAAAATACTAATTTGACATGTTATATTAACTTTTATGACCTTGGAATTCATGATTTAGAAAATACTTGGCTAGATAAATTAGATTTAAAATTTTTGGATAATATCAATATTAATCCTACCGAAAATGAACCTTATTTTGTTAAAACTTATTTATGCAAAATAAACAATGATTCAAATGATTTTGAAAAAATGATTTTGGATATTGCAAATGAAGAGTTTGATGGGAGCGTGACATTTTACTGTAACTATAAACATAATTTAATCTTAATATCCCCTTACCCTGGAGGAGTAGATATTTTTATTAAAAGAAATATTTTATATGATGATATAAAGAAAAAACTACTTAGTGATGGTGTGGATATAAAAGAATGTCCATAGTATTAAAATAAGTCGAGACTTACAGTGGTTACACAGAAGCCATGTACCTGCCTATAGCCCACATGAAATGAGTCATTTACCTGTAAGAGATCTGATAAAAATAGGAACGACTCCAGATTTGGATGAATGGAAGTCTTTTGATACGTGGGAGCAAGCTGGAAAGGTTGGTTTAAAAGTTTTAGGTGATTGGAGTGGATTGTGAGAAAATTATTAAAATTGATTAAATACATAATATTTGCTTTTATATTTGTTGTTTTACTGATATATTTAACGGGCACCAAACCAAAAGATATTATTCAAAGTTTCATAAATATCTCAATGAAATATAAGGGGTTAGTAATGCAAAAAAATGATTGGAAAGAGTTTGATTTTATTGATATAAAAGGAGAGCATAGAGCCATTATTCTTGGCGGTTTAGATACAGCAGATCCATTAGCAAATTACCGAATTAGAACCTTTTATCCTTTTGATGGTGATGTTGGATTTGTTGGGGGAAGTGATTATGAAATGCAATGGAACATTCAATTAAGGGCTATAAAAAATAAGCCGAGTCTATACGACATGTATTGGCCTGACAAACATGAAACAGCTTATTTGTTTCGTACAGAAGATGATGGGAAAACTTTTACAAAGATAGGTTTGTTAAAAGGTTATCATGTTGATCAAGTCATAAAATACAAACAAAATTATTATGCTATTGTGGAAGATTACCTTTGGAATGCAAAAACCTTTGTATCAAAAGATAAAGGAAAGAGTTGGAACCTGTATTATCCTTTATCGATAGAAGCTTTTTTTTCTGAAAACTGTTTTATTTTTTCTGAGCCAACTGGTATACAAACAGCTCAAAGTGTCTCTAGATTTAAATATTTTTATACTAAAAACAGAGGCAAAACATCTATACCTCTATCTAAAAAAATTATGTCATACGCTAAAAATATGCATCCAAAGTTTCAACGTAATTTTAGACTTGTTTTTAATGTATATGATGGGAAATTACTTTTTTTAGATGGGAAAGATTTAGTATCTGTAGATATGGATACAGAGAAAGAAACAAGAACAGTATTGAAGTTTCCCGAAGGATATAAGTTGGCGAGTTATGCCTCTAGAGAATATGGGAAAAATCTTTTAGAACAATACAAGACAAGAGATAGAAATCTTAATGCATTGCAAATAAATAAGGAAAATGCAAAGCCCTACATTCTTTTACAAAAAAAAGATACTAACGATAAGAAACCTGCGCAAATATCTATTTGGTATCCATTTGAAAATAAACATATTATATTTGACAAAAAAATATCCCAAGTAGTGCCTTTTCAAGTTTCTGGAGATTATGTTGGCGGCTTTATTAAGAAAGATAGTATACTTGTGCATATATGGAGTATAGATGACGGTAAAGAATGGAACTATGAGGTGCTTCCTGACTATTATTTGTTAAATGGACCAAAAGTAGCCCATGACAAAATCTGGATGACTGCACTTGTTCGTGGAGCTAGACCGGATGGCAAAAAAGACTATCCACAAGTAAAAGGTGCATTTCTTGTCATGACCACGATAAAAACTGATAAAACAAAGGAACATGAGTATAAAAAATGAAAATATTAGTTGTAGGTGCTACAGGCTTCATCGGTAAATCAATTTATAGAAAACTGGAAACTCTAAAATATGAAGTTATCGCAGGGGTGAGAAACCCTGATGCCTTTGATGGTAAAGCTATTAAAATTGATTTTTTAAAATTGGTCGAGGATAGCACACTTGCGCAACGCCTTGAAGGTATTGATGTGGTTATTAATGCTGTGGGCATCATAACACCTACAAAAGAACAAAGCTTCGAGACAATGCATACCCTAGCGCCTATCAAGTTGTTTGAGAGTGCGAAAAAAGCTAATGTAAAACGTATAATCCAAATATCTGCACTGGGAACACAAACGGGAACAACTCCTTACCATATCTCAAAACATGAAGCAGATACCTATCTAAAAAACCTAAGGGTAGATTATGCAATACTGTACCCCTCTGTTGTTTATGGGGATGATGGCAAAAGTAGTGCATTTTTTCAAGCCTTAGCTTCTTTGCCTATTGTGCCTATAATAGGAGATGGTTCTCAAATTTTACAACCAGTCAAGAGTGAAGACTTAGTACAAACGATTGTTAAAATATTAGCGTCCAAAGACCCTTCTATTGAACTGAACATTGTAGGAAAATCCCCTATAAGTTATAAAAAACTACTTTTAGGATTTAGAAAATATCTCGGCATCAAAGGCACAAAAACACTATCTGTTCCAATGCTAGGCACGAATATGATAGGTAAAATACTTGATGAACCAACGGTCAATCATGACAATATCATCATGCTAAATCAAGGCAATAGTGCTGATGTTTCACCTTTAGCAAACTTTTTAAACTACACACCAAAATCTATAGAAGAAACACTTTTTAAAACCCAAGCAAGCAATGCACAAAAGCTTTTTGCTTCTTTATATTTTCTTCGTCCTTTATTACGTATTATCATTGGTTTTGTTTGGATTTGGAGCGGTATTGTTTCTGCTTTTTTGTATCCTCATGTTGATGCATTAAGGCTTCTGCATGATGTGGGTATCTCTTCTCCTCTAGATGTGCCACTTCTTTATATTTCATCTTTTTTGGATATTGCTATAGGGGTGGTGACTCTTTTAGGGTATAAACTAAAAGAGGTACTTATATTTCAAATAGTAGTTATTTTTGTCTACACTATAATTTTAACACTTTTAGCCCCTTACCACTGGTTGCATCCTTTTGGTCCAGTACTCAAAAACCTGCCTCTGATTGTTACAATTTACATCTTGCTACTTTTGGAAAAGTATAGATAATGGAATATCCACTTTTACTCTCTATCCATATTGCTTCTGTTATTATGCTTTTGGGTATTGGTGGAGGTAGTGCATTTTATAAATTTATAGCAGACAGAAGCGATAATATTGATGTCATAGTACATACAAATAAAACCGTAGTACTCGTTGATTGGCTTGTCACAACACCTTCTGTTTTGTTGCAACCTATTACGGGTATTTTATTGATGCAGACACTTGGGTTTAATTATAAAATACCTTGGTTGTTTGCGTCTATTATGCTATATATACTTTCTATACTATTGTGGTTAGTTGCTGTATATCTACAAATAAAAATGAAAAATATAGCAACCAAGGCAAAAGCAAATAATCATCCATTAGGTACACCATATTTTCTTTATGTTAAATATTGGATCATATTAGGGTTCTTTTCTTTTTTTAGTATGTTTGGTATTTATTTACTTATGGTATTTAAGCCAATAATTTCCTTATAGAATACCCCCAGCGCGACTACAAACATACTACTATAACTTTTGTTTTTACCCCACCGCCCTAAGTACACAAAAAACAACCCACTTTTATCCGTATGGACAAAAGTGACATATTATTTTTTCTTGCCATCCTATTTCTATTAGAATAAACCCTAAAAAGTGCTAACTTTGTTTTCTGCTGTCCCCTTACAGCAAAATTTAATACTGTAAAAGGTAAAATATTTTTAAAATTAATATCAATTGATTGTAATATTTGAGGAATAATAATGAAGTCAGCTATTCTAGTACTTTTGATAATATCAGTATCTGGTGCGATGTCTCTTTCTGCAACCATAAGGCAATCTATTAGCAGAGATCCTAGTGTAAGATTGCTTAAAAAAGAAATAATAATGAGCCGCTTGGATACAGATATGGTATCCGCATCTTATGCTCCTAAAATTGATATATCTTCATTTGTAGGTCTTGAGAGATCACAAACTCCTGCAAATGAGGGAAAGGCAAAAAATAGCGTTATCAAGAATATTGATATAACAGGTAATTATAATCTTTTTTCTGGGCACAAAGAGAGCTTTGAAATGAAAGAGAAGATAGAATATACCAAACTTGCAAAGAATAAATTATTAGAGAAGAAGATTACATTGGCAAAAGAGGTCTCTGTATATTATCTAGAGGTTCTAAAAAAATATTATATATATAGAGAATATATAAAAAGTGTAAAAAAATACAGAAAGCTTCTCAGCAAAATGTCCAAAATGGTCAAAGTGGGAGGTGGTAAAGATTCTGACTTGGTGCAGACAAGAGCCAGAATGAATTTTGAACAGACAAGCATGTTGCTTGCAAAGCAAGAATATAGGCAGGCACTCTTAATGCTTGAAAAATATATTGGTAGAAAGCTAAATATCCGGGGCATGAAAAGACCAAAAATAGGAAAACTTCCAAGCCTAAAACATTTAATTAATAAAGCAAAGCGCTATAATACATCCTTAGGGGCACTACTCCTACAGAAAAACATACTTAATCATCGAATAGGTATAGAAAAGAGCAACCTTTATCCCACCATAGATCTCAAAGCACAAGGAAGTATATCCTCCAATCAGTTTGGTATCAGAGGTATAAATAAAAATGTTCGAATCGTAGTTGCGGCTAAATACAGACTTTACGATGGTGGTGCGACAAATCTTGCTATTGAGAAAGCGAGACTGAAAGTGCTTAGAATGAGTGATGCCATACAAAATGCACAAAGGGAGATAGTGGCTAATATCAAAAATATGTATATTAAATATAAATTGTATAAGGAAAGAATACATATCATAAATCAACATATTTCAAATGCAAAAAAAGCAGAGAAGCTATACACAAAAGAGGAAGAAGAGACGGGCGGAAGAAGTATTGTAGATATTCTTAACATACAGAGAGAATACAGTTCAGCAAAAATTGCAAAAATCGACAGCAAGTATACAGCTATGCAGATATATTTTGAGCTTTTGGGCAGCACTCCTGATATACTTAAGACATTTCATATTTACAGATAAGCTATATAAACAAAATGAAAGATTCGGAACTGATAATCAGCTTTGCTAATCTTATCGTTGAGATAGGTAGGCACTATCATTGGCATCTTGTTTCTAGTACAATAATAAGGCATCTGAACCCTCAGACAACTACAATGGAATCTTATTTAAAACTTGCAGAAATTGCAGGATTTGATGCAAGACTTGCAGAATACAAGGTAGGTGAGTTATTGGAATCTTATTTGCCTGCTATTCTTTTTTTTGGTGAAAAACCTGTAATGCTCCAGGAATATGATAGGGCACTTCAACGGTATCTTGTTTTGGAAAATGGAGAAAAGACATGGCTGCAAAGAAACGACTTAGAAAAAAGATATAGTAAAAAAATTATTTTATTAAAACCAATTTTTTTATCATCATTGAAAAAAGATACCATTACTATTAAAAAGCATTGGTTTTGGGATAGTCTTAAATTTTCATCTAAGTTATATATTGATGTATTTGTAGCAACATTTCTACTGAATGTATTTGCATTGATTACTCCGTTATTCATTAGAAATGTATATAATAGAGTTATACCAAATGCTGCTTTTGATACTTTATATATTCTCAGCAGCGGTATCATTCTTGTGTATATATTTGATGCATTCTTTCGGTTTTTGCGAACTTATTTGCTTGAACAAGCTGGGAAAAAGAGTGATATTGTCATCTCTTCTATGCTTTTTGAGCATATACTTAACATGCAACTTAGTGAGAAATTTAAATCTGTCGGTGCTTTTGTGAGCAATATCAAAGAATTTGATACGCTCAGAAATTTTTTTTCTTCTGCTACATTGACGATGCTTATAGACCTTCCTTTTGTAGTATTGTTTCTGTTTATTATTTATCTCTTTGCCGGAAATATTGTGATTATACCGATTGTCGCGGGAATATTGATTTTGGCATATGGTCTCCTCATAGCTAGACCACTTAAAAGATATATAGATGAAACTTCAGAGCTAGGTGCATGGAAGAATGGTATGCTTGTTGAGAGCCTCAGCGCCCTGGAGACAGTAAAGAGTCTCAATATAAACAAAGTGATACAGTGGAGATGGGAGGAGTCAGTAGGAGAGATGTCAAATATTGGTATGAGATCAAAAATACTTGTAACATCTATGGGTACACTTACCTCTTTTGTAATACAAATTTCTAATGTTTTGGTCATTATTATGGGTGTTTATGCTATTCATGATGGTAAATTCACTATGGGAGGCTTGATAGCCGCGACTATGCTAACCTCTAGAGCGCTTACTCCATTGGCCCAAATATCTTCACTTATTGTAAACTATGAGCATGCTAGAAGCTCTTATATCCTTTTAAACAAAATATTCAATACCCCTACCGAGAGAGATGTGCATAAACAATATATACAAAGAGATAAAATAGAGGGGAAGATCGAGTTTCGAGAAGTAGAATTTATGTATAAAGATACAGAACATACTATTTTTAAAAATTTAAATTTTACTATAAATGCTGGAGAAAAAGTTGGCATCCTTGGTGAAAATGGATCTGGTAAAAGTACAATTCTTAAATTGATGATGGGTTTTTATACACCAACAAAAGGGCATGTTTTGTTAGACGGTATAGACATTAGGCAAATTGACCCAATAGAGTTAAGAGCAAAACTCAACTATTTATCTCAGAATAGCATACTATTTCATGGAACTGTGCAAGAAAATATTTTGTATGGAAATCCAAATGCTTCTACCAAGCAAATTATAGATGCTTCAGAAAAAAGCGGATTATCAAGCTTTATCGGCAAGCACCCAAATGGCTATGGCTTGCAAGTTGGTGAACGAGGAGAAAATCTTTCCGGAGGGCAAAAACAACTGGTAGCACTTACTAGGCTTTTAATCAAGGATGAGAGTCCTGTTGTTATCATGGATGAACCTACAGGGGGGCTAGATACAAAGGTAGAAAATATTGTTGTGGATGGTATACAAAGATACGCCAAAAACAAAACATTAATCATGGTTACGCACAAAAAGAGTATGCTACATATGGTCTCTCGCATTATAATTATAGGAAAAACAGGAATCCTTTTTGATGGATCAAAAGAGGATGCGATGAAAATAGTCGGAGAGAGTATGTAATGAGAAATAGCTCCTCCATAACACCCATAAGCAAAGAGAATTCACACTATATCCATAAAAAAAATGCAACCATACAAACAGAACAAAATACTTATACAAGAGCCGTTATATGGGGAGTACTAATCTTCGTTATTGTAATAATATATTGGATGTATGTATCTGATATAGATAAACTTACTAGAGGTATTGGAAAGGTAGTGCCTTCGTTGGGAACACAATATATTCAAAGCTATGATGGCGGTATTATAAGTCAAATATTTGTAAAAGACGGAGACAGCGTAGAGACCGGAGATCCTATTGTAAGAATAGATGATACTGATTTTAAAAGTAAGTATCTAGGAAACAGAGCAAGCATTATAGCTCTTAAGGCAAAATCTATGCGGCTTTATGCAGAATCTAATAATATGGCATTTGATATTAATATTAGCAGTTCCGCCGACTTAAAAAGAAAATTATATTCTGAAAAAAAACTCTACAACGATAGGATGAATGCCTTGGAGAAAAAAATTTCTATTCTTAAAGAAAAGCTAAATGGAAAAACAAGAGAGTTGAAAAGTGTCAATATAGAATTAGAAAATTTAAAAAAACAACTTCAACTTGCAAGAGAATCTGTAGGTATATCTGCAAAAATGTTGTCGCAGAAAGTAGTCTCAAAGTTACAATACAATGAGCAACTCAAGCAACTAAATGGTGTGCTTGGCAATATAGCCAACAAGAGATCGCAAATGGTAAGAATAGAATCAAGCATAAAAGTATTAAAAAAAGAGATTAAACACGAAAGGTTATCTTTTATTAGTAGGTCAAGAGAAGAATTAGAAGATATAAATTCAAAACTTGAAAAATTACAAGAATCTAAAAATATTGATAAGGGTCGCATCAAAAGAGCATTGGTTACTTCTCCTATTGGTGGTGTAATCAAAAAAATGCATTATAATACCTTGGGAGGTGTTATTAGACCGGGAGATGTTATAGCTGAGATAGTACCCACCAAGGAGCATCTTATAATTGACACCAAGGTTGACCCGTCTAAAATAGCTTTTATTTATGTGGGTCAGAAAGCAAATATAAGATTTACCGCATATGATTTTGCTATCTATGGTATGCTTAAAGGGGAGGTGATGTCAATTAGCGCAGATACAGCAATTGATAAGTATAATAATAAAAGTTATTATAATGTAAAAGTAAAAACATATAAAAATTATCTAGGCACAAATAGAAGACAACTCTCTATTAAAATTGGAATGTCGGCCATTGTGGATTTTATTAATGGCAAACAAACTATTTTGGAATATCTTCTTAACCCCATTATAAGAGCTAAACAAAATATGTTGAGCAATAATTAAGCCAATATTAGTGTGATAATGTTTCCATTTATCAAGACAACTTTTCTACTAACCAACTTTCTTGTTTGTTAACAAGCTCCTTTATTCCATTTTCTTATTACATCGAATCTGAAAGATAGGATGAAAAATTATTGTTTAGAAATTTGGATCATTGTGACCCACATACTCATGGACAAGGGGTTAGAGTTTATAGATAAGTAAGCAAGAGGCAAAGGACTTGTAAGCGGTAATCATATATTTGAAATTGAATGCATGGCAGATGAGATAGAGTATGATAATGCCGCAAACAAAGCAGAGGATTATCAAACTATAGAAGAGGTTGAAAAGGATTTAAACAAATTCTTGATATACTATATCTTCAATAGAAGACATGGCTCTTTGTGAAGTAAACTGAAAGTCAAACATCGTTTGACGCAGTGCGGAGTTGGTTTCAAATGAAACCTGACATATTTAAAATTTCACCTGATGTGTTTTGGACTTATACCTTTGATAAAGTGAAACAACGCGGTGAAACTTGACACCCAATAGAGGCAATTTAAATGTTTAACTTGGTTTTTTTTACTGATGCGGGACTAAAAAGAGGACACAATGAAGACTCTATACTTATAGATAAAAAATCAGCAACATTTATTATAGCTGATGGCATGGGTGGACATAAAAAAGGAGAAGTAGCCAGCAGAATAGTGGCTGAATGCTTCATTAAACAAAATGACTATATACCTGCAGATAAAACAGAAAATCTTCGTGACGAAGAGACATTGGTGCCCAATAATAGTCTAGAAGAGGAACTAAACCATAATATTCAGGTTGCCAGTAAAAAAATGCGGGAATATGTTATAAAAAACGACATAGATGGGACTATGGGAAGCACTATAGTTGGTATCAAGTATGTTATAAGCATACAAGCATGGGCGCTCTTTCATCTAGGAGACTCTAGAGCATATCTTTTCAGAAATAATTCTCTTTCGCAACTTACAGAAGACCACTCTAAATATGAAGAGCTAAAAAGAAAAAATATGCCGAAAGAAGAGATTGAAAAATCGGGTAAAAATGTTATCACAAAAGCCGTTGGAAATTTCGATCCGTTTCCACTAGAGATACAATATATCTCAACGAAGCCACTAGATATTCTTTTTCTTTGTAGCGATGGCGTCAGCGATCTTTGTACACACGAAGAGCTATTGCTCTTATTTATACAGTACAGGGATAACTTGACTCTACTATCTACCCAAATTAAACAACTTGTATACAACCGTGGTGCCAGAGATAATCTCTCTGCTATTATCGTGGAAATTTTATAGGTCTTATAAAGATGTCGCAAGAAAAACGTATTCATAAAGCAGGAATATATCATGTCTTTAACAGGGGAGTGGGACAAAGACAGATATTTGCCAAGCATGAAGATAGACTGTTTTTTATAGAAAATTTTAGCAAGCTTTCCAAAGGTTTTGATTTTTTTTTACACAGTTACGCACTAGTCTCCAATGGGTACAATATGCTCATTCAGACCAAGAGAGACAATCTTTCACAGATTATGAAAAATATCAACGGAAGATATGCACAATACTATAATAGGCAATATGATCGAAAAGGTCATCTATGGGAAGGGCGCTTCAAATCCATCCCTTTCGAGGATCATAGTTTCTTATTGGATATAATTGCCTATATAGAATATCTTCCTATCCAAAGTGGAGTCGCTTCTTCCAGAATATTTTATGATTACTCTAGCTATAGACAGCTCATAGGTCTTGATGAAACATTACCACTATTACAAAATTCATATATATTCAAAATGTTTAATAGTCATGCTCAGATTAAAGACTTTCTTGATGCTCCAGTTGATTTAGAGCGAATTCGTCGCGTACATATACTTCTAAAAAAACTTGCTATACAAAAAAGTGGACAAACTAAAGAACCTAAGACTAAACTTCCCATGATTCAAACATCATATTTTAGATATGAAACAAGGTCGGAAAGAAACAATATTATACAATCCTTGTATAAAAAAGGTTATACTCAAGCCTCTATAGCTAAAGCTTTCATGCTATCTCAACAAGCCATTAGTAAAATTATTCGGGAAGTATTTGAATGAAATATTATTTGATGATAATTATATTTTTAACATCATATGTTTCTGCATTTAATAATATAACATGCCTTGTTCCAGATACTATATACAAAAAAGTTGCTCCAATATTTAAAACACTTGTATCCTACACCAAGACCGAAATTATAACAAAAAAATATGTATCTACCAGCGATGCAATTAAAAAAATAACAAGCAACGAAGTAAAGTGCGCAATTGTACGATCAGATATCCTTTATAGAATAAAAAACCGTTATCTCTACCAAGAGGGCAACAACACACAAGGATATATTGTCTTAGGCAGATTGCCTTATACAGCAAAACTATATCTTGTGCGACCTAGTGTCTATAATGATATTAATTTAAAAGATTTGATTGGGATGACAGTCTCTGTCGGCAGAATCACTGAAACTAATGCGTGGGGTCTCAAAATAGTTTTAGGTGGCACAAAATCTCATAAAATAAAATACGTAAGTATTCCATTTAAAATGTCTTTGGAAAAAATGGACAAGAATGAAATAGATGCATACTTTGGTTTTCTAGATGAGTCACAAGAGAATGATTTATATCATTTTCAATCACACTTTACTGACTCTGAAATAGAGTCTATCAATAATGAACATCTTTATCTGTTAGATTTTAACAGCATAAAAGTACCATACTTTATTATAACTTCAGCAATCGCAACCGATAAAGAGATTGAGACACTTTTGTATAGACTCGCAGAAAAAGATTTACTCACACCCATCACAAGCAAAAGATACGGAAAAGCAGATTCATATCTTCCATATCATCTAGAGCAGATCAAATTGGCTCTTAGTGAGAAGTACAAAATAGAATCAAATACTTATACGGATGATTATAAATTTGATAGTTTAAGCAGCGTGTGTATGGCATACCATTATGGATTTTTAAAACTTTTGAGGCAGAAACCTTTGCTTAAAAAAAAGCTTTCAAAAAGCACGAACATGGGAGGCTATTCACATAAAAAAGCAATATTTTATGGTTTAGATAATATACTTATAGAAATCGATAAGCATAAATATAAATGTGATTTAGAGTATTTTAAAAAACAGAAAAAGCGGTTTTCTAATCTTTCCAGGCAATTATGAGGTCTCAAAATGACTAAAATAGATGAAACAGTGTTGCAACCTATAAATAAATTGATGAAAAAAATTGAACATAGCATAACTCTTCCAATTGCTATACAAGTTTCTATAAGTATATTAAAAAAGATTTATCCTAATTTGGAATTTGATGCGTTATATGAGAAAATCCGATTCAATGCAAATCCAAGTCTCTCTTTTCAAAAGTCTGATATTAAAGATATCATTTTCGTAAACAAAAATAATACTATTTCTGTGGAGATGACACTTAACTTTTTAAGTATTTTTGGCGCATCTTCCCCTATACCATCTCATTATAGTGAGAAAATATTGCGAGATTCACAAAAAGATAAAGTACTTTATGATTTTTTGAATATACTCAACCACAGAATTATGAGACTTATCAACCCCGTTTGGGCTAAGCATAGATATTATATTCAATATAGGCACAATCTTCAAGATCCTCTCTCAAAATACTTTCTTTCGCTTGTCGGTCTTTACCCGCAATCGCAGGGGATCAATACTTTCCTTAATATTAACAGGCTCATGCCATTTATAGCCTCTCTTGGTATGCTCCAGAAGTCATCATCCTCTATCCTCCCCATACTAAGACATTATTTTAGTCATGAAGAAATAGAGATACAAGAAGGGGTCATCTCAAGATTCAACATTTCCCAGCAGCAACAAATGTCTATAGGCAATGCCAACAGCACACTAGGTCAAGATATGCATATAGGAACCTTTATTCTCAGCAGAACACTGAGCTTTATCATCTCTTTTAAGGGAATTGCATGGGAAGATCTTGAAAAATTCTCCTACAATGGACACAAAAAAAGAGAATTAGATACTCTTATGAAAATATTACTCAATACGCCTTTAGACTACCGGATATCGATCACTATTGCCAAAGAGGAGATTCAGCCTTGTGTCCTTGGAACTGGGAGTATGCTTGGTAGTAATAGCTGGATAGGGAATGTGGATTATGAGCAGACAATCACAGTGTAAAAATATACTAATCCACACCTTCATTGTTGGAAGATAATGCCCTGAAAAATCCAGACAATTTTTTGTCCGAATTTATTTCCACCTCATTGAGTGCCTAAATCATGCCGTTTTTTGTATAAAATCAAGATAAATATTCATCGGTTTTTGATAGTTTAGTGATGAATGAAACCTCTTAAAATTGTATTTGTAGATAAATGCTTTAATCCCTTCTTTTAACTCCTTTATTGTTTGGTAATCTGAAATGTATATATTGCTCTGTTTCAGGGCTCTAAAAAATCTTTTAATAATGATATTGTCAATACTTCTACCTTTACCGTTCATTGAAATTTTTATGTTGTGATCTTTGAGTATTTTTGTATGTTCATAACTTGTATATTGACTACCCTGATCCGAGTTAAATATTTTTGGTGCAGGATACTTGGCTAATGCCATTTTCAGTACATCTGTTGCCAGAGTAGCATCCATTGAGTTTGACAGCTTGTATGCCAGGATGGCTCTGCTATTCCAATCTATGACGGCTGCAAGATACATGAACCCTCCATTCATACGGATGTAAGTGATATAGCCACTCCATACTTCGTTTGGTGTATTTACTTTGACTGCCTTTGTTTTTTGTTCCGGGGTATAGGTTTGACCTTTTTTTTCTTGCCATAGTATTCTCCTGAAATTCTTCTATATTATAGCTATTTTAGGAAATAAATCTTTAGAAAAAGTTGTCTATATTTTTCAGGGCATTATCCAATACAGCACAATGTTGGGAGAAAACTTTAAGAGAGTTGGCTACATAATACAAGGTAACACCAAAGACCATAGGTAATTGGAAAAAAGAGTTTTTAGCAAACTTCAGGTGAGGATGATTGGAGAAAAGGAATCGGAGCGTAGTAGCAACGAGTCTTTTGGTCAAATCCTGTCACAAAGAAGAGAAATTCTCTTTGTGACATCCATCTAGGAACTCCTAAGGTATCT
>Ga0256833_1001984_pt1 | contig 14757 bp, 10 predicted proteins | sample 356284metaG_FD_190535 | JGI IMG/M metagenome (GOLD analysis project Ga0256833, IMG submission 190535) | Hydrothermal vent microbial communities from Mid Atlantic Ridge, Atlantic Ocean - 356-284 | ecosystem: Environmental > Aquatic > Marine > Hydrothermal vents | place: Atlantic Ocean: Mid...
CGTCGAACTTTATGGTAATGACGTTTTCTTCGTCGGTTATGGCAAGGTGAATTACACAATAGATGTGAGAATGGCTGGAAGTATCAAATCTGATGGTACCGGTCTCTCGTGGGGCTTGATAGATCAACAGCCTGGAAGTGTCAGCAGTTACTACAATGATCTCGTGATTTTGAATGGACACTTTATTGTATCCGGGAGCACAGAGGATCAGTCATCAGAACCATTTAAATTTGGTTGTCTCACTGCATATGGAGAGGTTCCAGATATTGGGAATGTTATGGACAATACGAATAATCTGATGGATATCAGGTTCTGCATTGGCTTTGGTAAAATGGCTGTATCACCTGAGTATAACGATTCAGTTTTTGTTATCGGGAAGGACGCTGATGATGAATATGGAACCAATGAGAGAACTTTTGTCGGCACGATTTCCTCAACTGCAATATGGCAGAATATTTCTTTCCCCATTAGCCCCACTGCAACAACATCTGTCGATTATGTGTTTGATGGAATAAGTGCTGCTGGCAGTAACCCAGTTAAGATTCTGGTTATCGGCAGTGCAGAATTCAAGTATCTGATAGAAAAGGTAAATTTTAACGGCCAGGAGTTCACAGAAGAATCACAGATAATCAAAAATTGTCCCGATGATGGGGAACAGCACAGATGCTCCCTTTCCTCCGTCAGGTTCATTGACAGTGATAGATTTATTGTGACTGGTTCATCAAATTACAGAGGGTGGGTTTTTACTGGAACTTACTGATAAGTCCCATTATTTGACATAATTTCCCATATTCCTTATAATAACAATGCTCAATTTTAACTTAACTTACTTGATAATGGAGTTCCCTGATGTTGTTTTACGAAGAAAAGGATGCGAGAGAAACTCTTAAACTGCGAAGTCTCAAAAAGGGGGAATATCATCAGGATTACCCGCTTTACACCGTTGTAAGGGATAATGACAAATGTATAAGATGTCTTGCCTGTGTCAGGCAGTGTTCCTACGAAGCCACTTTTTATGATCCGGTAAGGAATGTAATATACAACAAAGATGAAGCCTGTGTGGGATGTCTCAGGTGTGTGGCAATCTGCCCCACTGATGCAATTACAGTTAAAAGAAATGATACAAAGTACAGAGAAAATGAAAACTGGCGAGAAGAAACGATCAAGGCAATAAAGAAACAGGCAGATTTTGGTGCTGCGAGGCTGACTGGTCTGGGAAATGATAAAGGTTATAAAATTTATTTTGATCACATGGTCCTTGATGCTTCACAGGTTACCAATCCTTCCATTGACCCTCTCAGGGAACCAATGGAATTGAGAACCTTTCTGGGGCGAAAGCCTGATTCTGTAAAGGTGGAATTCAGGAATGGGAAATTACATCTTAAGGAAAAGATACCACCCCAGTTAAAGCTGGAGGTTCCTGTAATTTTTGCTCCCATGTCTTATGGGTCAATAAATTTCAATTTTCAGGCAGCCCTTGCCATTGCAGCAAGGGAAGCTGGAACATACTTTAATACCGGTGAAGGTGGGCTACATCAGAAATTGAGGGAGTTTGGTTCCAATGCAATAGTCCAGGTTGCTTCAGGAAGGTTTGGGGTTGATATTGACTATCTTGAAGCAGCGGCAGCAGTGGAAATAAAGATTGGACAGGGTGCGAAGCCAGGCATAGGTGGACATCTCCCCGGTGAAAAGGTAACGGCAGACATTTCAAGGACAAGGATGATTCCCGAGGGGTCTGACGCCATTTCTCCTGCGCCGCATCATGATATTTACTCAATTGAGGATCTGAGGCTGTTGATTTACGCCATCAAAGAAGCTACCAGATACACGAAACCGGTGTCGGTGAAAATTGCGGCGGTTCACAATGTCGCTGCCATTGCCAGTGGAATAGCAAGGGCAGGAGCGGACATCATTGTGATTGACGGATTCAGAGGAGGAACTGGAGCCGCCCCAACAATTATCAGGGATCATGTGGGTATTCCAATAGAACTTGCCATTGCTCAGGTGGATCAGAGATTGAGGGATGAAGGCATAAGAAACTGGGTTTCACTGATAGCAGCAGGTGGTATAAGGAGCAGTGCGGATATTGTTAAAATAATCGCCCTGGGCGCCGATGCGGTTTACATTGGAACTGCTGCCATGGTTGCTGTAGGGTGCACACTCTGTCAACAATGTCACAGAGGGATCTGTGCCTGGGGAATCACTACCAACAGGCCAGATCTTGCAAAGAGAATAAATGTTGACATAGCTGCTGAACAGCTCTACAACCTTCTCAGAGGCTGGGCAATTGAGATAAGGGAGATGCTTGGTCTTATGGGGGTTAACTCCATTGAATCACTGAGGGGTAACAGACTGAAATTGAGGGGTGTGGGTCTTACTCAGGAAGAACTTGATGTTCTTGGTATAAAACACGCAGGATTACAGTAGGTGAGGAAATGAAAGTAGTATTTCCCATTGAAGAGAGATGCATAGATTGTCACCTGTGTGAGGTTGCCTGTATTGTTGAACATTCAGAAACGAAAGACCCCATTCTGGCATACATGGTTGAGGGGCTTTCCTTCAATGAGGAGTGGAGTGCCTTTACCCCTGATCCGCATGAGGCCCTTGAAGCTGGTAAGCCAAAGCCACTGAACAGGACAAGGGTGAGGAATAACGGCGCTGGTGTATCTTTCTCAATGATGTGCAGGCACTGTGAGGAACCCAAATGCGTGGAAGCCTGCAAAAATGGAAGTCTCTATATTGCAGAGGATGGGAGAATTCTCCTGAATGAAGATAAATGCGTTGGTTGCTGGATGTGCATTATGGCATGTCCGTGGGGGGCAATTTCCCGAAATCCCACAAGGGGAAATGTGAAGGGTCTTGAGCGAACTGCTATTTCACATAAGTGTGATCTCTGTCCCGACAGAGAAATTCCTGCGTGTGTTATGGCATGTCCCACTGAAGCTCTGATCTACATTGAGAAAGAGGAGATCAAAAATTATGAGGTACGTTTTAGTAGGTAACTCCATAGCTGCCACTGGAGCCATTGAAGCGATCAGAAGGGTGGATAAGGACAACGAGATTGTTGTGATCTCAGATGAACCTCATTTCGTATATACAAGGGCTCTGATTCATGAGTATCTTGCCAGTATGGTAACTGAAGATATGATGTATTACAGACCCCGCGATTTCTATGAGAAAAATGGCGTGACTCCTCTGCTGGGTAGAAAAGCTGTTTCTGTTGATTTTGAGAAAAAAGAGGTGAAACTTGAAGATGGAGAGGAGATAAAATATGATAAGTTACTTCTTGCCACGGGAGGAAAGCCATTCATCCCTCCGGGAATAGAAGATCTGGCAAAGATCAGGTATTTCACATTTACAAAATGGAAAGATGCTGATGAATTGAGGGAAGCTGTAGCAGATGCTGAAAATATAGTGGTCCTTGGTGCAGGTTTGATAGGCCTTCAATGTGTTGATGGTCTCCTTCATATGGGAAAAAGGGCCACGGTTGTTGAGCTTGCTGATACAATTCTCCCTATGGCTCTTGACAGAAAAGCTTCAGATATCATAAAAGACGCTCTCGAAAAGGAGGGAGTTAAATTTTATCTGAACAATACGATCACAAAAGTTTACCACAGGAATGGTGAGTTAAAAGAGGTTCAGCTTAAAAGTGGTGAGAGGTTGCCTGCTGATATTCTTGTCATTGCAGTGGGTGTCAGGCCAAGGACCGATATAGTAATGGATACAAAAATAGAAATTGACAGAGGAATTGTTGTAAATGAGTTGATGGAAACCAATATACCGGATGTTTATGCAGCTGGAGATGTTGCGCAGGGAAAGGAGATTATAACTGGCATAAAAATGGTGATACCCATAATTCCAGTTGCTTATGCTCATGGTAAATATGCCGGTTTTAATATGGCAGGTGAAGAGAGAGTTTTCCCCGGTGCCCTTTCAATGAACTCCCTTCAATTTGCCAATATACCGGTAATTTCTTACGGTTTCATAAAGCCTCCTGAGGGTTCTGAAGAGCTTACCTATTTTGATCCTGACAGGCTGATTTACAAAAGAATTCTGATTCAGAATGACAGAATTGTGGGTGCTCTTTTCCTCAGGGCTGTGGATAGAGTTGGAATATTTCGTTATCTCATTGAGAGGAAACTTGATGTAACAAGTTTTAAGGAGCATCTACTGAAGGATGATTTTGACTATCCATATCTTCCCAAAAAATACAGACTGGAGATGTGGAGAGAGCCATATTGAGGGAGCAGAGATGAGCTGGAACTATGTAAAGGATATATCAAATTGTGGATTATTTGGTGTGATAAGCAAAAAGAAGAGGCTGATAAATGGAGAGATAGCCAGGAGAGCAATTGCGAATATGCATGACAGGGGCAACGGACTTGGTGGTGGATTTGCTGCATATGGAATTTACCCTGATTACAAAGACTTCTATGCTTTTCATATCATGTATGATTCCCTCAAAGCGATAGATGAAACTGAGGAATTCCTGAGGGATAATCTGGAAGTGGTGCATGAGGAGGATATTCCGACGAGGGAAACAGACAAGATAAAATGGAGTCCCTATTTGAAAAGGTACTTTGTTCTTCCTGCCAATAACCCCAAGGAAAGGGAACTTGAGCTTTTAAGAGGAATGGATGATGATTATATTGTCAGGGTTGTGATGATAATTAATGATAGAATTGAGGGAGCCTATGTCTTTTCAAGCGGGAAAAATATGGGTGCATTCAAGGGGGTTGGATTCCCTGAGGATCTTGCCGAATTCTACAGACTTGACGAGTATGATGGGTATATCTGGATAGCCCACAACAGATTTCCAACAAACACCCCCGGATGGTGGGGTGGTGCCCATCCCTTTACCCTTCTTGACTGGGCAATTGTACATAATGGTGAGATCTCTTCATACGGAATAAATAGAAGATACCTTGAAATGTTTGGTTACAAATTAACCCTTCATACTGATACGGAGGTGGTGGCTTACCTGATGGACCTCATTGTGAGGAAACATGGGCTTCCCTTTGAGATAGCGGCAAAGATTTTCGCACCTCCCTTCTGGAAGGATATAGATGAAATGGATGAGGATGAGAGGGAAGCTTACACTGCATTGCGGGCTGTTTATGGGTCAGCTGTTCTCAATGGTCCTTTTGCAATACTCTTTGCCTTTCATAATGGACTCATGGGCTTGAACGACAGGGTGAAGTTGAGACCTCTGGTTGTGGGAGAGAAGGATGATCTGGTATACATGTCAAGTGAGGAAGCAGGCATAAGGGAGGTTGAGCCAGATCTTGACAGAGTTTACGCCCCACCTGCCGGTGAACCTGTACTGGTGTTTACAGAGGAGGAGAAGGATTAATGGTGGTAATAGATGCAAAGGGTGTTTACTACAGGGATCTGAATGAAAGAGTGAGAAGGGAAATAGAAAAGGGTGAAAAATATATAAAACTTGTAAATGTTAATGGTCAGAGATACATAGGTGCCGGGCTGAAAAACAAAGATGTTTATATTGAGGTGGAAGGTACCGCAGGGGAAGATCTTGGTGTCTTCATGGATGGACCAACAATAAGAATTCATGGAAACGCCCAGGATGGTGTCGGCAACACCATGAATTCTGGTAAGATCATTATTGAAGGTATGGCTGGAGATGTTCTTGGTTATGGTATGAGAGGTGGCAGGGTGTACATACGGGACAATGTTGGTTACAGGGTGGGAATCCATATGAAGGGTTATTTCAACAAGATTCCCATAATAGTAATTGGCGGGAAGGCGGGTGATTTTTTTGGTGAATATATGGCTGGTGGAAGGATGATTCTTCTTGGTATAACCGGAGGGAACATACCCATCACGGGAGATTATGTTGGAACAGGAATGCATGGAGGTGCAATTTTTATCAGAGGGCACGTCCCGAAGAACAGGCTTGGTAAAGAAGTTGGAATAAGGGAACCTGATGAAGATGATATGAGGTTTCTCAGGGAAGTTCTTGAAGATTTTGCTAAGGAGCTTAATTTTGATTTTGAGGAGATAATGTCTGAGCCCTTCATAAAGTTGTTGCCTGTCTCCAAGAGGCCCTACGGCAGACATTATGTTTATTAGAAAACTTCTTTTCTCCATTCTTCTGATTTTTCTACTTTCAGGATGTATCCAGTATGAGGAAACGATTCACATTTTCCCATCTGGATGGGTCAGAGTGTCCATTGATCTGCGTGCTCCCGCCACCATTTTTCGCCAGATGGTGGCCAGGGGAGGAAGCAAGTTTTTTAAACTATTGATGCAACCAAGACACAGGGTGATAAATCAACTTCCCTCTTCTGTTCAGCTGATGGAGTGGTATCTTGATAAAAGCACCGCTAACTGGCACTTTCATACCAATTTCTATGTAAAATCTTCCTCAGCGGGCCAGTTATCCGGGCTCTTTGAAGGTCAGAAAATTAACATATCCATTTCTAATGGAAATGTCAATTTCAGACGCTTCATAGATATGACGAGGTTTGGGAGAATTATCGCCAATTTGAAACAATCTCCCCTGATTAAAAGGGAACTGCTGTTAGCCTCCCACTTCCGCTTCAGGATTGTGGTGCCAACCAGGATTATTTCTACCAATGCCACCGTCACCACTGAAGACACCGCTGAATGGGATTTTAAACTCCTTGATCTGGTTGCTCAGCCACAGGTTATGAAGATAACCTTTCCTCTCCCGCCTTTTTACTACTATCCCCTTTTCTGGCTCCTTTATGGACTGGTAAGCATGGTTTTCTACTTATGGCTGTTGTTTAAGAAGCTTTGAGATAATTCTCTTGAATTTCCTTAGAAGTTTAAAAAAGAAAAGTAGAGCTTAATTGATGTGGTTAGAGGGCTACAGAATCAGAAAAACGATAGATAAGATTAAAAATAAATTATGTAACCTGTTGATTTAACATATGTTAATCATTGACAAATAAAATTTTTTCTGTCAAGATATAATTGAAAATAGAAGAAGGGGAGGTCGAAATGAAAAATGTTAAATTTCAAAAGCTTATCTCCTCATTCATTCAGTCAGTCATTCATTGATAATTTTATTGTTCTTGATTGTGGGATCAACCTCAGGGAATTCAGCCACATTTGAGTTTTTAAATCAGGTAAGGGGTATTGATACAGGAAATGGTCTTGTTGGATGTGAAGCTGTTTATATAAGGGGAAAGGATCTGGTTGGAGGTTACAGTTTTGCAGATGCAGTTACCAATCCATGGGGTAAAATTTCATCAGAAGGAAGTGTGGTTATACTTGGTAAAAATAGGATAGAAGGTGATATTTATCTCCCCAATCTTTCAGACTATTGGGATTTTGGCAGAAATAAAGTTGAAGGCGAGTTAAAGAGTGTAGATATAGTTTCCAGTTGCGATGCTATTGAGAAAGTTGAGGATTGGATTTATAAGGCGTCACTTGATAATAATAACGATGAATGGAACTTTGGAGAGGATCTTTTTGGATATTTAGAATATGAAAAAGGTCATCACCATAAAAAGGGAAGGTTAAGGTGGGTTAATGAGTATAGTATTTCTTCACCTCAGGAAGGGATTTTTTATTTTGATCATTTGAGGATGGGAGGAAAGGTAAATGTCAAGGTAGGTTCATTGTTAACATTGTTTGTTAAAGGGGATTTTGAGGTTCTGGGTAAGAGTAAGGTGAATTATGGAGGAGATCCGGCGAGTTTAATAGTTGTAGTTGGGGGTGATGTAAGGATATGTGGAAAAAGTAGTTTTTCAGGGACGATTATCAGCAAAGGGGATGTTAGGATATGTGGTAGGAGCCGGTTCAAAGGGAGTATTATAAGTAAGAGACTTTTCATTGATGGCCATAATGAGGCATTGTGGGATGTGAATGAGGGGGTGAATTATTTCATTTATTACAATGAGTGGGGGACTGGAGAGACAATAAGGTATTATTTTGAGTCAGGGAAGTATATGGTGAAGGTTACAGAGGGGAGTTTAGCGAAGGTAGAAGGAAAGTTGTATGAATTGGGGATTACATATGATGTAGATGATGTGGGATATTTCCTATTTTTTAAATCTAATATGCCTTTAAGTGAACTTAAGCAGGAACTTTTACCAGTAGGAGCAAGTTTTGTAGGTCAGTTTTTTACTAAAAGTAATGATGATAGAGGATGGATTCCTAATCCGGTTTTGTTAGTAAGATATAAAGACGATGTTACCAAGCAGGAGGTTATAGATTTTAATAAGAGAATAGGGGTTAAGAGTGTTGAGGTTCTATCCTGGGACACCCTTATCTTTGCATTGACAGTAACTGCTGATAATGTGTATGAGTTAATGGAAAAAAGAAAAGAATATGAAGAATCGGATCTTGTGGAGTGGGTGGATATAGATGAAGCAGGAATTGTAGAAGGAAAGTATCATGAGAAAGTTTTAAATAAGGAACTCGATGATAATACTTATTCAGAATATAATTATATGGGCTTAACTGGTTTCTTTACGAGAAATACTCCTGATGTTCTTGATTTTTTAGTGGGCTACAAAAATGAATCCATTGAATTCCCCATATATGGAGCCAATCGATACAATAGGCCTGTGAGAATTGGGGTAATTGGATATGGAGTTTATGATGCTCATGAGGATCTTAGACACTCTCTGTGCGGTTTTGGTAAGACATTTGTTGAAGGTGATAAAAATGGGTACATTCCTAATTATATTAGAAATCCCAGTGAAAACGACAATAACCAGCATGAAATCTGGATTACTGGTTTGATAGCTGCTGATTCATTCAATCATAAGGGCGTATGGGGTCTGACATTTGGTAGTAGCTGTGTCGTGCCAATTCAAGATGTTTATCGTAGAAAAACTCATTGGTGGGAAGAAGGTGAATATATAAATGTAAGTAAAGTTTCCTGGACGGTGAAAGGCATAAACTATGCTAAGGATGTAGTTGATATTCTTAATATATCCTGGAAATATGAGGAGAGCAATGCATTGAGAGACGCAATATTGGATGCAGCCAAGAAGATTTTGATTGTTGCCAGTGCTGGTAATGAAGATAAGAATAGATGTAATTTCCCCGCCAACTTGGCTGGAAGAAGCAACGGCATATTGTGTGTTGGAGCTGTGTCTGGAGGAAATTAAATATCGTGATGGTGCGAGTAATTATGGCAAATACTTAAGTTTAGTTGCTCCTGATGGGATAGTAGTACCCACATATTTGGTAGACAATACAGGGAATGCAAGCATATATAAATATTTGATGTTTTGGGGAACCTCTTGTGCTGCTCCATATGTAGCTTCTGTTGCAGCAATTTTGAAATTTTTCGATCCTCAATTGACTCCAGAAATATTAAAAGAACTTTTAATAAAAACTGCTTCAAATGAGAAAATTAAGAATTATAGCAAATGGGAATATGGTGCAGGTGTTGTTGATATAGGAAAGGCATTCAAAGTACTTTTGTTTCAAGAAGAAGACTATTCTTTATATCCTAATGTGATTCTAAGCTTCTCATCTTTTAATTTAAATTTTAACAAAGCAGGTTATGATTATTCCGAAATGGATGTTCCAAAAGGTAAAATTGGAATAAAGACAGGCTTCTTATCTAATTTCAGAAAGGAAAATTATGACTTAACTTTACCTGCAGAAGTGTATGTAATTTTAGGTAAAAATAGTACATCCTATAATTGGTTTAAATTTCATATCGGAAGTAATATGCCGAAAAGTGAGAGTGACATATTTTCTAAGGTGCATATGGTTTTACCAGTGGATGCTTCTGCACGATTTTTATTCCTTTACATAGCTAATTTGGGAGAGCCGGTAGGATTTGAAGATGAAGGGAGGATTGTTATTTTAGGGAGTTCCTTTTCAGATTCAATAGATACCCATTTTAAGGTTTTACCAAAAAATGCTAATACTCCTCCCAACCAGGGGTGTTCCATAGAATATAATTTTAGCGAGGCTCCTTTTGGAGAGAACATTATTGATGCTTTTAGAAAGGTGAGAGATTCTTATCTTGCTAAGGTTTCTTATGGATTAGAAGCGATAAACTTATACTATGAATGGAGTTCTGAGTTTAATAATATATTAGATAATAATCCAGATTTGAAAGAAGAATTTCATGATATTATTTATGAGATTTTTGGTATTAATAACTTAACCGTGAAGAATGCGCAAACTCTTGCGAATGAACTCTGGAACTTACGATTGAGCGAGGAGGAGAGGATACGGATACAGAATTTTGTTAGAATGATAATTCCTTTTTTATCGTCAAAGCCTCGTACTTTTGCCCTGGTGGCCGAAAAAGTTTTTTCGTTACCTGAAACCAATTCTTTATCTGTCGGTGAAATTATTGAAGAGATTTTGAGATATTATGAAAAGAGGTAGAATGATGTCATCCAGACGATATTTAAGAAAATTACCAATAATTGCTTTAGTAATGTTAATACTGAGTAAGGTATCCTGTTGCCCCGATTTTTATAATACCCCTGGATTTTTCCTGTTTCATTATAATGAAGATTTTTATCCCCCGTTTTTCCCTGGTGAGGAAACCCAAGCAATTTTTTCTGTTGATTATTTTTATACCGTTGATTTTAATAGCAACGGCTGGTCTGACATTGAAGCCAATGAATTGCTTAAAGATAGACCAGATGTTTTTCAGAATGACCTTGGCTACTTTGAGAATTTGACTTCGGGAAGCATTTATGGTGGATCTGCAGGAGGTTATATCTACATGATAGGTAGAAGTTATTGTCGAAATAAAGATTATCCAGTCAATCAATGGAAGAATTTTGTTAAGATATTAGGTAATAGTGGTAATTATTTATGGTATCTAAAAGATAGTAAACTTTATATGTTGGATCTCTCCAAAAGAAAATCTATGTTTTTGTCAAAAGATGTTACGGGTCTGTTGATTAGAGGTAAGTTGAAAAATTTTTATGAGAAAGGTGGTAACTTATACGTTGTAATTGTGGATTTCGCAACTTCAGAGGAATTTAAGAATTATTTCTATGAGAAATTGGAAAACTTAGAAAAACATCCCAATAAATTTTTTGTTAATCAGGATAAAGTCAAATTCGGTCTTAAGGTAATGACAAAGGAAGATATTGTATATAAGTGGCTGACTATGATGGTTGACAAGGGATATTATCCATCAGAACTTACTGAAAACGGACTTTGGGGGAGGAAACTTGAGTTATATTCTGTAAGTAATACTGGTATGGTTCTTCAATGGAAATATCTTGATAGACCGATGAGTTTCTTCAGGGATTTTAATATTATGCTTGCAAGTGAGGAAGATAATATGGGGGTGTCTGGCATAGAGGGAGAGCTAACTGATGAAGTTGAGTTGGTAATTTTGGGTAGCAGATATATCATTTTAGCAGCCAAGTTTTTAACTGGAGATGGTGCTAATTTTGTAAATTATTTTAAGTGGCTGAAGGTTAATGAAGAATGTAGGAAAATCTTTTCATTGTCATTTAGGTCATTTAAAAGTAAGATTCTTAAAAATAAAGTAAATGTAAAATGTTTTAATTCTGGTTACTATTGTAATGGATCATTTTTACATAAGGAAAAACATTATTTTCATAATTGCATAAAATGGGATCGCAAAATAAAGGTGCCAGATTTTTCTTTTTACAAAAATGAATCTGATCTTATAGGAATGGAACTTGAAACTAACTCAGATCGGTTGATGGGTGTATATTCCTTTTTTGGTGAAGGTAAAAATGCAATAAAGTTTTTCTCTTTAATATATCCTGATTGTTTCAGTGTATCTTCCTTAAAGTGGGAGAATCGAATGGTTTATGACAGCTCTTTTTATTCTCTGGATTCTTCTAAGAAAGTTATCAATCTCATTCCCTTTTTCTCTGGCAACTCTATCTACTTCCAGTGTGAGCTTTCTTCATCCACAAATCTTGTTGGTGGTCTTTGCAGATATGATATGGACTCAAAGGAGCTCACCCACCTCCGTTCCGACATCCCTCCCGCAAATACGGTGGATTTTCCTCCCGAAGAAGACTGGGATGATAATAAGCTCTATGTTACGGGTGATGGAAGATATGCTTTAATTGTGCCCATTCATTTTACCAAGAAGTGTTTAACGAATGATCCAGAAAAGTGTATCTACTGCAACAGGGATATTTCTCCCAATGTGTGGGATTTTGGGAGTTTTAGTAAGATCTATGCCTACAGCTTAACAGACTCCACCCGACCCCCTGTGGAGATAGATGTAACGGGTTATGATGGTTATCTTGTTCCTTCCCCTGATCATATGCAGTTTGCCTTCAGCATGGGAGATAAGATTGGAATTCTTGATGGGAAAACTTTAGAGGTGAGGGTGCTGGAGGTCAGGTAAATCTTATTTTCTTACGCTTCTTTTGCTAACTGATAAATTTAACAGTGTTATGCCTTGAAAAATTTGCTCTCTGGCAATAAATAAGGAGATAGTAGTATTTAATTTTCAAAAAGCTTTTCCTGCGTCGTTTTTTATAATTGAATTTTGTATTTTAAAAAGTCCATATGTCCTTCTCCCACAATATCTTGTCCCTTCTTCTTGACATATACAATTTTTTGTGCTATAAAATATAAACACAAGATATGGTGTTGCTAAAATATAAACCACAATATTTAGAAGGAGGGGAAAATGGGACATGTCAGGTACATCAGGAAAAGGGATGGCAAGGTGGTTGAATTCAAAATAACAAAAATTGCAGATGCTATTTTCAAGGCGGCCAGCGCCGTAGGGGGTAATGATTACGGTGAATCAATTAGGATTGCAAGACTTGTAAAAGCGGCTGTGGATGCCATTTATGGAGATGAAAGAATTCCAACTGTTGAGGAAATTCAGGATCTCGTTGAGAAATTCCTCATTGAAGAGGGTCATGCAAAAACTGCCAAGGCTTACATTCTCTACAGGGAGCAGAGAAGCAGAGTAAGGGAATTTTCATCTCTCTTTGATGAGGCACTTGATATGATAGATGATTATCTTGAACAGAGAGACTGGCGTGTCAATGAAAACAGTAACATGAGTTATTCGCTTCAGGGACTGAACAATTATATTTCTTCCGCTATCACTGCCAGGTACTGGCTTAACAGAATCTACCCCGAGGAGGTGAGGGAGGCTCACAATAAGGGATTTTTTCACATTCATGATCTTGGTATCTTAAGTGTTTACTGTTGCGGATGGGATCTTGAAGATCTACTTCTCAGAGGACTTGGTGGTGTGGAGGGTAAAGTTGAGAGTGCTCCCCCGAAACATTTCCGAACTGCTCTGGGACAGATAGTCAACTTTTTTTATACACTTCAGGGGGAGGCTGCGGGAGCTCAGGCATTTTCAAATTTCGATACACTTCTTGCCCCATTCATCAGGTATGATGGTCTCACCTACAGAGAGGTGAAACAGGCAATGCAGGAATTTATTTTTAACCTGAATGTACCTACAAGGGTAGGTTTTCAGACTCCCTTTACAAATCTTACCTTTGATATAATTCCGCCAAAATCTCTCAGGGATGAGCATGTTATCATTGGTGGTGAGAGAAAGAAGGAGACCTATGGAGAATTTCAGGATGAAATCTACATGATTAACGAAGCGTTTGCCGAAGTTATGCTTGAAGGGGATGCCAGGGGGAGGATTTTCACTTTTCCAATACCAACATACAATATAACACCTGACTTCCCATGGGATGAACCGAGACTTAACAAGCTGTGGGAAATGACAGCCAAGTATGGAATTCCCTACTTCAGTAATTTTGTAAATAGCGACATGGACCCGGATGATGCAAGAAGCATGTGTTGTCGTTTGAGGCTTGATAACAGAGAAATAAGAAAACAGGCCAGAAAGCTCTCAGCAAACATATTCAATCCGGTAATGAACAAGACATTTTCAACCTCTGAGAGGAACTCGTCTGAACTTGAGCCACCGGATAAGAGAGGGGGTGGTCTTTTCGGTGCCAATCCCATGACTGGAAGTATCGGTGTGGTAACGATAAATCTTCCCAGACTGGCATATTTATCTAAAAGCAGGGAAGAATTTTTCAATCTCATAGAAAAATATATGGAAATTGCCAGAACGTCGCTGGAGATAAAGAGAAAGATTCTCGATCGCTTTACAGAAATGGGACTTTACCCATATTCGAAGGTTTACCTCAGATCTATAAAGGAGGCCTTTGGTTCATACTGGGCAAATCATTTTTCCACAATTGGTTTAATAGGGATGCATGAAGCTTCACTCAATCTGATAGGTAAGGGAATAGAAACCGAAGAGGGTAGAGAACTGGCCATAGAAACCCTTAATTTTATGAGAAAGGTGCTTGATAGATTCAAGGAGGAGACGGGGCATCTCTATAACCTTGAAGCTACCCCTGCCGAAGGGGCAAGTTACAGACTTGCAAGGAAAGACAAAGAAGAGTTTCCAGATATCATTACTTCAGGGGAAGCAGAGCCTTTTTACACCAATTCCACTCAGCTTCCTGTGGATTATACTGAGGACATTTTTGCGGCTCTTGAGCATCAGGATCAGTTACAGGTTATCTATACCGGTGGGACGGTTTTCCATGGTTTCCTCGGAGAGAGAGTTGAAAGTATAGAGGCCACGAAGCAACTTGTAAGGAAAATTGCAGAAAATTTTCATCTTCCTTACTACACAATAACCCCTACATTCAGTATCTGTCCCGTACATGGTTACATTCCTGGAGAGTATGAGTTCTGTCCCTATCCTCATACAGAGGAAGAGCTTGAAAAGTATGGGATCATTATTGACGAATAAAAAAGGAGGTTTGTACCATGAAAAAGAAG
>Ga0256833_1001985_pt1 | contig 14752 bp, 8 predicted proteins | sample 356284metaG_FD_190535 | JGI IMG/M metagenome (GOLD analysis project Ga0256833, IMG submission 190535) | Hydrothermal vent microbial communities from Mid Atlantic Ridge, Atlantic Ocean - 356-284 | ecosystem: Environmental > Aquatic > Marine > Hydrothermal vents | place: Atlantic Ocean: Mid...
TTTATTGATCACATAGATCGTCCATTGGGCCGTCGCGTCCGAAACAAAATATGTTTCGGGGGTCTTCGTGATAATCAGTTCCGCGCTTGTGGTCAAAGAGGGTGTAAAGGTCGAGGAAGAGGTACAAGTTTCGTCCGGCGTGTCGTCATCGTGACAGGCGTCATCATAGAGAACCGTCGCCACAAGATCCGGCCCCCCTTCACACTTCTTTTGAACCGTGAGGTGGATGACGGCCTGATTATTTCCTGAAAAATCGTCTCCGTAATCCCATTCCTGGTATGTCCCATGATCCACCGGACCGGATGGCGTAATCCCATCGTAACCCCTGACCGCGACGACATAGTAGTTGTCGGTATTCAACCGAACGATAACATCGTGGGGAACGGCTTGGGCGCTCGTCTTGTCTATCACGAGATCCATATCGTAGGTGCCGCACGTCTCGATGACGGCGGGCAACCCCGTCAGGGAAACCTCCATATCGGGGGGAACCACTGTCACCTGCGTGGTCTCGTGGAGCTTTCCGTCATGGAGGCAATTCTCTCCGGTTACCCCGAGATCAAGAACCGACCAGGAATAAAACGTATAGGGATCCCCGCAGGAACGCTGGGACTGCTCCGTCATCTCCAGAGTATAGGTGATTACAAGGCTTTTCCCCTGCACAGCCCCCGCGCATCCCGAGAAATCGAGAATCAGACTCCCGCCGGGCGTGTTGTCCGTCACCTGGACACAGCCCGTGATATCGGTCCCGTCAAACGTTACGCTGAGGGTCCCGGCAACATACTGTTGATGATTGTCCGCCTGTTCCTCGAAGCTCATACCCGACAAGTCAACGCCGTTCAAGGCTGGATCGTTCCCGAAATTGTAGGTGTTTGTGTAGGTAACCTGGCCACAGGGCTCGACAGCCGAGGGATCCGCGCTTTTGTCCGAGGATACCAACTGGGAACATTCGATCGCTGTCGTTTGCGAATCGGAAGCGTTTAACGTGCACCCGCAGCAATCGGTGACCTGCGCGTCGACGGCATTGGTAACCGTGGTGTTACAGTAGGTTTCACACTGATCCATCCCCGGCGCTTGGAGGGTGATATCCGTGTCAAGGGGGCTCGCGGCCGGATCGAGTGACCATTCAATAGTGCCTCCCGCCCCCCCGTTTCCCGGGGTCCAGGTGCCCCCCCCCGCGTCGGTCACGGTAAAGCCGTCCGGAACGTGGTCGGTCACGGCTATTGTTCCCGTCGTCCCTCCACCGCAGCTTGTGGGCCCCGTGTAGGCCACGTGAACGTGATAGGTCGCCTGGGAACCGATCTCCATCTCGCCGGGCCCGGTCTTCGTGACATTCAGGGCGGCGGGAGTGCCGGAACTGCTGACCTGGCTCATCTTCAGGGGCGGGTTATAGGCATTTCCACAATCGTCCACGTAGGCGGGCTGCCACACGAGCGTCCTGGACGGGGCCTGTCCGCACCAATCCGTATAAGTCAGATCAAACTTCAAATCATACGTGTCGCCAGCGGCGAGATCGGGGAGGGAAAAGCAGTGCGTATTCGGGTCGTAAGAGGCGCCGGCGCTCACGTTCGTTACGCCGAACCCATCCAGGTTGACACATAAGCTGAACTGATGGGCTGTGCCGTCTCCCTGGTTCGTAATGGGAAGGTCGACGTTCGTGCTTCCGGCGCAATACTCGGTGAAGGTGATATCCGGCGGCGTGTAGTCGAGGCTGGGTGTTTTTATCTGAAGCTGAACCGATGCCTGGGCCGTGCCACCGTCCGTGGATGTATCATAACAGACGCTTCCCCCGTCGCAGCCCCACCGGGCATCCGCCGTATTGTCTAGATTTTCGCAGGCATTGACCGTAGCCGTGATATCGATCGAGATCTCATCCCCCGGGTCCATGGAGGCCAAATCGGCGATATTCGAGGAATCCCAGGTCGTTGTCTGTCCCGCGTTGGAACCGGCCGGATTGGAGGAAACATAGGAAAGCCCGCTGTCCAGGACATCGGTCACCACCACGTTTTTCACGGTCCCCAATCCCGTGTTTTTGACTGTCACCGTCCACGTGGCCGAGTCCCCAATACCCGCCGGAACGACGGCGGGTGTCTTGGTAACGGTGATCGCACCGGGATTTACTTTCACGTCCGCGCTGCTCGATTCATGGGTCTGGGCACCGCCGGCGCAGTCGTCATACGCGACATCCGCCGTCATACTGCCCGATACCGCGTCACAATCTGTTTGAAGGTCGTACTGAATCGTCAAGGAATCCCCGGGATCCAGATGAACGGCCCCCCCACACAACACGGTCAGGTCCCAGGTCAGCGTTTGTCCCGCCACGGAGGGATCGGCCGTGCTGTCGCACCCCCCTGGTCCCTGCGCATGGCTGGTTCCGGACACATACGCAAATCCGGAACCTGGAACCGTGACGCTGACACTACTGACACAGACGGGGCCGGCCGCACCCGCGGGGTTCTCCACGGTAACGGTAAAGGTCCCTTGATCACAGAGATTGATCTCGCTGGGTCCCCCGATGGACGTGGCCGCGAAAAGGGAGGTATGGCTGAACAGCGAGAAACTTAACAGAACAAAAAGGGCAAAAAAGACACTTCGTTTCATCGCTTTCCCCGCTGGATGAGGATGTTCAATCGGTGATATGGGAGGGGAACGCGTATCTCCGTTTTGGGGGACTTGACGTCCACCTCGACGCGCTTTTTGTGTCCCCCGCTTTGTATTTCAAGGACATGCTTCCCCGGCTTGAGGCGCGAAAACCGGAATCGACCGTTCCTTCCCGATGTCTTCACGGCCTTGTCGAGAACAACTTGAAAGTTCAGCGGGAAAAATTCCCGTTTCTCAAACATTCCGTCCCCGTTCTTGTCGATGAACACGAATCCCGTAAGGCTGGCATAGGGTTTTTTGCGAAACCCCACGAGAAACTCCTGGTAATCGGTCAAGCCGTCCATCAGGATAATCGAAAGGGGTGATGGAGAAAGTATCTTGTATCTCTCCGGGAGTTTTACCGTGTTGACGCCCAGCAGGTATTCACCCGGATAGAGGTCATCAAAGATGAAGTATCCTTCCTTGTCCGTCACGGTCCTTTCCCCCCTTGAAAGCACGACCTCCACCCCCTCCAAAGGTTTGTCGCCGGGCGAGTAAATCCCGTCTCGGTTAACGTCCAGATAGACGTTTCCCTCCACCGCGCATGTGAAGGTGAAACCCTGGGCGGAGACGGACACGAGGGCCTTTGCTTCGAGCCGGTAGGTCTTGCCCGCGTTGTCCGTGACGTTCAGGATCGCCCGGTTGATGTTCTTGCCCCGGCGCGCCGAGGTTCCGATGATGGTCTGATACTTCAGAACGGCCGTCCCACCGGGGGGGATGACGGGGAGACGCCATCGCAGGCGCCGCTGTCCTTCGGGATCCGTCAGCCGCCGGCCGTCGTAGACGCTCGATCCCTTCACATAGGAGAACCCCTGGGGAAGGTAATCGTCGATGACAGGGGACAGGAGGGGATACCGGGAACCGTTATGGATGATGAGGCGGAACCGGATAATCCTGCCCACGTCAACCTGGGGAATTTCCGCTTTTTTCCGAAACCCGATCTTGGAGGTGGCCACCTGGGTGGCGCCGACGCTGGTCCAAACTGTCTCCGAGTGCTTTTTCACGCCGCCCGTGTCCGAGGTAAGAAAGGCCTGGTTTGAAATCCGCGTTCCAAACGGGACATTCCACTTCAATTTCGCCGTTATCTTGATTTCATAGGTTTTTTTCGCCTCGAGGGGTCCGCGCCAGGTCAGGCGGTTCCCCGCCTTCTCGAACGTGAAGGGGGCGTCCTGGGAAAGGAACTCGAGCCAATCGGAGAGGGTGTCGGTTATCTCCACCGCGGGAAGGGTTATCCTGCTTCTGTTCAAAACCTTCAACGTATAGACGATTCGGTCGCCGGGCTTTGCCTCGCGCAGGTTCACAGATTTTTCAATCTTGACATCCGGAAACCCAATCCGCAGGAATGCCGTGTTCGACGCGATGGGACTATCCAAACTCGCGTGTGTAAGGTAGGCGGTATTCGCCACCTTCCTCGGCCTGGCCTCGGGGTTCACCTTGCACCGGACGCCAAAGGTCACGGACTCCCCAGGGGCGATCTTGGCGATGCTCCAGGTCAGCCGGCTCCCGGACCGGGAGGGGTGAACCGACCCGAAAGGCTTCGTGGCCACGAGGTCTTCCGGAATGTCGTCCAGGACCGTGACATTGGTAAAATCCGACTGGGTAGTGTTGCGCACGGTCAGGGTTAGGTCCGTCTCCTCGCCGGGCAGGACGGTCGCGGGGGAAAATGATTTCTCCAGGGTTCCCACAAAGGGAGAGGCGCCTTTGAAAACCGTGACGACAGCCTCATCCTTTTCACTGACCCCGCACCGGTTGGTCACGGTGAGAACCGCCTTGTAGGTTCCCGCCTTTTGGTAGGTATGAACGGGATTCTCTTCCTGGGAGGTACCCCCGTCTCCGAAGGCCCACTGGTAGTCGTAATCCCCCTCCCCTGAAACCGCCACTCTGGCCTTGGCCGGTTCCACTTCTTCTATCCTGGCGGTAAACTGAACGGTCAGGGGGGAGGGGCCGGATGCCGGGTCGGCATCGGCGGAAACCGTAAACCCTGGGCACTCGCTTCCCTTTACGATAAGGGTCACCTTCTTCGTGTGGACAATCACCCTTTCCCCTTCAATGCTTCTTCCCGTAACCGTCAGCTGATAGGTCCCCACTGGTGTATCCTTGGATGTCGTTACCGTGAGCGTAGTTTTGACGGACCCTCCCGGGGAAGGCGTAAGGGGATTTTTGGCAAACGTCCCTCCCGCCCCCGCCGGCAGCCCCGAAACCGACAGGGATACCGCCGAGTTGAATTTGCCAATTGACTTTACGACAACCGTGTAGTCTGTGTTCTCCCCCGGAGAAACCGTCCGCGTGGAAGGTCAGGCGTCCAGAGAAAAATCAAAGGACGCATCGGGAAAGGCAAGGCCCGAAAGCCCTCCAGAAATGAAAACAAACAGCAATAAAATAACTATGTAACGACTTGGTTTCATTTGTTCCCTCTCGAAAGAGTTCTACGCTCCCACGCCTAAAAAAAGGCGATTAGTTTGAAGTAACCCACTGTCGCGTCGTAGTTGTTGTCCCGATCCTCGTCATTGCGATACCGGATGTGCTCCACCCCCACGCCTAATTTGACATGCTTGTGAACAAGGTAATCCACCTCGACGGTTCCGGAATCCCGTTTGTCATCCAGGGGGCCCCAAACCTTGATCAGCTTGTAATTGGCCAAAAGCTCCCACCGGTCGGTCATGGCATATTTCAACCCCTGGACGGCCTCGAGGGTATCGCTGCTCGTCCTGTCCACGGGGGGATCCAGCTCAACGTTGGTCCCGTACATCCACTGGGAATAGACGGAAAGGCGCCGGTTTATATGCCACAGCAGCCTGAAGTTGAGCTCCTCCTCCGAGCTCTCGGAAGTGGGCGCGGGGACCTCGTGGTTGTTCTTCCGCTTGTAATACCTGAGGCTCAGATGGAGGTTTTTCAGGGGGGTTCCGTGGATGAAGATGGACCAGAGCTGGCGCTTGTCCTTGTTGGGCGCGTCGTTCTTGTTGAGTTGGAACTCATACCGGGCCATCACGTGGAGATACTTCCAGTCCGCGCCGGCGCCCAGCGACACCAGGTGCGCCTTGGAGACCTGGTCCTCCTCGTCGGATCTCTCGTAGCGGTAGCGGGAATCGATAAAAAAGGCCTTGTAAACATGCTTGCGGATCCCCGTCTCGAATATGTCGCTGTCGAGGAGGGTCCCGCCGCCGTCCTTGTTGTCCAGGATCTCCTTCGTGTATCCCGCGTAGTAGCCCTCGTCGTCCGTGAGAAACTCGGCGAGGACCGTTCCCACGTGCCGGAGCGTGGAAGGATACCCCTCCATGTTCTCGTTGAGGTTCTCCAACTTGTACTCCCCCTGGAGATAGAGGTCCCCGTGGCGGGTGGTCAAGGCCCTGTGGCGCACGCCCGCCAGGAACTGTTCCATGGAATCGTCCCGAACCTTTCCCCCCGGGTCGGAGCTCTTGTCGAATTCCCCCTTTCCCCAGTATTTCGTCCTATCGCCGTCGTGAAAGACGGAAAAATATGCAAGGTGGGAGGTGACATCATCGTCTATCCCCTTGCGAAAGCCATAGCCCCCGCTCAGGCGCGTGACGTCGCCTTCCCTCTCGATGAATGCGTTCGCCTCGTGTTCCCCGGTGGAAATGCGCGTGGTCAGGAGAGGGTAGAGTTCGCCCCCCAGGTCCCGGGCGAACTGAAAGGGCGAGAGGTAGATGCTCCGCTCGCGGAACTCAGGAATGACCTCCCCGGGGTCGAATCCGAAATCCAACTGGTCGTTGGCGAAGGTGGGAAAATCCGTGTCCACGGACCACGCGTCGAAGGAAAGGTGAACCTTGTCCGTGACCTTCACGTTTCCTCCCGTGAAAAAACCGTTCTGGCTTTTCACCTCCTTCTCGTCGTTGAAGGCGTATTCCCCATAGAGCTGAAGCCGATCCGTGTTTACGTGGGCGCCGACGCTTCCCACCCCCCGGCGCTGGTCCACGGCGTCATTGAGGCTCAGGTCACCGTCGGCGTCGGCGATATAGGTGAATTCAAGGGAAACCTGCTTGACGGGCCGGACATACGTCCGGACGCCGAAAAGATCCCGGGTGAAATTTCCTTCGATGGATTCATACTGGTAGCTGACCCTGAGAAACACGGGGTTGCCCCGTCCGTCGTCCGGGTTCAGAGGGACGTTCAGCATGATCTCACCCCGGTCATAATCGATGTAATAATCCTTGTTCCTCGACAGGGCGTTCTGGCGGATGATTAGGCTCGGGTTTGACTGGCTCCGGACCACTACATAAACCGTTTCGCTGCCACGGATGATGGGGGACATGCTCAGGTAGTAGGGGCCGGCGCCCGCGTCCACGGGGAATTCCTCCGTCATCGATTCGCCCCGGGCCTTTCCGCCCAGGACCTCGAAGCCGAAATGCTCCGTATCCGCCCCCACGATCCCTCCCCGGAAGGGATGGTCATACCGGGGGAAAACCGTCTCTTTGAAGACACCGTCCTCGTAATCCCCCGCCCACAGGTAGGCTCGCTCCTTGGTAATATGGACGAGAAACTGCAGGTCCGGCTCCATCACCCGGTTCTCGGGATCGTAATCAAGATAGCCATCTAAGCTGTAGTCATCCCAAAAGGTTCCGTTGGCAACGAACGAGGCACGCTCCCGCGTCTCGAATCCCTCGGGCAGCCCCATGTCACTGTATCGGAACCGGATATCGTCTCCCTTGGTATGCGTCCAGTTGAGACGGAGGGACCCCATTCCCATGAAAAACATCTTGTTTTCTTTAACTGCTTTCTTATTGTCTGATTTTTGAATGGAAGGCGAACTGTTGTTGATGCTGTCTTCCGGGTAACCGGTTTTCAGAGTAAGAACGAGACAAATGAATACAAAAAAAACCCCGAAAAAGAAACATTTTCTCAATATTCAACCTCCCGTCTGTTTAGGCTATATAACAACTTGTTTTTTAAATGTCAATCATAACGATTCTTGATCCTATCAAGTATTTTATGCAATTTGACGCTCTCGCAAAAGAGTCGGGATTTGTTTTGTTTTTTTGAATTTTGGCCTAAAAGACTTCCTTATGTTACAAGTCCGATTAGGTAAAATCTGACTTTTTGCGAATCTATCAACATTTAACCTTGAACATTGAACTCGTGTAAGGACTACAGACCCGCGCCTATCCCTTACCCCGCCATGTAGACATCCTTGACCAGAAGGATCGCGGCTACGATCATCAGCACGATGCCGAAGACCACGCGCACGCCCCGGGGCCTCATGCGTCCGCTCATGAACCGGGCGCCCAGGTTGCTCCCCAGGCCCACGGCCACGGCGCAGGCCGCCCACAAGCCCCAAATAGGGTGCGCCCCCGCCACCAGGTGGGAGATGAGGCTGGCCGACGTGGAACAGATGACCACGAACATGGAGGTGGCCGCCGCCGTTTTCGCCCCGACGCCGAAGAGAACCAGGAGGGGAACCACCATGGCGCCACCGCCCCGCCCGATGAGCCCCGCGTCGAATCCCAGGCCCACGCCCCCGAAGATTCCCAGGATCAACTTGCCCGCCGGGGTCATGACCTTCTTCTTGGGCGTCCAGCCCGAGAGCATCACGAGGGCGCCCAGGATGGTCAAAACCGAAAAGAAGACGATGACCGACCGGGTGGACACGAGATAGTTGACCCAGGTTCCCAGGGGGGCCCCCACCACCATGGCCAGGCCGAACGGAATGGCGATATGCCAGTCGATCATCCGCTTCCGGAGGTAGATGATGGTGGCGGACAGGCTGCTCACCAGGCTCAGGACGATTCCCAGCGGGATGGCCTCCGTCTTGAAGTCGAGTCCCATCCAGAAAAGGATGGGGATGAAGAGCTGGGCCCCTCCCATGCCGAGCATGGAGAAGAGGAACGAAATCCCGAAAAAGAGGAAGGGGGCGATCCATATCACGTGGCGCCGCCCTTCATGTCCGGTCTTCCTTCAGGTCCGCCTGGAGGCGGTGGAGGAGGTTCAGGGCCTCCAGCGGGGTCATCCGGTCGATGGGGGCCTTCCGAACGGCGTCCTCCACGGGCGAGGGCCGCGCGGCGAAGAGTTCCAGTTGGGCCGGGGCGGACCGCCCGCCCTTCTTCCGCGCGGACACGGAAAGGGCGGGAACACCCGTCTCCGTCAGTTCTCCCTCCTCCAGGTTGTGGAGGATCTCCTTGGCGCGTTCGATCACCGTCTCCGGCAGCCCCGCGAGACGCGCCACCTGGATGCCATAGCTCCGGTTCATCCCCCCCTTGTCGAGCGTCCGCAGGAAGATGATCTCGTCGTTCCACTCCTTGACGGCCACGTTCCAGTTGTGAATCCGCGGTTTCAGGCGCGCCAGGTCCGTCAGTTCATGGTAGTGGGTGGCAAAGAGGGTCTTGGTCCCCTTCCCCTCGAAACGGTCGTGGAGGAACTCCGCGATGGCCCAGGCGATGCTCAAGCCGTCGAAGGTGCTCGTCCCCCGGCCGATCTCGTCCAGGACGATGAGGCTCCGGACCGTGGAGTTGGCCAGGATGCTCGCCGCCTCCTTCATCTCCACCATGAAGGTGGAGAGCCCCAGGGCGAGGTTGTCGGAGGCCCCCACCCGCGTGAAGATGCGGTCGATGACGCCGATTTCCACCTTCTCCGCGGGGACGAAGGAACCCACGTGGGCCATGAGGGCGATGTGGGCCACCTGCCGGATGTAGGTGGACTTGCCGGCCATGTTGGGCCCCGTGATGAGCATGATCTGGTTTTTCTCGCAGTCCAGGAGGGTATCGTTGGGAACGAAGGACTCCTGGAGGTTTATCTGCTCCACGACGGGATGGCGTCCCTGCGTGATCCAGAGGCGGGTATCCCCGGTAAATTCCGGCCGGCAGTAACGGTAACGGTGGGCGACTTCGGCCAGGGAAACGAGGACGTCGAGCTCGGCCAGGGCCCCGGCGATGTCCTGAATCTTTCCCGCCCGTCCCTTAATCTCCTCCCGGAGGGCTACAAAGAGGGTGTATTCGAGCTGCTGGATCCGCTCCTCCGCCGAGAGGACCTTTTCCTCCATCTCCTTCAGCTCGGGAGTCACGAACCGCTCCGCGTTAACCAAGGTCTGTTTCCGCTGGTAGTCGTCCGGGACGAGGTGAAGGTTGGGCTTGGTCACCTCGATGTAGTAGCCGAAGACGCGGTTGTATCGGACCTTGAGGGAGGAAATCCCCGTGCGCGCCTGCTCTTTGGACTCCAGGCGGATCATCCAGCTCTTCCCGGAGGCGCGGATCTCCCGCAACTCGTCCAGTTCCTCCGAGACCCCTTCCCGGAACATCCCCCCCTCTCGGACACTCACGGGCGGTTCGTCCACGAGGCTCCGCGCCAGGGTTTCCGTTAAGTCCGTCATGGGGTCGAGGTTCGCGAGAATCCGCTCCATCAGGGCGGACGGCACTCCCCGGCTCTCCTCGATAACGCCCGGCAGGCGCGCGAGGGTCTCCCGCAACTGCACCAGGTCCCGGGCGTTGGCCCGCTCGGAGGTGACCCGTCCCATGAGGCGCTCCAGGTCCGCCATCTCCCCCAGCAGGGCCTGGATTCTCTGCCTCCGCTTGGGGTCCGACCGCCACGCCGCCACGGCGTCCAGGCGCCGGTTGATCTCCTCCGGGTCCTGGAGGGGATACCGCAGCCATTCCTTCAACAGCCGCCTGCCCATGGGCGTCCGGGTATCGTCCAGGACGGCCAAGAGGTTGGCGCGCCGGGTCTTCCCGCTCAAAGGCTCGAAGATCTCCAGGTTACGGCGGGTGAACTCGTCGATTCGAAGGTAGGGGCGGCGGGCGGTCACCTGCAGCCGCCGCACGTGTTCCAGGTGATCATTCTTAGTCCAGACCAGGTAGGCCAGGAGGACGCGCAGAGTCGCCTGTTCCAGGTCGGACAGAGCGGCTCTTAGGTCCAGGCCTCCCTGCCGCGCCAAGAGGCCGAGCAGGGCCTCCACCCGGGCGGGATCTATCCCGTCGTCTCCGTCGAAAGGAGTGACAAGGGCCATCCGGTCCAGCTTCTCAATCAGGGCGGGGCGGTCGGCGGCCAGCGAGGGGGGAACGAGGATCTCACGGGGCTGGTGCACCTGGAGGTGGTTGAGAAGGGCCTCCTCGCGCGTCTCGGAAAGGAGCTTGAGATCACCCGTAAGGACATCGAAAAAGGCGAGTCCCGTCTGGTCTCCCGAAGGCGCCAGCACCCCCAGGAAGACGTTTTCTTCTCCGAGGACGGCCTCCAGCCCCACGGGCAGGCCCGGGGTCACGACGCGGATGATCTCCCGCTTGACGATGGACTTGGCGGTCTTGGGGTCTTCCACCTGCTCGCAGATGGCCACCCGCCTGCCCGCCTGCACCAGTTTGGCCAGGTAGGAATCACAGGCGTGGTAGGGAATTCCGCACAAGGGGACGCTGTCGTCCCCCTTTCCCTTGTTCCGGGAGGTCAGGGCGATGTCGAGGATCCTGGAGGCCTCCAGCGCGTCCTCGAAAAACATCTCGTAGAAATCGCCCATGCGGAAGAAGAGAATGGCGTCGGGCACCTGGGATTTTATCTGGAGATACTGCTGGATCATGGGGGTCTGCCGGACCCCTTTTCGCTTTCCCGTCACGGTGCCATTATACCCGCCGGAGACAAAATCACAAGGGACGAACGGGGAAAATCAGGGAAAGAGCGGCGGCTGCGTCAATCCCGCCGTCTCTTCGAAGCCGGCCATGATGTTCATGTTCTGAACCGCCTGCCCGGAGGCCCCCTTGATAAGGTTATCGATGGCCGACATGGCCACCACCATCTTCCCATCCGGCGCCATGGCAAGCCCCACATCGCAGTAATTGCTGCCCCGGACGTGGTGCGTGGAGGGGGTCTTCCCTTTTGGCAGAACCCGGACGAAAGGCCGGCCCGCGTAGAATCGCTCGTAGAGGGCCCGGACCGTTTCCATCTCCATCGCCTTCAACAGGGGGATGTAGACCGTGGCGATGATGCCCCGGTTCATGGGAACGAGGTGCGGCACGAAATGGACAGCGCCCTCCTCACCCGCGTGGCGCCGGAGGATGGAGGCGATTTCCGGCTGATGCCGGTGGGACAGGACCTTGTAGGGCGCCAGGCCCTCGTCCACCTCGGGGAAATGGGTGGCGAGGCTCGCCTCGCGCCCCGCCCCGCTGACGCCAGACTTGGCATCCACGATGAGGGGCGCGCCCGTGTTCCAGAGTCCCTCCCGAACCAGGGGGGCCGCCGCGAGGAGAGCGGCAGTGGGGTAACATCCCGGGTTTCCCACCACCCGGGCCGTCCGGATATCCTCCGCGTGGAGTTCCGGCAGACCGTAAACGGTCCTTCCGGCCAGCTCCGGCGCGGTGTGGGGCTGGTAGGCCCGTTCGTAGAGGGTCACGTCCTGGAACCTGAAATCGGCGCTCAGGTCGATGACGCGCCTGCCATGGTCAGCCGCTTCCGCCACGAGTCTCATCGCCTGGCCGTGGGGGACGGCAGTAAAGACCAGGTCCACCTTATCGAGCAGTTCCGGAACATAGCTCACAAACGAAAGATCCGTGAGGTCCCGGAGGGCCCCGAAGGTCTCGTGAAACGGCTGTCCCTCGAACTTGCGCGACGTGACCCATTTCACCGCCACCCCCGGATGACGGATCAGGAGAGCCACGAGCTGGGCCCCCGTGTAACCGGATCCCCCGATGATTCCGACCTTGATCATGAATCGTCTCCTTAAAAGACCACAAGTTTCAAATCAAGAAAAAAGGAGGCCCGAAGGGGCCTCCCGTAACTTGCGTTAACGCTTTGAGAACTGGAATCTCGCGCGGGCCCCCCTCTGGCCGTATTTCTTTCGCTCCTTGACCCTTGGGTCCCGCGTCACGAACCCCGCCTTCTTCAAGGGGGCCCGGAGGGTCTGGTCATAGGTCATCAGGGCCTTGGTAATCCCGTGGCGGATCGCCCCCGCCTGGCCATTCAAGCCGCCACCCCGCACGTTGACCATCACGTCAAACTTCCCCACGGTGCCCGTAATCTCGAAGGGCTGCTGAATGGCGGTCTTGCTCGACTCCGTTCCGAAATACTCCTCCGCCGGGCGGTTGTTGACGATAATCTGTCCGCTTCCTTCCTGCATCCAAACCCGCGCCACGGAGGTCTTGCGTTTTCCCGTGGCATAATAACGCTGTGCCATATCTTACGCTCCCGTCTTCGTTTCGAGCGGCTCCGGACGCTGGGCCACGTGCGGATGGTCCGGTCCCGCGTAGACTTTCAGTTTCTTGATCAGTTTCCTTCCTAACCGGTTCTTGGGAAGCATCCCCCAGACGGCCTTCCGGATAATCTCCTCGGGTTTCTTCTGGCGAAGTTTCTCCGCCGAGATCGACTTGATGCCCCCGGGGTAGCCGGAGTGGTGGTAATACATCTTCTGAGACCACTTGCGTCCCGTTAGGGCCACCTTGTCCGCGTTGATAACTACCACGAAGTCTCCAGCGTCCACGTGGGGAGTGTAGACGGGTTTCGTCTTTCCCCGCAGGATCGCGGCGATCTCCGCGGCCATTCTCCCGAGTATCTTTCCCTCGGCGTCCACCAGGACCCAGTTCCTCTTCGCTTCTTCGGCTTTTGCCATCGTTGTTCGTCGCATTTTGTCCACCCTTTCGTGTTGTCGAATGCCCCGTTTACATCAATTTCTCGGAAAAGTCAACCCTTTCGACCTGTATTCCCCCACGAAAAACCCTTTTCCATAACGGATCGGCAGCCCGAATCCCACACCCAAGACCTCCGGCTACTTTGCCTCCCTCGTGCCACCGAGGCCCAGTTCCTCCGGCGTGCAGAATTTCAACAGGTCGATTCCCGCCGGCAGGGTAATGTTGGCCTGGAGGAGCTCCAGCTCCCCCGCCCCGTTGAGCCGGGCGGAAAAACACTCGATGATGTCCGCCCCCTGGGAGGCGAGCCGCTTGTAGGCCTCGTAAAAGGTCAACGCCCCTTCCGCCTGGCTCGACACCGCGACGGGAACACCCTGGAGACTGTTTGTTTCAATGAAACGCGCGAGCTGACCCTCATCGGCGGTCTTCCCCTGCGTGATGTATAATAAGATTCCTTCCTTCAAATCCCTCTCCTTCCCAACGCAAAACGGGGAGACCTTACCGTCATTTCATCTTTTAGTCAACCCGCGGATGATACCGGTCATGTCGTGGATGTTCTACGGAACCGCATCCCCCAGATGCCCCGCCATTCCTCCTTCCAGACGAACTTCTGCGTGAGGATCACCACGGCGAACAGGACGCCGCCGATAATGTCCGTCTTCAGATCGGTCAAGAACATGAGCAGGGCCGCCGCCCCCAGCAGAACCCACTCGATGAGGTTCGTTCGGTGGAAGAGGTAGGTCTCCATGAAGGCGGTAAAGGCGACAAGCCCCAGGGCGGCAAAGACGATGGTTCGCACCACCTCCCAAAACGGGCCGTTGAGGAGGAGGGGCTGGTAGGCCATGATGATGGGGATGATATAGAGCCCCTTGGCGATCTTCCAGGAAGCGAAGGCGCAGCGCATGGGGTTGGCGCCGGCGATTCCCGCTGCGGCGAAAGAGGCGAGGGACACGGGCGGGGTCACGTTGGCGTCCTGGCTGTACCAGAAGACGATCATGTGGGCCGTGACCAGGGCGATGCCCATGTTGGTCAGGGCCGGTCCCGCCAGGATGACAAGGACGATGTAGGAGGCCGTCACCGGTAGCCCCATGCCCAGGACCAGGGAGGCCAGGCCGATGAGGAGGATTGCCAGCAGCGGAATCCCGTGGGAGAGGGACACGACGAAGCTGGAGAACTTGAGCCCCATCCCCGTAAGGCTGACCATGCCTACCACGATCCCCGCCGCCGCGCACGCGATGGAGACGGTAATGGCATTCTTGGCGCCCAGTTCCAGGGCCTCGATGATATCCCTCAGGCTCATGCGCGTGGCCCGGCGGAACATGGAGACCACGAAGACGGAGACCACCGCGATGAACCCGGCCATCATGGGGCTGTAGTTGTTCACGAGAACGTAGATGAGAACCCCAAGGGGGATGAGGAAATGGAGGCCCGCCTTGAGGGTTTCCCCGATCCTCGGCAACTGGCTCTTGTCCAGGCCGGAAAATCCCATCTTCTTCGCCTCAAAGTGGACAAAGAAGAGGACGGTGAGATAGTAGAGGATCGCCGGAATGAGGGCGATCTTGATGATG
>Ga0256833_1001986_pt1 | contig 14747 bp, 18 predicted proteins | sample 356284metaG_FD_190535 | JGI IMG/M metagenome (GOLD analysis project Ga0256833, IMG submission 190535) | Hydrothermal vent microbial communities from Mid Atlantic Ridge, Atlantic Ocean - 356-284 | ecosystem: Environmental > Aquatic > Marine > Hydrothermal vents | place: Atlantic Ocean: Mid...
ATTTTAATGGTTGTTTTATTTTGATTTTTTACATCTTTGCTAATTTCATAATATTCACCCTCTTTATCTGGCTGAGTAATCATATCTAAGATATTTTTAAATGAAATAGCATAAGATTTATCAAAAAATATTTGAAAATAAAAATGAGGAACATTGAAGGTTTCAATCCATTTATATACAACTTTTAAATCTTCAACTTTTGGAGTAATGCTCAAATAATCTCTTTTTTGAATTATAGTTATAGCTTCTTTGAGTTCTTTAAATAAATTTGTTAAAGTTGATAACTCCTCTGTTGCATTCCAACTTGGTCTTCTAAAACTGATAATTTGAATATTATCTTCTGTTATGCTTTCTAGGATATCTATATATCTCTTCCCTTTTTGCTCTAGTAACTCTCTATAATCAGTTAAAATTTTCTTTTTTATTTCAAAAACAATTTTTAAATAATAATTTGTTCTATCGTTCATTTCCTTTTCATATTTTTGTATTAAAAAAGCACTTGAGCGAATCTCTAAACCTGCAATGGCTTTTTTAACATAGTCTGTAATTTTTGAATGTTCTATATTGCTTATATTTAAACCTAATTTTTCATCAAAATCATCTTTTTTAAAAATCAGTAAATCTGGTCTTTTGCCAATAGTGTCTAACTCATCTTGAAAATCATTGTAAAATGCATCAAAACCTTTATCTCCTGCAATCAAATCATCGGACTTACCATATCTAACTGCTATATAATTTTGTGATGTTTCATTTATAGCTCTAAATATTAAATCTTCTGCCCAATCGCCTTGCTCTTTATTTGTAATAAAATTAGATGAAGCTTGTGTTGGTGGATTTGTTCTATCTCTTGGTAAAGAAAAATCAACTATTGTGGTTGGTATATTTTTTGTTATTTCTCTTATTTGTTTGTAATAGTTCATATTTTTCCTTTATCTATTTTTATAAATCATTAAACTGTTGAAGCACTAACTGTCAACCTGAGTTTGATAGAACCACTTTTTTATTATTATACTTAAAAAGCTTAGTAAAACTCATTTTACTCTCATTTATTTATATTATAATATCTATAATTGAATTATGAGGGAAAATCATGAATATAGAACTACTTAGTAATATTGTGGACTATGGAGTGCTTGGACTCCTTGCTTTTATGAGCTTTTTAACACTCTTTTTTTGGATAGAGCGTCTGCTCTTTTACAGAAATATTAATGTTAAAAACTACAATAGACTTGAGGAATTAGAGATAGATATTACCAATAATATCTCTATTATCTCTAGCTTTGGGGCGAATGCTCCATATATTGGTCTGCTTGGAACAGTTCTTGGAATTATTATTACTTTCTATACCATAGGACAGACAGCCGACATGAATGTAAAACATATTATGACCTCATTAGCCTTGTCACTAAAAGCAACAGCAATGGGGCTTGTTGTAGCTATTCCTGCTATCTTTTTTTACAACCATTTAAACCGAAAAATTGAAGTACTTATTAATAAGTGGATTATCTATAACAAGGAGAACTAATGCGACGCTCTGCAAAGTTTGACACCATTAATGTAGTTCCATTCATCGACATTATGTTGGTGCTTTTAGTTATTGTCTTAACCACTGCTTCGTTTATACAGACGGGGCTTATTAAACTAGATTTACCAACAGGTTCAAGTAAGATTAAAGAGAAACCTAAAAAAGAGTTAAAAATATCTATTAAAGCCAATGGAGATGTCTATTTTGATAAGGTATTAATAGCTCATGACCAGATAGAAGAGAGGCTATTAAAACATAACCAAAAGACCCCTATTCACCTCTATTCAGATAAAAATGCAAAGTTTGATAATTTTGTCTTTATATTAGATTTACTAAAAAAATATAAGTATGAAGATTTAGGAATTATTACTAAGAAATGACCTACAATCGCTACGGACTCTCTTTTTTGTTGTCACTTTTTATCTCTATTATTATTACTATAGGAGTTATCTATCTTTTAAAGATAGATAAGAGGCTTAAAGCACCTAAAAGAGAGACTATTATAAAGGTTGCTCTTTTATCTCCTCTTAAACCTACTGTAAAAAAGCCCATAAAAAAAGTTATTGTACCACCTACCCCAACTCCTACAAAGAGAGTAGTTACACCTAAGCCTGTGGTAAAAAAAGTAGTAAAACATAAACCAAAACCAAAAAAGATAAAACCAAAACGAGTTGTTAAAAAAGTCATAAAAGATAGACCAAAACATAAAAAAATAGTTAAAAAGATAAAGCATAAAAGAGTAGTAAAAAAGCCAAAAAAAGTTATTAAAGAGAGAGTGATAACCTACCACAAAACATCAAAGATTGTAAAAAGAGTTGAGCCTATTGCTCCACCTCAACCTGTAGTGAAACCTACTATTAAACCTACAAAAAAAATAGTTACACCTCCTAAAGATAATGGCATGGCAAAACTAGCATTTCTTAGAGAGGTTCGCAACCAAATAGTAGCTAATAAGAGATACCCAAGATTAGCCTATAGACGACATATTGAGGGTTCTGTTAAAGTACGATTTGATATAACAACACAAGGGGAGGTGAACAATATACGTTTTATTAATGGAAAGAGTATTTTTCAAAAGAGCATTAGAAGAACACTTCAACGCACTTTTCCTATATCTATCCCACCAAATATGAGAGGCAAACTCCCTATTTCAGATATTTCTGTAGTTTTACATTTTAATATTCAATAAGTACCTGAACTAAAAACTATAACTAATATCCATAAAAATCATATCATTATCTACCACTGTATCAAAACGATTTGAGCCTCCAATGTAGTCAACTACACCAACATTGGCATAGATACCATCACTAATATCATACTTTATCCATGCTCTTTGAAAACCACCCTCATCTAGTTTTTTACCAAACAGAGAGAGAAGATAATTCCCTTTAATAGTTGCATTCATAAAATCTGAACTTACTCTAAAAGCGTGTTGATAGGTATCTTTTTGAGTTGCTATTGGGCTATTTTTTAATCGGTTATCGTAGCTGTGAATATGTCTTACCGAAGCATCATAAGAGATAATAGTATCCAAAAAGCCATTGTACTCTAATCCAACTAAACCATCTGTTCGCTTAAACTCTCTATTTTGAGTTGAACTATATTTTAAACCATCAAAATGAGCCAGTTCAGACTTTAAAAGCCATGAACCTTTTAAGAGATTAAAAGCAGTACCAACCATATTTACTTTATCATGTTTTAGTTTTCCTGCATTTAAATATCCTACATCATCATGTACTTTAGCAGCATATAGGTTTACATCCCACCCAGAGAACTCTCCACCTATGCTTAAAGCAGGAGTTACATCACTATAGCTCTCTTCATAGGGTCTATTGGGAGTTGGATTAAAGTTTGAACCAGCAGGGGGATTTTTTGAGAACCGTTGCTCTAAAATAGCAATTGGTGTCACACGCCAATCACCTACAAAGTAGTCAAACTTTGCCATGGCAACAGGAAGACGTAAATCTTCAATATCCACCATAGCAGGACGACGGTTATCAAGAGGGTTTAAGATATCGGTAATACGAATGGTATCACTACGACCCCATACTACCACTTGACGACCCAATTTCATATCTAAATTCTTGGCTAAACTCCCCTCAATATAAGCATCATAAAGCTCAACTTCACTCTTTAGCTCATCTAACTCATCTTTTGAGTACTTATCTTCTCCTCTGATGGAGTAGATAGCATCATAGTAGGCTTTTGCATTAGTTTTGAACTTAAATCCATTTTCAAACTTATGCTCATAGTCAAGTAACAAAGAGCTTTTTAGAGAATTAATATTGTCATGAGGAGAGTTATCACTGTAACCAAAGGCGAGTTGCTCTGTTAGGCGACCTGTAAGGTCATGGCTCTTTTTAACTGCTGAAGTAGATACTGGAGCATCATCAAACCCATCCATTACATCATCAATACTATCTGCTTGAAGTATTGAGAATAGAACAGAAGAGAGAACTATTAACTTTAACATTAAAGTCCTTTCTCCAATCTTCTAGTTGTAAATACACCATCTTCAATAGGTTGATTTAACTTCTCATTACTAAAAGTTAAAATGGTCTTATGTAGAGTCTGCTTACCCTTTTTAGTAGTCATTGTCATCTCATCTACCAACCAAATACCACTCTCTTCATGTATCTTTGTTAGGTCAAGATATTTCTTTTTACCATTGGTCAAGAAGTTAATAGCACGAACCACCATGTAGTTATCTTTTCGTACAATGGCAATGCTCTTTTTATATCCAGACTCATCAATGACAGCTTGGTTATTTGGTTTTGACTCAATCATCCATGCATCGTGACCACGAACTTTAGTCTCTTTTAAAATCTTAAAATCATAATCTTCTAAATCACGGTCGGTCATATCAAAGTATGAGAAGTCTGAACCCATAAAGCTTGAACTCTTATCAGTTGATGGAATTCTTTTTACTTTTTTAAGTGCAGGTAGATACAACCACTGGTCATCATCTCTATTTGGGTCATCATAGTCGTAAGTTAAAAATGCTGTATTTTTAACATCTGCTGGACTCTTAAAGAAGAGTGTCTTATGCTCATCAGCCCCAAAATCTTTTGAATAGGATTTAAGGTCACGTGTACGCTCATTTCCATTTTTGTCAATTAGTACCATCAACATATCTTGCTCTAGTGTTTTTCCATCATCTCTTGCATCGACTCTATCCATAATTGCTCGTGCATTAGCCTCATCTGCCATAAGATTTGTAGTAAGTAGCGTTACCCCTACTCCTAGTAAAAATAGTATTTTTTTTGCTTTCATATCTGTTATCCTTTTAAAATTATTTAATCCAACCTCTTTTAGCTGCAACTATCATAAGTGCAGGAGCTAAAAGAAGGTCGGCAAGAAGTGCAAAGATAATTACAGAACCTGTAATTATCCCAAAATTTTGCACCGAAATCATATTGGCTGCAATATAGGCAAAAAAGCCTAATGATAGAACCAAAGTTGTAATCACCATAGCTTTACCTGTAGTATAAAAGGTTTGCTCAATTGCTTTTGTTGAGTCACCACTCTCAAGGTAGTATCTTCTAAAATTGTGCATAAAATGTATAGTGTCATCGACAGCTAAACCAATAGCAATAGAACCAATAAGTAGAGTAAACATATCAAGTGGCATCTTACCCATATACATTACTAACAATCCCATAATTATAGGGGCTAAGTTAGGAATCATACTGATTAACCCAATACGAGCTGAACCTAAAATAAACATCATCATAAAGGTAATACCAATAAATGCCATAATATATGAGAATGCAGAAGAGTGAACAGCTTGTGAAAAGGTATTAATAAGAAGAGGTATCATACCTGTTGTCTCAACCTTAGACTCTTTAAATGTCTCTTTTGCTACTTTGTCTATATGACTTAATACCCCTACAGCTTTAATTGCATCTGTCCAAGGTAATTTAATGGTAACTCTTGCTTTTGAAAACTGAGAATCCACCACATCTTCTAAGTCATCTGAACCAGAGTTTTCAAAAAGAAGTAACTCTTGTGATACAAGATTTTGCTCTTTTGGAATGGTGTAGAACTCCTCTTTATTCTCATGTAAAGCTCTATTGGTCTCTTTCATAATAGTTGCTAAAGAGACAATTTTACCAACATGAGTAAACTCATCTTTGTACTGCTCTATTTTTTTAGAGAACTCATTAAGTTTAGCCAATCGAATAGGGTCTTGCCACCCATTAACCTTACCTGTATCTACTACCACTTCAATAGTTACTGTACCATTCATCTTCTCATCTATTACTTCGGTTGCAATTCGTGTATCTTTATCTGGTTGAAACCACTTTAAAGGGTTATGAGACAACTTAACCTGTGTTGAAGCTACAAATGCTAACAGAACTACTATAATGCTACCAACCAATACACCTTTGGTATATTTAACAGGAATAATAGCTAACTTCTTCATAAGTAAATCTATCTTTCCTGCCTCTTTTTTTGCCTTTGGCTTTAACTTGGTAATGGTTAAGAGTGTAGGTAGAAGAGTAAGGGTTAAAACCAGTGAAACCATAACACCCAATGAGGCAAAAATCCCCAAATCGGAGATTGGTGCAACAGCTGAACCTGAAAATGAACCAACACCAATAGCTGTTGTAATTGAAGTCATAGCAATGGCTAAACCAGAATGTCTTAAAGTATAAGATAGTGCCTCTTTTTTATCTCCTGTTCTATTGAACCTATCAAAAAATATAGAGAGAATATGTACTGTAGCTCCAATAGAGACAGCTAAAAGTAATGAGGGTACAATCTGTGTTGGCAACTTAAATGCCACCCCTGTCCATGCCATTGTTCCTACAGTTGCTAAAAGTGATAAGATAATGACCAAAAGAGGGTAGAAAACTGCTGATAAGCGTCTAAATACCAAGAATAGGAAGATTAAAATAATGATAAAAGTAATACGCATAAACTTCTGCATATCGGCTCTCATTTGTGCTTTTAGCTCATTGTTCACTGCTGGAGAACCTGCCATGTAGATTTTAAACTCATCAGAGTTATACTTTGCTGTAATCTCTTTAATCTTCTCTAACAGCTCATGGTTCTCTTCATCGCTTAAAAACTCTCGTTTATCAACACTATTTTGTGTCGCTACATCATCAAACCCTTCACTAAACTCATCTTCTACTGAAACCTCTTGTTCTCCCTTATGAGAGTAGGCATCAGTCTCAATAATGAGTGTAGTCATCTTACCATCTTCGCTAATAAATAGGTCTTTGTAGAAGTGAGACTCCATAACCCTCTTTTTAATAGCCTCTATCTCTTTTTGAGTTTTAGGAAATGGCTCTAGCAGGTCATCAGTAATCAGTTTATCGCCATCACCTCGTGTATTTCGTACATTATATAGTGATGTAACATCATCAAGATAGGGAACTTTACTCTCTATCTCTTTATGTAACTCTCTAAGCTTCTTAAAAAAATCTATAGAGAAAAGATTGTCACTCTCAATTGCTAAGACTATCCGTTCATCTCGACCAAACTGCTCTCGAAACTTATTATAGGTAAGTAAAACTGGGTCATCTGGGTGCATAAATCCCTCAGTTGAAGTATCCATCTTAATTTGAGGAACATGTGAAATTGGAAAAGCTAACATTATAGCCAAGACCAAAAGTACCTTAAAGGGATTATCGTGAATAAATGAGCCAAAACGACCCATAAAGTTTTCTAGTTTTTTGTGCATTAATTATCTCCATCATTTTTAATAATATAGCATATCAAGATGAACTAAAGATTAATTTAACATATCATACAACGCTTCTATCTCTCTATCCCAAATTGTTTCATCTATTGTCTCTAAAATCAAAGGAATATCATTCATACGTTCATCATTCATTATAAAGCTAAATGTATCCCAACCAATCTCCCCTTGCCCTAAAGAGTGGTGTCTATCAACTCTACTTCCTAGTTTTGGTTTAGAGTCATTAATATGCATTCCACTAAGATACTCAAACCCTACAACTCTCTCAAACTCATTCATTGTCTCCTCATAAGCTTCACGAGTTCGTAGGTCATACCCACCTGTAAAGGTATGGCAAGTATCAAGGCAAACACCTACTCTACTTTTATCTTTAACTCCATTAATAATATGTGCTAAGTGTTCAAATTTATACCCAAGATTAGTTCCTTGTCCTGCTGTATTTTCAATAACTAACTTAACTTTTGAACCTTTTGTTGCCTCAATAGCCACATTTAGTGACTCTGAAATAACATCTAAGCAGTTTAACTCTGCTTCCATAATTTTGTCATCATACTCTGGGTCTTTTTTAGGTACTTTTACCAAGTGGCTTCCTGGGTGAAAGTTAAGTAGTTCAAGACCAAGCTGTTCACAACGCTCTAGCTCATCAATAAATGCTTCACGTGACTTCTCTAATTTTTCTACTTCAGGGTGACCTAAATTAATCAGATAACTATCATGGGGTAAAACATGTTTAGGTAAAATACCAGACTTTTTAAGATTGACTTTAAAACTCTCTATCATCTTTGGCTCTAGTGGTTTTGCTACCCATTGACGTTGATTTTTGGTAAAGAGAGCAAACGCTTTTGCTCCTATTTTCATTGCATTTAGAGGAGCATTATCTACTCCACCACTTGCACTAACATGTGCACCTACAAACTTCATTACTCTTCTCTCACTTTAATTAAAATTTTGTTTATTCTATCACGAAAAACTCGTGTTTTACTTGTTACTTTATAACTAATATCATATTGGTTATCTTTTTTAATTTTTTGAACAAAGCCATCTCTACTCTTCTCATAACCATCTTTATCAAAAATTGGTTTGGATCTAAAAATATCCTCTAAAAGTGTCTCAGGATAATACTCTGAAAGTATTTTTTTATTAAACAACTTTTTACTCATACACTCAAAAGTTGACATACAGATATTATTACCATTAACCTCAATCTTCACCAACGGTTGACCTGCTGCATACATCTCAATGTTTAATATATAGCTATTATTTCTAATAAACCCCATATCTGCATATTTAATTTTTGGTGTTTTTAAGACAATAAAAGCACTCTCCTCTTTTAAAAGTTTTCCTGTACACGCTTGAAAGAGTAGTAGAAGTATAAAAGAAGTGCCTATCCATTTAAATCTAATCATAAAAATCCTTTCTCGAATTATAACAAATTAAAAGAGTAAATTTCTTTGATTTTTATGGTCTTTTTTAATATTTATTTAAGAATAAATAGTTATAATTTCGTCCACAAGTTATTTATGGCCCCTTCGTCTAGCGGTTAGGATCCATGGTTTTCATCCATGTTACAGGAGTTCGAGTCTCCTAGGGGTCACCATTTATAATTTGTAACTATCTATATTTAGTGGCCCCTTCGTCTAGCGGTTAGGATCCATGGTTTTCATCCATGTTACAGGAGTTCGAGTCTCCTAGGGGTCACCACTAAATTTTCACCTATTACTTTTCTGGATAATCTTTCTGTCTTCTATAAACATGTATTGTCTTAAATATTGAATATAGTGTGGCTATAACAAATATAATAATACTCCATGCCTCCCAATGTTCAATATTAAACTCTAACTGTATTAACGACAATATTAACCAAAAAAGTGTTATCTCTGCTATAAAATAGATTGCAGGTATAACCATTCGTTTTTTTCTTCTCTCTCCTACTCGGACATACATTTCTGTGTACATTTTAAAAAAATCTCCTTATAGTGTTTGAACAGGATTGTACTCGACTATTTTTTAATATCTCTTTAACTCGATGTCTGCTAATAAAAAGATTTGATGAGTCAATCAATATTTGACTAATCTTTAAACTATCTCCCTCTTTTTGAAATTTATAAAATAGTATATCTACTAAGTTACTCTTGTCTATTGAAATAGCCATATAATCGTATCTATTTCCATAACTATAATTAGGGTGAATAAGATAATCTTGTAGTGTCATTCGCTTTAATGAGCCTGTTTTTGTCTGAATAGGAATCTCTCTTTGTAAAGCTACATAACAACCATAGTCAGCTACTTTTTCTCTTCTATTATATCGTTGTTGCAAATCTGAGATACTCAAAGTTTCACCTGTTGTTTTTCTAATTTGCACATTTGATAAAAACATTTGAGGAAGATAGTTCCATGTTGCTACTGGTGTCAAAAAGTTCTCAATACTCTGTAGTGCCATCTGTTGTTGCATTTCTATTTGCTGTTGTCGTTCTGCTTCAAGTCTCTGCTCCTCTTGAGACTCTTTAATCTGTTTTAAAATCTCTTTAGCTTGATAAATTACACTAAAATAATCACACCCTGTCTCTTTTAACTCATCTTCTAAAGAGTTAAGAGGATTTTTTTTACTATTTAATAGCATTAAATAGTGATTTAACTCTTTTATATTTTTAGAGTGAACTGCTGATACCAATCTTCTATATAAATCACTTTGACGTACTGCTAAACTCAAAATCAATGCTCTATCATATCTTGTAAAACGGTTCATCAAATTTGTATTTAAAGATGCCAATGACTCAATAAGATGTTCATCTGCAACCTGTCTAAAGTTATCAACCACAACTCCAACCCCAATTTTTTTATCTGGTAATATATAGCTCATTAAATCTTTAATTCTAGGGTCAGAAGTTGTGTAGATAGATCTAAAATTAGGCACACCATTAGGTGCATCTACAGTAGTTAATGTTGTTCGATACTCAGGTCTTAAGAGAATGTATCCTAACTCAATCGAATTTTTATCTTTTGGAACATAGAGTTTAACTTGAATATTTTTCGTTTTTGTATTGAAATATTTGCTTTTTGTTCCATCTAAATCACCATGCTTAAATGCATCATCCATTACATTTAAGTAGTTCTGCACAATAGGGTCTTTTATAACATTCTCTGTACGCATTAAAAAATTTGCCGTACTTGGTACAAATAGAGAGACCATATCCATCAAAATACCTAACTCTTGTACTGGAACTGAAGAGGCAGCTTCATTTTTTTGTAGTAGCTTTACAGATAACTTGTCACTACTACTTACAACTAAAGGCTCTTTATTAATAAAATTAGCACTCTTTTTCATACAAGAGATATTACTCGCATCATCATTTAGTAGAAACCAAATAGGATACTTCCCTACCCTATTTTGCTTGGTTCTAACATTGGTAACTTTAAGATAGGTTTCAGTTGAAAACCTATCGTTTGAGAGATAGCTTCGCTGGTCATCACAATATTGATTAATGGGATAGAGTTTGTTGTCATAATAGGTTTGTGTAAATGAAATATAGTACTCTTTAGCCCTTAAACTGTTATGAGTACTCTCTTCAATAGAGATATCTCCTATGTTAATTTGATGTTCATGTACACAACCTACAAAAAAGAGAGATACTACTGCTCCATATATATACCTTTTCATCTTTCTGACACTCCCATGACATTAATTTATTCTATTGTAACATAATTTTTAAAATAATAAAAAATTAATATTAGAGTTAAAATAAAACTCTACTTAGGTCTATGTGTGCTAAGATTTCAGACTTTTTTGTAAGGAACCACAAGTGGACAAATTTAAAAATGAATCTTTAGAGTACCATATTAATGGAAAAATATCTACTGAAATAACCAAACCATGTAAAACACAACATGAGCTATCTATGGCATATACCCCTGGTGTTGCCTACCCATGTTTAGAGATTGAAAAAGAGCCTAAACTTGCATATAAATATACCAATAAAGGCAATACGGTTGCTGTTATCTCAAATGGAACTGCTGTTCTTGGTCTTGGAGATATTGGAGGATTGGCAGGAAAACCTGTCATGGAGGGGAAAGCTGTTCTCTTTAAGTCATTTGCCAATGTCGATGCAGTAGATGTTATCTTAAATATTAAAGATATAGATGCTATTGTAGATACTTGTGTTGCCATCTCTGACACCTATGGAGGAATAAACCTTGAAGATATTAAAGCACCAGAGTGTTTTGAGATAGAGCGTAAACTTCAAGAGCGTATTAATATTCCTGTAATGCATGATGACCAACATGGAACAGCAATCATCACTTCTGCTGGGCTACTAAATGCATTAGAGTTAGCTGACAAAAAGATAGAAGATGCCAAAATTGTTATTGTAGGTGCAGGTGCAGCAGGGATTGCCAGTGCTAGAATGTACCGAAATTTAGGGGCTAAACATATTGTTATGCTTGATTCAAAAGGGGTCATACATACAAAAAGAGATGATTTAAACCAATACAAACAGGAGTTTGCTATTGAGACCGATGACCGAACTCTAACCGATGCTCTTAAAAATGCAGATATGATGTTAGGTCTCTCAAAAGGAAACACTGTTACCCCTGAAATGGTAAAACCAATGGCTCACAATGCTATTATATTTGCTTGTGCCAACCCTACTCCAGAGATTACCCCAGATAGAGTTGAGAAGGTACGACCAGACATTATTATAGGAACAGGTCGCTCCGACTATCCCAATCAAGTCAACAATGTCTTAGGTTTTCCTTTCATCTTTAGAGGAGCATTGGATTCAGGAGCTAAAAAAATTACGGAAAACATGAAAATGGCAGCAGCAAAAGCCCTAGCTGCTTTAGCTAAAGAGCCTGTACCTTATTATGTTAAAGCCATCTACCAAGACCCCAATTTAGCATACGGAAAAAAACATATTATCCCTACACCTTTCTCAAAAGAGGCACTAATTTGGGTCGCTTCAGCTGTTGCCAATGCAGCCTTTGAAGATGGAGTCACAGATATGAAATCTTGTGATATAGAAGAGTATAAAGCAAAGCTTCGTAAGATGATTTATGTTGACCAAGATGAAAACTCTTCTGTCAAAGAGATATAAACAGGTGCAAAAGTTTTACACGTTCCAAAATCTCGATAAAGAGAATGCGTGTCACCATTTGGTGACACAAAAAGAGCCAAATTCTCCCTACTACTTCTCTTTAGCACTCCATACAGAAGAGAGACCTCAAGAGATTTTAAAAAATAGAGAAAAAGTTAAAACTCTATATCCAAACAAAAAATTCATAGTGGCAAATCAGACACACAGTGCCAATGTTAATACTATTCAAGAGCCAAAGGAGTTGGGTTGGAGAAGCTTAGATGATGCTATTGAAAATTGTGATGCACTTATTACCAATCAAAAAGATATAGTATTAACCATTTTGACAGCTGACTGTGTTCCTATTTTACTTTTTGACCCAATTAAAAATGTAGTAGGTGCTGTTCATGCAGGGTGGAGAGGTACACAACAACAGATAGTAGTTAAAACAGTTAAAAAAATGGAACAAGAGTTTCACTCTAATCCAAAAGATATTATTGCAGGAGTTGCCCCAAGCATTGGAAAGTGTTGCTATGAAGTAGATTGGGGTGTAGCACAACATTTTAAAGATGTTCCAAATAGCTATGAGAAAAAAGGTGAGAAATATATGCTAGACTTACCCTATATCAATAAAATTCAGCTCTTAAACATAGGGGTAAAAAGAGAGAATATTGAGCTATCCAACATCTGTACCTCTTGCGATGTAAAAAACTATTTCTCATACCGAAAAGAGAATGGTTGCTCAGGTAGATTTATGAGTTTAATAGGTCTAAAATAAAACAGCAATGGTTAATATCTTACTCCACTACAATCTACAAGATGAGAACTTAATTGGTCACTACTACTATTAGAGTTGGATTCATTCGCATAGTAGTAGCACTCTTCATAGCCATAATCTTCATTGTAAAGTACCTTATAATAACCTTTTGAGACAGCTATTCCACCTGCACCAATACGATTTGGTGTCGTACTATACTGAACAATATTTAGAATATTAACACTACCCAACTCTACAGCCTTATCTCTAGCATACTTCTCAACATCTACCCACATATCTCGATTAACCTGAGCCAGAGATATTAATAAGGGTTTTATGTTTATAAAATCTCTATCTCAATATTGGTATGTTTTTGGAGCTTTTTGAAATCGCTGTCGTAGGTTAATAATTTATTGGCATATTGTGTAGCCAGTTTCATATGTAAAATATCGTTTATATTTTTACAATTCTTCTCGTTTAGACAAATTTGTAATGCTTCTTCTAACATCTTTTTGTTATAGTTTTCAGATACAAAGTTAAAATAGAATGCCGTATCGTGTTCTATAATCTCTTTATCTATTTTCAATTTACTTAATGTAAAAATATACTCTTGCATTACTAAAGGAGAGAGAATTAAGGCATCATTTTTTACCAATTTTTCAATGACATCAATCGAAGTCTCCTTCTTTTCAATATCTTGTTCAATCGCAGCATAAATTAAAACATTCGTATCAAGATAGACCATTATTCATCTCATTCATCATATCATCTATATTAATATTTTTATCTACTTTTAACGCTCTATTTCTTAAGGTATTAAAGAAATAGTCATCATTACTTTTTTTAGCTTTTATTTCTACTTTTTCTCTATTTAAAATCACCACATCATCTTTTAAATGTGTTAAAAAATAGATAATCTTGTCGTAAGCACTCTCTTTAACATTTAGATTTAATGAAACCATCATTTTTGACTCCTTTTTTATACTTATTATAGCAAATTCTTATAAATGCTGTAAATTCGATTTTATCGAATCTCAAGTTTTTAAACTCCCTTTATTCTCCCAATCAATTTATCAGCTTCATTAATGTCAATCTCTAATTCATCGCTATTGTAAGCTTCTAGCAAATGTTTACCACTGTTTAAATAGACAATGGCTTTGTAGAGAAACATATCAGCACTACAATTAATCTAACTTTTGTTCATATAGCACCACCCCATAGTGTCTAGCATCATAAAGAGCTGTATTTATCCAATTTTTATCACTATGCTTCATAAAATAGTCATAATTTTCTACCAAAATATCTTTGGCGATTTTTATATCTTTTAAAAGACTCATCTTTTTCTATAACACATATATCTAAATCACTATCTTTAGTAGGTGTTCCCATAAGCATAACTTCCAAAAAGTATGACTTGATAAGGATTTAATGGTTTTAATTTTTTTATAATCTCTTTTTTTATCTCTTCTATGTCCATGAGTTTCTCCTCCTATTATACCACACATCACTCACAAGCCAAAACATCTTTTCCAAGCCCAACAAGACAAAGATATGTTAATAAAACAGCAATGGTTAATATCTTACTCCACTACAATCTACAAGATGAGAACTTAATTGGTCACTACTACTATTAGAGTTGGATTCATTCGCATAGTAGTAGCACTCTTCATAGCCATAATCTTC
>Ga0256833_1001987_pt1 | contig 14735 bp, 16 predicted proteins | sample 356284metaG_FD_190535 | JGI IMG/M metagenome (GOLD analysis project Ga0256833, IMG submission 190535) | Hydrothermal vent microbial communities from Mid Atlantic Ridge, Atlantic Ocean - 356-284 | ecosystem: Environmental > Aquatic > Marine > Hydrothermal vents | place: Atlantic Ocean: Mid...
AAGAAGAGATTATGAGAGGTATTAAAAAAGCAACTATTAATATGGAAGTTGTGCCTATGACTTGCGGAACTGCCTTTAAAAATAAAGGTGTTCAAACTCTTCTTGATGCAGTTGTTGATTATCTTCCAGCTCCAACAGAAGTTCCACCAATAAAGGGAACAAAAATGGATAATCCTGATGAAGTTGTATATGTTGAATCAACTGATGATGGACCATTTGCAGCATTGGCATTTAAAATTATGACTGACCCATTTGTAGGGCAACTTACATTTATTAGAGTTTATCGTGGTTCATTAGAGTCTGGTTCATACACTCTTAACTCTACTAAAAATAAAAAAGAGAGAGTTGGAAGAATTATGAAAATGCACGCAATTAAGCGTGAAGAGATTAAAGAGATATATGCTGGTGAAATTGGTGCTGTTGTAGGTCTTAAAAATACAACTACTGGAGATACACTTTGTGATGAAAAAGATAAAGTTGTTCTTGAGAGAATGGAATTCCCAGATCCAGTTATCTCTGTAGCAGTTGAGCCAAAAACAAAAGCAGACCAAGAAAAAATGGGTATAGCACTACAAAAACTTGCAGCAGAAGACCCAAGTTTTAGAGTTAGTACAGATGAAGAGTCTGGACAAACAATTATTTCAGGTATGGGTGAGCTTCACTTAGAGATTATTGTAGATAGAATGAAAAGAGAGTTTAAGGTAGAAGCTGAAGTTGGTGCACCACAAGTTGCTTATAGAGAGACTATTAGAAGCACTGTTGAGCAAGAGTATAAATATGCTAAGCAATCAGGTGGTCGTGGTCAATTTGGTCATGTATATCTTAGAATAGAGCCTCAAGAAGCAGGTGCTGGATATGAGTTTGTTGATGAGATTAAAGGTGGGGTTATTCCAAAAGAGTATATTCCAGCAGTTGATAAAGGTATTCAAGAAGCAATGCAAAGAGGTATTCAAGCTGGATATCCTGTTGAAGATGTTAAAGTTACTCTATATGATGGTAGTTACCATGAAGTTGACTCTAGTGAAATGGCATTTAAACTTGCTGGTTCAATGGGCTTTAGAGAAGGAGCTAAAAAAGCAAATCCTGTAATTTTGGAACCTATGATGAAGGTAGAAGTAGAAGTTCCAGAAGAGTATATGGGAGATGTTATAGGTGATATCTCTAAAAGAAGAGGTCAAGTTAATGGTATGAACGATAGAGCTGGAAATAAAATTGTTGATGCTTTTGTTCCACTTGCAGAGATGTTTGGATATTCAACAGACCTTAGATCTATGACACAAGGTAGAGCAACATATACTATGGAATTTGACCATTATGAAGAAGTTCCAAGTAATGTAGCTGCAGAAATTATAGAAAAAAGAAATGGATAAAGATATAAAGCTTTAAGCATTTAGCTTAAGGCTTTTCTTTTAGTGTAATCTTCTAGATATACAAAGAATAAATATATACTAATCATCTATTTTATTTAAATTATTGATTTATTTTATATTAACTATAAATCAAAAGGTGCATAGTTAAACAAATTATAGCTAGAGTTAATTTTATTAATCTTTACTCTTACTAAACTTATATAAAAAATATATATTTATTACAATATAAATTTTAATATGTTTTATTAGATTATTAAAGGTAGTTTAGCATATTATTAGATGCTAAACTACAAAGATTATTTTTCTATAGATATGGAGGCAAAAAGTCATTAAATGGTATTTTAGTATTAATATTAGTTTTTCTTAGATTTTTACTACTATTTATATCTATACTAGAACACCATCCACTATTTGTTTTAAGATAAGATACTTTACCAATATTATTGCTTGTAAACTTATCCCACTCATTTGAATTATTTGGTAAGATATGTTTTAATACAAAATTTACTCTCTTTGATACTTCACTATTTGCTATTCTATTTCTAACTCCCCATCCTACTGTATAATCATCACAACTTCTAGCATTTTGAGCATTATTTACAAAACCTATATCCATATCAATATTATAGTGATATTTCATCATAGCAGTCTCAAATAACATTGCCATATCTTCATACTGATTTGCATAGTTATACATATTTGAAGCATAATCTGTATCAAATAGTAAACCAACATCTTGTGCACTTAATTTGTAATCTTCATTTGTAGCTTTCATTCCAAAAAATAAAACTTTTCCTAAATGTATTAGAGTAGGCTCACTTAATGGATATTGCCTATACAATCTTGTAGAAACTCTATTTTCTTTATTACTCTCTAATGCATCTAAAATTGGTAAATCTCTATCGATATTTTTAACAACATCTTTATTAGCAAAATCATTAGCATGAGATAGCTCATGGTAGAGTAATCTTGCTAGAGATAATTTAATATCCTCTTTTGTTCTAGTTTGTGGATTTTTTATACTGCTATATGCAATAGCATTTTGATTACCTTTTACATATCTCCAAGCTGGTATAAACTTTAATTGCTTACCAAAACTACTTCTAAAATCATCTTTTTGCGTAATTGTTTTTGCCTCATCTGGTGTTAGCCATAAGTATCTAGGATCTATATATATAGCTCCATTTTGAATAGTATAAAAAGATGGTCTAATATCATTATCTATAACAATTGCTGTAACTGCCCCAAACATCTCTTTTATATCAGGAGGCAATAAATCTAACATTTCTAAAAATCTATCGCCCATCCATTTATGCGAAACAACTAATCTCTCTTTTATTTTATCTTTTGTTACTTCTCCTTCATCCCTTAAAAGAGGCAAAGTATTTAAAGAGCATCTATTATCATAAGCAACACAATCTTTTAAAATATTTTTATATTTAGATGAATTATCGTAAACAAAAGTATCATTTAAATCTATACTTGATATTAAAGGAGTTTTATCCTCTTTTTTAATTTTAATCTTTTTAGTAGTGTTACATGCGGTAAAATCGATAATTGAGAATACTATTAAAGAAGTAAATATAAGTAATTTAGAATTCATTTTTTGTCTCCCATATTTAAGTAACACGATTTTATCATAATATTACTTAAAATATGGGCATTTTATGGAACTATAGCTCTTTTTTTGCCTCCAATAAAGCTTCGACTACTTCATCTATATTAGATTTGGGAATATGGGCCACCCAATTAGGAGATTCAGCATCTGCATCTAAAAAAATTCCTATGCTAACTACTGTTTCACTATCTTCACTATATGGCTCTACTATTGTTGCTATTTTTATTCTTCCATTTTCAGTGCCACTTAACTTTATCTCTTTTATAATTTTATCGACTCTTCCCATCTTTTACCCCATAAAGATTTTATAATATATTTTATTATATCAAAACTTATATGTAATTGAAGCAAAAAATGTGTCAATACCTGGATTTGGGTCTTTTATACCTGCGTTTGAGTAGTGTATATATTTAATTTCAAAATTAAAATTTTTAAATTTTATACCCATACCTATTCTATCTTCAAATTGAAAATGGGTGGATATATTTTTATTACCTATATGTGTGCTTGACCATAAAGAGCCTCCTATACCTAAAACAAAATATGGCATAAAATTTTTATTTTTTATATATATTGCCAATACTGGAGAGAGTGCTATGGAGACATAATTTTTACCCTTTATATCCAAGATATTACTACTTAATTCATAATATCCACTAAAGTATCCATTACTACTTTCATTCCATCTATGCTCAAAATTTTTAATCAAACCTATACGAAAAATTTTTGCACCTTTTTTACTTTTACCGATACCAAAAGTAACACTATCTATATCATAGATTGGTTTTTTTGCACTAATAGAGTCCATTGCAAAACAAAGTAGTAATAAAGCAATTAAATATTTTTTCATTGACATTTCCTTAAAATTTATGTATATTATATAAAAATAAAGTTTTAAAGGAGATAAATGAAAGAAGAAGATATTAAGTATTTATATAACTTTAATGACAAAAAGTTACAAAATATTGCATTAAAAGAGAGAAAAAAAATTGAATACAAAAAAAATCTAAAAGAACTTCAAGTTGAACTTTTAAAACTGCAAGATTGGATATATGAGAATAATAAAAGACTTATGATAATTTTTGAGGGTAGAGATGCAGCTGGTAAAGGAAGCACAATTAAAAGATTTATAGAGCATTTAAACCCAAGAAAGTTTAATATTGTAGCTCTACCAAAACCTACTGAAATAGAAAAGGGGCAATTTTATTTTCAAAGATATTTTAAACACTTGCCAAATCCTGGTGAAATTGCTTTTTTTGATAGAAGCTGGTATAACAGGGCAATAGTTGAACCTCTTTTTGGTTTTTGCACAAAGAAACAGTATGAGCAATTTATGAATATTGTTCCTGAAGTAGAAAAGGCACTAATTGAAGATGGAATATATTTAATTAAAATTTGGCTAGAGATATCAAAAGAGACTCAAGCTAAAAGATTTAAAGAGAGAATGGAAAATCCTCTTAAATATTGGAAATTAAGTCCAATTGATTTAAAAGCTCAAGAGTTATGGGATGAAACAACAAAATATAAAGAAGCTATGTTTAAAAAAACTTCAACAAAAATATCTCCTTGGGTAGTAATAGATAGCAATAATCAAAAAAAAGCTAGAGTAGCTGCGATTAAATATGTATTATCTAAATTTGATTATACAGATAAAGATATCAATAAAGTAGGCAATCCTCTAGATAGTGGTCTTATAAAAATTTTATCTTAGGAGTAATAATGAAACCAAAAGAGATTAAACCAACTAATAATACCAATCAAGAAGATATTTTAGAATTACTAGGTATAAAAATTGAAAATGGCAAAATCGAAATAGATACAAATAAAACTAAAGATTTTTTTAAGTCTTTGGAAAATAAAATAGAAGAGAAGGTTCAAAATATTGATGAGAATATAAAAAGTGGTAAAATTGATTTAAAAGATAGTGTAGGTTTAAAAATTGAAGATAAGAAAATTGAAATTGACTTAGATAAAACAAAAAACTTTTTTGAAGGATTAACAAAACAGATACAAAATATTGTAAACTCTATTGATAAAAAATTAGATAATTTTAAATAGATTTTATACATAGCAAAAGAGGCTTACTCTTTTGCTTCTCTTCTAATGAAGAGTTACATAACTAAATTAAGAGAGTAGTCGATTTTAAACTATTTTACTGCTATATCTCTTCTTTTTTTAGATTCTACTTTATCAAATGTGATTATTAATCTTCCATCTTCATATTTAGCATCTATGCTATCCCTATCTATATCATCACCTAAGTAAAATGCTCTATAATATTTACCATATTTACTCTCTAGAAGGTAATAATCACTCTCTTTTAACTCTTTTTTCATCTTTTTGACTGCAGTAACAATCAAATAATCATCTTCAATTGAGACATTAATATCCTCTTTCTCAACACCTGGCAAATCTATTTCAATAGTATATCTATCTTTTTTTCTATTGTGCATAAGATTTGCTAGAGGAATATGTCTAGCAAGATTAGTAAATACCTCTTTTGCTTTTTCAACACCCTCAACAATACCTTGTTCTACCTTTTTTTCAACTGTTTGTAACTCTTTTTTTACTTCTGCCATTTTGCACCTCCTCTTATTTAATTTCTATTTTTTTAGGAGCTTTTTCAACTTTTTGAACTTTTGGTATTTTTATCTCTAAGACACCATTTTTTGATGTTGCTTCTATTTTATCAGTGTCAACATCTTCTGGCAAAGAAAAACTTCTCTCAAACTTACCATACACAGATTCTACTTTATAAAAGTTATCATCTTTATTCTCTTCTCTTACTTTTCTTTCTCCACTAATAGTTAATGTATCTTCATTTACATCTATATTGATATCTTCCTTTTTGACTCCTGGTAATTCTACCTCAATATAGTATGCATCATCACCCTCTCTAGTATTTACAACAGGCACAAATGCAATATCCCTATTTACTTCACTCTCTGCTACTTGACTCAAGACTCTATTAAACTGTTCTCTTATAGCTTCAAGTTCTGCAAATGGGTTATAAGCTCTTACAATTTTCATTTTTCAACCTCCATTTTTAGAATTTGTGCTATTATAAAAAAAAATTAAAATAATTGCTGCTACTTAAGTCGCATATCAGTTATATTTAGGCAAAGTTTTTAAAATAATTATTAACTAAGGGGTGTAAATGTCAATATTTAGAAATCTATCGACTATATTATTAACATCTGGAATTGGAGCTTTTTTAATTACTGGTCTAAATGGATGCAGTAATAATAACAATCAGGCACAAGAGGAGCAAAAAGCAAAAGGTGCTTTTGTAGTTATCGAAGAGATTGCACCAGGCAAATATAAAATCAAAGATGAATTTCCAGCAGATGAAACAAGAATTATTCTAAAAAAGTTAGATGGCACTGAAAAAGTCCTAACAAAAGAAGAGATGGATAAACTTATAAAAGAAGAAGCTGCAAAGATTGATAATGGCACTTCAAATCTAACCAAACCAAATGGTGAAGCAACAATGAGTAGTGGTATGGGGCTTGGAGAAGCTATACTTGCTAGTGCAGCTGGAGCAATTATAGGCTCTTGGATAGGAAGTAAACTATTTGGAAATCAAAACTATCAAAATAATAGAAAGGCTGGATATAAATCTCCTTCTACTTTTCAAAGAAGCAAAAATAGCTTTAATAAACCAAGAGCAAAGAGTTCAACAACAAAAAAGAGTGGATTTTTTGGTAATACTAAAAAATCTACTTCATCAAGAAGCGGTTTCTTTGGTGGTTAATGATGATAAATTTAAAAAAAGTAAAACCTCTAAGCAAAGAGTATCTTGAAGAATTAGGCTTTCTTTGGCATACTGATAGTGATGAAAGCAGCTATATTGCTGATGAATTAGTTGTCATAAAAGAGAGTGAAGCAAATGCTTATTATGAAGCTGCAAATGAATTATATGATATGTTTGTAGAAGCTGGAGATTATATAATAGAAAATAATCTTTTTCATGAAATTGGAATTCCTTTTAATTTAGTAGATCTAATAAAGGAGAGTTGGGATAGTGATGTTCACTGGCATCTTTATGGTAGATTTGATTTTGCAGGAGGTGTAGATGATAAACCAATAAAATTACTTGAATTTAATGCAGATACACCAACTGCACTATTTGAGACTGCAATTATTCAATGGGCTATTCTTAAACAAAACTCTCTTGATGAAGCACAACAATTTAACTTTGTGTATGAGGCTTTATTAAATAATTTTAAGCGTTTAGTAACTTTACAAGAGAGTGTAGAAAACTTTGATGAGTTATATGAAGGATGGAAATTTCTATTTAGCTCTATTAGAGGAAATGCAGAAGAGGAAAATACAGTAAAATTGCTTCAACATATTGCAAGTGAAGCTGGGTTTGATACTAATTTTGCATTTATTGATGAAGTAGAGTTTGATGATAATGGAATATATTTTAATGAAGATAAATTTGAATTATGGTTTAAATTAATCCCCTGGGAAGATATAGCAATACAAGAGAGTGAATTAGCAATGCTTCTTACAAATATAATTAAAAACAAAGAAGCTATAATATTTAACCCAGCATATACTCTAATGTTTCAAAGTAAAGCGATATTAAAGATATTATGGGATTTATACCCAAATCATCCTTTACTACTTGAGACTTCATTTGAGCCTCTCCAAAATAAAAAACAGGTTCAAAAACCAATCTATGGAAGAGAAGGAGAGAGTGTAAAAATATTAGAAGCAAATGGAAAATTATTAGAAGGAAATAATGGTAACTATGATAATCATAAAATGATATATCAAGAGTTTGTAGAGCTTCCAAAAGATATCAGTGGCAACTATTATCAAGCAGGAGTATTTTTTGCTTATGAAGCTTGTGGGGTTGGCTTTAGAAGAGGTAAAGCTATAATTGATAATATGTCTAAATTTGTAGGACATATAGTAGAATAGATTAAAATATATGATACTCTAATTAGAGTATCATATCCTCAAAATAGGCTATTAATTCATCTTTATCTATTTTATTTTTCTCTCCTTTGTATATATTTGCTTCTAGTTTTTGAACTTTATCTTTTATATAATCATCTTTTGAGTATGGAAGTAGTAATTTATATAACTCTTTATCATCTTTTACTTTTTTCATCTCTTTTGTTATTGGAGATTGTTCTTTTTTTGGTTTATAGTTTAATACCTTATATATTATAAATGACAAAATAGTTCCAACTATCAAACCTAAAATAAAATATATCCATTTTTGAGTTGAGTTTATAGGTGTTGATATACTCTTTTTAACTTCATTTTTAGATATAGTTTCACTACTTTTTGAAACTTCTACTTTTGGCTCTTGATATCTTGTTTTAGGTGTTCCTACAACAGTAATATCTATTGGATTTGTTTTTATAGTTACAGGCTTTTTTAAATCTTTATCATAATAATTTAACTCTAATGAAGGAATAGTATAGTTCCTATCAGCAACAATTGCAATCTTTTGTATAAACTCACCTTTTAGTGTGCCATTAGCTAATCTTTTATTAATTTTTGGCTCATTATTATAAATCATAGCATTTGGTATCTTTAAATTAAACTTTTTTATATCATCAATATTTCCTTCACCTTTAACTTTAATAGTTAAATTTACAGGCTCATTAGCTTCAACTTTTCTTTTATCTACATTTGCAGTTATCATAAAATGACCATATAGCTCTAAATTATTAGGCAATGGTTTAACATCTATAGTTAAAGGATTTGAATATATCTTTTTCCATCTTATTTGATTAAAAAATGAGTTATCAAAAAATGGGTCATCAAATGCACTATTCATCTTTTCATATTTACCAACATTTACATAAGTTGGAGGAATTTTCAACTCTCCACTCTTTTGAGGAGTTATTAAAAATTTATATGTAACAACTTCATAATCACCATCTATACTTCTTTTTTCACCTGGAATTTGCTCTACCCAAAAGTTCTCTAGCTGAGGTGGTGCAATATTTACTCTATCAATTTTCTCACCATGCTTTAGTTTAAACTTTAGCAAAAGCTCTATTGGTTCACCAACCATTGCTGTAGTTTTTGAGGCATTAAGCTCTAAAATTATAGGAGAGCCACTAGCACTTTGAGTAGGTTTTACAACTTTTAGTTGTAGTTCATTTGTATGATACTCATTACCATCTACTATAACTTTGTATGATGGAATTATCACATCTTTATTAGGTGCAAATGTATAAGAGACACTTTTTGATTGATTCAATTTTCCATTAATATATACAACTTGAGAGTTATTTGATATATTAATTACTGGAAAGCCCCCAATATCTTTGATATCTGGAAAAACTACATTTTTACCTTCTGCTTTAATAGTAAGTCTTGCTTCTTCTCCACTAAATATTTGATTTTTATCAAGTGTAGCTTTAACAATTGATGCAAATGATATAAGTGTAAATGTTATTAAAAATAATATAACTCTACCAAGGTTTATTGTTTTCACTATCAACTCCTTTTTTTGATGGAAGCTCAAGCATTAAGCTATTTATTCCTTTTTTCTCTAAAGCTCTTCTCCACTTTCTCTCTTCCATATCAGAGATTGGAACAGATTTTATAGATTTTGCTTTTGCTTCTTTCTTTTTGTCTTTTTTGTTTTTATTTTGTTTTTGCTTTTGTTTTTGTAATGCACTATTTTGCTCTTTTTTTCTCTCTTTTTGAGAGCTATTTTTTTCATTTGTATTGTTTTGCTCTTTTTTTTGCTGTTGTTTTTGTTCTTTTTGTTTATTTTTATCTTTTTGTTTTGTATTATTATTTTCGCTATTTTTGTTGTTGTTTTTATTTTGATTTTTTTGAGTCTCTTTTTGTGATTTGTTTTTTTGATTTTTAGTGCTATTTTGTTGCTTATTATTTTGTTTTTGTTGTTGATTTTGATTACTATTTTGTTGTTTGTTTTTCTGATTTTTTTGTTTGTTATTTTGCTTTTTATTTTGTTTCTTTTTATTTTGTTCTTTTTTCTTTTTTTCTAAAAGTTTTTTTATTAGTTCTAAATTTGCTTTAGCATCTTTATCATCTTTTATTTTTAATGCCTCTTCATATGATTTTATCGCTTTTTTATACTCTTTTATCTTTGCATATGAATTTCCAAGATTATATAAAGAGTTAAATTTTAATTCTTTAGTATCTATTTTTTTGTATTCATCTATAGCTTTTTTATATTCTCCAGCTTTATAATATGCATTTGCTAAATCATATCTTGCTCTATCATCTCCACTTTTAGCTAACTCTTTATATTTTTCTATTGCTTCTTTATAATTTCCTTTTTTATATGAATTTATTGCATCTTTTTGTGTAAAATAATCAAATACACCACCATTTAAATTTAGAATTAAAACAAAGAGTATTAAATATCTCATCTATCTCTCCTTGGCAAACTAAATAGCCCTATAAATAGTAATATAACACTAATTGTCAAAGGATAATAAAATAGCTCAACTCTATTTTTGATACTCTCTTCTTTAGTCTCTTCTATACTTAATTTATCCTCAATAATTTGAGCCAACTCTCTCATATCACTACTATTTAAACTATACTCCATATATGCTCCACCTGTTTTTAATGCCAAATTTTTTATAGCCTCATTTAATTTTAGATTTACCATATTTCCATTCTTATCTTTAATTAATGCTCCTTTTTTAGTCGCAGTAGCATACACAAATACTTTTATATTATGATTTTTAGCATATTCTATCTCTTTGCTAAAATCTTTTTTATCTCCACCATCACTAAAGATAAGAATAGCTTTTTTATCTTTTGATTTCATCAAATCATTTGCAGAGTATAGAGCCTGAAGTATAGATGTTCCTTTTAAGTTTAAATAGTTTGCCTTTAAATGGTCTGCTAAATATTTCAAAGATTGATAATCGCTTGTTAGAGGTGCTATCAAAAAGGCTCTATCACTAAACCCCAAAAGAGCAACTTTAGTATCTTTTAAATTATCAAGTAAATTTTTAAATTTTGCCTTTGCAAACTCAAATCTATTTGGATAAAGGTCTTTTAAAAACATAGATTTTGATATATCTATTGCTGTAACTAAACTTTTGCTTTTAGTTTTTACTTTGATTTCACCATTATCGATTTGAGGTCTAGAGAGTGCTACAATACCAAAAAATAGCGATGCTATTAATAGATATGTTCTAACTTTTTGAGATAAACCTCCTTTCTTTGAGCTAAGCTTTTTTAAAATATCCTTACTAAAAACTCTATTTAGAGGAGATGCTAAATCTTTGGCAAAATAGATTAGAGGCACTATCACAATCAATAATAACAATACCAAACTATGCTCAAACACCATATCTTACCCCTTTAAATCTATAAAGTATCAATCCCAAAAGCAAAAGTAGTGCCAAAGATAGAGGATATTCTATATAATACTTTTTCTTTACATATTTTTTACCTTTGATTTTACTCTTCTCTAACTTATCAATAGTAGCATAAATTTTACGCAATGCATCTACACTTTGAGCTTGAAAAAACTTACCTCCACTTTGCTTAGCAATATACTTTAAAACTTGAGGGTCATAATCACCAACACCACCTACTCCTATAGTATATACCTTTATTCCATACTTCTTAACTGTCTTTATAGCAACATCTAATGGTATAGAGTTTGTATTATCTACCCCATCTGTTAATAAAATTGCAATTTTATTTTTTGCTTTGCTATTTTTAAATAGATTTGCACTCAAAAAGAGAGCCTCATACAAAGCTGTTCTACTAACTCCTGCAACTCCAACATCTATTCTATCAAGTAATCTTGCGATACTTTTTTTATCATAAGTAAGAGGCACAGCTACATATGCAAAATCTGCAAAAATAGTTAAACCTATCTTATCGTGTTTTCTTTGTTTAAGAAACTCTTTAACTATCTGCTTAGTAATTCCAAATTTATTATACTCACGCATTGAACCACTTGCATCCATTATTAGAGCTATTTCATAACCTTTATCATTTTTTACCTCTACATCACTCTTTTTTAGAGGTGTTGCAAGAGTAATTGCAAAAAGTGTTACTACCAAAAACCAAGCAATTTTTTGAATAATAGAGCCTCTTTTTGATACACTCTTTAAAAACTTAAATCCACTAAAAAATATTGCTTCGCTTCTTTTTGGGCAAAACTTTAAACATATTAGATAAATTATTGGCAAAATTAGCCATACTGGATATTCTAACTCTAATCCACCCACTTTAAGCCCCTTATAAACTCTTTTATCCTATTTTGTAAATCTTTATTCATATTAGGAATCTCTTTTTTATATTTAAATTGTTCAAGCTCTTTTAAGATATTTTTATATTCATCAATACTATTTTCATTAACAAATTTTGAAACATCTTCACTAAATATATAAGCAATATCTTTTGGATTATTAAAATCTATATTTTGTATATTCTTCCATGATATCTCTTTTGGAGTTAGCTTAAATTTATATTTTTTTCTACTGCCTCTTTTAAAATAAAATATGAGCAAAATAGCAACTATTATAAAAAATGCAATAGCTACTATCCATAAAGGATTAAATGTATCTACTACAACAATATCTTTTATATCTCTTAAATTTTTCAACTCATCCATATCTTAACCTTTAAAGATATTAACAGCTTTTATATAAATATCATCATCAGTATATATTTTTCCATTTCTAATATCATACTCTAATAGATGCTCTTTTAATTTTATATCTTGTTTTTCAATCTCTTTTTTATAACTCTTTATTAGTGAAGGAGTGATATTTAAATCAATTGAGTTTTGAGTTATTGGGTCTATTAACTCCAATTCTCCACTAATATTAAGCTCCTCTTCAAAATGGTCTCTTACTATTACACAATAGAGTTGATGCTTAACCAAAAAGCTTAAATCTATATCCTCTTCTAAAAAATCGCCTACAATAATCAAAATTGCTCTTCTTTTTAATCTACTTAAAATATAGTTTACAAAATTATCATATTTAACACTTCTACCTACTGTATCTACACTTAAAATATCTTCTACACCAGCTTCAACAATACCTATACTTTTTGTTGGCTTAAAATGTTTGATGATATCTTTATCAAATAAAATCAACTCAAATCTATCACTATTTGATATTGCACTAAAACCAAGAAGAGCTACTATCTCAGCCATTAAATCTTGCTTTAGCCTTTTGGTTCCAAAATTTAAAGTTCCACTCATCATACATGCTACAACAATATGCAGCTCTCTTTCTTCATTAAACTCATTTAATTTTAACTCACCACTCTTTGCTGTTGCTTTCCAATTAATCTTGCGAACATCATCTCCAAAATTGTAGTCTCTAATCTCAGCAAAATCTATACCATCACCTTTAAACGATGTTAAATTATTACCAAGATTTCCAGTAAATACACTCTTTTTAGCTCGTAAAATTATCTCTTTTGCTCTTTCTCTCATCTATAATCCTAAAGCTTAAGGTGCTTTTATACCCTCTAAAACTTTTTTAACAATATAATCACTATTGATACCTTTTGCTTCTGCTTTATAATTTAAAATAATTCTATGTCTTAATACATCATATGCGATATTTGCAACATCAAGAGGAGTTACATAATCTTTACCATTAATCAAAGCATTTGCACAACTTGCCTTATAAATATCTATACTAGCTCTAGGACTTGCCCCATACTCTATAAACTCTTCAATCTCATCTATACCATACTCTTTTGGTCTTCTGGTTGCAAAAATTAATTTGAGCATATATTTTTGAATTGCATCATCTACATGAACATTTTTAAACTCTTTTTGAAGCTCTTCTAAATCCTCTTTGCTAGCAACTTGCTCTACATTACCAAAACCAAATTTAGCAACTCTATTTACTATCTCAAACTCTTCATCAAAGTTATTATAATCTACCAAAACCTTTAGCATAAATCTATCTAATTGAGCTTCAGGAAGCCTATAAGCGCCCTCTTGCTCTACTGGGTTTTCTGTTGCCATTACTAAAAATGGTAAATCTAGTTTATATGTTTTATCTCCAATAGTTACTTGTTTTTCTTGCATAACTTCAAGGAGTGCTGCTTGAACCTTTGCTGGAGCTCTATTTATCTCATCAGCTAAAAGCAAATTTGTAAATACTGGTCCTTTTTTGACATAAAAAGATGCCTCTTTTGGATTAAAAACCTCTGTTCCTGTAATATCACTTGGAAGCAAATCTGGCGTAAATTGTATCCTTTTAAAATCAAGCCCAAGTGAGCGAGATAAAGCATTAATTGCAGTTGTTTTAGCAAGACCTGGCACCCCTTCAACTAGAATATGTCCATTTGCTATTAATCCTATAAGCATAGAATCAATTAAATGTTCATGCCCTACTATAACTTTTTTAACTTCATTTTTGATAGATTCAATAATCTTATTCATTTATACCTCTTTCTTATAATTTTTATAAGCATATGTTAATTATATTGATAATCTGTAGAATTTTTGTGAAGTGTATCTAAAAATTGTAGTTATTTTTGCAATAAAAGTTGCATTAATTTAAAAAAGAGATAAAAGAGGATAATCCTCTTTTATTATTTATCTTTTCTTCTTGAAGCAAATATTGCCATTATGAACATTGAAATTAATCCAAAAATGTTAAATACAGATGCCTTCAACTCCTTTTTATCTTCAGGGTGAAGTTTATACTCATCACATCCACAGATAATACCCATATTTGCATTAGTGCTTCCAGCACTAGTATTAATTGTTACTTCTCCATCACTATTTACACTAT
>Ga0256833_1001988_pt1 | contig 14727 bp, 9 predicted proteins | sample 356284metaG_FD_190535 | JGI IMG/M metagenome (GOLD analysis project Ga0256833, IMG submission 190535) | Hydrothermal vent microbial communities from Mid Atlantic Ridge, Atlantic Ocean - 356-284 | ecosystem: Environmental > Aquatic > Marine > Hydrothermal vents | place: Atlantic Ocean: Mid...
ACCGATGATCATATATCCCGTCTATGAATACAAACAAACCGATGCCTATTTATACGGAGGAGAAATAGGTTTGCATTTTCATCCGCATCCGTGGGATTGGCTACATTACGATACCAGTTTTGAAACCGTAACAGGAAAACAAAAAACAGGAGAATATCTCCCGCTGATGCCTCCCGATCAATGGAAAAACAATTTAAGTATTCATTTCAAATCCAAAAATAATTTGTTAAAAAAAGCATATATTAATTTTTCCGTAAATCATTATTTTGAAGCCAATAGAGTCGATGAAGTTGAAGATATTTATCCTGCATACACATTGGTAAATGCGGGAATTGGAAATACTATGAATTGGAAAAAAGCCAAAATATCATTTAACTTATCGGTTCATAATTTACTGAACAAAGAATATATTTCCAATCTTTCGGTGCTGCGAGAACAGAATATCCCCGCCCAAGGCAGAAATATTATTTTAACACTGAAAATGCAATTATAAAAAGCAGGCTAAAAACCTGCTTTTTTATTCGTTTTCAATTTGCTGAATATGTTCAATAGTTGAGTTGATATGTTTATCCTGTTTCATAACATTTTTCTTTTAATTTATAAACGTTTAATTATCAAACATATATACTTATTTATTGGATTTAGGTTTCCTATTTTATTTGAGTTTTATTAATCACAGGCAAAAGAATTTAGCCTAATGCCCTACGAAGTTCTTGCATAAAATTTACGACGAAGAAGCGTAAAAATGTATGCTGTTCGAAGCTCTTGTGAAGTATGAGCAAGAGCAAGTTCATACATTTTAGCTTCAAGGACGATAAATTTTGCAAGGTTTTCGTCAGGCTAGATTTTTTTGTTACTTTTTTCATCAATGGAAAAAAGTAATAATAATAATAATAAATTATATATAAACAATTTAGATTAAATATATAAAATTAATGAAAAAATACCCAAAAGAAAATTGTTTAATATTTATATGGGTGTCTCTGAAAACGAAAAACAAAAAAGCTGGCTAAAAGTCAGCTTTTTTTTTCAATCGTTTTCAATTTGCTGAATGTGTTCAATAGTTGAGTTGATATGTTTATCCTCCGTAAAACCTTCATAAATCAAATATATACCGGCAATTAATAAAACAATCCCGATAACTTTACGAATGTGGATTACCCGTTCACGTGTCATTTTGGATTTGAATTGTTTGGCAAGAAAAATTTTTGCCAAATCCACCAAAAAATAGCCGGTTAAAATTCCCCCGAAAAAAGCTATTATACGAAAAACATTAAAATCAAGTTTCGGAGTAAAGATTACTATCATTGCCAGCCAAAAAGCCAAAACACCGATATTGATAAAATTCAACAAAAATCCTTTAACAAATAGACCTAAGTAATTATTTTTCGGAATTTCCAACTCGGTTTTATTCTCCAAACTTTCTTTTGCCGGTTTTCTAATGATGGTAATAATACCGTAAACCATCATAATCATCCCACCCAAACTATACAAAGCCGGATGATTAGCCAACTGCGTCATCAATTTATAACTTCCCAAAAAGGCAATTGCTATAAACAAAATATCGGCAAAGATTACTCCCAAATCCAAAACAATTGCTGCACGCGCGCCTTTGGTAGCACCGGTTTCCAATAAAACAAAGAAAACAGGACCAATCAAAAAACTCAAAGTAATTCCCAAAGGAACCGCCTTAATAAAATCCAAAAAAATATTTACCGAAGATTCTAACATCAAATAATTTTTGAGAGCTAATATAAAAAAAAACTCCCTCATATACAATGAAAGGAGTTTTTTAGTGCGGGTGAAGGGACTCGAACCCCCACGCCTTGCGGCACCAGATCCTAAGTCTGGCGTGTCTACCAATTTCACCACACCCGCTTGGTTTCGGACTGCAAATATAAAAAGTTTTTTTGAGATTATCGAGCCTCTTAAAATTTTTTATTCAAAATACCTTACTCAAACACACCGTAACAGATATTCCAAATTTTTGAAAAATAAAAAGCTCCGAAAAAATTCGGAGCTTTTTATTAAAAAATTTGAAAAAAATTAATCTTTTTTTGTTCTTTTTTCTTTGATTCGGGCTTTTTTACCACGTAAGTTTCTAAAATAGTAAATTCTTGCTCTACGAACTTTTCCTCTTTTGTTCACTTCAATTTTTTGAATAGTAGGCATATTGACAGGGAAAATACGTTCAACGGCAATATCACCCGAAATTTTACGAATGGTAAAAGTTTCAGTTGCCCCGCTGCCTCTTTTTTGAATAACTACACCTCTAAAAAACTGTGTTCTTGTTTTGTTCCCTTCTCTAATTTCGTAGTAAACCGTAATGGTATCTCCGGCACCGAATTCCGGAAAATCTTTCTTTTCAATTAATTGATCTTGAACTAATTTAATTAAATGGTCCATTTTGATATAATTTTATCGTTCATACCAAGAAACATTCACGATTTTCGTCAGCGGTTTCGTTGGATTTGGTTTGCAAAATTACAAAAAAAAAATTACTGACAAAATATAGGATAGATATTTTTGATTTTTTTATTTTTGCACTATTATTTGGATTAAATCCAAAATACAATTAGCCACCTTAGCTCAGTTGGTAGAGCAGCTCACTCGTAATGAGCAGGTCGCGGGTTCAAGTCCCGTGGGTGGCTCTTTTTTTATTTTGTCCCCTCCTCCAACAACTCCGCAATATCCAAAACCTTAACTTCCTGTTCCTTATTAAAAAACTTAACACCATCGGTAATCATCGTATTACAGAAAGCACAAGCCGTAGCAATCACTTTCGGCTGTGTTTCCAAAGCTTCGCGTGTACGAAAAACAAAAATTTCTTCTTTTTGCGGTTCGGCTTCTTTAAACATTTGCGCCCCGCCTGCACCACAACAAACCGAATTTTCCTTGTGGTGTTTCATCTCCTTAATATCAATTTCCAATTGTCTCAACACCTCACGCGGAGCTTCGTACTGTCCATTTCCACGTCCCAAATAACAAGGATCGTGATAAGTAATATCAACGCCGTCATACTTCCCGCCTTCCACTTTCAACTTACCTTCTTCAAGCAAAGACCGCAACAATTCCGTATGATGAAAAACCTGATATTTTCCTCCCAAATCCGGATATTCATTCTTAAAAGTATTATAACAATGCGGACAAGTCGTAACAATTTTTTTAACATTATAGCCGTTCATCACTTCGATATTGGTCATTGCTTGCATCTGAAATAAAAATTCGTTTCCGGCACGTTTGGCTGGGTCTCCCGTACAGCTTTCTTCCGTTCCTAATACCGCAAAATCCACCTCCGCTTTATTCAAGAGTTTTACAAAAGCACGTGTAATTTTTTTAGCTCTGTCGTCGAAACTACCGGCACAACCCACCCAAAACAAAATTTCGGGTTCTTTGCCTTCGGCGGCTAATTCCGCCATTGTTCTTACTTTCAATTCGTTTGACATTATAACAAATGTTTTTAATAATTATTACTAATATTTTCAGTAGGGCGTACCCCCTTCCTACACCATACTCCCAAGTCCACGGGGATGGTTCGTCAGCTGACGGAGAGGAATCTCATTCACCATTAATAATTAAGCATTAACAATTAATCATTCATCTTTCCAATTCAATCGATCCATTTGGCTGTATTGCCAAGGAGCACCATTGTTTTCAATATTCGTAAACATCATATTCAACTCCGAAGGTGCCGCCGATTCTTCCATTACCAAATATCTGCGGACTTGTATAATTACATCCATCGGATCATTTTCCACCGGACATTCTTCAACACAGGCATTACATGTTGTACAAGCCCACAATTCTTCTTTGGAAATATAATCCAAAAGAGATTTGCCGTCATCGACAAACTTTCCATTTTTATCAATATTTTTACCCACTTCTTCCATTCTATCTCGCACATCCATCATAATTTTTCGCGGAGATAATTTTTTACCGGTTTGATTAGCCGGACAAACATCCGTGCAACGTCCACATTCAGTACAGGTATAAGCGTTGAGCAAATAAACCCATTCCAAATCAAAAATATCTTTGGCACCAAAGCGTTCAGGCTCTCCTGCATCCTCCGGCGGAGCGGCATATGGGTCTGCATTGGGATCCATCATCAGTTGCACTTCTTTTTTTACGCTTTCCAAGTTATCAATTTTGCCAAGAGGCGGCAATTTTGCATAATAAGTATTTGGAAAAGCCAAAAGGATGTGTAAATGTTTGGAGAAATAAAGATAATTCAAGAAAATCAATATCCCTATAATGTGAAACCACCAAGCACCGCGTTCAATCATTACCAGCGATTGAACATTATCGGGCAAAAAGCTTATTAGATAACTACTTATCGGAAAACCGCCTACAATTCCTTCTTTAAAATAATAATGTCCGTATTTCAATAATTGAAGTTTGTAATCCGCCGCATTCATAATCAAAAACGCCGACATCAAAACCATTTCAAAATAAAGGATAATATTAGCATCTTTTTTGGGCCAGCCCTTCATTTCGGGATTTTGAAAACGCAAAAGTTTTAAAACATTACGTCTAATCCAAAAAATTACAACGGCAACAATAACCAAAGCGGCAAGAAATTCAAAAGCGCCTATCAAAAAATTATAAAATTTTCCAAGTGGATGCAACACACGATGCGTACCGAAAATACCATCGATAATAATTTCAATAACCTCAATATTGATAATTATAAAACCCAAATAAACCACCAGGTGAAGCAAAGCCGGAATAGGTCTTTTAAACATTTTTTGTTGCCCGAATGCTTTTAAAAGCATATTTTTCCATCGTTCATCTTTTCTGTCGTTACGATTAGAAGGTTTGCCCAGTTTTACATTTCGGATAGCTTTTTTTATGTTATAAGTAAAATAACCTATGCCTATTCCTAGCAGAATAACAAAAATAATATTATCTATATATTGCATAATCCAGAGTTAATTTTGAAAGTAAAAATACAACAAAAGAATTTTTTTCTACTGATTTTTATCTTTTTTTCCAAAAATTGAGAAATGAACATACTTTTTGGGGTGTTCACGCAAATCTTTTAGCAAAAGTTCCAGCTCTTTTGTGGATTTTTCCAAATTATCGTAAAGCTGTTTGTCATTCATCAATTTTGCCATAGTTCCCTCGCCTTTGTTCAATTTTTTTAGGGTCAAATTCAATTGTGATATACTTTGATTAAGCTTGGCTGAAAGCTCTCCGGGTTTTAAATTTTTTAAAGAGTCGGACAGTACGGCAAAATCTTCGGAAATTTTATGAAAATTATTAAAAGTACCAGTAAGATTTTCTTTGTTTCGGCTCAATAAATCATCCAATTCTTTTGAAGTTTTTTTAAAGTGATTAATCGTTACAGACAAATCAGCTAGTCCGGTTTTAATATTTTTTTGCGTTTGATTATCCAAAATATTATTAACTCCAAATAAAATAGAGTCCAAGGATGTTAATGAACTCAAAAGCTTATTTTGTAAAGGGTCTAATTTTTCATTAACCAAATCAAACATTCCGGGAGTTTTCATTACACTTAACGTATCTCCGTCTTTTGCCATTTGATTTCCTTCGGAAGGAACAATAGCTACGCTTTTACCTCCCATAATATTTCCTCCATATATTTTTATCTTGCTGTTGCGGGTAAATTTATAATCACTGTCGATATTCAAAACCATTACGGTATTTTGCATATCCGGCGTAAATTCCAAATCTTCAACAGTTCCTATAGGAATCCCTTTTAAAGTTACAGGAGTTGATTTAACCACGCCTTCCACATTATCCAAAACAGCATAATATGTATTATATTTTTTTAGAATATCCTTGCCTTTGAGATAATTAAAACCCCAAATAAATAAAGCTAATGCTATAATGGCAATCATACCCGTTTTAGCTTGTCTTGATATTTTAATTTTTTTTATCATAATCAAGGTTAACAATTATTATTGCAAATTAAAACATTTTTTATAATTATTTCTTTAAAATTTGTTTTAAATCAATTCTTTTTCCATTTTTATAAGCAACAACAAATGCAGTAGGATAAAATTTTCGTGCTTTTTCTTTTAATTCTAAAATTTTTGAATAATCAGAAGTTTTACCGGCATAATATTTATACCATTGACCCACTTTCACCAATGACAAATCCGGTAGTCGATGAAAATTCTCAGGTTTCAAAGCTATTTTTTTTCTGGAAGCTGCCAATTGAACTTTAAAAATCACTCCATTATAAATTTTCTTCCGGGAAGTTTCGGGTTTTGTGCTAATAACTTGCACTTGTGTATTGGCTTTAATGTATTTATAATATTCTATAATAGCATCGGTTATGGATTGAGCAATTTTTTCTTGTCCTTGGGTGGAATTTAAAAGTTTTTCTTCTTTGGGATTGGTAAGAAATCCTATTTCGGTTAGCACACTCGGCATATAAGTTAGACGCAAAACAGCAAATCCCGCTTGCTGAACACTTCTGTCTTTTATATTATTGAGATGTTTTTTATATTGCTTTTGAATAAGAGCCGCCAACCTTATGGACTGATCCAAAAACTGCTCTTGCATAAGACTTAGCCCGATAAAAGATTCAGGATGAGCAGGGTCAAAACCTTCATATTTCAAATGATTGTCTTTCTCTAATTTGATTACCGAATTTTCACGCTTGGCAACCTCCAAATTGTCTTTGTTACGGTGAATTCCCAAAACAAAAGTCTCCGAACCGGCAGCTCGTTTATTGGGATTGGCATTACAATGAATGGAAATAAACAAATCCGCTTTTTTCTTATTGGCAATTTCCGCTCGTTCCCACAATTCGAGAAAAATATCCTTATTTCGAGTAAGAATAGGTTGGATTTCAGGATGTTTTGATAGTTTTTTATAGACCAATTTAGCCACTGCCAAAGCCACATCTTTTTCTTTTTTCTTCATTTTTCCGGTTCCACGGGTTCCCGTATCGTGTCCTCCGTGTCCGGCATCTATTACAACTTTAAATTTTTTTTGCTGCCCCGATAAATTTTGAAAAGGGTTTAGCATAAAATTTGCTATAATAAATAAAATGAAAATTTGTTTTATATTTTTATACATAAGTTTCTAACAAATTAATTATTTTTGGATTTTCTAAATCAATCTATGTCAATTTACAAAAATAACATAAGCAAATTGTTTACCAAAATATGTTTTGGATTATTTTTTATGTGGATGTTTTTGTTTTCCGCTTCTGTTTTTGCTCAGATTGATTCAAGAAATAATTCTACAAAAGATAGTTTGCAAAAATTTGTCATAAGAAAAAAAACGGTATTTTCTCCGGATTCTCTCAAAACAAACACATTAAATATAAGACGGGACAGTATAAAAAAAGTGATTATAGATACTTCTCAAACCCAAACCGACAGTTTAAAAAAAGGAGCGCTCTCCTCCGAACTTTATCATTTTGCGGAAGATTATACGGAAATCAACCAAAAAAAGAAATTTATCAAGCTCTACAATAAAGCTCATATCAAATATAAAGATTTTGAACTAACTGCCGGTGTTATTTACGTAGATTACGGCAAAAAAGAAGTTTATGCAGGACGCATACCCGATTCTTTAGGAAAACCTTCTCAACGTCCTGTTTTTATTCAAGGAAATACCAAAACCGAAAACGATAGCATACGTTTTAATTATGAAACCAAAAAAGCATTGGTTTGGAACACCTACACCAAAGAAGGCGATATAAGTTTGCTCAGCGAAGTTTCAAAAAAATACAACGACAGTGTGATGTTCGTTGCCAATGTAAAATTTACCACTTCTAAAGATCGTAAACATCCCGAATATTATTTTCTGGCAAAAAAAGGAAAAATTGTTCCCGGTAAAAAAATTATAGTCGGAACTACTCAAATGTGGATAGAAGATGTCCCTACACCTTTTGTTATTCCTTTTGGCTTCTTTCCGTTGATGAAAACAAGAGCTTCCGGATTTATAGTCCCAAATATCGGACAAAGTACCAAAGGGTTTTCTTTACAAAACGGAGGTTTCTATTGGGCAATCAATCCTTATTTGGATTTAACCACTACGACCGATTTTTATACCAACGGAAGTTATGCTTTGCATTTAGGTTCGCGTTATAAAAAAAGATATCGATACAACGGAAGTTTCAATTTTAATTATGAAAATCAAATTACTTCTGTTATCGGATTACCGGATTATGCCAAAAATGTCCTTTGGAATATCACCTGGAATCATCACAAAGACTCCAAAAGCAGTCCACTAAGCAATTTTTCGGCTAATGTAAGATTTGGTAGTAGCACATATTATAGAAATTCAGACAATTATTATGTTGCTAGTAACGTAAATAATCAATTGCAAAACGAAATAAATTCATCTATCAGTTATAGTAAAAATTTTAGGAATTTACCTTTACATATGACCATGACTTTGAGTAACAATCAAAAAGTAACTCAGCAACAAATAACTTTGACCCTTCCGCAAATCAGCTTAAATACAGATCGCTTATACCCTTTTGCAAAAAACGGAATGAAAAAAAATGCTTTTCAAAAAATCAATCTTAACTATACTTTTGATGCACAAAATACCATCCGCACAACAGACAGCCTCTTATTTACCAAACGCGTATGGGAAGGAAAAGAAGTAGCCGCAAGACATAGAATCCCTTTAAAAACCGATATTAAACTTTTCAAATATTTCAATTTTCAACCCAGCATCAACTATCAGGAAGTATGGGCATTGCAATATTTGGAAAAACATTGGGATCCTACTGCAAATAACGGAAACGGAGCGGAAATTATTGAAGAAAAAACAGGGTTCAAATCTTTTAGAAGTTTAAATATGAATGCTTCACTTTCCACAAACATATTTGGAACTTATCTCTTTGGCGATGATAAAAAAATAATGGGGATAAGACATACGATTACTCCTTCATTTAGCTATTCTTATCGTCCCAAATTTGAACAATTTATCAAATCTTATGAAAAATCTCCCGGAGAATATGTAGAATATACGGAATTCGATCAAAATATGTATGGAAAACCCGATATTACCGAAAACAAAAATCTAATGATGGCTTTGACCCAAGTCTTTGAAGCCAAATACAAAACCAAAGACGGAAAAATAAAACGTTTACGATTTTTAACCATTTCCAATTCGTATAATTTTTTAAAAGATTCTATGCAATTATCCAAATTTAATCTTACTTCAAGCTTCCAATTAACCAAAGGTTTAAACATCAAATTATCATCAATTTTTGACCCCTATGACCTACATAACGGTATTGTTTCCAAAGATTTTGCTCTTACACAAGGAAACGGTCCCGGACGTTTTCAAACTATTAATTTTAATACCGGATATGATTTTAGTAACAAAACCTTTGAAAAAACTTCGGATGATAAAAACGAGAAAAAAAATCAGAAAATTGAGGCTTACTACAATCCCATCAACTGGAATTTAAAACTCACTTATGATTTCAGATACACACATCCGGCTTACAATCCGGATAACCCGAAAGCTATCACGGGAAATACTTTGAACTTTTCAGGAGATGTTAATTTTACGGAAAACTGGCGAGTAGGTTTTAGAAGCGGATACGATTTGGTTAACAAGGGTTTTACTATTACCACACTAAATTTTACAAGAGATCTAAAAAGTTGGGTGATGCGCTTCGATTGGAAACCTTTGGGACGCTATAAATCCTGGTATTTTTATATCGGAATCAAATCTTCAATTCTTAAAGATATTAAATACGACAAAAGAAGAGAACCCCTTCGTAAATTCTTCTAAAAAATTGATTATCTTTTATTCAATAATTTATAAAAAAATTATCCTATGCTGTTAATTTTTTTTTGAAAACTGATATTTTATTTTAGATTTGCAAAAGACACTTATTAAAAAATATTTATACAAATGAAAAAAATTATTTTATTACTATTTGCTGGCATTAGCTTTTTCAGCTATGCACAAAAAAATTATTGGACATCTTTTAAAGGAAATTATCAAAATGTAATCTTTCCCCAAGAAAGAGTTCCTGATAATTACACCACCTATACCCTTGCGGAACAAGGGCTAAAACAAGAATTAACACAAGCCCCGGATTTATATTCGGGACAAGAAGGTATCCGGATTGTTTTACCTTCTACCGACGGGAACTTTTCCGTTTATAAAGTTTATAAATCATCCACATTAAGTGCCGGTCTGCAACAAAAATTTCCCGGAATACAAACTTATAGAGCCTTTGGTTTAAAAAAACCTTCGCAAGCAAGCATTGTTATAAGTCCTTGGGGAGTTAATATTGAAATTTTTAAACCCGGCAAATCAGCTGAAATTATTCAAGCAATTAATCCGCAAAACAAAATTTATTGGGTCTATAAAAAAACCGATTTAGCTGCCGAACCTTTTGAATGTTTTACACAAGATCATACGAATTTTAATGAACAATTGCAAAATTCACGTCAATCCACTGACGGAGTTTTAAGAACCTATCGTTATGCCGTAGGAACGACTGGGGAATATTCTCAATATCACGTAAATTTGGCTATTCAAGCGGGAGTTATCCCTTCCAATGCCACAGATGCACAAAAAAAAGCTGTCGTTTTAGCAGCCGTTACAACAACGGTGGATAGACTTAATACTATTTATGAACGTGATTTGGGTATTCATTTGGCACTGGTATCCAATGAAGACCAAGTGATATTTTTAGATCCGAATACCGACCCTTATGATAATTCTGATATTATCAGCATGTTAAACAATAACACCAATGTTTTGAATCAATATATCGGAGTAAATAATTATGATGGTGGACATTTATTTTCTACATATCCGGGGGGAGGAATTTCCGGTTTGGGAGTTATTTGCAGTTCCAGTCAAAAAGCCCGTTCGGTAACCGGATCAGCTAATCCCATTGGAGATCCTTATGATGTGGATTATGTAGCCCACGAAGTAGGTCATTCATTTGGTGCCAATCATACTTTTGCCAACTCTTGTCAAAGTAACAGAAATATGGGAACTTCCGTTGAACCCGGAAGCGGTTCTACCATTATGGCCTATGCCGGTGTTTGTTCTCCAAATGTGCAAAATCACAGTGATGATTATTTTCATGTAGTCAGTATAAGCGAGATTACCGATTTTATTACAAATTATGCCACTTGTGCACAACAATCAAATATTGGAAATACTGCACCGCAAGTAAATACGGTTACCTACACCAATAATTATGTCCCCAAATCAACACCTTTTATTTTGGAAGCCAATGCTACCGATACTCAAAACGATTTCTTAACTTATTGTTGGGAAGAAGTTGATGTTATTAATGACTCTAATATCAATGCTTACACACCAGTATCAACCAATACGGCTGGTCCGATGTTCAGATCATATCTGCCAACCGAAAAAAATTACAGAAGTTTCCCTCCGATTGGGAATATACTGGACAATTCCTATGGTTCTACTTGGGAAGTTCTACCGAGTGTAAGCCGAAATATGAATTTTGTCGTAACCGTTCGAGATAATCATCCCGGGGGAGGACAAACACCTGCTCAAATTGTTGGATTGCAAGTGGATGGAAGCACAGGACCTTTTCGTGTAACTTCACAAGGAGCAGATGAAGTTTGGCAAGTAGGGCAAACCAAAACCATAACTTGGGATGTTGCCGGAACAACCGGAGGACAGGTTAATTGTGGAACCGTTGATATTTTATTTTCGGATAATAACGGAATTTCATTCGATTATGTATTGGCTTCCGATGTTCCAAACGATGGAAGTGAAACCATTACGGTCCCTTCCGGAATAGATAGCCCTAACGGTAGAATAATGATCAAAGGTCATAATCGATATTTCTTTGACTTGGCCAAAGGAAAAATTTCCATTGGAACTTTTCAAAATGTATGTAATACGACTACGGATTCCAATACCAATGTAAATATCCCCGATAATAATCCTAGTGGTACTTCTACTACAATTAATGTTTCGGATAATAATATCATAAATGATGTAAATATCAATTTGAATATTGCCCATACATATATTCAGGATTTAATTATAAAAGTAATTTCTCCTTCCGGAACAGAAGTAGTTTTATACAATCAAAATTGTGGAAGCCAAGATAATATTATTGCTACTTTTGATGACGACGGCAATAATTTGAATTGTAGTAGTATTCAAGGACATATAAAACCTGTAGGGAACTTGTCGGATTTTTATGGTGAAAATGCCAATGGAACATGGACATTATGGGTGAGTGATAATGCCGCCCAAGACGTTGGAACCATAGTAAGTTGGGGTGTGGAAATATGCCATATCGTTACCAGCGGTATTGAAAATAATAATTTGCAAGCATTAAATATATGGCCCAATCCGGCTTTAAATAATGTGCAAATAAGCTTTAAAAAAGATAATCAACTGCCTGTTGAAATCAGATTATTGGATATCAGCGGACGGGAAGTTATCCGAAAAAAAATCACTTCTAACGGAACCGATTTTAATACCAATTTAAATGTTTCATCCTTTAAAAAAGGACTATATCTGATTGAAATTAAAAATGGCTCTCATCAAAGTATTAAAAAACTATTGATAAATTAACGGAAGTTCGGAGTTGAATATTAACATTAAAATTTCCATATAAAAAGCAGCTTCAAAAAGCTGCTTTTTGTTTATATGATAAATTATTATATGATAAATTAAATGGATTTAAAATTAAAAAATTTGTAACTTTAAAGCATAAATGTTTTTTTAAACAAAAAAAAGCTTTTGCTATGCAAAAAATATTATTGGGAAACGAAGCCATTGCACAGGGAGCCATGGATGCAGGAATTTCAGGAGCCTACGGATATCCCGGAACACCTTCAACGGAAATTATAGAATATATAGAAAAACAAAAAGAAACAAAAGAAGGACGGATTGTTGCACATTGGGCTACCAACGAAAAGGTGGCTATGGAAGAAGCCTTGGGAATGTCCTTTGCCGGCAAGCGTTCCATTGTTACGATGAAACACGTAGGTTTAAATGTAGCCGCCGACGCTTTCATCAATATGGCTATTTCGGGAATTAACGGCGGTTTGGTTGTTATAGTTGCCGACGATCCTTCACAACACTCGTCCCAAAACGAACAAGATTCGCGTTTTTATGGAAAATTTGCTATGGTTCCTGTTTTGGAACCTTCTAATCAACAAGAAGCTTATGATATGATGGCTTATGCTTTTGAACTTTCCGAAAAAACTAAACTTCCCGTGCTTTTGCGTTCGGTTACACGCCTTTCTCATTCAAGAGCCAATGTAGAAGTAAAAGATAAATTACCACAAAACAAACTTAACTTACCTAATGATACCAAACGTTTTGCATTGATTCCGTCTTTTGCCAAAATCCAATATAAAAATCTCATTGAAAAACAAAAAGAATTGGAAAAAATTGCCGAACAATCCCAATGGAATGATTATCAAGAAGGAAAAGATAATAAATTGGGTATCATCGCTTCGGGGATTGCCGTTAATTATTTATTGGAAAATTTTCCCGACGGATTACCCTATGATTTATTAAAAGTTTCGCATTATCCTTTACCCAAATCATTAGTAGCCCAAATATTTGACCGTAACGAAAAAATATTGGTTTTGGAAGACGGCTATCCGTTTATAGAAGAAATGATAAGCGATTTTCTGGGACGTGAGCAAAAAGTAACCGGCAGATTAACAGGAGCCATTCCCCGAACAGGAGAACTCAACCCGAATATTGTTGCTTATGCTTTGGGATTGGAAGACAAAATAAATGAAGATATACCTCAAATCGTAGCCGGAAGACCGCCGCAACTTTGCCTGGGATGCGGACACATCGATTTGTATGAAGAACTCAATGATATTATTCCCGAAATTGGTGATAACAGAGTGTTTTCGGATATCGGTTGCTATTCGTTGGGCGTTCTTGAACCTTACGACAGTATTGACACTTTGATAGATATGGGCGCCTCCATACCGATGGCAAAAGGAGCGGCAGATGCAGGCTTGCTTCCTTCAATTGCCGTTATCGGCGACTCCACATTTACACATTCGGGAATGACCGGATTGTTGAGTGCCGTTTGGGCTAAATCACCTATAACGGTTATTATTTCGGATAACTCTGCCGTTGCAATGACTGGGGCGCAACCATCAGCTGCAATGGGACGACTTTATGATATAGCCAAAGGACTGGGAGTTGAAGAGGAACATATCAAAGTGATAATTCCATTAAAAAAATATCACGATAAAAACGTGGAAATCATAAAAAAAGAATTGGATTATCAAGGCGTTTCGTTGATTATTGCACAACGTCCTTGTGTAACGATGTCCAACGATAAAAAAGAATTGGCAAGGCAGTTTAATACTTTGACGCCGAGTTATTAATTTCTAATGGTTGATGCTTGATGGTTTATTAAAGTGTTAATAAAAACATAGGGCAATCTTGCCTAGATGAGAGACCGAGGGATTGATTTTAAGACTTATGCTATGTTTATGATAAAGACAGAGCATATATTGTCTCAATAGCTTGAAGGATAAACTCTACTAAAAGAAAAAAATAAATTGAAAAGATTTTCTGTCTCAACTAACTGGGTAAAAATATGTAATTAATGAATAAATTGGATTCTTAGACAGACGCTAATTAATAAAATAAATTAAAAACCTATGAAAAAAGACATCATAATAGCAGGCGTAGGCGGACAAGGAATTTTAACCATTTCGGCAGTCTTGGATACAGCCGCACTAAAAGCCGGATTTAATATCAAACAATCCGAAGTTCACGGAATGA
>Ga0256833_1001989_pt1 | contig 14725 bp, 22 predicted proteins | sample 356284metaG_FD_190535 | JGI IMG/M metagenome (GOLD analysis project Ga0256833, IMG submission 190535) | Hydrothermal vent microbial communities from Mid Atlantic Ridge, Atlantic Ocean - 356-284 | ecosystem: Environmental > Aquatic > Marine > Hydrothermal vents | place: Atlantic Ocean: Mid...
CGTTTATGAAGATTACGGGAGAAACCTTTTCAAGGGCAAAGGCAACGTAGGCGGCTTCTTCAAGGGTGTAGTTTTCCCAGTCTCCGGTTATTCCGAAGGTTTCTCCGAATTCCGAATAGGTGAAAACCGCCGTCGGAATGTTCTTTGGTCCCTTGCTGGCTGTTCCGATTACTACCACTATGGTGCTTGTTCTGACCGGCGGAATCAAAGAGGTGGGAAGTTCCTGGACTTCAACTCCTCTATACAGCATTATTCACCTCTCTTTTTGGTTTTGAGATACTCTGCGGCTTTTTTCTCAAGCTCTTTCTCTTTTTCGGGGGAGTAATCGGCAAGAGGAATGAAGAACTTCCGGAGCTTTTCTGGAACGTAACGAGGAATTTCAGTGAAGATTTGACCTCTTCGGAGGAAGAATTTCTCGTTAATTATCGTAGGACCAGCGTAAAGGATTCTATCGTATTTTTGTTTTTGGGATTGTTCTTGAACTTCTTGGGTTTGCTTTTGAACTTCTTCTTTCTTTGCCATAACACCCTCCGGGAGTGGTTTTAACTGATGCTAACTCCCGAAGAGTGGACAGGGTGGGCAAGGGTGGGCTACTTTACGGAGTTTTCTTGAGAAAATTCTTTTGTTCCTTCTTCAAGAGCCTTATGAAGGTCACTCATAGGGATGAGAGGCAAGAGGCCTATTTCAGGGACTTTCTGGAACAAGTATCCTCTCAGCGTGGAATAAGAAACACTTAAAGCAGTTGTTATATAAGGGGCTTCCCTATCTTTTTCTCCTGTTATCGGAATATCGCCCTTAAAGTAGAAAAGACTTAAGATTGCAAAATCAACTTTTGATTTGTTTTTTTCGGCGGTTTCTAATATGAGTCCAAGACGGAACTTTGTTTCGTCATCTTTTTTTGTCTTAATAAAAGCCTTAAGCTTCAAATTCTCTTCAATAGGCATAACCTCCTGGTCATTCTCACTTAGTGTGAGGTTTATGTTATATGTAAAGAGAGGTACCTCAATCTTTTCAAGCTGCAATAGGTTGAAACTTTTTACTTTCATCTTTCCTTCTTCCCCAATGTAGTTTTATAGGTTTTCCTTTACCTATCAGGCCGCGCAACTTGTCGGATGTTTGAAACTCATTAAGAAGCTGAGTGCTAAGAACCAAAATAACTTTCTCCCAGAATCCAACAGAGGACCACTTTATCCATTTGTCGTAAATAGCTGGGAACCGGTTTTTTACAAATTCTGGAATGCCCAACTGTTCAAACTTGCGCTCTAATTCGTGTAGCTTTGCTATTTCTTCTGGCGTTAATTGTCCAGCTGCTTCCAGACGTTTTAGCCAATAGCGAGATGCCAACATATCTTCTAAGTCAAAGAAATCAACTTCAGGGTCAAAGTTCTTAGCATCCCACAAATCTACATTGACTTCGTAACTGGCGAAGAAACTCCTTTTCCTTCTCAGTAAGTCTTCTATAGTAACCCTGTCCTTCATCGGCGACCTCCTTTACCTTCTCGTCAGGGGTGTTTGGAGTAATCTCCTCATACCCCTTCACATTTTTAAAATATGCTTCTGGCGTATCTGCCTCTGTTAAATAAAATGAGGTAACTATAGTCTTTTCGTCACGTGTTGCAAGAAGGATAAGCATCCATTTTGTTTGGCAATTATATAAGACAAACTTCTTTTTATAGTCACTTGGCTCAAAGATTACCAGAACTGGTTTGCCACCAAATAGGAGTGTTAAATTGATGTCCCTATATGCAATATCATATGGAACAGGGATAGTTTCTTGCGTTATATGTTTAAGTCTTCTTATGTGTTTTGTAACATGTCTGTTCCATTTATATTCGTCTTTGTATTGAGCCACATAAAAGTTCCATAACATTCTTTTTATCTCCGTCAGAATGTTACCTTAAGCCTTTTGGACTCCTTTTTGGCGAATGTCTCGTAGTCTTGTTTTAAAGCGGCTAAAATATCCATTCCTTTTCTAAGATTTCCAGCTAAGGGGGTATCTGCGAATTTCTGGCAAGTTAATGCGTAAAGCTCCGTCAAAGCTTTATCTATTGCATTGAAGCGATAGTAGTTCTTTCTGAGAAAATGGGAATAGCTTTTTTCAAACTCCATTCTCGCCAAACCTAAAACGAGCATACTACATAAAGCCATCAACGTGAACTTAAGGATATACTCGTGTGCTATTGACGCGAAAGACAAGATGTTGTTGGACACAAAACCCAATACAGAAACAACTATTACCCAAATTACCAGAATAGCATGAATGAGATATTGAAGGCTTTTAGCCGAGTTAACTATTTGTAAGGCTTCCTGATGTAATCCTCTTAGTTTCTCTAATTCTTGTTCAGCAGCCACTTTCAGGCTTTCATACTCTGGGCACATTTGAAAATTAACAGTACCATTTTCATTATAAATCTGAATGTTCCTATCCCCTCCACCTATATAGTTACCTTTTCTCATCTTTCCCCTCTTCATAGAGTTGAACATTCATGTTGCCTTTTCCGATATAGTTGCCCTTTAACCTTCTCCCAGTACGATATTCATTGATAGCATTTTCTGCTATGTCATAAAGGTAATCAGTGAAAATCTCAATTAACCCCCTTACATCTTGTGTTTCATACATGCGTTGTATGGCTTTTTTGACAGCCCTCGGAACTCTGCCTTCTAACTTTTCCATAGCTTTGAAAAGCTCTAAGAGAGTTTCTTCTTCTCTCTCTTCCTTTTGAAGAAACATCTCCCCCTTTCCTTCCCTGAGCCAGGAAGGGTTGACGGAGAAGGTTTGTTCGATTTGACGTAACACAGGTTCACTGGGTGAACGTCTCCCTGCTTCCCATTCCTGAACAGCTCTTTTGGTAACTCCAATTTTTTCCGCAAAAGCAGGTTGTGTCAAATTAAGCACTTCCCGCAACTCTTTAATTCTTCTACCTAAGCTCATGTTTTTCTCTCTGGGGAATTCTTTACCTGGGTAAAAAATTCCCCATCTAAATAATTCACAAAATGTATCTAATCCCCTTGACAAGGTTCACAAAGTGAACTATACTATCAGTAAGCACCTTTAAAGCCTACACAACCTAATAGGTAGCGAGGTAAAGATAATGATACCACAATGCCGAAGATTTATAGGCAAGAGACAGAGTAAAAAGATAAAAGACGCAATCAGAAAAAAGTTCCCAACAATCAAAGCTCTTGCTGAACACATAAATGAACCACCCTCTCATGTCTATTCGCTTCTGAACGGTTACACAGCCTCTCGCCGCCTTGCAAGAAAAATTGAAAAAGCAGTTGGCGAAAAACTTTTCCCTTATACGGAGGAAAAATGACCCTTCCTTTTACCTTTTCAATCTTAGCCAAAGTTGGTCTTGTTTTTAGCAAAAACCAAGTTGGGAGGAATGATGCTGATACCAAAGAAATGCCACACGATAGAAGAAATGGAGAGATTCATCCGTTTCTTTTCAAGACAGGCAGAGGATTTCTTTATAGTGGAAGGTATCCCAAAACTTGTTGTTCTGAAAATTCCAGAGGAATATACAGAAGAAGCTTGGGTTCTTTTGGAAGAATACGAAAAACTTACAGGGGGATAGAGGACAGAAGCAAACTACTTTTTCTTATGCTTTGTGGGGTCTGCAAGAACGTACTTTGCTCCCTTAACAGGAGAGGGAGGAAGACGTTCTCCCTTGGATACTGTAACTTCGTAACCTGTTTTAGTATTGCGATACTGTCCGGATTTAGGAGCTTTCATTCCAGGCTTAAGGTTTTTACCTCGCACGATGTACCTCCTGCACGTATTTGTCCTCTATCCCCTTTTCAAATTTAGCAAAACCAAGTTGGGAGGAATAGAGAATGGGAAGAAGAAAAACCAAAGTAGAACTAAATCTACCTTACGAATCAATGAATGCCAAGGAAGCCCTAAATATGGCAAGGGCTTTCAGTGAGAAAACGCACTCTGAAATCGCCGATGAAATGGGAATCGGCACTGAAACCGTCCGCCGCTACCACACCGACCCCACCTACAATCCTCCCCTTCCGAGAGTTCCCGAGCTCAACAGAGCATACGGCAATGACATTTTAATTCAGTGGCTTGCGAGGAAGTGTGGAGGAGTGTTCGTCAGAATTCACGGAATTCACTCTCCTGCAGAGCTTCAGAAAGAGATTTCTCTCCTTACTAAGGAATTTGCGGACGTTTTAAAAGTTCATGCCGAGGCTATAGAGGACGGAAAAATCACAGATGAGGAGCTTAATAGGATTCACAAGGAGGCTGAGGAACTTCTCATAAAGGCTGCTGAAGTTGTATTGGCTGTGAAATCTTCAAGAAACAGGGAGGGCGAGTGATGGAGTATCTCGCCCTGGTCCTGCTCATAGTTCTTTTCTGCCTTGCAATTCCAGAACTAAGGGAGGAAGTCGCAATCCCTTCCACTTATCAGGGCATTTCAACAAGTTGGGAGGACAGTAATGAAAGATAAACCTTTTAGCTGGTATCTGCAAGAGGCTTTAAAGGAGCTTGAGAAGGAAGACTGGGACAGCGAAAGATGTGAAAAACTCTTAACCGAATATTGTAATAGCGTTCCAGCTGAAGTTGTGATTGACAACAAAACAGGGGAAACGATTCAGATAAAAGCCGAAAGTCCTGAAAAAGCTCTTGCCGAAGCTCTAAAGAAACTTTCACCGGGTGTTAGAACGATAGTGGAGGAATAATGAAAAAGCTCACTGCCAGAGAGCTTTCTGAAATACTGAAAATAAGTATCGGAACGTTCAGAAATCAGTATGCAAACAACATAGAGCGTATCAACGAAAGGCTTGAGGCAATCGGCAAGAGGTTAAGGGTAGTTGAGAAGAAGAGAGTAGGCAAACATGTCTATTTCGTCCTTTCTGATGCTCGGGAAGTCCTTTCTAGCTTTTCTGCCGAGGGTCTAGCAGGCACCCCTGAGCCCCCTTCTCCCTCCCCAAACTTTCATGAGGCAGGTTCGCCCCCGCCTGCCTCATCTTTTTCACCTGTTTTGACAGATAGAGACAATCAGGAACTTAACCAGTTATCAGCTGAGAAAAGGAGTGAGGCATTAGAAAAACTTACTGTAGTTAAGTACGCTTTTAGCTTTGGAGTAAGAAAGGCAGCAAAAGAATTCGGAAAAACTCCATCTTCCGTTCACCGCTGGTGCAAAACATACACAACAGAAGGGGTAAAAGCTCTTGTGGGTATCAGGAAAAAAGAATACTCGGAAGCTCTAAGACATGTCTTTTCCCTAGCAGAAGCAATGTTCTGCAGACCGGAAAAATACACCATCAAGTCTATTTATCAAGAAGTCAAAAAAGTTGCAAATGAATGTGGAATAGAACTTACATACGAGCAGTTAAGACAATATCTAAACAACTTTTACTTGCGGAAGAGATATTACGTTGAAAGGTTAAGAAATGGCGAATCGGCAGCTCAAAAACATAAGCCTCGTGCAGGAAAGGTTAATCGCTCTGCACCTAATGAAAGGTGGGAATGGGACCATACGAGAATGGACAACTTTGTCCTTTACAAAGGGAAAGAAATTCGTCCGTGGCTCTCTATTATTAGGGATTCATACTCCGGGTACATAATCAGTTATCTTCTTCTTCCTTACAATCCACATGCAGGAACGGTTGCAAACCTAATTCTCTCGGCAATCAAACAGTACGGACTTCCTCAGGCTATAAAGACAGACTGGGGAAAGGACTTCCAATCTGAAAGAGTACTGGCAGGCCTAAAGGAACTTAGAGTATATGTTTCAAAAGCTCGTCCTTTTTCAGGATGGGAAAAGCCAGTTGTTGAAGGTGGATTTAGAACGATAAAACTACAGTTTTGCAAATTAATGCCTGGCTATTCTCAGCAGGATCCTAGATTCAGAAAGGAAATTGAAAGGGTTTGGGGAAAAGAAGAACTTCTAACCTTTGAAGAATATGAGAAAAAATTCAGCGAATATGTAGAAAACTACAACCTTGAAAAAGCAGAAGAATACAGACCTTTTGAAAGAAAAGGAATTGACGGAGATTTCCTATACTGGGCATTTGCAGAAAGAAAAGTTAGAACCGTTACAAAAGCAACGATTAGGCTTGATAACGAGTACTACTACGCAGACGAACTTGAAGAATATGAGGGACAAAAAGTTGAAGTCAGGCTTGACGACAATAACGACAGCTACATAAAAGTTTTTACCTTAGACGGCAAGTTTATCTGCGATGCAGTAGCAGAAAGCAAAAGACACCCTGAAGCCTGGAGGGAAAAACAGAAAAGAAGGGAGAAAAAGGCAAGAGAATTTGAAAAAGCCATTAAGGCAAGGCTGGAACTCCACCGCCTTGAGCAGGAAAAGAAAAAAGAAGCGGAAACAAAGCTTCACTACAAGGAAATGGAAGCACTTCTTAAAGAGGAATCTATTCCTGGTGAACCAGAAGCAGAACCAGAACTCATTCAGGAACCTGTCCAAGAAGAAAGTTTGTTTGTTCCAACAGATGATTACGAGCTCCTTTCCTACATCATAGACAACCGTGGAAATGTTCCAGAAACCATCTGGGAAATGTACGAAAGATTTAAAACAGAAAACCCATTAGCTGAAAGCCTTTACGCTTCAGAGATAGAAGAAATAGAAAAGCTCAAGAAGGAGGCAAGAAATGGCTAAAGGTAATCATCAGGAGAACCGTCAAGAAAGTCAAGGACAAAATCTTCAAGAGCTTCAAAATCAGAAAAAACCATTAGAAGTCCTTGTTCGCCAGCGACTGCAATTGCATCCCTCACTTCAGAGGCAAGGGAAAGACAATCAGCCCGTTCAACAAACCTGTTCCCGATACGGCAGAGAACGTAAGCAGAAAGATAAAGCATCGGTTTATGCTTCTGCCATCTCTTTGCTCCTCTTTGATATTGAGGAAGTCCTAAGTATTCTTTCACGAGAGAAAGATTCTGAGCTGTCCAGCTATACACGAATTGCCACCCTTTCTCTCTTACAAGCCGTGCAAGCTCTTTCTTTGATTCAAAATCGGCTTCTCCTTTTAAAGTCTCGCAGTAAGACGCAGAACGCTTCAGAATCCAATCAAACATCAGGGGGTCTCCAATGAGAGTTTCCGCTGAAAGTATAGCAAACACAACTGTTTTGAAAAAATTCGCTGCTCTTGTTCACGAGCTTAACAAACTTTCTGAGGAGGGCATTGAAGCCGTAGCCATCGCATACGGTGGCTACGGAATAGGTAAGACCTGGGGGATTAAGGCTTTAGAGAAAAAGCTCGGGCTTGACAACATCGGAATTGTGAAGGGGCATCCAAAGATGGACACCCCCAACAAGCTCTTGCGTGCAGTTGCAAGTGCTGTCAAATGTCCAACAGGCAGAAGTTTTGACGACACTCTTAAATATCTTACCAGATTTGCAAAACACCGCAAATACGTCATCATTGTTGACGAAGCTGAATTTGTTTTAGTTCATAAGGATACTGCTGCAACGATAAAGCTAATTCTTGAGGAAACACTTTTCCCATTTGTTCTAATAGGAAACGAAAATCTGCCCAAGCTCGTAGCCAGAGTTGGTTCCCTTGATGAAAGAGTAATCAAAGAAGTTCCTCTTGACACCATTACAAAAACAGATGTTAAGGAGCTCCTCAAAGTCCTGGAGATTGAAGCTGATGTAGATACTGCCTATAAGCTTGCTCAAAAGTATGGACTTTCAATTCTCAAGTTTGTCAATGCTATGAAGCTTGCAAAAAGGACTACAAACGAACCTTCTAAAAAGCTCATGGAAGAAGTCTTTAAGAGAATCATTGCGAGGGTCTAAATGAAAGAAAGAATATATGAAGCAATTCTTGAAAGGAAGTACTTTAGGATTTCAGACATAACGGAAGAACTGTGGAATGAATACGGGGAAATCTTTCCCCGCTCGTTCATCAGGAACAAGGTAAGGAACTTCGTTGAAGTAATGGTTGGGCAGGGACTTTTGAAAGTTCTTCCTGAATACGACCCTCCAATTTTTGAAAATCCTGCTTCCGGGGAAACCAAACCCCTTAATGAACTCTTAAAGAAATGTCCTGTATGCGGAAAAGATTTCTTCCCTCGCCGTGGCAAGCAAGACAAATATTGCTCCCGCAAGTGCTACGAAAAGGCAAAGACAAAAAGGAGAAAAGCAGACACCAGGAAAAGAGTAAGAAACTACATGCACTCGGCAGATGAAAAAGCAGAGAGGAGAGGGAAGCAGTGGACACCATCAGAGGATCAGCTTTTAAGAAAGCTTATTGAAAAGAAGATGACTCACAGGGAAATAGCCGAAAAACTTGGAAGGACTGTCTATTCGGTTCGCTGGAGAGTTCAAAAACTCGGATTGATAGGAGGGATAAAGCATGGCTAACGGAACATTTGAAGAAATCGTAAAGCTCGGGATTCAGAACAGGAGACCAGACCTTTACAGGCTTCTTATTAAGATTGGAGCTAAACCAATGGGTTTTGTAGAGATTCCTATCAAGAGAGTCAAGAGGGATCAGGGAATCTATCCGAGAGAAGCAACAGATTTTGAAAAAGTAGAAATTTACGCCACGGCTCTTGAAGAAGGAGCAGTATTCCCACCAATCCTGATTAACAAAAAGGATGTATTAGTTGACGGAAACCACAGGATAGAAAGCCACCTGATAAAAGACCACGAAACAATCTGGGGAGAAAGGTGGGACATTCCGCCCCTTTACCTCAAGTTGATAGCTCAAGCCGCCAACACGGAAGCGGGAAACATAGACACTCCTTTGAGTGGAAAGGAGAAGAAGAGAGCAATAATCCAGGACTGGGAAGACGGAATCAGAGACATTGAGCTTATAGCAACAGCTTTAAAAACTACTCCAAGCTATGTCAGAAAAGTCCTTTCTCAGGCTGGACTGATTAAGTCCAGAAAAGAACAGATGAAGGAAAGAGCGAAGGAACTGAGAGAGCAGGGACTTTCTTACAGGGAGATAGCGAAAAAGTTAGAAGAGGAGTTTGGAGAGAAAATAGACCATAAAACTATAATCAATTGGCTTAAATCTGGGGAATCTGTTACCCAGGTAAAAAATTCCCCATCTATCCCCTCCACTCCCGACAGTTCCAACAGTTCAAAACTTTTCATGACTCCCGAAGAAGCAGAGGAATACTACGGTGAACAGGAAGAAAAAGAATCCGAAGAGACAACCGAATACGCAAAGTTTGAAGATACGGACATTCCCCTTGCAACGATTGAATACTGGGTAGGAGAGTGTAGGGCTTACGTTGAAACGGGAAGTGCTCCAAAGGAAGCAATGGAGCTTGCTGGAGTTCCTGAGCATCTCAGAAAGTATGTTGCCAAGAAGCTTGTCGGCTTCAAAAACCATTTACATCAGGAAGAAGAAAGAAGATTCAAAGCAGAACTGGGGCCTGTGGATTCAAGAAGAAGAGACGTCATGCTGAAAGTTCACCAGCTTGTGTCCCTCATTCAGGAAATAGAACACAAACTCAAAGAACTTGACGCAGTTTATATGAGAGAAGAAGGGAACACTCCGGAAGCCAGAAACTTTCAGAGGGACCAGTACATCAGAGACAGAATTCTCTTTGTAATGGTTAGGGGAGGCTGGGAAAAAGCAGAATGGTTCAGGGAAATAACAAAGTGGTGGGTTCGCTATGTTCTTCATCCCGAATATGCCAAGGACTGGATTCAGGACATAAAAGAACAGGCACAACTAACGCCTGAAGAGTGGGAAGAAATAAGCAGAAAGTTTTATGAAGAGAAGTTAGCTTCTGAAGCTGAACTTAACTGGCTCAAATTCTGTGAATCTCTGGGCATTCCTGTTCCAAAAGAGTATGGAGGTATTGAGTAATGGCTCGCTGCAAGTATAAAACGATCCTTAAAGAGCTGGAGAAGTGCAAGAAGGAACTCCTTTCCGGTTCTCCGAAAGCCATAAAGACTTTGGACGGGCTAATAGAGAAACTAAACAAAGAGATTGAGAAGAAAAACCCAACTCATCCAGAAGTGAGGGAGCTCCTCTACTATGCTTACGGCAGGTATCAAGAGGAAACAGGAAGTCCTATGGCAGCAAACTACGCCCGGGACGGCAAAATCCTTAAAGAAGTTCTAAAAGCATTGAAACCACTGTCTGAAGATGCAGGCTTAAGCGAAGAAGAACTTTTCAAAATCCTGTGGGACCTATTCATCAACCGCTACACGAAAAGGAGAGCCGACGGATTTCCCTACTTCAAGACACAGCTCCAGAAACTTTACGAGTGGTGGAAATCTGAAAAGGAAGCTCCTATTGACTTTGGAGAAAGCCAAGTAGCAACGAATCCCAAGTTTGGCGTTTCAAAAGAGTTTGCAACAAAAATCCAGCTAACCGAATCTGAGGACTAAAATGTCAGCTTTAAAGCTTCTTAGAACTATCAAGTCTGAAAACTTTATTTGGGAGTATTGGGAAGACGAAAAAGGCAGACAGTTTGTAAAAAAGAGACTTTTAGACCTGCCAAAAAGCATTGCAATTTCAACCCTAAGAGAACAAGGATTCCCAGAAAAATACCTTGACCCCATAGAAAAGGAAACCCTCAGGAACTCTGTTGTAATTGATGGAGTGGAGTTCCCCATAGAAGCTTTTGAGATAGCGAGAAGATGGGCAAAAGAAAAGTTCCCGCTCTCCCTGCTTTTGCTCGGCTCTGTTGGAACTGGAAAAACGCAGGCAGTAGTAACAGCTACGTGGTGGCTCCTGAAAAAGAGAAAGATAGCAACTGCCAAGTTCTATTCAGCAATGGAATTAAGAACCGCCTTTGACAAAGGAGAACTACAGAAAGACATCAAAGAAGTTGACCTTCTTGTGATAGACGACCTTGGAAGAGAGTACAGGTCCGACTACAACGCCTACATCGTAGAGGTTGTCATCACAACCCGCTACGACCTCCAGAAACCCGTTGCCATAACCACAAACATCACGTTTGAAGAAATAGCTAAACGCTACACGCCAAGAGTCTTAGACCGCCTACAGGAGTGGGCTTATAAGAAAATAGTCAAACAGAACTTCTCTTTAAGAGGAATCTTAGGAATCCTATAAAAGGAGGGAAAATTGAAAAGGGCGTGGCTAAGGTACAAAAAACTCTTAATTAACCTTGACAACGTAACCCACATAGAGAAGCTGAAAGGTAGGTATCTAGCCGTTCACTTTAAAGAAACTCAGCAACCTCTTCTTATTCCCTTTGAAGATGACAGAGCAGCAGAAAGCTGGTTTGAAGCAATCTTACTTTTATTCAAGGGCTCAGGCTTTACCTTAATAGACGCAAGCAATTTAAACCTTAATTAAGGAGAGAATAAATGAAAACACAAGAATTTAACTACACAATCAGAACAGAAAAAGAGCCGACCCCCGAAGGAATCGGCACAGAACAACAACAAGTAAACATCACCGAGCTTGTAAACGAATATGAACAAATAGAAGCTCAAATTCAAGAGCTAAACGACAGAAAACAGCAAATCAGAGGAATCATCTTCGGCGAACTTATAACCCAGAACATTGAGGAGACTTCTGTTATCACAAAAAGCGGAACAAAGTTTGTTTTAAGGATTCAGAAAGTCAAGAGAGAAACGGTTGACAAGAAACTCTTGAGACAAGAACTCGGAGATAAGGCAGAAAAGTTTATAACGGTTACAGAAACTGAATATCTATCAATCAGACCTGCAAAGAAAAGTCAGAACGAGCTAAAGGAGGTAAGCAATGGAAACATTAACTTCTAATACCAGCGTAAAAATCATCATTGCAGATGACGGAACACAGTGGACAGAAGAAGAAATCAGGGATTACCTCAAGTATCACGTTTCGGCAAAGAACATAACAGAAGATGACGTTAAAGAATTTTTCCGCTACTGTAAGGCTCAAAGACTCAACCCTTACGACCTCCACCTTCAAAAGTATGGAGAAGGAAAACCTGTAATTGTCATTTCAAAGTATGCCTTTCTTAAAAGAGCAGAAAAAAGCGGAAAGTTTGCAGGGTATAGAGCCGGGATAATCGTTCAGAGGAAAGAAAAACTCATCTACAGAGAAGGGAGCGTAGTTCTTTCTGGAGAGAAGTTAGTCGGAGGCTGGGCAGAGGCATATAGAACAGACTGGAGAGTTCCAGCAAAGGTAGAAGTAAGCCTTGACGAATACTTAAGAAAGGACAAGAACGGAAAACCTTTCTCAATGTGGAAGGAAAAACCAGCCACGATGATTAGGAAAGTGGCTTTAGTTCAGGTTTTAAGGGAGGCGTTTCCGAATGAGGTTGGCGGACTGGAAGTCGTTAGTGATAGCGTCAATGGTGGCCCTGGGGAAAGAATTGAAGAAGCTGGATCAGATGAATCTGAATACACGTGGGACGAAGAAGAAACTCAGGAAGGAAAAGAGGAAGAAGAGAAGAAAAATCCAGAAAGCAAGCAGAAGGAAGAACCGAAGATAACGGATAAGCAAAGGAAAACCCTCTTTGCACTTTCAAAGGAACTGTGGAAAGAGGATTATAAAGAGAGGTTCAAGGAGTTAATCAAGTCAAGATACGGCAAAGAATCCTCAAAAGAACTGACAGTCAAAGAAGCCTCGGAAGTGATAAAGCTCCTGAAAGAACTCAAAGAAACTTCTTTCACTCCCGACCCGGTAAGCGAGGTCTCCAACACAGACTTTTAACTTCCGCCCGCCCCGTGCGGGCTTTTCTTTATCGCCACAGTGAACAGAAAGGCTTGAAATAAACGACTACAATGATAAAAAGCCTCCCAAAAGAGGGAAAAGGTGAAAATTTCACACCATGAACACAAAACCCATTTCAACCGCCCACCCTTGCCCACCCTGTCCACTCTTCGGGAGTTAGCATCAGTTAAAACCACTCCCGGAGGGTGTTATGGCAGAAGAAAAGAAGCAAAATCAGCTAAATGAAACTACTCCCGAAACTCAACCCTCTCCCGAGAATCAGCCCCAACCAGTTGACCCTGAAAAACTTCTTCAAGAGAAGCTTAAAGAGCTTGGTTTCAATTCCCTTGACGAACTCAAAGCTCTCAAAGAAAAAGCAGAGAAAGCTTCCAAGGAATTCCCAGAAGATAAGAACCTGAAAGAAGAACTAAACAAACTCCAAAGCCAACTAAAGGAGCTTGAAACTGCCTACAGAACCGAAAAGGTAAGAGCCTCTATCGTTGCCTCTGCTACGAAGCTCGGCGTTATAGACCCGGACGTAGTAGTTCTCCTTGCTAAGGAAAAAGCAGATGTCAAAGATGGCAAAGTTTTTATTGACGGAAAACCTGTAGAAGAGTTTCTCAAAGAACTCAAAGAGAAGAAGCCCTACCTCTTTAGAGCATCTGACAAGGAAGGTTCTGGAGCAGGTATAGCAAAAGAACCGCCTAAAGAAAAGTCAACAGATGAAAAACTCGCAAAACTTCTTGGTTAAGGAGGTAAGTAATGGCCGACCCTATCCTTTCAGGACTAATGACAGAACTTGGAAAACAGGTTCAAGATGAAATCCTTCAGGGTGTCGTTGAAACAATCGTTTCTACAGACGAAATCTTCAACGTTTTACCATTCAGAAAGGTAGAAGGTTCTGGCTTGAAGGTAACGTGGGAAAAAGAAATACCGGAAGCTGACTTTATTGACCCAGCCGACACTATTCCTCAAAGCGAAGGAACAAAGCTTGACCAGTTCGTTGAAACTGTAAAGGTGATTGCAAGAAACATAGACATTCCGAAGTTCTCCACAGAAGTTGAGGGAGCTCCGGTTCTTCCGTTCATAAAAGGAGAAATCAAAGCGATAAGCAGAGCCTACAGGCGGGCGATGTTCACCGGCGACTCCTCTACAAATCCGAAAGTCTTTGACGGACTCCAGAGGCAGGTTGCTCGTATAGAGTCCAAAGGTCTACAAAGAAGCATAGATGCAGGAAAGAATCCGCTAAGCCTTTCAATGCTTGACGAGCTTTTAAGCCTCATGAAAATCGGAGTTGATGCAATAGTGATGCATCCAAAAGCTTACATAGCCTATAAAGAGCTTTTAAGGAAAACAAGCGGCGGAACGGACGCTGCAACGCTCCAGCTCAAAAACTTTGGAAAACCTATTTTGACCTTTGACGGTGTTCCAGTTCTTCAAAGTGAGTTCGTCCCAGTTACTACCGACTCTAAAGGAAACGTCTTAACTGAGATTTACGCTCTCCACTTTTCCGTTGCGGACGGCGTAACAGGACTCTATGGTGGAACCGGAGGAGCAGGAATCCAGTACACGAAACTTGGAGAGGTCCAAGATAAGCTTGCTATCCGCTACCGATTTGAATGGTATTGCGGATTTACGGTGCTTTCTCCTCACGCCGTTGCTGTAGTTAAGAGCATCAAGGTGGAGTAAAGATGAGCCTTGAAGTTAGAATAAAACAAAACTTTGACTTTGCCAAAATCTCCCGCAGGCTTCTTGAGCTTGCGGGAGCAACCCTATCGGTTATCGGCAACTCCTATGTTGAACAGACTCAGGAAAATATTAGAAGGAAACGGCTTTTCAAGAGCCGAACAGGTCTTCTGCTTCAATCCATCACTGCAATTCCAGAATCAGAAAGAAGAGTTGTCATCTACGGGGCAGGAAAAGACAGTTTCCTTGAATACGGAAAGTTCCTTGAATACGGAACGAGACCTTACGTTATAAGACCTAAAGAGAGAAAAGCCTTAAAAATTCCGACATCTAAAGGCTTTATATTCAGAAAGAAAGTCAACCATCCCGGAATAAGAGCAAGGCACTACTTCTTCGGAAACTACGAAAACAGGATGGAAAAGGC
>Ga0256833_1001990_pt1 | contig 14725 bp, 15 predicted proteins | sample 356284metaG_FD_190535 | JGI IMG/M metagenome (GOLD analysis project Ga0256833, IMG submission 190535) | Hydrothermal vent microbial communities from Mid Atlantic Ridge, Atlantic Ocean - 356-284 | ecosystem: Environmental > Aquatic > Marine > Hydrothermal vents | place: Atlantic Ocean: Mid...
GGGTATTTCCCGGGGACACGCCGGATGTAAAGGCAGCCTTTCGGGTGCAGGAGGAGCTGAGGCATTTTTCGGTAGGGCGGATCATATGGGTTTGCGACCGAGGGATGGTAAGCGAGGAGACGAGGGTGGTGTTTGAGAGGGCAGGAGGGGGCTACATTTTAGGGGAGCGTCTTCGAAGCGGGTCGGAGATAGTAGAGGAGGTTTTAGCTACGGGAGGACGCTACCGTAAGGTTAGGGACAATCTTTGGGTGAAAGAGATCCGTGTGAAGCGCGGGACCAAGGAGCGCAGGTATGTACTGGTTTACAATCCTGAGCGGGCGACAAGGGACAAAGCCATAAGAGAAGAGATTTTAAAGGCTCTTGAGCAAGAGATTGAAAGGATCAAGGGGCTTTCAGGCTTACGAAGGCAGAGGGCGGAATGCCGGCTGAGGAGCAATCCGGTCTTGAGGAGATTTTTGGCGGCGGATTCTTTGAAGATAGAGCGGGAGAAGGTGAAGCGAGAGGAGCGTCTTTACGGGAAATATCTTCTTTCGACTACGGAGGAAGATCTTTCGGCAGAGGAAGTAGCCCTTAGTTACCGGAACCTGCAGGAAGTGGAGAGAGCTTTTCGGGAGCTTAAGCACCGTTTTGATATAAGGCCTATGTATCATCGGTTAGAGGAGAGGATCAGGGGGCACGTGATGCTTTGCTGGTTGGCGCTGCTTATGGGAAGGCTAGTTGAGCTTAAAGTTGGGGAGAGTTTTTCGCGGATTAGGCGGAAGCTTGGGCGGATTTGCGTAGTGGAGCTTGAGTACAGGAGAGAAGGCCAGAAAGAAAAAATTTACAGGTGGACGGAGATAGAGCCCTGGGTCAAGGGGATTTTCAAGAAGTTAGGGATAAACCTTCCACAGGCCTACGAGTTTAAACTTTCCGCGAGATCCAAGTAATTCAAAGACCAGGTGAAACGAGAGGTATAACTCTAGTACTCACGCCTGATTTAGGACGATGCCCGCAAAAGATTGATTATCAACAGATACAGCCTTTTTATGTATCCATGAACTGTCAAACTCGGGATTCGCACCATCCAGGAACTTCTCGGTCACAAAAGCCTGCGCACCACCATGATTTACACTCATATTGTGGGACGGAGAATTACGGGGGTGGTGAGTCCGCTCGACCGCTGAAAAATCCCGGTTAGCTAAATCTCACCTAATTTCCGGTTAATCCCCCTGACCCCCTCCCTCCCTTGTAGGGAGTGGCAGGGTGGAAAGCCTAGAGAAAATCGAAAAGCCCCTCTACACTCCTGTGAATTTAAACTGGCCCTTCCCGAGGACATCGTGAAGGTGAATAATTCCCACAACCTTCCTTTCTTCTACCACCGGTAGCACCGTAATCAAGTTTTTTTCCATTACATAAAGGGCTTCGGCGGCAAGGGCCTGAGGAGTTATCGTCTTGGGATTTTTGGTCATGACTTTCTCTACGGGAAGATCCCTGAAATCTCCATATCTAAGAAGTGCCCTCCGTAAATCTCCGTCTGTCACAATACCGCAAAGAACACCCTTTTCATCCAGCACGAGGACGCAACCAAGGCTCTTACGGTTCATTTCTAAAAGGACTTCAGACATCCTGGTCCTCGTCTTAACAAGAGGTAAGGCCACTCCCCGAAGCATGATCTGGGAAACCTGGACTTTGAGCCTTTCTCCCAGGCTGCCTCCGGGGTGATTCCGCCGGAAATCCTCAAGTTGAAGATTCTTAAGCTTTGCCAGCACCATGGCCAGGGCGTCCCCCACGGCCAGTGCCGCAGTGGTGCTGGAGGTAGGAGCCACCCCCAGCGGACAAGCCTCCCGAGGAACTCCCACATCCACTACCACATCCGCTTCTCGCGCAAGGGTTGAACTCACCTCGCCGGTAAAAGCGATAATTTTGACCCCCCGATTTTTGAGGCTTGGTAAAAGTTTGTTCACCTCTTCAGTCTCTCCAGAGTTTGAAATGGCAAGCAGCACGTCTTCCGGAACCACCATTCCAAGATCGCCGTGAAGGGCCTCTGCCGGATGAAGAAAGAAGGCCGGGGTGCCGGTGGAAGCAAGGGTAGCCACAATTTTCCGCCCGATAAGGCCGCTTTTTCCCATCCCCGTAACTACTACTCTACCCCTGGCCTGCCAGATCAGATCCACAGCTTTCAAAAAGCCTGCCCCCAGCTTCTCTGAAACCGCTTTAAGGCCCTCAATCTATTTCCAGGACCTCTTTTGCTACGGCTAGGATTTTTTCAGGCTCCATTTTTCCCGCAACTGTTCAACTTTTTTCTCTGAAAGTTACAAAACTTTCTTCTGTTATTGCAGAGGGAAAATGTCACCCCCTTGATAGGTTTTCTTTTTAATCCGGAAAATCTTCTTCCGGCAAGATCTTTTATCTCTCTTTATCTCTTCATGAGGAATAATCTCCCCGGCATTGTGATATACTCTGAAACTACCATCAAAAAGCTCCCTTACCTCTACCCGCGTTCCTGAAAGTCTCATGGTAAGCCTAGGAAGTTTGAGTTGCAAAACTCTGCCTTCTACCGAGATAGTAAGGTCAGCCTTTACTTTTCTGCTCATCCTTCGGCTGAGAATTTCTTTGAGGTTTTTGGGAGGTTTTCTCCAGGCCTTTTCTTTTTCTTCCGCCTCTACCGCAAATTTCCGATTGTATCGTGGAATAAAGACTTCATTAGTATAGAGGGTGGCTTTTTCGGGGTCACTTATCTCTTTAAGGGCTAATTCTTTTACCAGGCGATCCTGGAAGGTTCGGATGGACCTTTCTATACGGCCTTTGGCCTGAGGGCTATAGGCATAGATAAGGCCTATTTCTAGTTCGGCCATAGCTATCTGGAAGGAGGTAGGATTATCAGCGGACTGTTTAACATGGACGCCTTCGTGTCTGGTGGTGATAAAGACGCAGTGGCGGTCTATGTAGAAATTTTGGGGAAGGCCATAGCGGGAGAAGAGCTTATAGGTCAGGCGAAAGTAGCCACGGAGGGTTTCTCTGGGGACGAAGAGGGCATAAAGAGAGGAAAGAAACTTGCTTTGTCTGTTGGTTATCAGAAGAGTTTCTCTGGGGACGAAGAGGGCATAAAGAGCCTTTCCGGTAGCATCATCGAGAGCAAGAAGCAGGGTATATTGTTTGTTTCCGAACCAGTAATGGAGGGAACCATCGAGAAGGACGATTTGTCCTTCTCTGGGAGCTCGTTTTCGTCTTTTTCTGCGTTTGAAGCGGCGTTTTGGGGATTTGAGGAGACCGGCCTCTTTAAGCCAGGAGCGGACGGTTTCTCTGGAGATGGAAAGGCCGTGTTCATCTTTAAGCATGTCAGTGAAGTGGGAGACATTGAAATTGGAGTAACGGGTTTGGAAGAGGAGGACTTTTTGTCGGATTTCATCTGGGTAGGAGTTAGGGGGTTTGCGACCGCGGTTTCCGTGGATGAGAGCTTTAGGGCCGGAGATTTTCACTTTGGATTTAAGGCGTTTGAAGTGTCTGGTGGAGATATTGAGGATTTTAGCTCCTTCTTCACAGGTAATTAAGCCTTCGAGGGCCTGTTTGATGATGTGGTAGTGTTTTGCGTATTTCACGATTAACCCCCTCCTTTTGGCAATTTTCCATGGGCTCGCCTGCTTTGAGAGGTGTTCGAGCCCGTGGTTATACCAGGAGGGGGTGACATTTTGGCTTTGCAATTAAGGGTGACAAAATCGCTCTGCAATAACAGAGGTCTTTTTGTCGTTTTGACAAGGCGTCGCTTGGTTATGTTTAGAAAATCAAGTCGTAGAACCTATGGCACTTGAGGAAAAGATTCTCTATCGCATTTTTCCGAGCTTTTTCCGAGCTTTTTCCGGATGAGACGGTCGAAAATTGGGCCTTTCTCGGAGACGGCTTTACGCCCTTTGCGGACTGGAGGCGAGCCGCCGGCCCCAAAAGAGAGCTTTGTTTTCTTATTGAAGCTTCTGATCCTGAAAGGTTTTTAGTAAGAGTCAAGGATATTCTCGGTTCCCGTTACCGCGTAGCCGGGCTCGGCAAGGCCATGAGAGCCTATTCTTTCTGGGTAGGCTGGTGCGAGACGCCGATCTTCTTGGTCTCCTTTTTAGTGCCGTTTTCGGATCCGTGGCGGGAAAAGCTCTTTGAGAGGATTTTTTACGGAGATAAGGAAAAATTTCACTATTGCAAACTATTCAATCATAGGGTGCGCCTCCTTCTGGACGAAGACTTTGCGGTTCTTTCCGTGGCCCTCGGAAGACAGGTAAGACGCCCACTTGATGGATTTTACGCTCTGGTGCTGGGCTCAAATGACCAGACTGTGGTCGAGAGAATCGAAGAGCTTGCGGGGATTCTTAAAATTTTAGAAAAGTTGAAAACCCTGGAAAAGAAGGCTTCTTTATTCAATTTAGCCAAAGAGAGAATGGAAAGTTACAAGGATCGTGGTATCAATCGGTTTTTCTATTTTTGGGACTATGAGGAGCGCTGGTTACGGAGTGTAGAAGCCGAAGAAGCAAGAATGTTAAAGCGTATGAAAAGCTCCCTGCTTTTCAAAGACGACTAGGAGTTATGCTAGCCTTTGCCGCGGACATTCACGGCGAGTGGCGCAGGCTTTACGAAAACCTCCCTCAGGAGGTGGAAGCGGTTTTCATCTGCGGGGACGCTGAGATGGTTCGCTCCGAGGAGGATTTGGCGCTTATCCCGGCTCCCAAGAAGCATCTAAAGCTCGGAGATTTTCATTTCTTTTGGGAGCGGGGCGAGGTTCCCGTTCCGACCTATGTCCTTCTTGGAAACCACGAGCCGTACCTGTAGCTCTGGGAGTACGAAAAAAACGGACCGACGGAGGTCATTAAGAACCTATGGGTGCTGGCACGGTCGGGAGTTATTGAGCTTTGCGGGCTAAAGATTGCTTATCTTGGCAGAGTCTTTGCTCACAACACCTATTTTGAAGGGCGAGCATGGGATCCAGAGAAAGACAAGAGGTCCAAAAAGTCTAAACTTGCGGGCCGTTTTACACCGGAAGATGTAGAAAGACTCATTTCAGAGGCGGCTAAAGTGGAAGATGTCGATGTACTCGCTCTCCACGAAAATCCGAATTGTTGCAAGGACGCACGAGGAAGAGAAGTCTATCGAGATATTGTTGAGCTTGTGAGACCGAAACTCATCATTTGCGGACATATGCATCGTCTTTTGCTGGAAACTTTTTCTGGTGTTCCTATTTTTGGGCTTCCGTATGGGATCCCAGTCACTTGGCAAAAAATCGAGTGTTCGGTGGAAAACACAAATCTTTGAGCGCTAATTCGACCTCGATGTTTCGTCCAAGCCGATAAGTTTTCAAATAGGCTATGCGTTTCGCAGTCATCGGCGATGTTCACGGGCGATTTGAGTTGCTGGCAAGGGTGCTTGCGGTCCTGCGCGACCGCTATGGGGTAGAGCTAGCCTTCCAGGTGGGGGACCTGGCCTTTCTTTCCTCGGATGCCCCCAGGTATCTCAAGATCCTCAAGATGGCCGGTCCGCAGGCTCCGCCTCTGATTTACGAGGTGTTTGATAATGAGGTGCAGGCCATAAGGTTCCTTCACGGCGAAATTGAGCTTCCCATCCCTGTCTACTTCGTCGGTGGAAATCACGAGGGCTGGCCTTACCTGGCCCTGGTGGAGGACAAGATGTGCGAGCAGGGGATGGCACCGCCCTACGAGGTCGCACCGAACCTTTACTTCCTCGGGCGGGCGAGCGTGGTCGAGGTCGCCGGAATACGGGTAGTGGTGCTCTCGGGAATCTACGACCGGGTGAAGTGGGAGCTCTGCGTGACCTCACCACGAAAGCTCTACTACCACAATCAGACAGATGAAGAAGCCCTGCTTTTCAACGCTCCCGGGGCGGATCTTCTCATCGCACACGAGTGGCCGGTGAAACCCGCGTCAGGCGCAACCTGGGAGGAGGCCGTCTATGCGGCCATCGGCTCACTCACGGTGGACCGGCTCATTCAGCACTTTCGGCCCGCGCTTTCGTTCCACGGGCACATGCACCGCTACGCGCAGGGCATTCGCGGCCCCATGGGAGAGCGGCCCACGAAGTGGGTGGGCCTGGACTTGCTCATCGTGGACCACTACCAAGGGGTGCGTAATGTGGCTTTGTGTGAGTTTGAAGGGCCGGGCAAGATAAAACTTCTCGCCGTAGAAGAGGCGAGGAACCTACTAGCCGGACGAGATGGTGCCTCACTCTTGGGAAAGACCTAAGTTTAAAAAGTATCTCGAAGAGGCCTTCGTCTCCCTAGAGCGGGAATTGCGCCGCCTCGGGTGGGAGGGGGTTTTGCCCACTTACCTCAAAGTGTGGGGGGCTTGACGCCTGAAATTGGAAAATAATAAGACGAAATGCTTTGCGAAGTCTTGAAGTTTGTAGAAGAGAGCCGTCCCAAAATCAAGCAAGTTTTAAAGGTGAGAGATTTCTTCGAAAAATATCTCAAGAATCTCCCCCGCGTTCCGGTGTTAAAAGGCGATTTCAAAATTCTCAAGGGATTCAATCCTTACTTGGTTTCTCCAAAAACTCTTATTGCGGCTATTGTCTGCTTAGACGACCGTGAAATGGATCTGGTTTTATTGAACCAGTGGTTCCCAGAGGCTTTCCCGAAGACTCTTTTAGAGGCCGTCAGAGTTCTCGCTGAGGATTCCGGAGTGCTAGCGGTAGTGCTTTACGGTTCAAGGGCCCGAGGAGATGCAACCCCTGACTCGACTGGGACTTTCTCGTTCTCTGCGAAAAGCACGAAGGTTTTCTCAGGCCTTCCGTAGCGGAAGCGAACGATCGGGGAGTGTCCGTGAGGGCGTTTTTCAACGAGGTTCTGATCGAGGGCGAGCCCCTGAATCCCGTCTTTGCGGAGGACCTGCTTCTTTCCGGGAAGATAGTTTACATTGAGCCGGCGTTCTTTCTCGATGCGCCCTGGCTGGTCTCAAAGGATTTCTTCGACCTTTTTCTTGACCCTGAGATCCGTCTCCGGTGCGGGCTTTACGAGATCCGAGCGGGCGAGATGGAACTGAAACTCGCGCTGAACGAAGTCTTTGACCGTAGTTTTTCGAGATCAAGAGAGTGGCCACCTCTCGGCGTGGACATGACTCTTCAATACTTGAAACGGGCTTTCAGCCGACCGGCGGCCGGGCTGGCCTTCTGGTTGAGGCCGCAGCTTGCCGCGGAGGGCGCATGTTTCACCCTAGGCCGGAGGCGCGATCTTTTCGAAATGTTGTCATTTAAGGGGTATCTCCCAGATTGGAGTTTCGCCGTCTATGAAGTTATTCGCAATCTTTTCGAGGATTACGACTGGAGCAAAGCCAATCCGGTAAAACCGCCCTTTCCACCGGGAGAACTTTTGAGACTTGCCGAAAAGGCTAGAGCCTATCTGGAATTCGTTCGGAATAGCGCAGTTAATTGACCGGAAGCTGTTGCTTAGAAGATTGAAGCATTGTATATACGGTATGTAGAAACCTAGGCTCAAGGGAGGATGCTGCGGTGCTGAAGAAGACAAGGGTTTTCAAGAGTGGTAATTCCATGGCCGTAAGGCTTCCGAAGGAATTCCGGATAGAGGCCTCGGAGGTTTACATTAAGCGGGAGGGGCGTCGCATAATTCTGATCCCCACGGATCACAGGTGGGACGATCTTTTTGAGAGACTCGAAGAGGTCGGGGACCTTCTCAAGGACTTTCTTAGCGATAGAAACCAGCCTTCCGTGCAGGAGAGGGAGTTTTTCTGATGCTTTACATGCTCGACACCAACATTTGCGCTTACATTCTCAGGGAAAAGCCTCAGGTAGTCAAAGAAAAGTTGAAGCGGGTCTCGGAGGCAGGGCACGAGGTGGGACTTTCCTCGGTGGTGGTTTCAGAACTTTTTTATGGAGCCTTTCGGAAAGGTTCCCCGAAGCTTTTGAAAGTCATAGAGGAATTCGTGGAAGCTTTTCGGATCTATGCCTTTGATCTGGAAGCTGCGAGAGAGTATGGAAGACTCAGGACGGAGCTTGAACGAAAGGGCGAACTCACCGGACCGTACGATCTTCAGATTGCGGCCCACGTTTTGGCCCTGGGAGCAGTGCTCGTCACCAACAACGAGAGAAAGTTCCGCAGGGTTTCTCGTCTCAAAGTGGAGAACTGGGCTCCGCATGGCTAAAGTTCTGGCCGTGGGCGACATCCACGGAGAGTGGGAGTGGCTCAATGCAGCTGCGGAGCGAACCGAGGGCGGCACCGTAATCGCCTGCGGAGACTTCGGTTTCTGGCCAAAGCACAGGTATGTGGACAAGGAGACCCGAGAGTTGGTCCCGGTCTTCCATCCCTCCTACTTCGACCTCAAAGGCGCAAAGGTCTATTTCTGCGACGGAAACCACGAAGACCACTGGACGATAATGGAACTCATCGAGCGCCACGGCCGGAAGCCCATCGAGGTCGCTCCGGGTGTTTTTCTTTGCCCGCGCGGCGCGGTAGTGGAGATCAAGGGCCGAAATGTGCTCTTTTTCGGAGGCGGGTTTTCCATAGATCGGGAGATGCGCCGATTCGGACATAGCTGGTTTCCGGAGGAGATACCGAGCGGGGAAGAACTTGCGGCTGCGCTTTCCGCCGTGGAAGCTTTGAGACGGGAGGGCAAAGAGATCCACATCGTAGTTTCGCACCAGGCACCCCGGGCCTTCCGATTCAGGCTCTCCTGGGGAGCGGAGCCTTCGGAAGATGGGCCCCTGCGGGACCCGACGCGGGACATGCTCGACGAGATCCTTTTCGCCGCCAGACCCAAGCTCTGGCTCTTCGGCCACTGGCACGAGAGGCTCGAAGGGTACTTCAAGGAGACCATGACCTATTGGTATGGGCTCGCACTCCCGCCCAAACTCGGCTGGTGGAAGGATCTCACGCCGTGGTTTGAGCTGAAAGAGGCCTGCTGATTTTCACTGCGGACATACATGGCGAGTGGCGCGCGCTTTACGAGAATCCCAACTGGTGCAGAGACGCCCGCGGGCGGGAGCTTTACCGGGCTCTGGTCGAGCTCTTACGGCAAGGCTCATCGTTTGCGGCTACCTACACCGGCCGCTCAGGAAAGAGGTTCGCCGGCGTTTCCCCGTGATAGGCCTCGAAAGGGGTGAGCTTTTAGAGAAAACTCGCAAAGCCTTCCGTCTGTAGCTGATAAAGTATCTCGAGAATCTTTTTTACTGTTAACGGATATTTAGTCTCTATTTGATAGTCTCCAAGTTTTATGTTTTGATTTGCATCTTCTCGGTCAGGCAGACTTTCTATGGTGACGAGCTCTCGTCTTTCTTGTTCTCTCTGTAAGCTTTCGTTTTCTTCTTCTGAATAATTCAAAGAAGAGCTCGATTTCCAAAATATCTGATTATTTTCATAAATAAAATTTCCTTCATTGCTTCCTTTCCTGACTATGCTACACAACTTAACCAGTAGCTCGCTTAGAGGTCTTTCCAGTTTAGTCCTTGGCCCGAAAAACTTCGGCAGAACTTTGGTATAAATCGCTACATCAAGCGCGTCTTCATACTCTATTTTCAAATCACTATGATAAGTATTTTTGGCGTTAAGTATAAACATTATTATATGTTCAAAAGTCCTATAACCGAAGTGAAGACCATATCCTTTTAAGATTTTATGAATATTCTCTAGTTTGTCTTTTATGTTCGATGCCCGAGAGAGTAAATTTTGAATTTTTTCTAGATCTATACCGAAAAATTTGCCGTAACGAGTGAAGTCATCCTTGCATATATAGATTAGTCGATTATTGTCTGAATTTTCACTTGACTGTTGTCTTTCGGCATTGCTTTGGTTATGAGAAGAATATCTTTTCCTTATAAACTCCTCAAGATTACTGTCGAATTCTATCACGAAGGCCCGGTCGAGGACTTTGGGCGAGAAACTTCTGGTGGTCTCATCCATGTTCACCGTGCCCACAAAGTAGAGATTCGGGGGAATAAGAATTTTTATCGTTTTGGGTCGGGAAGTGTTTGGGCTTCCCTCCCAGAAGCCGCTAGAAGAAGAATCCTCGGCCGGAAGGCTGAAAAGCGTAACTCCTTCGCTGGTAAACAGCTTAAACTTTTCGATACTTTCCAGATTTATGCCTTCTAAACTTATCAAATTTCTCCTTTCTAACTCTTCTAATGATTCTCTAAATTCTCTGATTTTATCTCCTTCTCTTGAGGGCTCCTCAATCCGAGGGGTCTCAAGCACGCTCAGGAAGTCGGCGAAGTAGTATTCCACCTGGGCAATGTTCATCTCGTCAAAGAGCACCAGGTAAGGCCAGGCGTCCACGCCGAATTTTAAGTACTTTTCTATAGCCTCGAGTATAAACTTCACCAGCTCCGTGGGGTAATACTTTCCGTCAATGGGGTTGTAATACCCCACCAAGTGGTGCGGCTCTGTAAAGTCCGGCCGTATGGGGAAGAATAGCTTTTTTATAGCTGAAAAAGTGCAACCGTCACAATTTAATTTTTTTATTTCGCACAACTCTCGATATTTTTCCCGGAGTTTCCCTTCTGGATCTAAATTTTGTTTTATCTGTTCTATTTCACTTGCATCAAAAATTTCACAATATCTGCAGGGGGCAGCAAGGAAGGCAAAAACTTTTATTACTCCATCAGAGAAAAATTCTTTAAGGTTAGGAGAAAAAAGTATTTCTTTGTAATGGTTGGTTTTTATTAATTTTGCTATTTTATTTAAGTAATTCTTTTTAAATTCTGTAAAAAATTTATTTAATGTATCATCAGTTAGGAAATTGTAATATTTAGATCCAAAATAGGTTCTTTTTTTATCATTAAAATAAGAAGAAGTGTCAATATATCTAGAGAAAGCACTAGCACGATGCTCTGCTAAAGAAAAGCTTTTATGTTTTTTTGATGCACGCCACTTTAACTTATGCCACACAAAAGCAAACTCTCCATCTACAAAATCTCTAAAAATTTTTAATGGAGCATTGCTTCCCAAAAAGTATTCTAATAAATTTTCCCTTCTGGATGATGAACGATCATGATAGTCTTCCAACTTCCAATTTCCTTCTTTGGTTATGATCCACTTTCTAAATTTCATAATCTTATTCCAATAGGTATCTCCGTCTATTCGAGCTGTTTTTAACAACCAAATAAACTCATCTTCCGCTTCATAAACCTCAAACTCCTCAAACAATTTCGTCTTTCCCGTGCCGGTTTGGCCGGCGAGGATGACGAAGCCGTTGGTACGCAGGCCGTGGTAAAAGGCCTTCTCGATCCACTCGTCAAGCACGAGAGGGGTGTAAATTCCCATCGCCCACCTCCTTAGACTTTCGGTATTTCAAGGGGGACATATCCCAGCCAACCACGATTCGAACACTCTTCTTCTCCCCGGGCTGAACCGCTATCTAAATCCAAAAAATCCTTCAGCACTTTCTTTATATATGCTTCGTTGTCTCCTTCGTTACTTGCAGATTCACACCTCGGCCTGCGATAAAGAAGCTCGCTAGCAAAATGGCCGTACCCTATGGCTCTGTAAACATAATTTCTATCTGACTCTAAGGCTTCGTCTTTTAAAGTAAGACCCAAACAATTATCCGCGAGTTCTCTATACCTCCAGATCCTTAAGTATTTGAATAGCTCGCAGGGATGCAGGTTGTGGCTCGATCTGAATTTAGCATCAAGAACCAGGCGACAACGATCGCTTTCCAAATAAAAATCCGGTCTTAGCCTTCCTTCTCTTATTTCCTTTTGAAAAGTGAGGGTTACGCGGTAGCTATGCCCTTCACGATAAAGTTCTATTTTGGCGTGTTCGTAATATTCGTCTTCGTTTTCTCTTTCCTCAAACCATACGGGGTGATTAAAGTTGTATCCCATATTTTTAAAACCATCCAAGATTACGGCCAGGCAGTAATATTCCCATAGACGATCCATTCTTTTAAGCTCTAGAAAACGATCATCCCGAGCAAAAAAAGCAGGAAGAGGGGTGTGTTGCAATAAGAAGTATATCCTCGCTAAGTCTCGATAGCCCGCTCGCTTGAGAAGAACCTGAGAATACAGGTTTAAAGGAAATTCTAAGCCCGTTTCAAGCCACATAGTGTGGCGAAGAAAACCATCCAACCAACTGGCAAATTCTTCCGTTTTCTTTCTAAGATCGCTTTGCCGTTTTGTTTCTATTGAGTTGCTACAATCTGTGTCTAAAATTTGTTTTAAAAGGTAAAGGAAGTAATATAGAATAAATTTTATCACTCTATTTTCGTAAATATCAAAGCCTTCTTTTTTTCTAAACTGCGCTACCCGATAAGGAGAGTATCTTCCTTTAGTATCCGGATTACAAAAAATTCCCTGTGGGTCTTCAATCAAATACTGAGGATGAGCGAGAATACTCGTCACCACCTCAGGAGCGACCTGACGCACTTGTGAGAGGGGAACAAAGACGGTTTCCCTAGTAAGGGTCATGTAGGGAGAGTGGAGGATGGTGTAACAGGCTTCCTTAATTTCTCTTTCACAAGCCAAAAGCCAAAAAACACTAATGTAAGGTTGTATCTTGAGCTGTGAATCCTTCAGGGAAATCTTCGTTTTTGTTATAGGAAAGAGATAAGGGCTTAACTCCCAAAATTTGCGCAAAATAAATTGAAAAAACTTCTCAAAAAATGTCTCGTAATTGCGAATAATATCTCCATATACACTATCATCTCCTCTTGTCACAGGACAATTGCTGTAGCAGTTATTATAACAAAGACTTTTATTTAAAAGTTCACACAACTTTCTAGAAATCAGAAGATATCTAGTCTCTCGGCCGTTTTCCTTATGATCCCAGTAACCGCAATAGTTCTTTTTATTAGGCTCCTCCAATTTTCTTCCCACTTCCTCCACCCACTCTCGATAGGGGAAACAGGTTGGATCACCTGGTAGTGTCTCGTTGGACTCCGGAAGGTGTTCGGAAAAAACAACTTTTATCATCTCTTACTACCGTGAGAGGAAAGGGATCTTTTTAAAAGACCCCTTTCCTCTTAGTTAAAATTCGGAGCCAAAAATCCTATGGACAAACCCTTTTCCCTATTTTTCTTTATATACACTCTAGTTAAAAATTTCTCCACCATCCCGCGGGCCTCGGCCAGGGAAAGCCCTCGAACCAGAGTTTCCAAAACGCCTCCCAGCCCTAGGGCTCCCCTCACATCCAGACCGTAATTCAATACCAAGTCCGAAAGGGTCCGAACAATGTACCTCTTTATCTCTGCCGGAGACTTCTTAAGATTTTTTGTTAAAATATTTTGGACTATTTCCGTTTTTTCTTCAGGGGTATAAGGCTTGAAATTGAAAACCGTAACCCTCGAAGAGAAGGCTTCGTCGTCCTCCCAGGTGAGCTTGTTGGCCGTGCCGATGAAAAAGACCTTGGGGCGCAAGTTCATTCTCGGAGCCACCATTCTTATACACCGGTCCTGAAGGGGAGAGCCGGTGTCGAAAAGCTCCAAAAAGAACCGGCGGTCCTGCTTTTTATCGATCTCGTCCAGCACTACGATCAAGAAATCCACTTCCCGCGACAATCGATAAATCTCACCCGGTGAAGCCGTACCCCAGTGGACATCAATACCTAGAAGCTTCATTTCAAACTCATCATTCACCCCGTGATCCACCCCTGAGTTCACCAGGAGAAATTCTACCTTCAACCCTACTTCCCTCAAGGCCTGGGCCAACACCTGAGGCAGAAAGCTTTTTCCCGTCGCCGGAGGCCCTAGGAGAACCGGAATAGTCGCACGGTCGCCGGCCATCATGCTCAAACCGAAGCCCTTCAAAAGCATCCAAGCATCCTCGGCCCGTGTGAAGAGATAATTTTTTAAGATCTCCCGGAACTGCCTCTCTCGAAATTTGTCCTCAAAAAGCTTTTCTAAGGGGGGTTCCTTGGACGGAAGGCCCAGAATTATACCGGAATCGTGCGTAGCCACCTCTTTAACGAAATCGCACCTTCCATTCCCGCCGTGCTTATCTAGGTTGAGATCAATAGCTCGCTCAAAGATTCCCAGAAGTTCATTTTCATACTCCTTTAACTCTACCCCGCATCTTTCTGCTCGGTCTAAAAAATTCGTAATTAGATCCACCGTCTTTCTGGCCTCCTCTCTAACCTTTCCAGAGAAATCCAAAAACTCTAGGTTGGGACACCTCTTCTCCAACTTCCTGAAAAATTCATAATACTTTATTCTGGGCCTAGATTCGAAAAACGGTGATTTCTTCCTCCTCCTTTTTCCAAAATCTGCGCCCAGGGCTATCGGATCAATCATCAATGGCTCTGCTTCCCAATCCTCTTCGACCTTTGCCGAAGTATCTTTGAAGATATCTACGGAATCTTCAAACACAGAGTCCAAATCCAATTCATCCCAATCAGAGTTGAGCTTCTTCTCCATAGTTTTCCCCCTTTTCGAGATTTTTTAACACTCGCCCCTGAAGACGCACCAGCGGCAGTGCCCTCCCGGGCGAGGTCCGAACTCCCTTTCGGACTCTATCTTCCTTATCAAGTCCTCCACCATCCCCCTTAGCCTCCCCTCAGCACTCCTGGCCATAGGAACCCTAAAAAGCCCTCGGTCTCCGGCGAAAAAGAGCTCCGCGGAAATTTCTGAAAACTCTCGGAAGGTTCTGAAAATCAAAAGGCCGTATATGTATAGTTGAAGTCTATCCGCGTCCGAGGGGCGGGAAGGGGCATAGCGACGGTCAACCGCGCCGTAATATTCCACCTCCACTCCCTGCCAGCAGTTTTCAGTTAGGTAAATAAACATGGGCATAGTGTTGCGGCAGCGGTCTAAAAATG
>Ga0256833_1001991_pt1 | contig 14722 bp, 14 predicted proteins | sample 356284metaG_FD_190535 | JGI IMG/M metagenome (GOLD analysis project Ga0256833, IMG submission 190535) | Hydrothermal vent microbial communities from Mid Atlantic Ridge, Atlantic Ocean - 356-284 | ecosystem: Environmental > Aquatic > Marine > Hydrothermal vents | place: Atlantic Ocean: Mid...
GGTCGTGAAGGAGTCCAACAGAAATTTTCTTAAGTACACCACGCCCGAAAAGAGAATGGAATTTTTTGAGCAGAATACACCGGGTATAGAATTCGAGGATGTATATCCTTTCCTGAAAGCCAGAGCCGTTTACATTAACTACATAAAAAACGATGACTTTTCGCTTCAGAATTTGAGGTCCCTCTCCAGTTATTTCAGGAGTGGGCCGATTTACATAGACATTCATAGCCTTGTCAGAAAGGTGGACGAAGACGGGAGGTTCAGGCCGTACTTCTTTTCAGGGTGGCAATCACTTGTCCAATACGCAGATTATTTGCAGATGAACCTGGAAGAGTTAAAGTTTTTCACAGGATTTGAAGTGAAAGGGGTGCGAAGACTCAAGATGATTATTGCGATGATTCTGATAAACGGCCCTCAGGGTGTAAGTATCACACTGGGGAGCAAAGGAGTCTTATCAGGTGTAAAAAAGGGACAGGCAGTACAGATAGAGAAATTCCCCCCGGGTGGAGTGAGTACAAAGGACCCCACAGGTTGTGGCGACATATTTGGTGCGGCACTGCTTTCGAGAATTCTTGCAGGTGACGATTACCTGAAAGCCGCAGAGTACGCTGTAAAAACGGCTTCAATAAAGGCAGGACTTACTCTTGAAGAATTCATCAGTCACCCGGTAAACTAAAGATATGAGAAAGTTGACGGCTATTTTTTCCATAATCTTATTTTTAACCGCGTGTCAGACTGTTCCCTATACTCACAGAAAGTCTCTTGTTCTGATACCTCAGTCCCTTGAGCTTGAACTGGGGTTGAATACCTATCGGGAGATTCTCAAGAAGTCCAGGATTAGCAGGAACAGAAAGTACAACCAGATGTTGAGTCGCGTGGGGATGAAGATAGCCAGAGCCGCCCACAGGCCTCAATACCACTGGGAATTTAAGGTTTTAAAGGACGATAGGGTTCTCAACGCCTTCTGTCTGCCCGGGGGAAAGATTGCCGTCTATACGGGCCTGATGAAACTCGTTTCGAGCGACGCAGAGCTTGCCACTGTTGTGGGACACGAAGTAGGACACGCAATTGCCCGCCATGGTGCAGAAAGGATGTCTCACCTCCTACTCGTGCAGCTCGGTGGTATGGCCCTTCAGGAGGCACTCAGGAAAAAGCCAAAAAAGACGGTCCAGCTTGCCATGATTGCCTATGGAATTGGTACGACACTGGGAATAGTTCTTCCATACTCACGGTTACAGGAGTACGAGGCAGACAGGATAGGTTTGATCCTGATGGCAAAAGCGGGATACGATCCCCACGCAGCGCTAAGCTTCTGGCAAAAAATGTATAAAAAATTTAAGGGAAAGGAACCACCAGAGTTTCTCTCCACCCATCCATTGACGAAACATAGAATAGAAAGGATAAAAAAGTTAATCCCTGAAGCAATGAGGTATTACAGAGGGTAATATCACCTGCCGGCAGGACAAAGACCCTTTTCGAAATCCTTAAAACTTTTTCTGAAGCTTTTATAAATCCCATCTTCATAGTTCCTGTGGCACTGGATACAGTACCCCACAGTAAAAATTTTCTTAATTTCAGTTAAGCTGAAAAATCGCGCATTTTCACGGGATACCCTCTGTATTTGTCGTCCTGCGGTATCAATAACACTTTCAAGCGGTATCTTTAACTCTGATCTTTCTGCGTCGTAAATAGGAGTAAATTCTATGGATTTTCCTTCTATCCTGATGGAACCTGAGCCAAGTCCCACTGTTTTGGGGTTAAGGTGACAATCCTGGCAGGATCTTACAGCCCTTCTCGTGGTGTGTGGGTCGAAGAAGGCCATGGCGAAATGGGTGGCAGATGAATCCACTCTGCCATTTTTATCCAGAGCAGTAAGGTAAACCTGACATCCGGGAGCTGCCGGATACACCTTTCCGTCGGGTCTTCTCATTAGAACAGGATGCTCGTATCTCAAATAGCTTCTTCTTTCCTCCCACTTTCCCCATGTCCTTTTATACGAAATTTTGTCGAGCTGCTTGACGCTTTTTCTGTAAATGTCATGACATCCGTAGCATTGGGGAACCCAGGCTGAATGGCAGGCCTGACAGGAAAGTTGTTCATGCCCTGAAATCCGGTGATATGCACTCTGGCTCATTTTAACGATGGGGATCACTTTACCATCGATCTTTCTAATCAGGAGAACATCACCATCTTTAAGATGAACATTGTAAAGTGGAAAGTGTGATTTTCGGGTTATTGCCACTGAATCCCCGGCCTCGAGCTTCAATCCGTTGAGCGACGCCAGAATCATGGCAGAATCACCATCTGAGACTTCCTCGAAAATCGGGTCGTGGCAGTCCTGACAGGAGATTTCAACCTGATCCTCCACATGATAATGGCTACTACCATCTCCCATAAGACCCCGGGATGTATGGCAATCTATGCATTCAAGGCCGTATTCGTAATGGATGTCAGGTAAAAGACGCCTGAAAAATCTCCCCCCTGAGAGTTTTCTCTTTCTATTCGGTCTTCCCCGGTAAAAGGGTGTCCCATAGCCTTCAGATTCAAAAATTCCCCTGTAAGACAGGCCTGTTCTTGCACTTCTATTGTGGCACTTGATACACTGTCGTGACCTTATTTTTACAGTAAGACCATTATGACCATGTTTCTTTTCAAGATGGCAGTCGATGCAGCCTCCACCTCTCGAACCTATTTCACCCGGTAAGTCATGGAGTTTTTTCCAGATGTGGCAGGTGGAGCAAAATTTTCTGTAATGTGAGATGGCAGGTGACATGGAAGTATTCTTAATACTGTATATGTCAAGTGTATCAAAAGTGGATTCCACTTCACCCCACTGGTATCTCAGGGTATTTATGATTCCCCTGTTCGTGGCCATAATGCTATTTTTGACCCGTTTTACCTGATCGGGATGACAGTTTGATTTTCCGCAGGTCTTTTCTACAAAGGGATAGGAAGCTGGATTTAATACCATATTTTCGTGAGCCATACTTTTATCAACTGCATAAGGATTACCGAGGTGACAGGAGGAACATCCAATGGCCCTTACATCGTGGTTTTTATCCGGCGATGGCGTATCACCATGGCACAGTAAACAGTTCTCTATTCTGGAGCCTGCTTTTTTGTATGTGGTTCTATGGTGGAAAATAAAAAGACCGAGGAGGGAAAAGATGACGACCACAATCTGGAGGGTTCTCCGCATTATCGTTTCTTACGGGGATGAGTAAGGTCATATATCCTTTTTATCCTGGGGAGGGTCAGGTTCAGGTAGATCTCGGTCGTGGAGATATTTTCATGGCCAAGTAGCTCCTGTATGCTTCTCAGATCAGCTCCGTTGGAGAGCATGTGAGTGGCGAAAGAATGTCTGAGTGTGTGGGGATGAACTCCGTAAAGAGAGGAAAGTTTTTTAAATACCGTGGTCACGATCCTCCAGACCATGTCCCTCGAAAGTTTTTTACCGGATTTGGTAACGAACAGGATGTCTGAGGTGGGATTGAATTTTTCTCTCACCTGGATGTATTGAAAGATGGCGTTAAAGGCCGGCGTGCCCAGTGGAACGATTCTTTCCTTGTTACCTTTACCCATTACCCTGACCTCCCTCCTTTCAATGTCGAGGTCCTGAATTTTTATTCCCGTGAGTTCAGATGCCCGGATCCCGGTTGAATAAAGGGTTTCTATGATAGCCTTATTCCTTATCTCAAATATTGCCTCTGGTTCCCATGAATCGAGCATTTTAAGGATCTTCTCTTCGCTCACCACATCCGGTAATGGTTTATCCAGTTTTATGTGCAGTATCCCGGTTGCAGGATTGAATTTAATTTTGCCATTTATGAGCAAATAGTTGAAAAACCTCCTGATTGCAGAGTGCTTTCTTCTGATGCTTCTTCTCGAATATCCGGAGTTAAAAAGTTCACGAAAGTACTTTTGCAGTACAGGGCGTGTAATGTTTAAGGGATTTTCGATGTCATGACTTTCCCTGACATACTCGAAGAGTGAAGTGAGATCTCTACGGTATGCCTCGATGGTATTGGGTGACAGATTTTTAACTGAACTCAAATAATTTAAGAAATCTTCAAGCTCTTGAGCCATTCATCAAACTCCTTTATAGCCCTGTTAACGATAAACTCTCTTCTGTTCTTTCTTCTGATGGGAGGGATATTTTTAAATAGTCCGATATTTGCGTTCATGGGCTGGAAGTGCTCTGGGTCGGAGTGGGCAATGTAGTCCAGGAGGGCACCGATCATGGTGTTTACCGGGAAAACAACGGGAGACTTTCCAGAGATTAAAAGGAAGGCGTTCAGGCCAGCCACCAGACCACCCATTGCGGCCTCCACATATCCCTCGGTTCCCACGAGCTGACCGGCGATAAAGAGGTTGGGCCTATTTTTAACCTGCAGGGTGGGAAGCATCACGGCAGGTGCTTTTATAAATGTATTCCTGTGAACCGCTCCGTAACGCAGAAACCTTGCGTTTTCAAGACCGGGGATCATCCTGAAAACCCTTCTCTGTTCGGGTATTTTAAGTTGAGTCTGGAAGCCCACCAGTGAATAGGCAGTTTTTTCTTGATTTTCCGGTCTTAACTGAACGACGGCATAGGGCTCCTTACCCGTTTCTGGATCGGGGAGACCTGAGGCACGGAGGGGACCATACCTTAGAGTTTCAGGGCCTCTTCTGGCCATCTCTTCAATGGGTAAACACCCTTCAAAATACCTGACTTTCTCTTCCTTTTCAAAATCGTGTCCCATGTAAACTTCAGCATTCAAGAGAGCCTCGTAGAATCTATAGTACTCTTCTTCGGTCATGGGGGCATTCAGATAGGAAGAATCATCCCATCCATGTCGATCCTTGAAGTAAAGTTTCTCAAAGTTAAGACTTTCAGCATCCACTATGGGAGAGAGTGCATCAAAGAAGGAAAGGTGTTCGACGCCGAGAACTTTCTGTAGACTTTCTGCGAGTCTGTCTGATGTTAAAGGGCCTGTTGCCACAATCACAACCTCGTCCGCCGGTATCTCGGTGATCTCTTCTCTTATTATCTTGACATTTTTTAAGGAGGTGAGAGTTTCTGTAACGAAAGTGGAGAATTTATCCCTGTCAACCACGAGGGCTTTCCCACCGGGTAATTCTGCAAATTTTGCCGCTCTCATGATCAGAGAGTCGAGTTTCTCCAGCTCGAGTTTAAGAAGTCCGTGGGCGTTGTATATGTCCCTGGATTTTAAGGAATTGCTGCAAACGAGTTCCGCAAATTTTCCTGTTCTGTGGGCTGGTGTGAGTTTTCCTGGCCGCATTTCAAAAAGGGTAACATGCACCCCACGCTTTGCAAGCTGGTACGCAGCCTCTGATCCTGCAAGTCCACCACCTATAACAGTCACCTTCATGATGTCACCTCGTTGAAAATTTCTGCGAGTTTTTTTGCCTGCTCCCTTCTATTGTATTTTCTCCTGACTGATTCGGGAATGGGTTTCAACCTCCCATACTTCCAATAACGGTAAATATGAATAAGGATTTTTACAATGTTGTCAACAGAGTCAGGGGTAACACAAAAAGAATTCCCCAGCGAATTCAGGATTCTCCAGGCTTCTGTTCCCTCAGGTAAAATTCCAAGAATGGGTTTCCCTGCTCCGATATACTCAAAAATTTTGGATTGGGACACATACGGGTGAGTGGCCTTTCTATCGATTAAGACGAGTAACACATCAGAATCCACGAGTTTGGGAATGATATCCTTATGTGGTATGAATCCTTTCCACCTGACGATATCGGTTATCCCCATTTCTTTAACTTCGGCCATATAACGGGCTTGAGGGGTGCTGAAAATATTAAGAACGATCCTTCTGGCGATGTCAGGATACCTGCCCTTTAAATCTCTTAGCGCTTCAAAAAGCGGCGTAGGGTCAGCGTCGTAAGAAAGGGTCCCTGCATAAGTTATGGTAAGCTTATCGTTATGAGGTATCTTTCCATATGTGTGAGAAAAGTCGTCGGGATCATACCCGTGCTCAATGGTATAACCTCTTTTTAAACCCAGCATAATTCTGTTTTGAACAATGCCGTCGAAAACAGATACACCTGCATCAGCCCTTTTTGCTATGAATTTTTCCATCAATTTTATAAGCTTCCTGTGTAAATCTGTGGGGAAAATTCGGTATGGATCCTCGTACCAGGCGTCACGATAATCAACGACAACAGGGATCCTGTATTTGCTTTTCAGTGAAATAGCAACCAGATGGTCAGTTAGAGGAGGGGCGGTTGAAAAAATCAGGTCAAACTTTCCCTTCGACAGTATCTTTGTACCCGTTAATAAGGCAGGAAAGAACCATAGAACTTTCGTATCAGGAATCAAGAAGAAGTTCAACAGTTTTAAAACCGAAAAAAGCCTGGACTCGTTTTTTATGATGTCGTACCTCTTTTTCTTCAATAAGTAAAATAATGTATCGTGTTCGAGTGTTTGTACCTTGAAAACCTTGACGAATTTGGGGATATCTTTAAGCAGGGAATGGTCGTACTCTATGTGGGAATACCCTTTCGAAGTGAGAACTGAGGGACACCATCCAAAATCTGGTAAGTATTTTATAAACTTGGTCACCCTCAGAGCACCTGCATAGGCCACAGGTGGGAAATAGTAAGTAATTATCAAAACTTTTTTACATTTCATTTGCCTTACGGATCAACTCCTGTAAGTTACGGTAAAAATTTGCCCTATTCTCCACGATGGTTTTATTGATTTTGATAATCGAATCGTATGCAGCTTCACTGATTTCCAGTGCAGCATTTATTTTCTGAGCAAGATCCTCATAGTTTCCGGTCTCGAAAATCAATCCATTATCTGAGTTCACCCATTCCCGATTGCCGGGGATATCCGAAACTATCGGTAAACAACCTGTTGCCATGGCTTCAAGAAGAGATACAGAAGTTGAGTCCGTGATGGCCGCGGAGATAAAAAAAGACGAATTAAGTAAAATCCTTATAAGTTCCTTTCGGGAGACTCTTCCTGTCAAATGAATGAAGCCATCAAGTTTTCTCTTATTCACATAGTTAACAATTGCATTTTTCAGGCTTCCGTCGCTCAATACATATAGTTTCACATTCTTTTTCCTGATCATTTCGAAAGCTCTGATAATGGTAAATGGATCCATATCAGGATCAAGACGCCTGTGAGTAACGAACAGTAGGCCCTTTTTCTTCTTTGCAACATTTATTTTGAGGAAATCAGGAGATGGCCCAAAGGGAAATGTGAAAATCCTCCCCTCGTAACGAAATTCTTCCCTCAGGATACCTGCTACGAACCCTGCATCTACAAGAGCAACTTTGTACTCCTTTAATATACCTTTCGTTCCTTTTTTGTGAAATATACTTCTACCTGGTACAACGAGAACATCACTTCCCCAGATAACGAGAATTTTCCGTGACCCCATGAACTTCCCTATCAACCCGTAATTGGAAATAAAATGGGCGAATACAAGGTCTGGCTTATATGACCTCTCAAGGGAAATGAACTTCGGAACGACCGAAAGGTATCTATAAAACTTCTTCCTGCGGAAGGGACTTTTTATCCTGATCACAGAATACCCATCTGCATTCTCGATGGGTTCCTCAAGGGATGCAACCAGTACATCGTGACCAAGAGACGCAAGAGTCTTACTGAAAAGATGGGTATGGTAAGAGCCGAGGTCTCCAAGAACGAGTATTTTCATGGGCGTTAATTATACGCTTCACTTCGTGTAGTAGGTTATAACAACCTTGTTTGCCACGGTGTTCGTGGTAAATGTCCGTATCTTCTCAGCCTTTATCCCCTGTTTTATAAAGAACTTCTTCAAAAGCTCTGCCCTCTTCTTCTGCACTCTGTCGATCCTTGCCCCCTTGTAAACAAGGATATCGAACCTCTCGGCGTTTCCCGTGGACTGTAAAAATGCCTTTAAAATCTCTATTCCCTCTTTTGTAAGTGCAGCTTTGCCACTGACAAAAAGTCTCGTTATGGGGAAAATTTTTCTTACTGCACGGAGCTTCTCTTTAACCTGCACGGTATCAAGCACAGGCAGACTGCTCGTCTCGTACATCTTTCTGGATAGAAGTCTGGTCAGGTTCTCGTTTTCCTGCTCGAGATCTTTTACCACCTTTTTCAATGGGAGGTATTGAAATTTGTAAAAATAAGTTAATACCCCGGCAAGACCCACCCAGAGGAATAGAAGGACGATATTGAAAACTCTCATCAGTCTTTTTTAATTTCCTGGAGCTCTTTCTCAAGCTTTGAGAGCCTGGAACTGATTTTCAGGAGATAGAGGAAGAGACCAATCCAGATAATTGCGTAAGCTATAAAAAGGTTTTTCATAACTTTTCTCCTCAAGGAGAGCCACCGGGCGGACTTGAACCGCCGACCTGCGGTTTACGAAACCGCTGCTCTGCCGACTGAGCTACGGTGGCATCTATGGGCATAAAATAATAAATACTCAAAACCATCAGGTCAAGTATCAGGGAAATTTTTTTCAAGCGGTAAGCATCCCCCTCCTGTGCTTACCGTACAATTATCCTCAGGCAGGATTCCGGAAATTCCTTAAAGTGGCTGGATTTTACAGCCTTTCTGCTACAGCCCTTGCAACATCAAGTGTGGAAGAGTTCCCTCCCATGTCGTATGTTCTAACCTTACCTTCCCTTATTACTTCAGCTATAGCCTTCTCCAGTCTATCAGCCTTTTCTTTTTCTCCAAGCCACTCAAGCATAAGTTTAACTGCAAGTAACATTGCCATGGGGTTGACCTTATACTGGCCTGCATACTTGGGAGCGGAGCCATGAGTGGGTTCAAAAACTGCGAAATTGTCTCCAATGTTACCTGCGGAGGCAAAGCCAAGACCTCCCACAAGTTGAGCTGCAAGATCAGAGATGATGTCTCCAAAGAGATTTTCTGCCACGAGAACATCATAGTCCTGGGGGTTTTTTACCAGCCACATGGCCATGGCGTCAACATTGGCCTCCCTGTACTCTATCTCTGGATATTCCCTTGCTATCTCCCGTGCAATTCTCAGGATCAATCCACCTGTCTCCCTGAGAACATTGGGTTTTTCAACGAGTGTCACAGATTTTCTACCGTTCTGTCTTGCATACTCAAAGGCTGCTTTAACTATCCTGTAGCACCCCTTCTTCGTCATTATTCTCGTTGAAAGAGCGATTTCGTCGTTTGGAACATCTTCAAATCTCTTCATCTTTGGGTGGTACTTAAGAAGCACTTCCTTGATCTCTTCTGGAAGCGGGTGAAACTCCACGCCAGCATACATTCCCTCAGTATTTTCCCTGAAAATGACGAGGTCTATGTCGTCCCTGAAGTTAAGGGGGTTGCCTGGAAATGCCTTTGCTGGTCTCAGATTGATGTAAAGGTCGAATTCCTGCCTTAGCCTGACAATGGGACTGAAATATTCGTACCCTTTCCCCTGAAGCTCAGGGGCAAGTTCCTTCTGTGCCTCCTCTTTTGGTTTTGATGTGATGGCACCAAAAAGTGCGCATGTTGAATTTCTCAGAAGTTCAAGGGTTCTATCCGGTAAAGGATTTCCCTCCCTTTTCCAGAATTCCCAGCCGATGTCACCGTAAACATACTCAGCATCGAGATCAATTTTCTGGAGAACGATCTCCGCTGCGTCCATTACATCCTTTCCTATACCATCTCCCGGTAACAGGGCTATTCTGTACCTGGCCATACCGTGTCCTCCTATTTTTAAGAAATTATTTACCACACCATGGGACTTGACAACATTACGGGGGTATAATATTTATTAGTGAAAACCATGGAGGTGTGAAAGTCATGTCGAAATTGAAAACTTATGTTTTACTCGCATTGTTAACTGTCCTTCTCATCTGGATAGGCGGACTCGTGGGTGGGAAAAGTGGAATGACCATCGCGCTTATTATGGCTGGAGTGATGAATTTTGTGTCTTACTGGTGGAGTGATAAGATAGTGCTTGCCATGTACCGGGCAAAAGAGGTAAGTCCAGAAGAGGCACCTGAACTTCACTCAATAGTCGAAGAACTCTCGAGATCCGCTGGAATTCCAAAACCACGGGTGTACATTATCCCGACGGATCATCCAAATGCCTTTGCAACGGGTAGAGGACCCGGACATGCAGCAGTTGCAGTTACAAGGGGAATCTTGAATCTTCTAACGGCCCGTGAGCTCAGGGGTGTGCTTGCTCACGAAATATCCCACATCAAGAACAGGGATGTTCTTATAATGACGGTGGCGGCAACAATTGCGGGTGCCATCACATACCTCGCTTACATGGCAAGGTGGGCCGCAATCTTCGGAAGTTTTGGTGGAGATGACGATGACAGGGGCAGCAACATGATCGTCGCCCTGTTGATTTCAATCATTGCCCCCATTGCGGCAATGATCATACAGCTTGCAATTTCGAGATCGAGAGAATACCTTGCCGATGCAACCGGAGCAAAAATATCCCGTGACCCCATCGCACTTGCAAGTGCACTCAAAAAACTCGCCTATGGAACCCAGAAACTCCCCCTTGAAGCCAACCCGGCCACGGCGCACCTCTTCATTGTAAAACCTTTCAGAGGCGGAGGGATCGCCTCCCTGTTTTCCACACATCCTCCCATTGAAGATAGAATAAGGAGGCTCGAAGAGATGGCCCGCAGAATGGGGGTGATCTGATTGCTCTGGACCCTGATACTATTCTCTCTATTCAAACCACAGGGGTTCATTTACATAGCACCGTACACAAAAGATTCACTGGAAGTGACAGTCTCATCTGCACTTCCTGCATCAAAATTCCTGACATTCAAGGGCAGAGGATCTGCAGAAATCGCAGTAGAGGTAAGATCGGGTAAGGATGTGATCTTCGGTAACTTCTGGTATGTAAAATTCAAAAACCACGGTCAAAAAATCTCGACAAAAAGATTCAGGATCCCTGCACTCAAAAAGTTTGAAATCCTTTTGAAAATCTCAAATTCTATAACCGGGGAACCTGTCTTTGAAAAAAGACAGAAATTCAAACTTGCTGATTATCTTGAAAAAAATTACTTTCTCAGTGACCCTGTGCCAGATAGTGGGTATCCCGTATTCGAGGGTGACACAGTTTCATTTCGATTCATATCAATACCTTCCCCATTAAAGGTAGAAGTCACTCTAAAACTTCTTGAAAATCAAAAAGGATTCGATGTCCCCGTTAAGGGAGTCGTTCTCTCACCAATAGTTGAGAGAGAGGGGAGGGCATTTATGGTAAAGTTTTCCATTCCGGACACACTTGCCCGTGGTGAGTATAAAGCAGGCTTCAGGATAGTTATTGACGGAGTAGAGTTCAAAAGAAAGGCGGAGTTTATTTACAAGAAAGGCGGAAGTGTACTGGTAGGTAACCTCGATGATTACATTCCTGCCCTTATTTACATAGCCCCATACAACGAGGTGAAGAGAATAGAGAGGGCACCGGATTCTCTAAAAATCGATTACTGGAATAAGTTCTGGGAGAAACACGATCCCACACCTGGAACTCCGGAAAATGAGCTGATGGAGGAGTTTGTGGAAAGAGTGACATATGCAAACAAAAATTTTTCAATAGGGAGAATGCTCGGATCACTCACCGATAGGGGACATGTGTACATCAAACTCGGTCCCCCGGATGAAATTGATAATCATCCCTTTGATGTTAATGCACTTCCATATCAGGTGTGGTATTATTATGACCGTAACCTGACAATAATATTTGTGGATCGTGGAGGTTTTGGAGACTATGAACTTTATTATCCAGCTGATCTTTTTGACAGGATCAATTAGTTTTCCACACTCTCAAACGGTGCTTACATCGGCAGGTAGTCCAAAATTTTACATGGATTTTTCGGTTTTTAACGAGGTAGATAGTGTCAGGAGAGCAGAGTTCTACTATCTCGTAGATCTAACAACTCTGAAGGCTGATTCTAACGGTGAAAAACACATGGAATACACCTTTTCTCTTGACTCACCGGGAAAGAAACCGCTTGAGCAGAAATGGAAACAGCATGTCAGGCAAAATGCGGGGAACTATCTCGTAGATCAGATCACACTCCTCCTTGCTCCGGGAAAATATCATTTAAAATTCATATTAAGGGATCTCAACACAGACACATCTTCGGCCATTGACACATCATTTATCGTCTCCGGGACCAAAGTGCCTGCTGTATCAGATGTAGAACTTTTATGGAGTATAAAGGAGGATACCATCCCCAATTTTTACAAATACGGTATGAGTTTTATCCCGAACCCTGTCTGTACATACAGTCCTGAAAAGGATACCCTGCTCTACCTGTACGAAGTTTACCTGCCTGATAGTGCCACCCTTGTACTAAACTCTCTCATTTTCACACTTGACGGAAAATCCCTGCTCAGGAACAAACCCGAAATCATAAAGGCAAAGAGGAAATATGTTGGAATAGGGGCAATGTTGCTCGAGGATCTTGAGGACGAAGGAGAGTACAAACTTGTCCTTGATTTTGTCAATCTTAAAAACGGGAGGCACTTGAGAACAGAAAAGACCTTCTACTTTACATTCGGCGAGAGAGAAATACCGCCAGAACTCATGGACTACCTTTCATTTATTGACTACATTGCTACTCCTGGAGAACTTGTGAGATTTAAAAAAATCAAAGACGAGAAGGCAAGGATACTTTTTTTAAAAAAATTCTGGGCCAAGAGGGACCCTGACCCTTCAACGGTAGAGAACGAATACCTCGAGGAATTTATTCTCAGGGTTCAGGAAGCAGATAAAAAGTTTTCAACAGGCAAGAAAAAGGGACGCTTTACGGATCGGGGGAGAATACTTATTAAGTTTGGTGAACCCGACGAGATCAAGAGGGTTTCCATGGAAGTACCAAGACCTGATAGGGAGGAGTGGTATTACTATGACCAGAACTGGCGTTTTATCTTTGTTGACATAAGGAACGACGGCGACTTCAGGCTTGTTTTCTCAAACAACGGTGACGAACCCGGGCTACCTGACTGGAGAAGATACATACCTGAAGAAGATGTGACGAATCCTCAACAATGATTTCAAGGACCAGGAAGGGAAAGAAGGGCGAGGATGTTGCAGTTGAGTATCTTACGAGAAAAGGCTACAGGATAGTATCGAGAAACTTCAGATGGCGTGGAGGTGAAATTGACATAATAGCCCGAAAAAAGAGAATCCTTGTATTTGTTGAAGTAAGAAGTTTTTCCACCTCTGCCATGGAAATAAACCCTGTTGAGACCATAGGTCCTTATAAAATTCAAAAACTTATAAAGACTGCAGAATTTTTCGTGGAAACACATCCTGAATTTCAGAATCATGATTTAAGATTTGATGCAATTGGTGTAAAATTTAATGGGAAGGATGTAAAAATAGACCATGTGGAAAATGCCTTTTTAAAGGAGTGAAACTATGAGATTAAAAGAGGGATTTTTCTGGTTCATATTGGGTATTCTCTTCGGTGGACTGATCGCTCTTTTCGTAACCCCATGGACGGGAGAGGAGTTCATGGAGAAAACCCACATAAAAGAAGAAAGTATCGATAAGAAAATCTCAAAGATCAAAAAAGAAATCGAAAGACTGGAAGAAGAAATGGAATAATGCCCTTTAAAAAAGTCCGTGGGGTTGATGTTTACTACAGCTTCAGGAAAAGGAAGTCTCCCGTCGTTGTGTTTATCCACGGAGCAGGCGGGAACCACCTGAACTGGTTCTATCAGATCGAATATTTACCCTTTACAACCATCGCCCTGGATCTTCCCGGTCACGGAAACAGTAAGGGTGAGCCACTGGACAACATTGAAGACTACGCCAATTTTATAAGACAATTTCTTGATAATTTCTCAGAAGAATACATCATTGTCGGTCACTCCATGGGAGGTCACATCTCACTCAAACTAACAAGTACAAAAGTAAAGGTAAAAGGAGTTGCTCTGATCTCTTCAACGTCGAAACTGCCACACTTATCCCCACCGGCGGATCCGGAAAATTTTTGTAACAATATGTTCTATTCAAGAAAGCACTTTGAAAGATGTTTGAAAACAGCCGATAAAATTCTCAAAAGAAAAGAAATATTTTCAAAAGATCTTAAAGCTGCCCGTGAGAGCGATGTGTCGGATGTTTTGAACAAAATCCGTATGCCCGTTCTTTTCATATTTGGTACGAAGGATAGAATACTCAACAATGAGGAGATAAAAAGATCCCTCACTCTTCCCAAAAGATATAGAGCGCACTTCGTCACTGCCGGCCACATGGTCATGATTGAAAAATTTGAGCGGGTAAATCGTATTTTGGAAGAGTGGATACGGACTATTTCAAAAAAGGTTCTCAATAACCCTTTGTCCTAAACACCTCTCCAGGTAGTTGAAGCGAAAATGGAATAAACTTATTATATACACATGCAGGAAACAGGAGAACTTGAAAAGTTAATAGAGGAAATCTTCGAAAAAAGACCTGATATTATCCTGAAAGCCCTGAAAAACTTCCTGCCTGCAGATATAGCCACTCAATCTGATCTAAAATTAGTAGTTGAAACGACTAATAAAAGATTTGAGGACATCCTTCGATATTCCGAGAGGCAGTTTGAAGCCATTAATAAAAGATTCGAGGATATGAACAGGAGATTTGATGAGACCATCAATCTCATTCACGAATATTTTAAGACCACAGACAAGAGATTTGAAAGTATTGATAAGAGATTCGAGGATATGAACAAGAGGTTCGATGAGACCATCAATCTCATTCACGAATATTTTAAGACC
>Ga0256833_1001992_pt1 | contig 14718 bp, 9 predicted proteins | sample 356284metaG_FD_190535 | JGI IMG/M metagenome (GOLD analysis project Ga0256833, IMG submission 190535) | Hydrothermal vent microbial communities from Mid Atlantic Ridge, Atlantic Ocean - 356-284 | ecosystem: Environmental > Aquatic > Marine > Hydrothermal vents | place: Atlantic Ocean: Mid...
GGTAAATACGATGAATCTAAGACTTCTATAAAATCTGTTTTTGTTTCGGTATCTGTATTTGTTCCGTCCGATGCTGTAAGCGAAACCGTATATAATCCGGGAGTATCATACTCTATACCCGAAGGATTTTGTTGTGTCGATGTTGTTGTTTGTGCTCCTGTAAAATCCCAATCCCACGATGTTGGTGTTCCTCCTAAAGTTAAATCGGTAAAATCTACTGTTTGTCCCTCGATAATGGTTGTATGATTTGCCGAAAATTGTGCAGTTAACGACGTAGGTGCCAAAACTGTTATATAATTATGTTTTATTTCATCGTCGGTTGTATTTCCATCTGACACTGTTAACGATACATCGAAACTGCCCACTGATATGTATGTAATATTCGAAGGATTTTGTTGTGTTGATGTTGATGTTTGTGCTCCTTGAAATGTCCAATTCCACGATGTTGGTGTATAATTACTTGATAAATCGGTAAAATCTACACTACCACCATAAGGTATTGTTAAAGGATTACCGACAAAGTCGGCTACAATTCCACATGGATACTCCCCTATTCCATAATTTGACAAAACATTATTTGCTCCCGAATTAGGATACAAATCGTTTTCGACTATACTATGGTCGGGTGCTATTAAGCAACCATCGGGATTTCCGGGAAAATCGTAATAACTGTAAACAGAGCCTCCATTATCGGAACCATCATCATGAATACCAAAAATTAACGGATATTCTATTGGTCCGTGGTCAATCCTATATTGAACTAATGCCGTAGAATCGTCTGAAGGCGAAAAAAAAGATAAAAATACTACATCTTTTTGATTACATCCGTGAGATGTGTAAATATCATTCATATCGGGTATTTGAGCTACACAATACGTGCAACCCACAAACGAACATTCTAAATAAACATATTTACCTTGTGCTAAAATATCAAATAAATGGTATTGATTTCCGTCAACATCAACAACAGTAAAATCCTGAGCTACGGTTTGACTTGTTTGTGAATAAACAATTGAATTAACATTTACAAATGCAATAATAGCCAATAATAGTATAAATCTTTTCATAATTTTATTAAATTTATTTTTAAAACTTATCAAAATTAAACAAAATTTGTAAAAAAAGCAATTAATTTATTAATTAGTAAATTAAATATATCTTTTTGTTACTTGATATTATGTAAAATTATTTAAATTTATTTAAAAAAAAGCATAAAAGATTATTTTTTTTTCTAATTTTAAGCCCCAAAATTTACATGCAATAATTATATATTTATGGATAAAATAAAAAAATCATTACGAGAATCAAAAAGTGCACGATGGACAGCTTTAGTTGTTGTATCTTTATCGATGTTTGGAGCATACTTTTTTAATTATGCCATGTCGCCGGTAAAACCTATGTTAGAAAGTATGTTTGGCTGGAATAGTGCTGACTTTGGACTTTACACCTCATCATACGGTTGGTTTAACGTATTTCTTTTTATGCTTATTTTTAGTGGTATTATACTTGATAAATTAGGTGTTAGAATTACAGGACTTGGTGCAACAATATTAATGGCTATAGGAACAGGTATTAATTACTGGGCTTTACTTACAACATTTCCCGAAGGAGCAACAATTTTTGGTGTTAAAACTCAAGTTATGATGTCTGCCTTTGGATTTGCTATTTTTGGAGTTGGAACAGAAGCCGCAGGTATAACAGTATCTAAAGCCGTTGTAAAATGGTTTAAAGGAAAAGAAATGGCTTTGGCAATGGGATTACAAATGTCAATAGCTCGTTTAGGAACAGCATTAGCTTTAGGAATATCGTTGCCTTTAGCTAAAAACTTTTTTGTAACTACACCCGTTTTTGCTGCATTTATTTTTATGATAATAGGAGTAATTGCTTTTATTATTTATACATTTATGGATAAAAAATTAGATGCTTCGGAAGCAGAAGAACGAGCAATGGAAGCAGAAGACCCATTTAAATTTAAAGATATTTTATTTATAATAAAAAATAAAGGATTCTGGTATATTGCTATTCTTTGTGTTTTATTTTACTCGGCAGTATTCCCTTTTTTATTTTACGCTACAGATTTAATGATTAATAAATATCATGTTGACCCGTATTTTGCAGGAATAATACCAAGTTTATTACCATTTGGAACAATACTTTTAACTCCATTATTCGGAGGCATTTATGATAAAAAAGGAAAAGGAGCTACAATTATGATTATTGGCTCGTTAATTTTAATATTTGTTCACGGTCTTTTAACAATACCCGGTATTAACTCGTGGATTCTTGCAAGTGTTTTAGTTATTATATTAGGAATAGGATTTTCGTTAGTTCCTGCTGCTATGTGGCCTTCTGTTCCTAAAATTATTCCCGAGAAACAATTAGGAACCGCTTATGCCGTAATATTTTGGATTCAAAATATAGGACTTTTAGGAATTCCTCTTTTATTAGGTATTGTTTTAAACACTACAAATCCTGATGTTGCACCAAACAAAAAATTAATAAAAGAAGGTATTGCTGTTGCATTTGAGCAAACATTGGCTGACGACTTTAATTTAAATAAAGCCGAAATAGGCAAATACTCCGAAAAATTAAGTAGTAATGTTATAGATTCTATTGTTCAAACTACAAAATACGATGTAGTTAGCGAAGATAAATTAGATACAGCAGCAATTAAAACCCAAATAATTAACGAAAACAAAAAAATGTTGGCAAGTTTAGATAAAACAGGCGACAAAGACAAAGTATTAAAACAAGCATATCAAACAAGTTTAAATACTACATATAGTATATTAAAAGACAAAAAATTAAATATAAGATATAATTATTTTATGGATATGGTAATATTTACACTACTTGGTCTGTTGTCTCTAATTTTTGCTTTCTTACTTAAAGCCGAAGATAAGAAAAAAGGTTACGGTTTAGAATTACCAAATATAGAGAAATAAATAATTTAAAAAATATTAAAAATTAACGCCTCTAATCAAGAGGCGTTTTTTATTAATAAAAATTTTATTAATTTTAGGCAAAAATTTTAAACAAAATATAAAATTATGAGTAAAGAAATATTAAATCTGGAACCAAAAGGTATATGGAAAAATTTTTACGAATTAACACAAATACCTCGACCTTCGAAAAAAGAAGAAAAAATTATTGCATACCTTAAAAAGTTTGGCGAAAATCTTGGTTTAGAAACTATTGTTGACGAAATTGGCAATGTAATTATTAAAAAACCTGCAACTCCGGGTATGGAAGACCGAAAAGGCATTATCTTACAAGGTCATATCGATATGGTACCGCAAGCAAACAGCGATAGTAATCATAACTTTGAAACCGACCCTATAGATGCATATATAGATGGCGAATGGGTTACAGCAAGAGGAACAACTTTAGGTGCCGACAACGGAATGGGTGTAGCTGCAACTATGGCTGTACTTGAATCTAACGATTTGGTTCACGGACCAATAGAAGCTCTTTTTACTGTTGACGAAGAAACAGGTATGACAGGAGCTTTTAATTTAAAACCCGGACTACTTGACGGAGATATTTTAATGAATCTTGATTCCGAAGACGAAGGCGAACTATATGTAGGCTGTGCCGGTGGTGTAGATGGAAATATTAAATTAAAATACAATACAACAAATGCTCCACAAAATTACACAACTTTAAATTTAGTTGTTAAAGGTTTAAAAGGAGGACATTCAGGTGTTGATATTAACTTAGGCAGAGGAAACTCTAACAAAATTTTATTTAGAGTTATTAAAGAAGCAACAAACAAATTCGATTTAAAAATATCAAATGTTTTTGGTGGTAGCTTAAGAAATGCTATTCCTCGCGAATCATTTGCTACAGTATTAATACCCAATAACAAAGTAGATGATTTTAATAAATTTCTTAACGAAAAACAACAAATAATAGGAAACGAGATTAAAACCGTTGATCCGGAACTTAAAATAGAAGCCGAAAAAACAGATTCGGTTGATACAATACTTGACAACGAATCTCAAAATAATTTAACAAATCTTATTTATAGCATTCCTAATGGTGTTATGCGTATGAGTAACGATATGGAAGGACTAGTAGAAACATCGACAAACCTTGCAATTATTACAACCGAAAATAATATTGCTAATATTGCTTGTTTATTACGCAGCTCTGTTGACTCTGCAAAAGACGATTTAAAAGAAATGATGCACAGCGTTTGTAAACTTGCCGGTGCCGAAATTAAATTCGAAGGCGAATATCCGGGCTGGAAACCAAATATGGACTCTCCTATTCTTGCAACAATGCTTGAGGGATATAACAAGCAATTTGGAATAAAACCTAAAATTATGGCTATACATGCAGGTTTAGAATGTGGTTTATTAGGAGGTGTATATCCAAATTGGGATATGATATCATTTGGACCTACAATTAGATATCCACACTCTCCTGACGAAAAAGTAAATATAGAAACAGTTAAAAAATTCTGGGATTTCTTAGTAGAAACTCTTAAAAATGCACCAAAAAAATAAAAAAACGGGATTAATCCCGTTTTTTTTATATATCAACTAAATAAAAATTATACAAACACATGAAAAAAAGTTTTTTATTTATATCAATTTTATTTTTAATAAATAATGTTTACTCGCAAAGTCTTTTATGGAAAATCACAGGAAACGGTTTAAAAACACCATCGTATCTTTACGGAACAATACACATACAAGATAAAAGAGTTTTTTCATTTGACACAACTGTTACAAATGCTTTTAACTCGTGCGATGCTTTTGCAATGGAAATTTTACTTAGCAAAGTAAAACCCGAAACATTAAAAAAAGCAACTATTATGAAAAAAGGTTCGTTAAAAGAACTAATGAGCGAAGACGATTATAAACTTGTTGCAAAAGTTTTTCACGAAAAAACCGGAGCTAACATTTTACTATACGACAAAATGAAACCGTTTTTTTTATCGTCTCAAATAGAACAAGCTGATATGCCAAAAGATATGGACGAAGCTTTGGATTTATACTTTTATAAATTAGCCGAAAAACAAGGAAAATCTACTTTTGGAGTCGAAAAATTTGAACAACAAGTGGCAGCTATTGATAAAGTGTCGTTAAAAGACCAAATTAAAATGCTTATAGATGCTGTTAAGGATACAAGTAAAGACGATTTCTCGGAGTTATTAAATGCTTATCTTAACTTTAATTTAAATAAATTAATGGAGCTAACATCAAAAGATACAACTTTACCGGGTAATTTTGCCGAAGCTTTTTTAATAAACCGTAATAAAGTTATGGCTAAAAGTATTAAAAAATTAACAAAAAAACATAAAATATTTGTAGCAGTAGGTGCTGCTCATCTACCGGGAGATAAAGGTGTAATAAAACTTTTACGCGATTATGGATTTACTGTTGAACCTGTAAAATTTAAATTTAATTATAAAAGTTAACAATAAATTCTTTAGCAATAACTCTTAGGACTGTATAAATAGGAATTGCCAAAGCCATTGCAAATATTCCTCCAACTGTGCCTGCAAACATTATTACCAAAAAAATCTCAAGAGGATGTGCACTTATACTATTTGAATATATAAACGGTTGAAATATAATATTATCTAATAACTGAACCGATATATAAACAATTCCCATAAACCCGAACAAAGATAAAATGCCGGAGAAAATTGTTATATCTATATTTAAAAATAAAGCTATTATAATACCTATTAATGCTCCTAACAGCGGACCTATATACGGAATTATATTTAACACACCTGCAATTATTCCAAGTATAATTGCATATTTAAAATCGAATCCAATTATTAACATTCCAACCATAACAAGCAATGCTACCAACAAAACCTCTATTATTATTCCAAAAAAATAACGTATCAGATTTTTACGCACCGATAATAAAATGTTATTAAAACTTTTATGATAATCTTTTGGGATAAATAAAAATAATGTGTTTGTAAATAAATTTTCGTCTTTTAAAAAGAAAAACGATATAAACGATATAGAAAATATTGCTACAAAAATATTTCCTATTAACGAAAAAATTATTTTAACAACATTAGAAATATTAGCAATGTTTAAAAAATTTAATAATTTTTCTGTTACAAACGAGTTAAAATCATTGGTATTATCATAAATATTTAAACTTACAAGTATAGATTTAATATCATTAATTAAAGGTTTGTAATTATTTATAAAATCGTTAACATTTACATGCGATAAATCTTTTGCAAACGAAAAAATAAAAGGTATTATAAATCTTAAAATACCTGCAAAAAACAACCAAATAAATAAAAGGGCAATTATTGCACCTAAAGTCTTGGGAATTTTTATATTGCTTAAATTACGAACAATAGGATTACCTATAATCGAAAAAAATACCGATATAAAAATATATATAAATATTTTTGGGAAATTCCACAACAAAATAATAAGCAGTAATATACCTATTGCAAAAACAATATTTTTTAAGTTTAATTTCATTTATTTATAGTTTTATATTCGGCAAGTTATAATTATTTATATTTACCTATGTAACTCAAAATTTTGTCCTAAATAAACTCTACGCACTTGTTCGTCAGAAGCGAGTTCTTCGGCTGTCCCCGATTTTAATATTTTACCGTCTAAAAGTAAATAAGCACGGTCGGTTATCGATAGTGTTTCGTGAACATTATGATCGGTAATAAGCACACCAATATTTTTTTGTTTTAATTTTGCCACAATCGATTGAATATCTTCTACTGCAATGGGATCGACTCCGGCAAATGGTTCGTCTAATAAAATAAATTTTGGATCTATAGCTAACGAGCGTGCTATCTCGGTTCGTCGACGTTCTCCTCCCGATAGTTGTATTCCTTTACTGTTACGTATTTTTTCCAATCCAAATTCTTTAATTAAAGATTCTAAACGTTCTTTTTGTTCTTTTTTGCTAAACTTTGACATTTCGAGTATAGCTTTAATGTTATCCTCAACCGAAAGTTTTCTAAAAACCGATGCTTCTTGCGACAAATAGCCAATTCCTTTTTGTGCTCTACGATAAACCGGATATTTTGTAATTTCCTCGTCGTCTAAAAAAACTTTTCCGCCATTAGGTTTTATTAGCCCTACCATCATATAAAACGATGTTGTTTTTCCTGCTCCGTTAGGACCTAACAAACCAACAATTTCGCCTTGCAAGACCTCTATCGAGACTCCTTTTACAACTGTTCGTTTTCCGTATTTTTTAATAATATTTTCTGTATATAATTTCATTATATAATTAAAAATTAAATTCTACTTTTAGTCTAATTCCGTATTTTGCTATATTTGGGTGGTCAAGATACGAAAATCTCCACAACCAATCTACTCTAAATACGGTAAAAATATTTTCTATACCTACACTGCCCTCGTAATAAGGTTTTGTAAGATATGACATACCTTCAGGCAAAACTGTAAAATCTTTATTACGTTTACTTAATCTGCCATCGACTCCTTTTAGCGAAACAACTTCTCGCCATTTTAATTTTTTAAACAATGGTATTTTATTTAAGAAAAATCCTTCGAAATGATGTGTTGCCGAGAACGAAATAAATTCATCGCTTATAAATTCATAATAGTTCATTAAATTAAATGCATAACTATCGTACCAGTATGTTTCGTTTCCTGTATGTATTTCTAACAGTGGATATGGCAGTTTATCGAATATTTTTCCGACAACAAATCCATAATACATTGTTCCTATAGGATTAATCTTAAAATGATGTGTATATCCTATATAAATTTTTTGAAAATTATAATCGCTATTAAAAACATTCGATAATCCTAAAATATAATTTATATCTATTATAGGATATTTTGTTCCCAGACTTGTTCTAATTTTAGAAAACTCTACAAATTTTTCGTTATAAGCAAATCTTGTGTTTAGTGTTATCTCAAATGTTGTAATATGTGTTTTTTCGATTTGTGAGGATTTTTCGAAAAGCAAGAATTTTGTATCTCCCAACGGGAACAATGTTCTATGTGCAAGTGTTATTTTATTTGTAAGTCCATGTTTCCATTCTTTCTCAAACTGAAAATTATATTCCTCAACAGAGTTTAGTTTATCATTTATTCTACGTTTAAACAAAGAGCCTAATAAATTATCTGACGATAGAGCATTAGGGCTTTGTCCTAACTGTTCCAAGTCGTTTGTGTAAAAAAACGATGTCCATAAATATTTTCGTGTATTAAAAATATATTTTAAACCTGCATGATATTTAAATTTTTTATCGTTTAATCCGTAAGCGACATAACCGTCGAGAAAAATATTTTTACTAAAATCAATATCGGTTTTTGCTCCAAGTCTAAATCTGTAACCTTCTACTTTATTGTAGCTAAATAATTTTACATACTGACCTATCTGAACTTTTCCAATATCCCAATAACCCGAAAATATTGTATAAATAATTTCTACATACGACTTAAAAACAGGAACATTTTGTATGCTGTCAATCATATTATAAATATTGAGTTCTCGCTCAGATAATGTATCATGTCTTGATTTATTCCAATACTCGTTTGATTTGTTATTTGCATCGCTTAGTATTTCTACATCTTGTTTATCTATTCGTTTATAAATACTATCGGGTAATTGTTCGTTCACTTTTATATTGCTGTATGATGTTGTTTTTCGTCCGAAAAATCCTATAGTTTTATTGGCGACATTAAAATCTACTAAAAGTTTATCTTTTTTTAACATCCATTTTCCGTTAACACAGGTATAATTTTGTTCGTCAACCATATCGGTAACAAAATTAATATTTGCATCTTTGGTTAGTCTGATTTTAAATTTTTTAACGGCAAAACTTGTATCGGCAATCCAAATATCGCCGGTAAATGTTGGTTCGTTTTTGTTTTTTGGTTTAAACGATAACTGATAACACCAATGATTATCGATATACGCACTATCTATTAAATAATATTTATAATATAGTTTACCAAAGTTTGCAATGGGACTTATAAATGTTTTTCCAAAAACACTAATATAATTTTTATATATATCAACATTTTGATACATCTGTCCTGTAAATTCCGATACACTTTCGTTTTGAATACCCGATATTTTATTTGCTTTAATAATTTCTTTATGTTTCTCGGGATTTTTATTATAGTAATAATCCGATAGGGTTTCTGATATAAATATTGGCAGAAATGCTTTTCCTGATATTGCCGATGTGTCTATATAGTCAAAAACAAACTGAAAGTTTTTAAAGACTTTTCGGTTTTTAAATTTATCGTCGATATTATTCATATCAATCTCCATTTTATTATAAACCTCGTATTGATATGATTTTAAACGCGATGGGGAATTTTTCTTTTTATTTGCAATAATTTTACGCAAAATGGCAAATGCAGGATTTTCGCCGGGAACAATTTTTACCTCTTGTAAAGTTATTCCTTGTTTTTTTATCTCAAAATTTACCTCTTGAAAATGATGTTGAGTTATTTTTTTTACAATATCTTTATAACCAAGAAACGAAACAGCCAACGAGTCTGAGGCATTACGGCTTTCTAAAAAATAATATCCGTTAAAATCGGTAATTGTTCCTGTATTTGTTCCTTTAAAATATACGTTTGCAAATGGTATGGGTTCTTTTGTATCTTTATCTACAACAGTTCCTCTTACTTTTGTTAATTGTGCAAAATTATTTACACTTATAAGTAAAAGCAATATTATGTATAATATTTTATTAAAACTTGTATTCAAAAAAAAAATATATTTAAATTATACCTTCGTTTAAAATATCGTGTAAATGTAATAAACCCGAAAATTTATTATTATCGGTTACAATTAATTGTGTAATTTTATACTCTTCCATTATACTAAATGCATTTACCGCCATAGCGTTTAAATCTATAGTTTTTGGATTTTTACCCATAATATCTTTGGCTAGTATATTTTTAAAATTATCGTGTTTTTCTAACATTCTACGCAAATCGCCATCGGTTACAATACCAATAATATTTTGTTGTTTATCGATAACCACAGCTGCTCCAAGTCTTTTAGATGATATTTCCATAATAACATCTTTTATATTAGCATCGGGGTTAACTACAGGAGGATTATCGTAATTATAAATATCTTTAACTTTTAAATATAATTTTTTTCCTAATGCTCCTCCCGGATGATATTTTGCAAAGTCTTTGTCGGTAAAACCATTAAGTTCGAGTAAACAAACTGCAATAGCATCGCCCATTACCAATTGAGCTGTTGTTGACGATGTAGGAGCTAAATTATTTGGACAAGCCTCGTTCTCGACTTTTGTTAATAAAACATAATTTGATTTTTTTGCCAAAAACGAATTTTCGTTACCAACAATTGCAATAATTTTATTTCCATTGTTTTTAATTAACGGAATTAAAGCTTTTATTTCGGGAGTATTTCCACTTTTTGATATACAAATAACCAAATCGTTTTTTTGTATTATTCCTAAATCCCCGTGTATAGCATCGGCAGCATGCATAAAAATAGACGGCTTGCCTGTAGAATTTAATGTTGCAACTATTTTTTGAGCAATATTTGCACTTTTACCTATTCCTGTAATAATAACTCTACCTTTTGAATGTAATATTTCGATTACAGCTTTTTCAAAATCGTCATTTATATAATTTATTAAATTACTAATTGATTTTTGTTCAATATCTATTACCGATTTTGCGACCTCTTTTATTTTGATATTTAAAGTCATAAACTTTTGTATAAATTAAAATATATTTTTTAATATTAATATTTTATTTTATTATTTTAACAATCTAAAAAAATTTTTTTATAAAAAATTAAAAAAAATGTATAATTTTACTTACAAAATAAATAATTAATTGTAATTTTAAAAAACAAAACACTATTAGATTTAAAAAATGCAAAATTATAGTAAACAAGAATTATTAAAATACTTAAAAAAATATTTTGGTTTTGATAATTTTAAAGGCACCCAAGAAGAGATTATACAAAACGTTTTAAAAGGAAATGACACTTTTGTATTAATGCCAACAGGCGGTGGAAAATCATTATGCTATCAATTCCCATCATTATTATTAGACGGAACAGCAATAGTTATTTCGCCTTTGATTGCTTTAATGAAAAATCAAGTAGATGCTATGCGAAGTTTTAGCACCGACGACGGTATAGCACATTTCCTTAACTCATCACTTAATAAAACCGAGATGACAAAAGTTAAAGACGATGTTTTAAATAAAAAAACACGTTTGCTATATGTTGCTCCGGAATCGCTTACCAAAGAAGAAAATATCGAATTTCTTAAACACGTAAACATAACTTTTTATGCTGTTGACGAAGCACATTGCATATCTGAATGGGGGCACGACTTTAGACCCGAATATAGAAAAATACGTCCAATAATAAACGAAATAGGAAATGCTCCCGTTATAGCTCTTACAGCCACAGCTACACCAAAAGTACAACACGATATACAAAAAAATCTTGGCATGTTAGATGCCAATGTTTTTAAATCGTCGTTTAATCGTCCTAATTTATATTACGAAATACGTTCGAAAAAAAATGCAGGAAAAGAAATTATTAAATACATAAAAAATCACCCCGGAATGTCGGGAATTATTTACTGCTTATCACGCAAAAAAGTTGAAGAACTTGCCGAAACATTACAAGTTAACGGCATAAAAGCTCTACCTTACCATGCAGGAATGGACTCGCATACACGTTCGAGAAACCAAGATATGTTTCTTATGGAAGAAGTTGATGTTATTGTTGCTACAATTGCTTTTGGCATGGGTATAGATAAACCCGATGTTAGATTTGTTATTCACTATGACATACCAAAAAGTCTTGAAGGATATTACCAAGAAACCGGACGAGCAGGTCGCGATGGAGGAATTGGCGAATGTTTAACTTTTTACAGCTATAAAGATATACAAAAATTAGAAAAATTTTTACAAGGAAAACCTGTTGCCGAGCAAGAAATAGGCAAGCAACTACTTTTAGAAACAGTTTCGTATGCCGAGTCGTCGGTTTGCCGACGAAAACTTCTTTTGCATTATTTTGGCGAAGAATTTAACGTCGAAAACTGCGAAAATTGCGATAACTGTAACCACCCTAAACAAAAAGTAGAAGCAAAAGATGATGTTATTACAGTTTTAGAAACAATAAAAGAAATTAAAGGTCGTTACAAAGCCGACCATATAACCGATATATTAACCGCTAACGCAACAGCAGCAATAAAATCTTATAAACACGAGAATTTAGAACACTATGGTGTAGGAAAAGATAAAGAAAAAAAATATTGGAATGCTGTTATACGTCAAACGTTAATATCAAAATTTGTGTCAAAAGATATCGAAAATTACGGACAACTAAAAATAACCGAAAAAGGCGAAGAATTTCTTAAAAAACCTCACTCGTTTATGATAACAAAAGACCACGAATACGACGAAAACGAACAAGAAACAAAATCGGTTGGAGGAACAAGTGCTGTTGACCCTCAACTTATGGCAATGTTAAAAGATTTACGTAAAGAGATATCTCGCAAAAAAGATATTCCTCCATTTGTAATTTTTCAAGACCCATCGTTAGAAGATATGGCTATACAATATCCCATAACAATTGAAGAGCTACAAAATATAGTTGGTGTAGGCTCGGGCAAAGCATCACGTTACGGTAAAGAATTTATTGAGCTTATAAAAAAATATGTAGAAGAAAACGAAATAGAAAGACCTCAAGATTTTGTTGTTAAATCGGTTGTTAACAAATCAGGTAACAAAGTGTTTTTTATACAAAATATCGACAGAAAATTATCACTCGACGATATTGCAGAGTCTAAAGGTTTAACAATGTTAGAACTAATTAACGAACTCGAGGCTATAATATATTCGGGAACAAAACTAAATATTGATTATTATATAGACGAAATTTTAGATCAAGAAGCTCAAGAAGATTTATACGACTATTTTAAAGAGGCCGAAACCGATAATATGAAAGAAGCCTTAGAAGAGCTTGACGAATATTACACCGAAGAAGAAATTAGACTTGTAAGACTTAAATTTATATCAGAATTTGGAAATTAATGGCAGAAACTATTCTTAAAATATCGAATCTATCAAAAAAATATGGAAATATAACTGCCATTGACAATCTATCGTTAGATATAAAAAAAGGAAATGTATATGGTATATTAGGACCAAATGGTAGCGGAAAAACTACAACTTTATCTATAATATCGGAAATAATATCGCAAGACTCAGGAACTTTTAATTGGAATATTAATGCTAAAAATTACAGAACAAAAATAGGAACTCTTATAGAATCTCCTAATTTTTACTCGCATTTAACAATTTATCAAAATATAAAAATATCGGCACTAATTAAAAATGTATCTAATAATATTATAATTCCTACTCTCGAAAAAGTTAAATTAAATAACCGTCTAAATACAATATACAGTAATTTATCGTTTGGAATGAAACAACGTCTTGCTTTAGCATCTATATTAATATCCGACCCCGAAGTTATTGTGCTTGACGAACCAACAAACGGATTAGACCCCGAGGGAATTGCCGAGTTTAGACAAATTATACTAAATCTTGCCGAACAAGGCAAAACAATTATTCTTGCAAGCCATATACTCGACGAGATTGAGAAAGTTTGCTCGCACGTTGCAATATTAAAAAACGGTAAATTAATTGCAAACGATACCGTTAATAAAATACTAAAACGTGAACCAGTTTACGTAATAGCATCAGATGATAACAATAAATTATTTGAATTTTTGGTAAAAAGCGGAATAACAAAAAACATTAATAAAAGTAAAACAAATATCGAGGTAATTTTACAAAACGATTTTAACGCAAAAAAACTAAACGAGTTTTTATTTAAAAATAATTTTATTCTATCAAAACTATACAAACAAGAAAATAATCTTGAAAAACAATTTTTAGAAATTATAAAACAATAATGTTAAAAAAATTACTTAAAATAGAACTATTAAAACTACTTCCGTCGGGAGCATTTAAAGCACTTATAATTATACACTTAGCTCTATATGTATTAGTCTTAACATTATCGACACAAATTAACATACAAATACCGGGACTTGATTTTTCTAAAATATACAATTTTCCGTATGTTTGGAACTTATCGACCTGGCTTGCCAGTTGGTTTAATATACTATTATCACTTTTAATGATAATATTTATAGGTAACGAATTTTCGCAAAAAACTTTTAGGCAAGCAGTTATAGACGGATTAAAACGCGAGGAACTTATATACGGAAAAAGTATTATAATTATTATTTTATCCGTTTACACTCTTATTTTGGTATTTATATCTACAATTATAATGGGTATTTTTACTACCGAACAAATAAATTTTGTAAATATTTTTAACAGATCGTATTACTTATTAATATATTTTATACAGGCAATAGGATATCTTACAATTGGAATGTTTTTTATAATCTTATTTAAAAATACAGGATTATCTATACTATTTTTTATTTTATATTTTTTTCCTGTCGAGCCAATTATAAGAATGTTTTTACCAAATTCGGTTTCGGTGTTTTTACCTATAAAAATATTATCTAATTTAACACCTGCACCGGGTTTCGACAGTATAGCCGACGATAAATTTATTAATCAAGGATTTAACATGCCCGCAAATACACACATAGCAGAACATGCTTATAATTGGACAAATATAGCTGTAGCAATATCTTATATAGTATTTTTTTGGTTTATATCG
>Ga0256833_1001993_pt1 | contig 14713 bp, 13 predicted proteins | sample 356284metaG_FD_190535 | JGI IMG/M metagenome (GOLD analysis project Ga0256833, IMG submission 190535) | Hydrothermal vent microbial communities from Mid Atlantic Ridge, Atlantic Ocean - 356-284 | ecosystem: Environmental > Aquatic > Marine > Hydrothermal vents | place: Atlantic Ocean: Mid...
CCCACGGAGGAATGGCCTTTGGTCTTGATAGACTTTGCGCGATAATGAGAAAAGAGCCTTCAATAAGGGACGTAATAGCCTTCCCCAAGACTCAAAAGGGGCAGTGCTTGTTAACGGGAGCTCCGGATACTGTAAGGAAAGAGCAGCTTGAGGAGCTCCACATAGAAGTAAAGGAGGAGGAGGGTTAACCTCTCCTTTTCTACTTTAAAAACTTCATGTTTTCAAGGTCTTCAAGTAGGGACTGAAGGTCCTCTTCGTGTTCCATTTCGTCTGTCATTATTTGAACTGCTAAGTTATAAGTTACTGGGTCTATCTCTTTTGTTAGCTTTGCAATTTGGTTATAGACGTCTATTGCACACTGTTCTCCCTTAATGTTCTGCTCAAGTATCTTCTTAACAAAAGGGTTTTCTGGGGTTTCATAACCGCAGTTTGTAAGCTCAAACCACTTTTTGGGAGTCAGAATAGGAGTTCCTCCAAGCTCTAAAATCCTCATAACTAACATGTCGGCGTGGCGTAGTTCGTCTTGGGCGTGCTGGACAAGTTCTGCCTCAACTGCAGATTTCATAGGCCCCTTTACAACTTTAGAGCCTATCCAGTACTGGTAGTAAGCGAGCCACTCGTCAGCGAGAGCTCTGTTTAGGAGCTCTACTATCTTGTCTGCGTGTTCTCCTACAAGCTCCCTTGCCTTTGTTCCCATGGTTCCCTCCTAAAGGTTTATTCTCTTCTAAATTAATGCAAATGAAACTATTTTTCAACTGCATTTAGCTTTCTTTAAAAAGGAAAAGAGCTTTTCAGGGTCTTTCTTTCCCGGTAGGGCTTCTACTCCGCTGCAAACGTCAACTGCAAAGGGTTCTACTGTAGAGACAGCGGAGTTCACGTTCTCAGGGGTTAAACCTCCCGATAGTATTAAGGGAACTTGGGGAAACATTCTCTTTACTTCAAGGGCTATCTCCCAGTCAAAAGGTTTCCCCGTTCCTCCGTAAGCTTTTGTGTCGTAAGTGTCAAGTAGAAAAGCCCTAACCTTTCCTACGTAAGGTTCTAACTTGTTAACTTCTTCCTTACTCTTGAGTCTAAATACCTTTATAACCCTGTTTTTCCCTATGTACTCGCAATCTTGGGGACTTTCCTCTCCGTGAAGCTGTGCAAAGTCAAGGTGGGCGTAGCTTAATATCTCAAGGACTTGGTGTGGGTCTTCGTTTACGAAAACCCCTACTTTACTTACAAAAGGAGGTAGTTGAGAAGTTATTAACCTAACATCCTTAGCCTTTATAAACCTCTTGCTCTTTTGGTAGATGATAAAACCTAGGGCGTCAGCTCCTGCTTCAACTGCAATTTGAGCGTCTTTTAGGTTCGTGATTCCGCAGACTTTTACTTTAACCATTTTCCGTCCCCTTTCTACTTTTTGGGGATTTTAGGATATATTTTCCTGCTAAACAAACTTTTAAAGGGGTTATAATGAGGAAGTGCTCTTTTTGTGGAAGGTCTCAAAGTGAAGCTGAGGTTTTGATTACCGGTCCCGGTGGAGTTGCAATATGCAACTTCTGTATAGATGAGTGTTATGAGCTCATTCATCAGCAGGAGAAGAGGGAAGGGGGAGCTCTTTCCGTTGACAAGCTCCCAACACCTAAAGAGATAAAGGCTTTTCTTGACCAGTATGTAATAGGACAGGATGAGGCAAAGAAAGTTCTTGCAGTTGCCGTTTACAATCACTATAAGAGGATACTTTCCGGAGGAAGCGTTGACGATGTAGAGCTTGAAAAAAGCAACATTTTACTGATAGGTCCTACAGGTTCGGGAAAGACTCTTCTTGCCCGCTCTCTAGCAAGGCTCCTTGACGTTCCCTTTGCTATAGCAGATGCTACTACTTTAACTGAAGCAGGCTACGTTGGGGAGGACGTTGAGAACATCCTTTTAAGGCTAATTCAAGCTGCAGATTACGACATTGAGAAGGCACAAAAAGGGATAATTTACATAGACGAAATAGACAAGATTTCAAGGAAAAGCGAAAACCCTTCAATAACTAGGGATGTCTCGGGAGAAGGAGTTCAGCAGGCCCTTTTAAAGATACTTGAAGGGACAATAGCAAACGTTCCTCCTCAAGGGGGAAGAAAGCACCCTCACCAGCAGTACATTCAGATAGATACCTCAAACATCCTCTTTATATGCGGTGGAGCTTTTGTTGGTCTTGAGGACATAATTGCAAGGAGAATAGGTAAGGGTTCATTAGGGTTTACTGCAGACGTTGATAAGAAAAAGCTTAACAGGGACGAGCTCTTAAAGCACGTTGAGCCTGAGGACCTTGTTAAGTTTGGCTTAATTCCGGAACTCATAGGTAGGCTTCCAGTAATAGCTACTTTAAAGGAGCTCTCAGAAGAAGACCTTATAAGGGTGTTAACTGAGCCGAAGAACGCTTTGGTTAAACAGTATAAGAAGATGCTTGAGCTTGAAGGGGTTGAGCTCGTATTTACCGAAGACGCTTTAAGGGAGATTGCTAAGGAGGCTATAAGGAGGAAGACGGGAGCAAGGGGTTTAAGGGCCATTATGGAGAGCGTGATGACAGAAGTCATGTTTGAAGTTCCAACCCGTAAGGACGTTAAAAGGGTTATAATTGACGCTGAAGCCGTTAAGACTAAAAAGCCAAAGTACGAGTTAACGAAAGCTTCTTAGGGAGGGAGTTTTGAGGAGGTTGCTAATAGCCGGAAACTGGAAGATGCATAAAACTGTTCCTGAAGCCGTTAGTCTTGTAAGGGAGTTAAAGGAGCTCTTAAAAGACGTTAAAGACAGGGACGTTCTTGTCTGTCCTCCATTTACTGCTCTTTATCCTGTGAGAGAAGAGCTTAAAGGGAGCTCCATTTACTTGGGAGCTCAAAATATGTTTTACGAAGAAGAGGGAGCCTATACTGGCGAGATTTCCCCTCTGATGCTAAAGGATTTAAACTGCTCTTTCGTGATAATTGGCCACTCTGAAAGGAGGAGGATTTTCAAGGAAGACGATGAGCTGATAAATAAAAAGGTTCTCTCTGCTGTAAGGCATAAGATTACTCCGATTTTGTGCGTAGGGGAGACCCTTGAGGAGAGGGAAAGTGGGGAGACTGAAAAGGTTGTAGAAAGGCAGTTGAAGAGGGGATTAAGGGGGATTTCTGAGGATGATGAGTTTGTGATAGCCTACGAGCCAGTTTGGGCGATAGGGACGGGAAAGAGTGCAACTCCCCAAATGGCTCAAGAGGTTCACCTCTTTATAAGGGGCGTTTTAGGAGAGCTCTTTAGTAAGGAGAAGGCTTTTCAGGTAAGGATTCTCTACGGAGGAAGCGTTAAGCCTGAAAACGCCAAGTCCCTTCTTGAGATGGAGGACATAGACGGAGCTCTCGTTGGAGGGGCAAGCCTTAAGGCTGACAGCTTTTCAAAGATAGTAAAGTTTGAGGAGGCTTAAATGTTTACCTTCCTTTTGATAGTTCACGCAGTTTTAGCTATCCTTTTAATTTTGGTGGTTATAATACAGCCGGGGCAGAGTGAAGGTGGAGTAGCTATGATGGGAGGGAGCTCTACGGGCTCTGCCTTTGGAGCTGAAACGGGAGCCGTTTTAACTAAAACCACGGCAGTTCTCGGAGCTCTCTTCCTCTTAAACTCCCTCCTTTTGTCTGTTGTAGGGAGCAAGTACTTAAGGAGCTCCTCAGTTGTAGAGAAAGTCCTTGAGAAGAAGGAGGGTAAAAAGTGAGACTTTTCCTTTTATTAGTAAGCTTCATCGTTTTCTTTACAGGCTGCAAGGGAAACAGGCTTGAAAAAAAGACAATTCCTGCTTCTCAAACCCTTATTTCTGCCTACTTTTCCCCCCGCGGCGGCTGTACTGACGCGATAGTTAATGAGATAAGGAAGGCCAGAAAAAGCATAGACATTGCTATTTACTCTTTTACCAGTAAGAAGATAGCTAAGGCGCTAATAAAAGCTCACAAAAGGGGCGTAAAGGTAAGGGTAATAATAGACTACGGAAACGGCAAGTCTCGCTACTGCGTAGGTCCCCTTTTAGAGAAGGAAGGAATTGAAGTTAGGTATAAAAAGGGAAGCGGTGGGGGGTTAATGCACGATAAGTATGCCATCTATGACGGAAGGAGCGTTTCAACTGGGAGCTTTAACTGGACTTCAAACGCAGAGAAGAGAAACGACGAGAACTTGGTAGTAATAGAGAATAACAGGGAACTTGCAAAAGTCTATGAGGAGAACTTTAGGAAACTCTGGAAGCTGGCAGGTCTTACAAATTGACTCTAGAGTCCCTAAAAGGAGAATTCTTTAAAGGGGTTGAAGAGGCAAAGGAGCTCCACAGGAAAAAGGAAACGGGCTTTTTAGTAGCCCAGAAGTTAAGGAGCTCCCTTGACAGGGTTTTAAAGGCCTCCTTTGAGGAGTTCTTCTCAAGGTGGGACATCCCGGTAGCCCTCTTTGCTTTAGGAGGATACGGCCGAGGAGAGCTCAACTTCCACTCTGACATAGACGTAAACCTCCTCTACGAGGGGAGCCTAACTGAAGCTTACAGAGAAGATGTAGAAGCTTTTTACTACTTCCTCCTTTCCCTTAAAAGGGAGATAGGCTTTTCTCCAAGGAGCTTAACCGAAGCTTTGGAGCTTTCTCAGACTGACCTCTCAGTCTTTACGAACCTCCTTCAAAGGAGGTTTTTGGTTGGCAGTAAGGATGTTGACTTTGCCTTCTCTAAGAGGTTTAACGACTTTATAGTTAAAAACAGGGAAAACCTGGTTGATGAGATACTCTCTGCCAGAAGCGACAGGTACAAGAGGTTTTACGGAACAGTTTACTACCAAGAGCCTAACGTTAAAGAGAGTAAAGGGGGCCTTAGGGACCTTCACGAGGCTTTCTGGATTTCAAAGCTCGTTTTTGGAATTGAGAGCTATTCGGGCTTTTTAGACCGGAAAATCCTTGACAGGAGGAGCTTTAGGGACGTAATCTCTGCTTACGACTTTATGCTAAAAGTAAGGAACCAGCTTCACTTAGCCGTTAACAGGAAGAGCGACATCCTCTCCTTTGAAATGCAGGGGGAGGTTGCAGAGTTTTTCGGCTTTGGGAGGGGAAAGAGAGGAGTTGAGAGCTTTATGAAGAGCTACTTTAACAGTGCAACGGACCTGGCAGTTATCACTAAGGAAGTGATAAAGAGCTGTAAAGAGGAGCTAAAAAGGGGGAGTTCTTCAATATTTTCCTTCTTCTCTTCCCGTAAGGAAGTTGGAAGTTTTTTCATTGAAGAGGGGCGCCTTTATGTTAAAAGCGAAGAGGAAAGTAAGGTTTTAAAGGAACCCAAGAAGGTAATAGAGGGTTTTAAGCTAATTCAAGAGGAAGGGGTAGAGCTTGCACCTTCAACTTTTTCCCTCTTTAAACTCTCTGCTGAAACCTTAAGGGAGAAGTTCAGGAAGAGGGATACCTTAAGGGAGTTTAGCCAGATACTTAAGAAGCCTAAAAGGCTCTCTTACACCTTAGAGGCTATGCACGAGTGTAGGGTTTTGGGAGCTCTCCTTCCAGACTTTGAGAGGCTGAGAGGGCACTTTCAGTACGATACCTACCACAAATTTACCACAGACATGCACTCAATACTTACGGTTAGGGAGCTTGAGAGGATATCCGAGAAGGCAACAAGCGGGACTTCAGTAAAGGAAAAGGAGAGGTTAAATCAGATACTCCAAGACATAGAAAAGCCGGAGCTCCTTTTTATAGCTGCTCTCTTTCACGACATAGGGAAAGGCAAAAGGGGAAAACACGAGTTTGTAGGGGCAAGCATAGCTCGGAAGTACATGGAAAAGATGGGATTTAAAAGTAGCGAGGTTGAAGAGGTGGTTTGGCTTGTAAAGAACCACCTTTTAATGGCCCACCTTGCCTTTAGGAGGGACATTTCAGACCCTAACCTATTAGAGAGCTTTAAGAACGAGTGTGGAAGCGAGGAAAGGCTTAAAAAGCTTTTCCTTTTAACCTACGCAGACATAAATGCTGTAGGGCCGGGAACTTGGGATAACTGGAAGAGCTCCCTATTGTGGAGGCTGTATAGCTCAACCCTTTCCCTTTTCCACGAAAATAAAAGTTTAAAAGAGCTTGTAAAGGAAAAGCTAAACAGGAGGAGGGAAAAGGTAAAGGAGCTCTTAAAGGGAAAAATAAAGCCCGAGTCTGTAGATAAGTTCTTTGAAAGCGCAGATGAGAGCTACTTAATCACCTACCCTTCCTCAGAGATTGCAAAGCACCTTCTGGTTATGAAGAGGATAAGGAAGGAGGGCCTTGAATACGACCTCTACCACGAAAACTACCCAGACATAGGCTATACCAAGATAGTAATTATCACCAAGTATAGAAGAGGGCTCTTTAACAAGGTTGCAGGGATACTTTCTTTTTTAGGCATAAACATTAAGGGAGCCAACATAAACAGGGCTATAGAGGACGACTGCGACTGTATGGTCTATACGATTCAGGTTTCAACAGTTTCGGGAGATTCCTTACCTCAAGAGAAGGTTGAAGAGTTTAAAGGGATGCTTGGGGAGCTCTACCGAGGGGCACTGAAAGTTGAGGAATTTGGAAACCTTTTAAGGTCAAAGACCTTTAGGAGCACTCTTCCTTTACCTGAAACGAAAGTGAAGGTTGACAACTCCTCCTCTGATAGTTTCACCGTTGTTGAAGTTTCAACCTACGACAGGTTGGGAGTTCTGTACACCATAACCAAAGTCCTTTTGGAGCTTAACACGAGGCTAAGAAGGGCGATAATCGCAACGGAAGGGAACAGGGTAATAGACAGCTTCTACATTACAGACATTAACTATAACAAGATTGAAGACGAAGAGAAAATAGAGGAGATAAAGAAAAGGATAATGCAAGCTCTTTCTTAAACCTTTATAAAGTAGCCTCCTCTTCTTGGGTCTCCTGCTCCAAGCCCTTCAGAGCTAACGGCCTGAACTCCTCCAAAGAACATGCTCAATTGGGAAAAGAGGGTTAGGGGGTAAAGTTTCCTTATCTCCTTTAAGGTCTCTTCAGGATATCCCGGCTCAGCAAAGACCTCTTCCCTTTCGTAGTGGACTCTGGGGAGCTCCACCGCTTCCTTTACTCCCTTTTTAAACGCCTCGTAGTTGAGGATAACTTGGACAATTGCGCTCCTTATCCTGTTGCTTCCTGCACTTCCCAGTAGGAGCTCCACCTTTCCCCCATTTAATATCCCGGTAGGTGCCATCATTGAAGGAAGGCGAGTGTAAGGAGGCCACTTGAAAAAGCCTTCAGGGTTTAGGTCTTCTTCACCTAACATGTTATTTAGCATAACTCCCGTTCCCGGTATTACTACTCCTGAGCCTTCTCCGTTTGTCGTTGTCATTGAAACCCCGTTTCCTTCGCCGTCCAGTATGCTAACGTGGGTGGTGTTCCCCCACAAGTTCAGCCTCCTTTCAAGGAGGTTAAGGTATCTACTTAAAACCTCTTTATCCTCTATAATTTTGGAAGCTTCACCTTTGTGGAGCTCCCCGTCTATAAACTCCCTTCTAAAAAGGGAAGTGGCCCTTAAAGCTTCTATTACTAACGATAGGTGCCTTACAGAGCCCCACCTTCCAAGTTCTTTGTTTTCAAGCAACTTTAAGGTAAAGGCTATGAGAACTCCCCCTGAAGAGGGAGGAGGGTTTGTTAAAACCTCTTTCCCCTTAAAGGAGAACTTTAAAGGAGTCCTCTCTATTACCTTATACCTCTCTAAGTCCTCTTTCCTTATAAGTCCTCCTCTTTCTCTGGAGAGTTTGTCTATCTCGTCTGCAATTTCCCCCTCGTAGAAAGCCCACAGACCTTCCCTACAAAGGAGTTCCAGGAATTCCCCGTAGTCAGGGTTTTTAAAGAGCCTCTTTTCGTCTATGAGTTTGCCTTCTGGAGCGTAAACTTTTCTTGCTTCCTTCGTTGCCGTAAATATCGGCTCTAACAGCTTTACGAAAGAGGCTTGAATTGGAGACAGCTTAACTCCCCTCTTTGCGTACTCAATTGCGGGAGAAAGGACCTCCTTTAAAGGGAGTTTTCCCCTTTCCCTGTGAACCCTTAAAAGTCCGGCCACAAAGCCTGGAACGGCAACAGAGCCCATACCTATGTGGAAAACCTGTTTTGCGTCTTTAAAGTCAACTGTTATAGGGTAAAAGTCCGGCTCTTTTAGCCTTTTTGGTGGAACGTCAACGAAAAAGTCGTAAAGAACCGGTTTACTGTTTGGAGAGATTGCTAAGAGAAACCCTCCTCCTCCTGCAGAGGTCAGAGCCGGTTCTGCCATAGGTGCTGCAAATGCGGCCGCAACTGCTCCGTCAAAGGCGTTTCCCCCTGCTTTTAAGACTTCTGCCGCCGCAAGGGCCGTTAGCTTGTCTCCCGCTGCAACTGCTCCCTTCAATCTTTTCCCTCCAGCAGGTTAACTTCTACCACTTTTTTTAGTGAACCTGTTGACCTATATACTTTTAGTTGAACTTCTGCGCTTGTAGGAACAGTGGTTAGCCTCTCAAGGAGGAGAGCTCCCTCCCTTAACTTCCCAAAAGTTTTTGAATACTCTGCTACTATCTCAATTAGCTTTTTGCCCAGCTTTACCTTCCTTCCCCTGTCTATAAATTCCCCTGAAAGGCCGTACCTTGCAGCCTTCCACTTGTTCTGAAGGTGTACCTGCTGAAAGTAGGGTTTAAACTCTCTCTTTAAAGAGAGTGCTCCCACCATTAAGGCTAGGTTTAAAAGACCTTCAATCCTGCTTCTTGAAGCTACAGCATCACATACCCTAAGTTCAACAGTTCCAAGGTCGGGCCTTGGTCTAACGTCCCACCATATGTCCTTTAAGCTCTCAATTGTTCCTGTATTTAGCAAAACTTGGTAGAGCTCCTGAAACTCTCGGTAAGAGTCAAACTGCTGGGGAACTCCCGCTCTTGGTAGCTGTTCAAAAATCTTGCTCCTGTAAGAGTAGATGCCGGTGTTCTTTCCCTTGAAGAAGGGGGAAGAGGAAGAAAGGGCAAGGAAGATTGGGGAGTACTCAACGAAGGCGTTGTAGGCGTTTATTAAGGAATTAGCATCCGGAAAACCAACGTGAATGTGGAGTCCGTAGATTAAAAAGTTCCTTAAAACTTCCTGAAACTCCTCAAGGAGCCTTTTATACCTTTCGTCTTTAGTAATTTCCACCTCTTCTGGAAGGGCAAAGGGATGGGTGCCAGATGCAGAGAGTTTAAATCCCTTCTCTTTCCCTATCTTAATTACATCGTCAACTGCTTTAAAGAGCTCTTCAACCACCTCTTTAGGGCTGTTTCCAGGAGAGCTTACAAACTCAACCATTGAGTTTAAAAACTCCTTTTGGATAAGAAGAGAGGAGGTCTCTTTAAATATCTCTCCTGCAACTCCCGCCAAAGAGAGGTCCTCTTCCTTTACCAGTTGAACCTCAAGCTCAATCCCTAAAGTTAAAGCCTTTGAGGGCTTAAAGTTCAATAATTCCTCTTTCAAAAGGTTAACTTGATAAAGTATAACTTATAGCTTGAAGATGTCTTCAAGGAGGTCTTCTTCAACCTCGTGGGGCATTCTGTTTGATATCAGGGATGAGATTAGGGAGGTTATAACTATTATGATTAGCAAAGAGACGTAAGTTTCCTCATCTATAAGACCTGCTTTTAGGCCAAAGAGGGAGGCTACTATTCCAAAGGTTAGCCTCATGTTAAAAAAGAGGCCTGCAAGTTTATAAACAGCTCCCTTAAATAGGTTTGCCGTTGCGTAAACGGTTCCTATGTATTTCGTTATAAAGGCTAGTCCTCCAAGGAGTGTTGAGAGGAAGATTACCTTAAGGGAGATTGTAGAGAGTTTAACTGAGTAGCCGGCCTTAAAGAAGAAAAAGGGAGCCAAAAACCCAAATATAAGGGCCCTGATTTTCTTCTCAATGACCCAGTCTTTTTTAAAGAGCTCTGCAAAGAAGATTCCCGTCGTAAACGCTAAAACTGCCTCGTTAATGTGGACCTGCTCTGAAAGGAATCCTAGGGCTATTAAGACCAAGACTATAAACCTGGTCTTAAACTCAATTTGGTTTCCCTTGTACCTTTCAAAGAGTTTCTCTCCCCACTTTGGGAGCTTAAGTAAGAGGAGAGCTAAGGCAACGGTAAAGAGGATGTTGTAGGCGTTTATCCCTTCAAATAGAAAGCTCATTGTTAGCATACTTGAAATGTCAACTACCATAGCTCCTGCAAGGAGTATCTGGCCTGCAGGGTGCTGAAGGAGTCTTTTCTCCTTTAGGAGGGGATATACCAGGGCAAGGGAGGTCGTTGACAGGGCTATTCCTATTAAAAGGGAGCTCTCAAGTGAGTACCCTAAAAGGTAGTGGGAGAAGGAAAAGATGCTGACTAGAGGGAGAAAGTAGGAGGAAAAGCCTATAAAGAGGCTCTTTAAGAAGTGTTTTCTCATAAGCTCAGGGTCTGTTTCAAGCCCCGCAAAGAACATAAGTCCCAAGAGGCCCAAGTTTGAGAGGAACTCTATCCAGGAAAGGTCTCCAAGTTCTAAGAGGTTTGAAGCAAAAGTCCCTGCAAGTATTTCAAGTATTGAAGAAGAAAAACCTATCTCAAGAGCTCCGATTCCTGCCGTTATTATAAGAAGGCTTACTATTAAGCTCTCAGTTTGAACTTTCATTTTTCCTCCTTTAACTTTTGTAAAGATAACATAAAGGGAAGGGAAAGATGAGGAACGTAAAGTTGACTATTGAGTACTTAGGGAGCTCCTACTACGGCTGGCAGTTTCTACCAGACAAACCTACCGTTCAAGGGGAGCTCTTAAAGGCCCTTAAAACATTCTTAAGGGAAGAGGTTAAGCTAACCGGAGCAAGCAGAACAGACGCCGGCGTTCACGCAAAAGGCCAGGTTGCCAACTTTAAGACCGCAAAAGAGTTTAGCCTAGATAAGCTTAAGAGAGCCCTAAACGGCCTTTTGCCCTTTGACATAAAGGTAATAAAAGTAGAAGAGGTCCCTTTAGACTTTGATTCAAGGAGAAGCGCTAAAGGAAAACTTTACCTATACAGGCTCTTTAACAGAGAAGTTCCAAGTCCCTTTGAGTATAAAAGGAGCTGGTTTTTCCCCTTTACCCTTAACATTGAGGAGATGAGGAAAGCTTCAAGCTACCTTTTGGGGACCCACGACTTTACGAGCTTTTCAAAGGGAGAGAGGAAAAAGGAGGTTAACCCAGTTAGGAGGATAGATGAGATAACTATTGATAAAGTTAATGATACAATAGAGATAAAGGTAATAGGAAGGTCTTTTCTAAGGCACATGGTTAGAGTGATAGTTGCAACTCTCGTTAAAGTAGGTGAGGGGAAGTTAAAAGCCGAAGAGATAAGGGAGATTTTAGAGGCTAAGGACAGGAAGAGAGCTCCCTACCTGGCCCCTGCCGAAGGCCTTTACCTTGAAAAGGTTTACTATGAAGATTATCCTTACTGAAAACAGTTTACACTTAAAGAGAGGTGGCCATGGCAGACTTTTTAACCTTAGTAATACTTGACGGTTTCGGTTATTCCCCTAAAAAAGAGGGAAACGCAATAGCTTTGGCTAACACCCCCTTTTGGGACTACCTTTGGAATACTTACCCTAAGGGACTTTTAAAAGCTTCCGGAGAAGCGGTAGGACTTCCTGAAGGCCAGATGGGGAACTCTGAAGTTGGCCATATGAACATAGGAGCCGGTAGGATAGTCTGGCAGGACATAGTTAGGATTACGAAGGCCTTTAAAAGCGGTAAGGCAAAAGAGAACCCGATAATAAAGGAAGTGTTTGAGACTGCAAAGGAGAAAGGAGTAAAACTCCACCTTATAGGTCTCCTTTCAGACGGAGGAGTTCACAGCCACATTAACCACCTCTTTGCCCTCCTTGAGCTTGCAAAGGAGTTTGGAGTTAATAGAGTCTGCGTTCACCCGATTTTGGACGGAAGGGACACTCCTCCAAAGAGTGCAGAGAAGTACTTGAGGGAGCTCCTAAAGAAGCTAAAAGAGCTTGGTATAGGGAAAGTAGGGACTATGGGTGGACGCTACTACTACATGGACAGGGATAAAAGGTGGGACAGGACAGAGAAGGCCTACAACGCATTGGTTTTAGGCGAAGGCTACCACTGTAAAGACCCTATAAAAGCCTTAAGGCAGGCATACGAAAGGGGAGAAACTGACGAATTCGTAAAGCCTTACGTAATTTCAAAGGACTGTCTAATTGAAGACTCAGACGTTGTCTTTTTCTTTAACTTTAGGGCCGATAGGATGAGGCAAATAGTTTCTGCAGTGGGCCTTAAAGACTTTAAAGGCTTTAATAGGAAAAAGGTCGTTTCTCCTTCTTTAGTTGCAACTATGACGCTTTACGACGAGACTTTCCCCTTTAAAGTGGCCTTTCCCCCTCAAGAGCTTAAAAACGTTTTAGGAGAAGTTATTTCAACCTTAGGCTTTAAACAGCTCAGAGCTGCCGAGACCGAAAAGTACGCCCACGTTACTTACTTCTTTAACGGAGGAAGAGAAGAGCCTTTCCCGGGGGAAGAGAGGATATTGGTTCCGTCTCCGAAAGTCCCAACTTACGACCTTAAACCGGAGATGAGCGCTTTTGAGGTTGCCCAGAAAGTAGTTGATGGGATAAAGAGTAGAAAATACAAGCTAATTGTTGTCAACTTTGCAAACCCTGACATGGTGGGGCATACCGGAAACCTTGAAGCAACTATAAAAGCCATTGAGGCCGTTGATAAGTGTTTAAAGGAGGTTGTTAAAACTACCCTTCAAGAAGGGGGAATTGCAGTAATAACTGCCGACCACGGAAACGCAGAGCAGATGATAGACCCAGAAACGGGAGGACCTTGGACTGCCCACACGACAAACCCTGTTCCCTTTGTTGTCGTTAAAGGTCAGTGTGGCGCTTACAAAGTTAAAAGGAGAGAGAAGAGAGACGTTAACTTGCCTGAAGAGTTTGGAGGCGTTCCAGTTGTGGGTATTTTAGGGGACATAGCTCCTACAATCCTTCACATTCTCGGCTACCAGGTGCCTAAGGAGATGACGGGGGACATTATAGTTGAAGGAGAGTTTTAGAAAATATAAATTGATATTAGAAATTTATTAAAGGAGGGAGAGATGAGCTTAGAAGTCCTCGTTGAAAACCTTAAAGAAGCAATAAGGGCAGATGGAGAGAAGCCTCTTTACGGGAATGTTGACCTTCACAAGGCAAGAGAGCTCATTAAAGAGTTGGGCGCTTATGTCCTTGATGTTAGACCTCCTGAGCACGTAGAGAGGGAAAACGCAGAAGAAGTAGGTATTCCGGGAGCTCTCTACATTCCTTACCCGGAATTTCCCAAAAACCTTGACAGGCTTCCAAAACCTAAGAACCACCCAATAGTTATTGGGTGTAAAACCGGTAAACTTGCAAACAGAGTTGCGGGTTTCTTAGAGGCTATGGGGTATATCAACGTTTACGTTTTAGACTCTGACGTAGAAAACTTAATAGAGTGCCACAGGGCCCACACTCAAGGGTAGGGCTTTCCCCTGCCCTTTCCTCTCCTTGCTGTTAAAATAAAGGGACAAAACACGGAGGAGCTTTCATGGACAGCAAGGACTACAAAGAGACCCTTAACTTACCCAAGACTCAGTTTCCCATGAGGGGGAACCTGCCGAAAAAGGAGCCTGAGATACTTAAAAAGTGGCAGGAAATAGACTTGTACGGTAAGTTGTTAAAAGAGCACCAGTGCGACGAAAAGTTTATCCTTCACGACGGTCCACCTTACGCTAACGGCCACATTCACATAGGCCATGCCCTTAACAAGATACTTAAAGACATAGTTATAAAGTCTAAGTCTATGCAAGGATATCAAACTCCCTTTGTTCCCGGTTGGGACTGCCACGGTCTTCCAATAGAGAGGGCCGTTTTTAAGAAGATAAAGAAGAGGAAGGATGAGGTTGACCCTTTAGAAGTTAGGAAACTGTGTAGGGAGTACGCCGAGAATTGGGTTAAGGTTCAAAAGGAGGAGTTTATAAGGCTTGGAGTTTTAGGAGATTGGAATAACCCTTACCTTACTATGACTCCCTCTTATCAGGCAGACATAGTTAGGGAGCTCGGTAAGTTCTACGAAAAGGGCCTTGTTTACAGGGCGAAGAAGCCCGTTTACTGGTGTCCAAGCTGTATTACTGCCCTTGCAGAGGCAGAAATTGAGTACTCAGAAGAGAAATCCCCTTCAATTTACGTTGCCTTTGAGGTTTTGTCCCCTGAGGAGAGAGAGCTCCCAGACAATACTTACTTAGTTATCTGGACTACCACTCCTTGGACCCTTCCAGCTAACGTTGCCGTTGCGGTAAACCCGGAGCTAGACTACGTCCTTTTGGCTTCTGGGGATAAAGTTTTCATAGTTGCTAAAGAGCTCCTATCTGACTTTAAAGACAAAACCGGCACTTCAGGGGAGGTGTTAAAGACTTTAAAAGGAAGCGACCTTGAGGGTTTAAGCTATAAACATCCCTTTATAGACAGGGTAGGAAAAGTAGTCCTTGCAGACTACGTTGCTTCAGATACGGGAACAGGTTTGGTTCACATAGCTCCGGGCCACGGTGAGGAGGACTACCAAGTAGGCCTCAATTACTCCCTTCCCGTTTTGGTTCCCGTTGACGATTACGGAAGGTTTAATAGTGAGGCTCCTTCCTGGCTGGAGGGAGTGAAGATATGGGAGGCAAATAAGTTAATAACCCAAAAGCTAAAAGAGACGGGAAGTCTCCTTTACGAAG
>Ga0256833_1001994_pt1 | contig 14711 bp, 14 predicted proteins | sample 356284metaG_FD_190535 | JGI IMG/M metagenome (GOLD analysis project Ga0256833, IMG submission 190535) | Hydrothermal vent microbial communities from Mid Atlantic Ridge, Atlantic Ocean - 356-284 | ecosystem: Environmental > Aquatic > Marine > Hydrothermal vents | place: Atlantic Ocean: Mid...
CTACGAGAGTTAGGTGGAAGTTCGAATGAATGAGGGGTATTCTCGTGGGTTATGAGATATTTTTTTGATGTGGGGGCAGATCCTATCCCTGATTTGAACCTAAGATAAAACCCGGCAACGATGATAAAAAGGATTCCCGCGATCCCCGCCCATCGAAAGATACGAAAACGGTGTTTCTCTTTAGGGTAGAGGGCCTTATAACCTTTTCTGATCATTTTGCTTGTAATGTTCCGCTTCTGCTCAACGTAACCCACAAGAAGGGCTCTGTCACAGAGCTGATTGATGATTCGGGGGACGCCACCGGAGAGTTGATGAATTGCCCTGATGGCGGAACGGTCGAACCGAACTGATATACTTGGTCCGGCAATGATCAGGCGATGCTGGATGTATTCATACGTTTCGATTTTTGAAAGGGGTCTGAGGCGATACCGAACAGTTACGCGCTGATTGAGCTGACGCAAGGCATGACGATGCAGGATTTCCTCCAACTCCGGCTGTCCCACAAGAACGATCTGTAGGAGTTTGTCCTTCGTTGTTTCCAAGTTTGACAGGAGCCGGATATTCTCCAGGACCTCCATGGACAGATCCTGTGCCTCGTCGATGATTAAGACTGCTTTGAATCCCTCCCTATAGAAGGAAAGAAGTGCCTGATTAAGACGGGTGATCAAGTCCCCCTTGGTTTTGGCATGTTCTAACGGAATCCCGAATTCCTCAAGGATATTTTTCAGAAGGTCCTTGACGGAAAGAATGGGATTAAAGATATACGCCGTTTTGTATTTTTCTTTGAGTTGCGTCAAAAGGGTTCGGCAGAGGGTGGTCTTCCCCGTTCCCACATCGCCGGTGATAAGGATAAACCCTTCCCCATGCTGAATCCCGAATTTTAGATGATTCAATGTTTCCCTGTGAGAGGCGCTCAAATAGAGAAACGCGGGATCGGGTGTCAATCCGAACGGCATTTTCTTGAAGTTAAAAAATGATTTATACATTTAAAACCCGTTAAATGGTTTCAAATCCTTTGTCTCACCCTTGATGCCGTAACGCCAGGGCCTTGCCCCCAACTTGAATCCTCTTTCGTCGTAGACGTTGTATAGCCGGCCGCGGTCTTTTTGAGCGATGCCGGTGATATTTGACGAATTGAGAATCGTAGGTTTCAAAAGAATCACCAGTTCCGTCTTCCGGGTGCTCTGTTTCGTGTGGCGGAAGAGGGCGCCAAACAGTGGAATATCTCCCAAAAGGGGGACCTGCTCCACTTGCTCATCGGTTTTGGTCCGCATCAGACCGGCGATCACAATGGTCTGGCCGCTTTTGACCTTCACGATGGTGCTCGTCTCCCTGATATCCATAATAGGGGCCGTATCCCCATACCTCGATTCAGAGACCCCCACCTTTTCCGTGACAGTGGGCTGAATGCTCATGATGACATTCCCCTCGTCGTCGATTTGTGGAGTGACTGAGAGAACAACCCCTTCGGTAACAGTCTGCGCCGAGGTGGTTTCCGTCTTCAGCCCAGTTTCGAGATCCGTTTCAACCGTGACTTGCCAGAAGACATCGTCCCTCCCCATCTTGATGATGGCTTTTTGATTGTTCAAGGTGGAAATTCTCGGTTTTGACAAGACATTAATATCTCCTTGCGTCCCTAGGGCGTCAATGAGAGTGGAGAACTTTCCATTGGAAATGCCGATTTGAAAGCGCCCGTTACCGGGGCTGAGCATCTGCACAGCGGAGGCGCCTCCGGAAAGGGTTCCATGGTAGCCGCTGGGTAAAAAGGCCGACACGCTGTTCCAATTGATACCCATCTCGTATTCGTCTTTTAGATAGACCTCAAGGATTTCCGCCTCTATCATGACCTCACGATGCAAAATTGCCTGAAGAGAGTTGAGGTAACGGGAAATCTGTTCGAGTTGATAAGGGTAGTCTATGACAAATAAGGTGCTCGACGTCTTGTTGACGACAACTTTTCCCTCCGAAGAGAGGAGATCCTTGACGCCCTTTTCCAACTCGTCCCACAGTTTGAATTCAACCTTCGTGTCGATGGTGGATTCGCTGTTGCTACTGCCACCGCTGCTACCACCCCCACCAGACGATCCGCCGCCACTGCTTCCTCCGGACGACGATCCGCCACTTTCATTTGTTCCGGTTGACGCGGATAAGGTCGCCGTTCCTTCACGGTCCGTGAGGACATAATTGAAAACAAAGAGCCGTCCTATCGGTTTTTGTTTGTAAATTCGAACGAAACGGCCTCTTTTAATCTCGTACCCCAGATGGAGCGGAGGAAGGACGAGGTTCAGGATCTCTTCGAAGGTCAATTGTTTAATGTCAACGGTGACCGTGCCGGAGACATCCGGTTCGATAATAATATTTTTATCTTCTTTTTTTGCGAATGCCAGGAGGACCTCTCTGATTTCCGCATTTCTTAACGATAAAGTGTAAAGTTTTTTCCCTTTTTTTGGCGCGAGGACCTCCTTTGGAGGGGGGGCAATTTTAAAGGAAGGAGAAGACGGCATAGGAGGCAAAGGGGAGATCGGCGCCTTTTTAGATATTGTTGGAGAAGGCGTTTTTCGTGTGGGGGGTTGCGCGCATCCCCCTGCGAGAAACGTTATGCAAAAAACTATTGTTGCTGTCAAGGGCGCCCGTTTCATTTCCCCTTCTCCTTTGGCGTGTGTTGAGTTTGGCTACCAACGACCTCCTGCGCAATCAGGGTAATCCGAGGCTGAGGTAAGGGAACCCATCGCCGCTTGTTGCCAACGGTAATCCAGACCGCGGAAGGCAATATCCGCAGGAGCTTAATGTTGCCGATTTTTTCCCCTTCGGCCATAACACGATTGTTTAAGATAGCCATTTTATCTTTTGAAACAAGTATGATCCCGCTCAGTGTTACAGGGATTTCCTGAACCTTCTTTTCTGAGGCGGTTTTTTTCTTGCCTTCAATATTTGCCAACTGGGCAAGTTCAACGGGACTGAAAAAGGGATTCCTTCCCCACCCTGTGGCCAAAAGTGGCCTCTTCTTTTTGAAGGATGCGGTGTCAGCGGAGTTTTGTTTTTTTTCAGCCGTTGGAGACGCGGTTGAAACGGAAGGTTTGGCGCTTGGCGTAGTTGTCGGGGTTTGTGAATTCCCCGGAGGGAGGCTGCCAGCAACCTTTCCGGAAGAAGACGACGACTCAGGGTGCATGCGTTTGTAGAAGAAATTGATATTGTAGGCGATGGCCGCCACAAAAAGGAGCAGGACTATGGCAATGACGGCCTTATTTTTTAACATCGAGGTCTCCTCCGTAATAGAATCGGACCAACGCCTCTGTGTGAATAAACGGAAAGTCCTTTTCTAATTTCACATTCTCCAGTTGGAGAAAATGCTCGGAATCGGTCGTAAGCGCATCCAGAAACGTTAGGCTGTCTTTCAATGAGGAGGTATAGCTCACTTCCATGAGAAAAGAGTGAATCTTGAGGGCCTTGAGGGTTGGGTCGCTCGCGGGCGGAGATGTTTCCTTCCCGGCAATCTTGACAACGCCTTGGGAGGTGTTTCGGACCGCCATCTTGATAGCCACGCTCATTAGATGCGCCTCTACCGCCTTGTCGGCCAGGAGTCTCGCGGCCTTTAAAACATCCTTTGTGGGGGGGACCCGTCTTTTCAAACGATTCGTCAGGGAATCCCACGCCTCGATTTCCTCTTTCGTTGGTTTCTTGAATCCTATAATCTTCCTCCGATACTGCTCGATTTCGTTGGTGAGACTTTTTATCATTTTCTTTTGATGTTCGATGCGGATAAATCTGGGACGGATATCGAGAAAAAAGAAAAGGCCTATGACCAAACAGAGTCCACCCCCCAGAATGAGGGACTTAACCAACACAGGCCGATCGCTGAACTGCGTGGTTTTCACGAGGAATCCCTTTTGTTAAGCACTGTTTTCAACATCCCATTAAGGTAAAAATTCATGGCAGCGCCCTTTGCGCGGATATCCTCTATCTTGGTCCTGATGGAGCCCAAATGTCCGCTCTTTTCATCAGGTTTGGTGGTTTTCCGTTGAGAAAGGCGAACGGGAGAAATCTCGGGGGGAGAAAACCTTCCCCGCAAGACGTAGGGAGAGGAAAAAAGTTGTTGGACAAACTCCTGATAAATATCCTGCGCTTTTTTCACGGTATTTCCCGCGATGTGTCCCGTGATCTCAAACTGATAGGTTTTTTCGACGGGATTTTTCCCCGCGAATTTGGTTTTTTCGAGATAGATATTTTCTGGAATAATCCGGCTAAGGTCCTGGAAAAAGAGTGTCCAGAAAGGCTCTCGGTGAAATACGCTGTTCGCAAAGCGGGAAAGACGCAGATACCGCGACCTATTAGCCTCAATTTTTTTGATTCTATCAAGAACGGAAACCATTCTTTGACGCATCGCCTGTTGCGTGGCGATGGCCTCACGGAGTATGGCCTCCTGACGGCTCAAGGTATAGTGGGCGATCCCCATCCCTATTACAAGGCTAATGATTAGGGTGGCAATCGTTAGACGTCCCCAAAGGATCTTTCCCCTTTCCCGTATCGATTCTGGGACGAGATTCGCGCTCTTATCGGCATCAGACAAGATAAGGCCGATGGGCACAGCATATTCTCTCAACGCTTCCGGCGAGACTCCCTTGGCGGAATCATAAAGCAGGAACGATTTTCCCCTCTCCAGGTTAAAGATGTTAATCTCGATCCCAAGGTTTTCCTCTAACCCTGCCTTTAATTCTTCAGAATCCAGAATACTCCCGCTTAAAATGAGAGAATTAGGCATAAGTCCATGGGAGTGCTGCTTAAAAAAGAGGAGTGAACGATTTGTCTCTTTGATGACACGGTAGTAGATTTGATCGTGGGTTTCGTCCTCGTTACTCAACCCCTCATCGTGTCTGGTTTGCAAAGGTGATTTTGACTTTAGGGAAAAGGACCTTGTGAAGACAAGATCGCCCTCATCAAATATGGAAATCAGACCGGTTGAGCCGTCAATGTGTAGATTGGCGCGAATTCCCTCTTGAAATGATGAATCTATCCATCTAAAGGCCGCCCCAAGGGCGAACGGGCAACTCGTTATCAAAGGAAGCTTCTTCCCCGCCTTCTGGATGCTGGCGATCGTGGACATAACGGCGTCTTTTGATGCCGTCAAGACACTGTAACTTCCCTCTCTTTTCTCCCGCACGGGAATGGTAAAGTCGAAGAAGACCTGGCCAAGATCGATATTTGTTGCCTGCCCAAGTTCTCTCCGCACGATTTCCACCGCGTTTCTCTTATTCAAGAGTGGCAACTTAAAAAAGTGGTGCTGAACATCGTTCAGAGGCAGGGTAAGATGCACGCCACGAAATTTCAAGCGCTTAAGGGTGGCAAGAAGGATCGCGTGGGGATCCCTGCCCTCGAGAGAAACGGTCTCAAGATACCCGAGTGAAAGCGCGGATTCCGTTTTTCTCCCTACGGCGAGCCGCAGGTTTGAATCCATTATCTGGATCCCGATAATCGGCTGGGAACGAAACGCCATTTAGCCATCCCCCCGTTTCTTTCCCTCCACCTTTTTCAGGGCCTTTTCGTACGCGATACGGTATCGGAACCCTTCCTTGAGATAGGTCCAGATCCAATGGATCAGTCTAACGTCTATCTCGTCAAATTCCCGAAAGGCCTTTTCGCCCACGTAAATTTTCCTGGGGGAGATATATCCTTTTTGTTCCAAGTAGTAGAGTTTCTCTCGGGGGATTCCCGTGCGTTTAAGGACATCAGCGGTATTCATCAGAAGACCTCCTAGGTGGCATTATAAACTTAAATTTACACTTGTCAAGAGAAAATTATAGAAAACAAAGGGTTTGAGTGAAAAACTTTAACCCATCTAAACAAATCAAAATAAGAATGCGTAATTAGTGCGATTTTCAACTATCGAAGCGTGAGCGTAACCTTTGTTTGCTGCCCATGGATGACCGTTGCCACAGTCGAAGAAAGGATATTTCCTTTGTTATCCAGTAATTCAATAAAATGAAGACCATGGTGGACATATGTCCCATCGAAAAGGACGGAACAGATATAACCTGGTGGAGAGCATGAACATTCCGCTTTTTTATAGGCGTCTTTTCCTTTGTCGGAATAATAGAAAAGCAAGGTTTCCGTCGGCGGATGATGATTGCTTCGCTCGTCTCGCACCTCGATAAGGACGGAACCGTAAACGTGTATTTCCTCACCATGTATGGGATAGATGAGGTCGTCGCCACTGGCCCCTTCGTAACGCCGGTTGGGTCCTTTTGAAATGATGATGGCGGCGTTGTAAGGATCATATTTGAAAAGATAGTATTCCCCCCATGGATCTTTCAGGAGATTTTCGCCATCCGGTGAGTAGGGGCCGTTCCAACCGAATTTCACACCGGTAGGATTTCCAAAGGCGTCTTTGCTTGTATGGTAGGCAGGTCTATTATGAACATTTTTAATAAGTTCTTCGGGCAGATTATTTGAGCCCTGATTAGGTTCAGGATAAATGCCCAAGTCTCCTACAAAACCGTAGGTGCCATTTTTCGGGTCTCCGAAGAAGATATCGTTAAAGATATGGGACATCTCTGTCCTGGCAGATTTGGTTTCCTGGGTCTCCATGAACTTAATAGCCATGGGTACGGCAATGGCGACGAGGGTAATCATGATGGCCAGGGCGGCGATTGTCTCGATGAGCGTAAAGCCCTTGTGGCTACGTCTACCCATTTTATTACGTTTTTTAAGCGTTATTCCGGCCATTTATAAATCCATTTTCCGATATCGTCGCCTTGCAGGGCATCGGTATTTTGGTCATCTGTTTGAAACTGTCCATTGGGCCCCGCCGATAAAATCCAGCTGTAAAAGGGGCCTCCAGAAGACGGTTGCGTCATGGCCGATGTGTCTAGAATGTACATGTGCCCCCAGGGATCCATCGGGTCCCGGTCGAGGTAGGGACCGTGCCAACCGATGAGGGTAGTGTTATCCCAAGAGGGGTACCGGTTGCTCTCATTAACCATAAAGTGATTCCACATCCGATCTCGATTATTCCCATAATCAACACCGCTTGCGAAGGTCTCATTATGGTTCGCCCATGTGGATCCGCTGTAAAGGACGCTAGCCCAATTCTGGGTGCCGCTATTATTCCGTGTGGGAAACTCCTTCGTGTCGCTTCGAAAATTTGTGGTAGCCGTGGCGATGGCGTTGACATCCGACCATGCCCGAGTGATGTCCGCCTTTTCCATCTGGTTAACGGCGATTGGAACGAGAACGGCGACCAAAACGGCGATAATCGCCACCGCGATGAGAATTTCGAGAAGCGTGAAGCCCTTTCGATTCATGTTATCTCCCTACTCGCTGTAAGAGGACACGAGAAAGCCAATATCGTCCCCCGGCGCCGGTGTGGGATCGCTGTTCAACGGACCTTTGGGGTCGGTGTCGATATTCCCGTTCGGACCGGCTGAAATCGCCCACGCCTGTCCGGGATCAGCGCCTTGAGCACCCCAACTTCCATCCCACAAGGATCCAATGGAAACATAGTATCGATTCCCCCAGGGGTCCGGCCGGATGGTGCCGAGATAGGGGCCCTTCCACCCATCGTAATCCGGCGTGTCCAGGAGAAGTTGATTTTCAAGGGTGTCATGCTGAAAGTTGCTGATCCAGTATTCATTGCGGGTCGCGCTTGGGACGTTACCGTCTTTTGTCTCAAGAATATAGACGTTGGGATTTTTGTTCGTGTAATTCGCGTGGGACGAATAGGCCGGCCAATGAGGGCGAACATCGATATGGAAATTCACGATGGCAGTCGCGATCGATTGCGTGTCCTTGGCCGCGGCCGTGAGGCGGGCGTCGTCGATATTTCTGACGGCGATGGGGATCAGCATGGACGCCAATATGGAGATGACAGCCAAGACGATGATAATTTCCATGAGTGTGAAACCATTTTTTGAACGTATTTTATCCATTTCTAACCCTCTATTCGGGGCGACAAGGCGCGGAAGTCGAACCCTGATAAATCAGAAGCCCGATATCATCCCCGGCCAGTTGTCCATCCCCCGCCCCGTTGCTTCCCCCGACGCGGGCGGAGGTGTCCAGGCGCGTGTCCGGCCCGGCGGATATCACCCAGACGTAGGGCCACATGTAATTGTTCAGGCAGTGGGCGTAACCAATCACGGTTACGATGTAGCTTCTTCCCCAGGGGTCCAGCTTATCCGAGGCGAGATAGGGTCCGCCCCAGTTATCGTAGTGGTTGGTGGCGCCAGGTTTGTTCTGGATGAGGTGATTGAAAAGGGCGTCCGTCCGGGAGGTGTACCCGGAGGTGTCCCCAAATCCATAGGTTGGCTGCACAAACTGATTGCTCGAATAGATAACATAAAGATGATTGGTATAGTAGTCCCCGCTGTCGGGAAGGTGGGGATATTTCCCAGTGTGGTAGCGCAGATTGGTTACGGCCGCGGCAATCGCCTTGACGTCCGCCTTGGCAGCGGAGATCTTTGAGTCATCGATATTCTTGATGGCCAAGGGAACCAAGGCCCCGGCCAGGATGGAGAGAACCGCAATGACAACAATGGCCTCTATCAGCGTAAATCCTCTCATATTTCCGATATGCCTCATTTTCGCCTCCATAAGTAAGAAACCATCATTTCTTAAGCAATATCCATGCCGAAAAAATTAAAGGTGATTATCCGGAAAAATCGGCCGAATATCAGTTTTAGGTCGGATTCCATCCCCCTAACATGTAGATGAATCAACATAATAGGTGACAAGACCCTATCCCATCCTTATTTCGCGATGACCCCCATCATCTGATAGAGAGGCAGAAACATGGACAGGGCCATCAAAAGAACGATGGAGGCTAGGAAAACAATCACCAAAGGTTCAAAGATCGCGAACACCTTTTTTATCGTGGTGGGAACTTCCCGATCATAATAGGCGGAGACCTTTTCAAGGGTTTCCTCCAAATTCCCCGTGGTTTCGCCGATGGAGACCATCCGGACCACCAACGGGGGGAATTGCGGATATTCCCTCAAGGTATCGGACATAAATTCCCCCGCTTGAACGCGGGCGCGCATGAGACGGATGATATCGGCGATAATTACGTTCCCGATGACCTTCTCCACGATCTGAAGCGACTGGGTGATATCGACGCCGGCACGAATGAGGGCGCCAAGATAGTGTGAGAATCTCGAAAGGTTTATCTTTAGAATAAGTTTTCCAAATACAGGTATATGCAGTTTCGCTTGATCAATGAGATGTCTTCCCATGTCTGTCTTCTGGAACATTTTGAAAAGAAATATAAATAAAACCAAGCCTATAATAAGATAAATCCAATCGTTGACCAAGAAATGGCTGACGCCCATGACGATCCTTGTGGGAAGGGGGAGGGGCACGTTGACCTTCTCAAAGATAGCGGTAAACCGCGGAAAAACGAAGGTCATGAGGAGAATTACCAAACCGGTTACAGCCACCAGGACAATGGTGGGATAAATGGTGGCCTGGCGGATATTGGAAATCAGTTCCTCCTGCCATTCCAGAAAACCGATAAGATCTTTTAGGACGGAGTCTAAATTACCCGTGGCCTCTCCGGCGCGAACAACGCTCACATACAGGTCTGAAAAGGCCTTTGGATGCTTCTGCAACGCCTCTGAAAGGCCCGTACCGGATTGAATGGAGGCCCGGACATCCTCCAGAATCTTTTTAAAATTCTTGTTTCCGGTCTGCTCTATCAAATCCGTGAGACCCTGAATGATGGGGATACCCGCCGAGACAATGGTCTGCAAATGGACGGTAAAGGTCAATAGCTCCTTCCGCTTGACCCTTCGCTGAAAGGTGAATTCACGAGGCGGTTTTGTCTCGCGGGCGGTAATGAGGTAAAGATTCATGCGGCGCAGGTTTTCTTGAAGCGTTGGCTCGCTTTCCGCGAAGAGGGTCCCGGAAACCTCCTTGCCGCTGTAATCGACCGCCTTGTATTTGAAGACCGGCATTCTACGCGACGACCCTTTCGACCTCTTCAAGCGTAGTGACGCCTTCCTTCGCCTTCCTTATCCCGTCCTCCTCCATCGTAATGAACCCCTCCGATAAAGCGGCTTTCTTGATTACCATGCTGTCCTTTCTCTCCATAATGAGCGATTCTATGCTTGGCGTCACGTTCAAGATTTCGAAGATACCGATTCTCCCCCTGTAGCCGGTCTTCTTGCACGATGGGCACCCTTCCCCATGGTAAAAGGTTATTCCTGTATCTCGTGGAATCTTGAATCGTTTCAGAAGCCTCTCTTCCGGTTGATAAGGAGTCTTGCAGTTGGGACAGATGACACGAACCAGGCGTTGGGCAATCACGGCGATGAGCGCGGAGGCGAGGAGAAAGGGTTCCACCCCCATATTGAGAAGACGGGGGACACTCCCCACGGCGTCGTTGGTGTGGAGGGTTGACAAAACCAGGTGACCCGTAAGGGCGGAACGTATGGCCATATCAGCCGTTTCGGAATCCCGCATCTCACCGATGAATATGACATCGGGGTCGTGACGGAGGATGGAGCGAAGCCCCGTGGCAAAGGTCAGACCGGCCTTGGGATTAACCTGGGTTTGACGTATAACGGTCAGCTCGTATTCCACTGGATCCTCGAGGGTGATGATGGAACGCTCCAGGCTGTTGATATGACTTAACGTGGAATAGAGGGTGGTCGTCTTGCCGCTGCCCGTGGGCCCCGTGACGAGGATAATGCCGTGGGGCCGATTGATGAGTTGTTTGTAGGTTCTTATATGCTCGGGGGAAAAGCCCAATTTATCCAGACCAAGGATGAGATTTTCCTTGTCGAGGATTCGAATGACAATGTCCTCCCCGTAAATCGTCGGCATGGTGGAGATTCGCAGATCGATGGTCCGTTTCCCTACATGAAAGAGGATTCTTCCATCCTGAGGGACGCGGCTTTCCGCGATATTGATACCGGCCATGATCTTTATCCGCGCCGCAAGCGCGGATTGTAATGTTTTGGGGAGGGAGATGCCCTGCTGAAGGATGCCGTCTATCCTGTATCGCGTCCGGACGACTTGCCGTTCCGGTTCGATGTGGATGTCTGTCGCGCGCTGTTTTATCCCATCGAGGATGAGGTGGTCCACCAGACGAATGACGGGCGCGGCGCCCGCGTCCTCCCCCAGCGCGGGTGCCCCTTCCGTTTCAGCGATGCGAACGGCCTCTTGAATAACCTCTTCCAGGGTCTGGGCTTTACCGTAATACTGGTCGATGGCGTATTGGATATCCGTCTCGCTGGCGGCGTTCACATCGATGAAATAGCCGGTCATCTGTTGAAGTTCATCAATCGTCGGGAGGTCGAAGACGTTGGCCATGGCCACGGACAGGGTGTCCCCTTCCACAGAGAGGGGAATCAGCATGTGCTTCCGCGCGAACGATTCGGGGACGAGACGCAAGGCCTCCGAATCGATGAGATAATCCTTGAGATTGACGTAATTGACCCCGGATTGCATGGCCAAGGCCGTCTGGACCGCCTCCTGCGTGGCGAGTCCCAGGGAATTAATGACTTCGCCCAGGTATTTACCCGTTCGCTTTTGTTCCTTTAGCGCCAGCTCCAATTGGTCCGGCGTGATGATTCCCATGCTGATGAGGCGCTCACCTAATTTGCCTTTTGCCATCTCTCATCCTTCTTTTTTGGAGGGGTTACCAGGGGATCCGTGTTGCTTTTGACCCTGTGGTCTTTGGGGTCGATAAAGTAGTAACCCCCGAAGGGCTCCCTTGGCGGTGCGTTCAACAATCCCCGGCGCTGCAGGTCCTTCAGGGTCGCGGGATAGGCGCCGAACGATTCCCGATACGCCTGAACGAGGGCCTGAAGATATTTTATCTGTTCCAATTGGGTAATCCGAAGGGCAAACTCCTTTTTGAGATCTTTTCTATGCGTGGTTTCGTAAAACCCCTTCAGGACCCGGATGGCGGCATCCAATTCCCCCGCCTGCGTGTAGAAACGGCTGGCGAGGGAGGGAACGAAGGGGGGACGTCCCGGTTTCAAACTGGCGATTTCGTAATATTTGGCCGCCGATTTATAATCGTGCAGGTAGTAGAGGTAATAAAAACCTATCATCTGGGGCAACTCCCATTTGTCTGGAAAGTATCTCATCCCCTTTTTAAGCAGGCGGATCGATTGATGCACCTCTGGAAGCAAGCTTGAACCATACCAGTAGATATCATAATACAGGGGATCGAGGTCGGTTGCAAGGTTCAGCAGCCCTTCCATCCAGCGGAAGCGAAAGCCGCGCTGGCGGTAATGGCTTCCAAAATAGAGGGCGCCCTTTATCCAGACGAGATCCGCCGCCAACCCCTCGAAATCGAGACTGACAAGCCTAAGGGCCTCCGCCTTGGGAAGGAAGACAGGGTCTGTGAAGGAGGGGTATGTCTTGCGAAGATCTGTGATTTTTTGGTTGAAGAACGCGGCAACCGACAACAAAAATATAGCGAAGACAAAAAGGATAAGATGATGGACGATTTTCTTTCCAGACTTCATGGTTTTCGCATCTCACCGATAAACGCGAGGGCCATTTGTTAAAAATCTTTGCGCCTAAAAACGAGATGGGTTAGGATGAGGATCAGGATAATCAGCGCCAAACCGTAGCCGATGCCGTAAATGAAATGACGCGCCGGGATAGGGACGTTGTGCACCACCTCCGTCTGAATGCTTAAGATGTCAAAGTTGGGGAAAACATAATAAAGCGCCATCGAAAAGAGGTGATAAAATCCCTCTTTTTGCGCGAAGATGGCCTTGACCTCGGTGGTCGTGTGGCCAATCACAAAGACCGATAGAACCAGGAATGGGGCGATGGTGGGAGTCATGAAGGTAAAGAAGAAAAGCAGGAACGCGAGGAGAATCGCCATCTCCATCGCCGTGAGGCCCACGGAGAGGAGAAGGGACCATTTGACAGTGTGGCTGTAGAGGAAAAGAATAAACAAAATGATAATGGAAAAGGCGGCCATATTGGCGTAGAGGAGAGAGAGAAGACCCAGAAATCTGCCCAGGAGATACTGCGCGCGGTTGATGGGTTTGCTCAATATCAGATAGATGGACCGGGTCTCCATATCCTTGCCGATGATCTGGGCCCCGATGAACAAAATGATTAGGAGGCTGAAGAGGGAAAGCGTGGCCAGACCCAAATCTTGAATAATCTTTGTGGGGTCGCCCACCGTCATCTGATTGAGGACCACCGTGCTGAGGACGAGAAGCCCCGCGAAGAAGAGGAGGGTATAAAAAACCCGGCTCCGGACCCCTTGAAGGAAGGTAATGCGGGAAAGGGCGAGTATCTTACGCACGGGTGTGAATAATCTCCGAGAACCTTTGATCCAGAGACGCGGGGGAATCGTCCCCGGAAAGGTTAAAGACGGCTTCGATTTCCCCCTTCTTCACGAGATGTCCCCCCACGATAAGCCCCACTTCGTCGCACAGCGCCCGGACGTCGGAGAGAATGTGAGAGGAAAAGAAGACGGTGCACCCCTCCTCCCGGGCCTCCTTTAAGATCTCTGTGACCATTTGACGTCCGGGGGGATCCAACCCGGAGAGGGGCTCGTCCAAAATAAGGAGGGCGGGTTTCGCAAGGGTGGCCTGGGCGATGCCGAGGCGTTGAATCATCCCTTTGGAGAAGGTCGCAATCCTTTCATGCCTGACTTCGTTGAGCCTTACGCGCGCGAGAAGGGCGTCAACCCTCTTTTTCAGGGTCTCCCCTTCCATCCCCATCATCCTGCCCGTCCACGCCAGGACCTCTTGGGCCGTTAGCGCGGGGGGGAACTGGGGATTTTCGGGAAGGAATCCGATCCCTGCCCGGGCGGAGGGGGAGGTTTGAGATTTCCCCAAGATAAGGATATTTCCCGTGGTTGGCAGGGTGAGGCCCATCATCATCTTGATGGTGGTGGTTTTGCCCGCCCCGTTGGGGCCCAGAAACCCGAAGATGGCCCCATGAGGAATGGATATCGTGAGGTCCTTGACGGCCCAGACGGCCTTTTTTTCCCCCCGCTGACGGGTAACGTAACGTTTGGCCAGGTTTTCGATGACGAGGGGATCCATCCTACCTGATCATGGTGCCGATATCGTCTCCCGTTCCGGCTGCACCGATAGGAACGCTGTTGATCTCTCCCGTCTGGGGGTTTCCAATGGGACTTCCCACCGGTGTTTCGATGGTGCCGTTGGGTCCCGCCGAGATGATCCAGCACTGGTCATAGATATAGGTTCCCTGACCATAATAGAGAGACAAGACATTGCAATAATATTTATGCCCCCAGGGATCGGAGGGAACGGTCTTGAGATACGGGCCGTGCCAGCCCAGGACATCCGTCAGGGAGAGACCGGAAGGCGCGCCGGTTTTCACCGGATAATGCCAGCCGGAATTCCCGAGAATCCAGTTCAAAACCATTTGATTTCGGAAGGTATCCCCCGTGGTTGCAGCATTGGGTCCCCACGTATTCCACTCATCTGTTCCATTCCCGTGGGTGCTGGCGTTGGTACCTTGATTGCTGTAAAGAATCCAAAGGCCGGTATTCGTCTTGGAAGTCCCGGTGGTTCCGGTCGCATTGTTTGCCGTCGGCCAGCGGCCCGTGTCCTTGTAGAAGTCTCCGATGGCCGCCGCGATGGTGTTGACGTCCGCTCGGGCCTTGGAGACCTTGGCGTCCTTGATATGCTTGGCGATCTGGGGCGCCAGGATGGCGGCCAGGATGGCGATGACGGCGATGACCACGATAACCTCGATGAGCGTGAATCCTTTAT
>Ga0256833_1001995_pt1 | contig 14710 bp, 15 predicted proteins | sample 356284metaG_FD_190535 | JGI IMG/M metagenome (GOLD analysis project Ga0256833, IMG submission 190535) | Hydrothermal vent microbial communities from Mid Atlantic Ridge, Atlantic Ocean - 356-284 | ecosystem: Environmental > Aquatic > Marine > Hydrothermal vents | place: Atlantic Ocean: Mid...
GTAAATGAAAAGATAAAGTTCCTAACATCGGTTTCTAACATAGCTTTTAACAAATTGAGGGTGTTTACTGTATTGTTTTGATAATACTTTAATGGGTTTTCAACCGATTCCGCCACCTCTATGGAGGTTGCAAAATGCATAACAAAACCGGGTTTAAAAGTTTTTAGAATACCTTTTAGAGTGTTGTAATTACTTAAATCCACTTGGTGGAGTTTCCCGTATAGAATGGCCTCCTTGTGGCCTGTAGATAAGTTGTCTATTACCTCTATTTGATACCCCTTTTCACCTAAAAGTTTAACTACATGGCTACCTATGTAACCTGCTCCACCGGTTATGAAGATTTTTATTGGCATTAATAAGCTCCTTTACCGGTTAACATAACCCAAATAGTTTTTAGTATGATTTTTAAATCTAGCCAAAAAGATTGTTTTTCTATGTATTCTAGATCCATTTTTACTCTTTCCATAAAGGAAGACTCGTTTCTTTTTTCTACTTGCCATAAACCTGTTATGCCAGGCTTTACCGATAATAGCTTTCTTTGTACTTCTTTTGGGATATTATATTCTTCAAATTCTTCTTCTATATAGGGACGTGGACCAACTATACTCATATCACCCTTTAAAACATTTAGGAATTGAGGAAGCTCATCAAGACTATATTTCCTTAAGAATTTTCCTATAGTAGTAACTCTAGGATCGTAAGTCTTTAATTTTCTATATTTATTCCATTCTTCTTTTGCCTTAGGGTTTTTTTCTAAATAATTTCTTAAAATTTCGTCACTATTAGGATGCATTGTTCGAAATTTTATAAGTTTGAATTTCCGCCCATTTAATCCAGGTCTTTCCTGAATAAAAAGAATACTTCCTCCATCTGTAAATTTTATCAATAGGGCAATAATTAGCAAAATCGGACTTATAAAAATTATAACAGTTAAGGAAAAAACTATATCAAATAGTCTTTTTATAGACATTATTTTATTCTATTATAAATATCCTCAAATCTAACTATATCATCCTCTTCAACATATTCCCCTACTTGTATTTCTATAATTTCTAAAGGAATCTTTCCAGGATTTACAATTCTATGCTTCCTTGTTTTGGGAACATAAATACTTTCATTTTCATGAATAAAGAACTCTTTAAGTTCTCCTTTTTCATCTTCCAATATGACTTTTGCGGTTCCTTTTATCACTACCCAATGTTCACTTCTATGATAATGAAGTTGTAAACTTAAAGCTTCTCCTGGTTTTACACTAATCCTTTTTATTCTATACCTATCTCCTTTTTCAAGCTCCGTATAGCTACCCCATGGACGATAAACTGTTGTATGAAATTCGGTTAAATTTTTAAAATTTTTATCCTTTTCTAGTATTTTTACAATTTCTCTAACTTTTTGACTTTCACCTTTTTTTGCAACTAATAAAACATCATCTGTTTCAACAATTATTAAGTCCTCAATGCCAATTGTAGAAATAATCCTCTTATTACTTAAAATTAAAGAGTTTCTAGTATCAATATCAATAACTTCACCAACCTTTACATTACCATTTTGATCCTTGTTCATAATATCATAAACAGCATCCCATGAGCCTACATCGGACCAAACAATATCAAGTGGTAAAACTACAGCTCTATCTGTTTTTTCCATTACAGCATAATCTATGGAAATATCTGGTAATTTTTCAAAGTTTTCTAGGAGCTCTTCAAAAGTTTTATTTTCCAATATTTTATAGATTTCAGGAGCATATTTTTTGAATTCTTCAAAAATTGTCTTTATGGTAAAAGCAAACATTCCACTGTTCCAGTAGTAATTTCCTTTAGCTAAATATTCTTTAGCTGTTTCTAAATCAGGTTTTTCATGAAATTTCTTAACCTTATAAGCATTTTCGATTTTCACATTATCACTTTCTATATATCCATACCCAGTTTCTGGTTTCGTGGGTCTAATACCAAATGTTACAATGTAACCTTTTCTTGCCAATATTTCAGCTTTATTAACATATTCAGCAAATTTTATTTCTGGTGAAATAAAATGATCAGATGGAAATACAAACAAAATTTCATTTTCATCAACTTTTAATTTCTCAAGAGCAAATTTTGCAGCTAATGCTATAGCTGGAGCAGTATTTCTTTTTATTGGTTCAAAAATAATATTACTTACTTTATTTGTTAAACTATTAAATAGTTCTGCAAGCTGATTTTTAATATGAAATTGGTAATCCTTATTAGTTACTATAATTAAGTCTTGTGGATTAGCAAAAAGTAAGCTCCTTTCAATAGTTTTCTGAAATAAAGATTTATTATCGTTAAATTTTAAAAACTGTTTTGGATAATTTTTTCTAGATAATGGAAAAAGTCTAGTACCACTGCCTCCTGCAAGGATAATTATTTTCATTAGATCCCTCCCATTTTAACTAAAAAACTCTTCTATTTTTTTATTTACAAATTCCTTAAATTCTTTTCTAAATCTTTCTTTACTAAATTTTTCAGCATTTTTTCTATTCCTTTAGTTAATCCAGAGTCAATTAAATATTGATAATATAGATTCCATGTATATCTAATAGGAGTATGACAATAACAAATATGAAGTTGATTGGAATTTGTAATTACTCCTTTTGCTACCGCATTGTTAGGAAAACGAGAATATTTGTTCTTTAAACAAATTTTAACTCTACCTATATCTATAATCGAATCATGTACAATAGCTAATATCACTAGTTATTTCACCTCTTTAGCAATTCTTCTTAAATCTGCTTCCATCATAATATTAACTAAATCTTCAAATTTAGTTTTAGGTTTCCAACCTAACTTTTCTTTTGCTTTCTTTGAATTGCCAATTAGAATATCTACTTCAGCAGGCCTATAAAACTCTGGAGAAACTTCTACAATAATTTTTCCTGTTTTTTTATCTACTCCTTTTGTATTTACTCCTTCTCCTTCCCATTCTATATCAAAACCTGCAATTTGAGCTGCTTTTTCAAGAAATTCTCTTACTGTATGTGTTTCTCCTGTAGCAATAACATAATCATCGGGAGTATTATGTTGCAACATAAGCCACATAGCTTCTACATATTCGGGAGCATATCCCCAATCTCTTTTAGCATCTAAATTACCTAATACCAATTTATCTTGTAACCCATATTTTATCCGTGCTAAACTATACGTAATTTTTCTTGTTACAAATTCTATTCCCCTTAATGGGGATTCATGATTGAATAAAATTCCTGAACAAGCAAAAATATTAAAAGCTTCTCTATAGTTGACTGTTATCCAATGCCCAAAAAGTTTTGCAACACCATATGGGCTTCTAGGATAAAATGGAGTTTTTTCCGTTTGTGGTATTTCTTGAACTTTACCAAACATTTCACTTGTTGAGGCTTGATAGAACTTTGTATCAGGCTTTATAGTTCTAATTGCTTCGAGAAGTCTTAAAACTCCTATAGCATCTATTTCTGCAGTTAGAATAGGTTGTTCAAAAGATACTCCTACAAAACTTTGAGCAGCTAAATTATAAACTTCATCAGGTTGAATTTTTTCAATTGCTCGCATAATATTTGTTAGTTCTAATAGATCCATATAAATAATTTTTACTTTTTCTTCTATTCCTAGCTCTTTTAATCTCCAATTACTTGAGTTACCACTTCTTCTATCAGCTCCCCAAACTTCATAACCTTTTTCAAGTAAAAATTGTGCTAAATATGCTCCGTCTTGACCCCTAATTCCTGTGATTAAAGCTTTTTTCATTTTACCTCCTCTTAAGAAAATATTTTTTCATAAATTTTTTCAACCTTTTGTTTTGAATAATATTTTAAAAAATTTTCTTTCTCTAAGTTAGAGATGTATTTATTAAACTCATTATTGGTTAATTTTATCATTCTGTTATAAAAGTTATATATATTATCTTCTAATATTTCATCTTTTAATTTATAATCCATCTTTATACCTTCTAAACCAAACTTTGTTGATATAATTGGCACTCCAAATGACAAAGCCTCAAGAGTTTTCAATTTTACCCCTGAACCAAAAAGTAAAGGGATTATCATTCCCGCAGAAGATTCCATATAATTGTTCAAATTATCAACATAACCTTTATATTCTATATTTTTTGAATAAGTTTGTACTAATTTATTTAAGTTATCTGAAATATTTTTACCTATAATTAACAATTTGAAATTCGGAATGTATCTTATACAATTCTCTATATTAGTTTTTATAAAATACTCTAATGATATTCTGTTGTGAGGAACTGCTAAGTTTCCTAAAAATATAAAAATGTTTTCATTATGTTTTTTCCTTCTTTGTACAGGGCTATAATCAACTAATGGTGGTAAAACATATATATTTTCTTGTTTACTCAAGCTCTTAAGTAAAGTTGCTTCTTCATAACTTATCAATAGATTTTTATCAAACATCTTGATTTTTTCTAATTCTCTTTTCTTAATTAATTCTTTTTCTTTTTTTAGTAGCCAAAGTTGTATTTTTGGATGATTCTTGATAACCTTCAATAAAGGTAAATTTTTTAAAAATTTTTCAAAATTACCCAATAGCTTAAGTTCCGCTATATTTAAGTTGTATTTCTTTATTGATTTTAATATTCTTTCATATCTCAAATGAAATAAATCATCCATATAAAGTATAAATTTAGTATTTTTTCTATATTTATTTGGTATATATTCTAGATATTGACCAGTTCTCAAAGTATCAAAAACAATAAACCTATATTGATTGCTTTTCAATAAGTTTACCAATAAATTCAGAATTTTCTTATCATATAAAATTCTTTCCTGGAAACTTTTATTCTGGAGAAGTATTAGGTTTTTTATTTTTGTTACATTACTAGGAAAAACTTGGAATATTTTTAATCCTTTAAATGGATTGTATGTTATTTCTTCATTATCTATTAAAATTAAGTCTATAACATTCTCTCCATACTTATATATAATAAACTCCAATATACTTTTTAACATAACCTTTTTACCATTATCTGTCGGATATGGCCAGCTGGTAAATACTAACAATATTCTATTCATTTATAACTTCCTCATAAAAACTGTAAATCTCTTCTGCAAATTTCTTAGCACTAAAATTACTTTTCCATTCATTAATTTCATTTTGCAATGCATCGTAAAGCCTTTTATTAAAGAAAAGCCTTTTTATTGCTATTTCTATATCTGCTACAGAGTATGGATTTACTAAAATAGTTCCTTTCTCCCCTATTTCGTTCATCGGAGGCAAATTACTTGTTATTACAGGCTTATTAAATACAAAACTTTCTAATATTGGTAATCCATAACCTTCCTTAAGACTTGGGAATAATACAAAACGGCTATTTTTATATAAACTACAAATATATTTATCATCTATCCATCCTGGAAATATGATAGAAGTATCATTGTACTTTTTTCTAAAAATATTATTTTTACTCATCCCTAATATTACCAATTTCGTTTCTTTATCTAAATCCTTTTTTGATTTAAGAAAACTTTTTATTACAATTTCTGTATTTTTGTGCGGGCTTATTCCTCCTATGTGGAGTATATAATTATTTTTATCTAATTTATATTCAGTTAATATTTCATCATTGCAATATAAATTACAACTTCTTTCAAAGAATTCTACGGGAGTATATATAGTTCTAGGGTGTATACCTATATGATTTATTATACTTTTACAACTACTTTTTGAAACAGTAACTATTTTATAATCATTAGTAAATCTACTTACAATAATTCTTCTATATAAATTGCCAAGTCTTTGATATAAAGAACCACCATTTATATCGAAAAAATTCATATCATGTACAGTTACAACTATTTTATATTTTTTACTACGAAATAAGGTAGCAGTATTATAGGGAAAGTGAATTATATCAGCTCCTAATTTTCTAGCATAGAAAGGAACTATAAATTGTTCCCAAATTGGGAATGGAAAATATCTTATATTTATAAAGTTTATATTCTCTAATGAGAAGATTATATCTTCTTTATTTTGCCTATATATTAAAACAAATATTTCAAAATTTTTATTTTTATAATTTGAAAGAGCATAAAGCAATTCTCTTACATATCTTCCTAAACCTCTTTTTTTTCTTATAAAAAAACCATCTATTAGTATTCTCATTTTAACTCTTCAAAATTTTCCAAAATTTATTGCAAAAAATGTCAAATCTGTAATTTTCCTTACAGAATTTTATTTGTGTTTCTTTATCGATTGTAGTATTTTCCACTTTTTTTAGAATTTCATTATCTTTTGTTATATCATTGTGTAAAGGAATATAGAATGCAAAATCCTTTAAAAATTCTCTATGTACAGGTATATCAGAAGCAATAACTTTAGCACCGCACGATAGTGCTTCTATAGGAGGTAATCCTATTCCTTCAGCCTTACTCGGATAAATAAAAAATTCACATTTAGACATAAGAAATTTTAATTCCTCTGTAGAGATCCTGCCTAAATGTAAAATATTATTTATCCTATATTTTATTTGTAATTTTTTAACATTATTATATCCTACTCCATTCCAATTGTTTCCGAAAAGAACTAATCTTTTGTTTGTTAAATTAGTATTTTTTATGAATTGAAAAACTCTTTCTATATTTTTTCGAGGTTCTCCTGTTCCAAACGCAAGAATAAACATGGAGTCTTTTAAATTTAAAATATGAGGTCTTATTTTTTTTAAATTAATAGGTTCAAAAAATGCTTCTTCTATAAATGGAGGAACAATATAGATTTTTTTACCTATTTTCCCTTTAAAGGGAAAAATTTTTATAACTTCATTTCTTACAACATTAGAGAATGTTATTACTTTTTTAGCAAATAGAAAATTAACCAGATATGCATAGTAATAATACATCCTTTTTAGAAAATTACCCTGGCTTTGTATTGGAATTAAATCATAAAAAACAATATAATTAAAGTAGGGGATTAGAAAATCTGGATTATAAGGAAGAATGAAAATAGCTTCTTTGTTCTTTAATTTAACCCAAAGTCTGTAAAACAATCTATAAATGAATTTATTTAATTCTCTATTCTTTACTATGCCATTTAATTCAAAAATTTTTACTCCTTGTTTTTTCAAACACTCTACAATTTTATTTGCATAGTTACTTACTGCTGAATTTTTATACTTTGTGTTTAATCTATAAGTATCTATTACAAACTTTATCATAGCCTATAAGGCTCCTTTCTTATTTTTTTGAGTAATTGGTATATAATAATATAAATACAAAAAGCTACTAAAGTAGAAATCAACTCGTTATTTATACATCCCATTATAGACCCTTTTGAGGCTACAGAAATAGCAAACACTTGAAGATACAAGAAAAACGACTTTGTGAAAAGATTTTTAGAAGTTTTTACTTGTTTATAAATCCATAGAGAAAAATAAGCAAATAAAATAGAACCTGCTACAATTCCTATCAATCCGAATTCATAGTAAAAATCTGCAAAAATTGTAATGGTTATTGGGTAGACAAATATACTTGTATCCACTGGTAATCCTGCCATAAAATAACTTAGTTCTAATCCTAAGAAAGTATGTTCTCCCCTTGGCATAATTCTAAATGTAGCTAATAAATCATAAAATCCATTTAAATGTCCTAGTCCATATTGAAATCCTTTTACAGGGACAAAGTCATGAACCATTTGAAAAAAACCCATTCCAGCCATTACAGTAGCCCTATACATTATTAACCAAAAGCTTTCCTCAAGACTAATACTTAAGATTTTAGATGCTATAAATATTGCTGCTATAAAAGACATTATTAGAAATACTGTAAGAAAAAGAAGATTTTTAGTAAATCTTTTTGGACTTTCGTAAAAAGTAGTATATATTACAAATAGAATAATAAAAACTCCTAAAAGAGCTCCTTTATTTCCAAGAAAGATAAAATAGGTTATTGTTATTACAATAGAAAAAAAATAAAGATACTTAATTTTCTTGTTAGAATTTTTGAAAGTATAAAAATATACAGCTATTAAAATTAAGCTAAAAGTAAGACCAAATTTAAGCATTCTAGCAAATAAGCCTGCTCCATTTGCAATAGTAAATCTCTTTTCATTAGCATCTGGAGAAAAAAGAGGTATTCCTCCTTTTATAAATAACAAAGAGCTTATAAGAAAAATTACTAAGAAACCCAACAATATAGATAACATATAAGTATTTTTACGGTTCGTGATTAATATATTGTTGGCAGGAAAATTATATTTATAATATTTTCCTAAGTAGGATATTACCATTATAGATAATGAATAAACTACCATTCCTATGGCAAAAATATACGTAGGGTAAAAAAAATTATAAGAGTATGAATACACAAGAATTCCTATATAATTTAAGGAGAAATAACCTAATATAATATGTATAAAAGAAATCTTAATTTTACTTAAAAATATAAAAAGCCAGGATAAAAAAATTGGAAGTAACCACCATACTGAAATTTCTTTTAATATGAAAAGTTGCTGAATATTTATTCCTGCTACTACCATCCTTTGCCTTTCTTACCTTTTAAGAAATCTATATAAGCTTTTCCAACAGCTAAAGCCTTATCTGTTTTTTTTGCTTTTCTATACTTTACTATTTTGAACAAAGTTGTTAATGTATGAAAAAGGAAAAAAACAAAAAATTCGAATTTTGATTTCCATTTCTTCATATAAAAGCATTTATTTCTTCTACTATAGTATAGTTGTAACGGTGAAGATAAACCTGTAGAAGAAGATAATTTATGAAATACTTTACTTTCTATAAAAGATTTTATTTGATATTTTGTATATTTTCTTACACAATTACAAAAATCTGTTTCCTCATAATATAAAAAATAATCCTCTGGTAACAAAAATTTTTCTAAGACATTTGTTCTTATCATCATACAGTTTCCTATCACATGTTCGCAATTTATAACACTTTCATGTTTATCATTATTTAATGATATTACTTTTCTTGGGCCATAAAAAATAAAATCTTTACTGTAGAAATATTCTACTTTTTCAGGATTGTTATAATCATATGTTGCAAATCCTAATATTCCTATAGAATTATCGCTTTGCATAATTTTAATTGCAGAGGAAATAATATTCCTTTCTATAACAGAATCATTATTTAATATAAGTATATAGTCACTATCCTTTTTATTTAAAGCATATCTAATTCCCACATTGTTACCACCAGCAAAGCCTAAGTTTTCTCCTGTCTGAATAAACACTAATGGATATTTAGTGGTAATCTCTTTTGTGATATTTTCTGCTAATTTATTCTCCACTTCTATATTTCCACCTTTTTCAGCTTCTTTACGTGTGTAGTAAATATAGGGAATTGGTTTTTTTACAGGTGGAAAAGATAAAACCCTTAAAGGGTGACCTGGTTCTACCCAAACATCTAATTTACCCTCAGCCCATTTCTTTATGTATTCCATGGAATTATTTGGAGAATTATTATCCACAACAATAACTTGATAATTTGGATAATCATTTCTTAGTACACTTTCTAAACATTCAATTGTATCTCCCCAGCTGTTATAGTTAAGAATAATAATATAAACTTTTGGGAATTTCTTCATATTTCTACTCCAATTTTTAAAGCTTTTATGTAGATATTTCTAAGTTTAATTTCTAAAAAAAATAGAAATCAAATTAATTTTTCTTTCAATAACTTTTAATTCAAACTTTGTCAAAATATTATACACTATCCAGCTTCAACTTTAACAATAAATCTTTCTTTTTGTTACTACAATAAATAATGGGTAGTCACTCGAATAGATGATAAATAGAAAAGAAATAAAGATTACGCTCAAGAGCCTCAAGAGTTCTACTAAAGGCTTTTGTTTTTCTTTTTAAACAAGCTAAATAACTTCGCAATTTCGAGTACAAACTCTTATTTCTATTTACTCTTCTCCCTTTCTTTCTTCTCACTATATGCCCTATTCCTTGATAATACTTCAATTTTTCAGTTCTTCCATCTTCATACTCTACAATTACAGACCAAATCCAAACCTCATTTTCTTTTTTACCAGCAAAAGACCAAGCTTCATCGATACTTATAGCTTTTACTTTGCCTTGCTTCTTTAGTGTTAGAAGTTTGCGAAAGAATTTTCTTTCAGCTTTCTGTCCTGCTTTCTTAATCCACTTTTGAACAGGAAATATCAAGAGCTTTAGCGATGGAGTTAATAGCATTACCGTGGACAAAAGAATGGATAGCTTGTTCCTTAATATAACGAGGTCTAAATTTATGTTTAGCATTGGGAGTAAAACAATGGAAGTGCTTTTTACACACGTAAGTTTGCTTACCCCATTGTTTGCTGTCCTTAACGACGAAATATGAACTTCATTCAAAACATTTAGGTCTATTTGCTAAATCTTCCATTAGTTCCTTTGTTAATCTTACCACCCTCATCTATTAGATGAACATTCTTATGTATGAATTTCTCCCTTTCTAACAATTAAATTTCCTTCGTAAAAATTTAAGCAGTTCCTCTCTTTTAACCTTCTCACCCTTTCTATAACTTTGAATTGCATTATAAACTTTCATAAAATTGGAATCATTATATTCTATATAGCAACTATTGAAAAACTCATACATCAAATCGGCTATTTCATACCCTTCCTGCCTATTAATGAATAGGCTATCTATATCTATAGGAGGTTTATCTCCACCGATACGGTGCCAGCTTAATTCTGGATGATTATCTTTCAACCAGTTTATAATGCGACTTTTATCACACATTTTTAATCCTCCTTATACAAAAGTTTTTTAGGTTTTTTGTTGTCAAAATTTCCTTTTAGTCCATCTAAATATGCATTTGTAAAAAATTTAATTCTTTTTAGCTTGTTATCATCGAATAAAAGAATACCTATAACTTTTCGCAAATAGCTCTTTATTAATCCACTATAGAAATTGAATTTATTACTCCCATACTTTTTACCTAACCAAGTTAGATTTCTAACTCCATAATAGGATAACCACAGCTTTTCATAAGGAATTCTTAAAGACTTTTTCCAAAGAAATTTTTTATAAATGCCTTTTTTAGCTGCTTCTTTGTGAACAATAACACTATCAGAAATAAGTAGAATTTTTCCCACTTTTCTTAGTCTTATACAATACTCTACATCATCGTGATGAATAAAAAATTCTTTCTTAGGATAACCTATTTTTGCTATAGCCTCCCTATTAACTAAAATTCCAACAAAAGAAGCCATATCTATTTCTTCCACCGATTCTTTATATTTTTCTTTTTGTAATGGTTTTTGTATTAATGGATATATATTCGCTAAATCTATAAAACCTCGATGGTTATAGCATATTTCTCCATTTGGTAGAATAACACTACAGGCCAATGCCGCTATATTTTCCTTATCAAAGTATTTAGTTAATTTTTTTAATGCATTCTCTTTTGGTTCTGCATCATCATCCATCAGCCACAACCAGTCATAACCATTTTCATATGCCCTTTTTACCCCTTCATAAAATCCCCCTGCTCCTCCTGTATTTTCGTGCATACGAACATAATGTATTTTTATAGGATTACAATCCACTAAATTCTTTATTTCAAATTCTTTTTCCCATGGTTCAGTTAAATTTACAGGTGGTAATTCTTTAATATATCCTTTCTCCTTTAATAAATCAGGAGTTCCATCAGTTGAAGCATTATCTATTATGTAAATTCCTTCTATTGGTGTTGTTTGTTTTTTTAAAGCTTCTAAGCATTCAATAAGCAAGTTCTTTCTATTATAGGTTACTACTACTGCACAAACTGTTCCTTTATTATCCATTTTTTGATTCCTCTATATTTTGTATAAAGTTTACAAATTTTTCTACATCTTCATCATTAAACTCTATACTATTTTTTTCTAATCCAGCTAATCTAATACTAAATACATACAAAGGTATATCCCTATTACAAAACTTTTTTCCAAAACATTTAAATTTATTAAAAATAGAATTTCTAAAATTTGAAACATTTATATTCTTTCCATTTTCTATAAAAATAATAAAGACTAACTTAACTTTGGAAGAAAAACAATATTTCTCCCCCCATTCCCATAACATTTTCCAAAAGCTTGCAATAAGAGCATCTGTAGTAGGTCTATCATCATCAGAACGATATTTAGCTTCTATTAAAGCTAGAACTTTTCCTTCTTTTTTAAGAATTAAATCAAATTTATAGTCTTTATAATCTTCTTTGCTAGGTTTATCCAAAATAATTTCATTCAATTCATTTCTCAGAAAGTTTTCAAATTCATTAACTATGTCATTCTCATTCATTTTACTTTCTCCTCAAAGACTTCCAAAGCTCTTTTAACCACATCATCCATATCATAATAACGATATTCCGCCAATCTTCCAACCAAAATAAGATTCTCAAACTTATCAGCTAATTCTTTATATTTATAATACAACCCCCGATTTTCCTCTGTAAATACAGGATAATAGGGTATATCCTTCTCAGGATTATAATCTTTAGGGTACTCCTTTAGTATAATAGTTTTATTAACCTTTACAGGATGAATATGTTTAAATTCCGTTATTCTTGTAAAGTCATAATTATTAGGATAGTTAACCGTTGCTACTTCTTGAAAGTATTCTGTTTCTAGAGTTTCAAATTTTAAGTCAAGGGAACGATATGGAAGTTCACCGAATTTGTATTCAAAAAGCTCATCTATCATTCCTGTAAATATTACCTTTCCCTTAAATTCCTGCCCCAAAAAGTATATTTTTTTAGTATCCAAATCTACTTTCATAACTTCCCTAAAATCTGTATTTAACAGTAATTTTATATTTGGATGGTTAAGCATTCGCTCAAAGATTTTAGTATAGCCCTCCATCGGGACAGCTTGATATTTATCGTTAAAGTATCTATCATCTCTACCTATAAAAATTGGAACTCTTGCGGTAACTTCAGGGTCAATCTCTTCAGGTTTTTTACCCCATTGTTTAGCTGTGTAGTTTTTAAATACCTTTTCGTATATAAATTCTGCTAAAAATTTTAGGTCTTTATCATCTTCTTTTTTAAGCTCTAATATTGGAACTTTAGAATTGTATGAATATTTAGAAAAAAGTTTATTTATTAGCCTTTCCGCCAAATTGTTAGGAAATAACATTTCAATAGAGTTAAAGTTAAAAGGGATAGGAACTTTTTTTCCATCTATAAAAGCCAAAACTTTATGATGATAAATTTGCCAATCAGTAAAATTAGAAAGGTAATCAAAAACATCCTTGTAATTCGTGTGGAATAAATGGGGCCCATATTTATGAACAATTATCCCCTCTTTGGTTCTATAGTCATAACAGTTTCCACCTATGTGGTCTCTTTTTTCTATAATTAGAACTTTCTTATTTAAACATGTTGCTATTCTTTCTGCTATTACGCTTCCAGCAAATCCTGAACCAACTACTATACAATCAAACAATTTTTCCCTCCAATACTTTTATACCTTTCTTTTGCAAATAGATAAACATAGAAACTGTAACAAATATTTCAGATATTAACACAGCGAAAGATATTCCAATATGCTGATATATAGGAACTAAAATAAAAGCTAATAAAATATTAATAATACTTGCAATTACTAAAATCTTTGAAAAAGCTCTTTTATAATTAAAGGTTAGCATAGTTTGAATCCCAAATATATTACTTAAGGCTATTATAAACGGTAGAAATGACAAAATTTTCAAAACAATAACAGACTCTGTATATTGATTTCCTAACAAAAGTTTTACAATTAAATCTGCAAAGATGAATAAGCTTAAAGATAAAAGAAAGCTTATTCCTCCAATTAAGAAAGCTACTTTTTGTATAAATTTAAGTCCCCTTTCTTTCGATTCTTTAACAAGTTTACTTATATATGGATAAATTGTTTGAGAAATTGGAGATAATAATCCTTGAACTGCTTTTACTATTTTTTCAGCAGCAGAATAATATCCAACAATTGTATTGTTTGTAAACAAACCCAAAATAAATGTGTTAAAGTTTGTATACAAACTGATTGCAATAGTAGAAATAAATATATACCACCCTTCTTTCAACTGATGATTAATTGTTATTAATCCTGGTATTTTAAAAGAAATATTAAAATTTTTAAAAACAATCCATAAAGCTAAAATGCCAGCTATACAAAAACCTAAAGAGTTTAACAATGGTACATAAATATAATCCGAAACCCTGTGAACGAAAACAAAGATAGAAACAGTAAAAATCAACTTAGCAGTAATATTTAAAATAGTAATATATTTCATCCTTTCCATCCCTTGAAAAAACCAAACAGGGAATAAAACTTGACCTACTACCATTCCAAAAGTTAGGTAATATACCAACCAATCCTTCCTAAACTTTTCAAAAGAAAAAACAATAATTGTCATTATTATGAAAGACAAAATAAGCAAAGCAAATTTTATAATCATTACAGAACTAAAAATTTCTGAGAGCTTTTCTTTATTATCTCTGTGTATAGAAACTTCTCTTGTAGCCGATAAGTTGAAACCGTAATCTGTAAGAATATTGAAATATTGAATAAATGCCTGTGCGAATGCTATAAGGCCATATTTTTCAGGTCCTAAAACCCTTACAAGATAAGGTAAAGTAATTAAAGGAAGAATATAATTTGCACCTTGAAGAATAGATAGTGCAATAAAATTTTCTATAAGCCTCTTCTTATCCGAAGAAAGTTTAAAATTTTTTAAAAAACTCATTTAAGAGGAAATTTGTAAATCTTTATAAATG
>Ga0256833_1001996_pt1 | contig 14701 bp, 17 predicted proteins | sample 356284metaG_FD_190535 | JGI IMG/M metagenome (GOLD analysis project Ga0256833, IMG submission 190535) | Hydrothermal vent microbial communities from Mid Atlantic Ridge, Atlantic Ocean - 356-284 | ecosystem: Environmental > Aquatic > Marine > Hydrothermal vents | place: Atlantic Ocean: Mid...
GCCCTTCTCGGCGAGCTTCTTCACGCGGAGCCTGACCGTCGATTCCGGAACCTTTAGACGTCTGGCTATCTCCGAGTAGCTGGCCCGTCCGTCCTCCTGGAGGATGTGGAGTATCATCCTGTCCAGTTCGTCAAGATGCCCATTAATCCGCATTATTTCCCACATATTTTGCCAGTATAATGCCATCCTTTTAAATTTTCTGCGAAATTAGCAAAATTTGGGCGAAATTGCTATTAATTTCAAACGCGTATAGCAGTACGGTGAGAGCATGAACTATCCCCAAAGGAAGGATGAAGTTCTGGAGCGCTATTCGAGAGTTTTTCCGAGGTCGGCTCGCGTCACCTACGCTCCGATAGTCGGGGTGAAAGCCCGAAACGCCCTCGTCTGGGACATCGAGGGAAGGGAGTACATAGACTTCCTGAGCGATGCGGCGGTGCAGAACGTCGGCCACAACAACCCCCGCGTTGTAAACGCGATAATGGAACAGGCAGAAAGACTTATCCACTTCACCTTCATCTACGGCTTCCCGGTTGAGCCTCTGCTCTTGGCTGAAAAGCTGGCCGAGATAGCACCGATTGAAAGCCCCAAGGTCAGCTTCGGCATGAGCGGGAGCGATGCCAACGACGGGGCGATAAAGTTCGCGCGGGCCTACACGAGGAGGAGAACTATTTTGAGCTACCTGCGAAGCTACTACGGTGCAACCTACGGCGCGATGAGCATAACCGGTTTAGATTTCGAGGTCCGCTCAAAAGTCGGCCAGCTCAGCGACGTTCACTTCATTCCGTATCCAAACTGCTACCGCTGTCCCTTCGGAAAGGAGCCGAAGACATGTAAGATGGAGTGCGTCTCCTACCTCAAGGAGAAGTTCGAGGGAGAGGTTTACGCTGAAGGAACCGCTGCCCTCTTCGCCGAGCCGATACAGGGAGATGCTGGAATGGTCGTTCCGCCGGGGAATTACTTCAGGAAGGTCAAAAGGATACTCGACGAACACGGGATTCTCCTCATAGTGGACGAAGTTCAGAGCGGACTTGGAAGGACTGGTAAATGGTTCGCAATAGAGCACTTCGGAGTAAAGCCGGACGTAATAACCCTCGCAAAGCCCCTCGGGGGAGGATTGCCCATAAGCGCGATAATAGGGCGCTCCGAGGTTATGGACTCTCTGCCGTCTCTGGGCCACACCTTCACCCTCAGCGGCAACCCAGTGACGAGCAGGGCGGCTTTGGCGGTAATCGAGGAGATTGAGGAGAAGGACCTGCTCAGGAGGGCGGAAAAGCTCGGGGAATACACCAAAAAACGACTGGAGAAAATGAAGGAGGAGCACGAGCTCATAGGTGACGTTCGGGGCTTGGGTCTGATGCTCGGCGTTGACCTCGTGAAGGACGGGGAGACCAAAGAAAGGGCCTACGAGGAGGCCAGAAAGGTCGTCTGGCGCGCCTACGAGCTGGGTTTGGTCCTCGCGTTTCTCCAGGGCAACGTGCTGAGGATTCAGCCGCCCCTCACGATAGAGGAGGAACTCCTGGAGGAAGGCCTCAACAGGCTGGAGAGAGCAATCAGCGATGTCGAGGACGGAAAGGTCCCGGACGATGTCCTGACGAAGGTTCAGGGCTGGTGATTGACATTTTCTGTCTATTAGTTCCACGGGGGCAAGAACAACACCAATATAAGCCACAAGAATCCTAACAATGCCCATCAAAAGCCTCAGAAACCCAAGTTCTCCTGACTTCCAATATCCCCACGAAGGAACTCCAAAAGCTTAAAAGGAGGAGTAAATCACGCGAAAACCTCCCCCTGAGGATTGCCCTCAATTTCCTCGGGCAGGTTTGCAAAGGCAATCACCTGGTATATCGCCGCCACAAGGAGCAGTATAAGGCCCACAAGAATAATGGCCGTTAGGGCCCCCCACCATAACCACTTGGCAGTCTCACGGAACTCCTTGACGCCAGTGAGCTCATAAACAGCATCCCACGCCTGTTTTTCGAAGTAGACCCCAAGTACCAGGAAGACCACGAAGAGGATAAACGCCGTTATTATCATCCCGATCCCAACCATGGCGAAGGGATCCGAGAACTCCCCGTGCTCGGGCAGCATCAGTATACCTGCCAAAACAAAAACCACGAGGACTACGAGCCCCACAAAAGCTATCACCACGGAATAGAGGTAGTACTTGAAAGGTCTGTCGTCACCAAGCTTGTCCCCTATGCCCTTCAGAGCTATAAGGACGAGGATCATTCCAACGAGAGAAACACTCCCTATAACTGCCCCAATGTAGGGGATAACCCCCACGAATCCCCCGACAAGGAGGAGTATCGAGCCCACAAGACCAAGGGTCCTCTCACTTCTCAAGTCCACCACCATGATCACCTCAAAAGTATTCTGCACAGGGGCTTTAAAAGATTACGAATCATGAAGGGAAAGAGAAAAGGCACGTCACTCGGAGGATTTAGTCTCTTGTCCAGTTTCAGAGGATTTTGATTCCGAATTCGCTTTGACCTTTTCGCTCGGCTTACCAGGTGCTTTTTCAGCAGGCTTCGCCGCTGGCTTTGCAGGAGCCGGCTTCTTGGGCGGCCTCAGGCCGTAGCCGAGTATCTTGAACTCTATCTTGGAGCCATCACGGAGGTGGTAGATGTGTGTGCCGTCCTCGCGCTTCTCGATTCTCTCGACCGGGAAGCGGTAGTCCCCGAACTTCTCGTTCAGCTCCTTCATCTTGTCCGGGTGTATGGGCACCCAGTCGTAGAGCTCCAGGTCCTCCTCAAAGCCGCCGGTGGTCAGGTAGTAGTTCTCGGTGAAGCCCAGCGCTCCCGTCGGGCAGACGTCAACGCAGAACTGGCAGAACGTACAGCGGCCATAGTCTATCTTGGGGTGCGGCCTCTTCTCCATTTTCCCGTCCACTTCCATCCATGTCATCTCTATGGCTCTCGCCGGGCATATCTGGCCGCAGAAGTTACAGCCGACGCAGGTCTTCCAGTTCAGCGTGTGGAATCCCCTGTACTTTGGTGCCGGCTCTATCTTCTCGAAGGGTATCTTTATCGTGACCGGCTTCTTGAAGAGGTACTTGATGCCCATCCACGGCTTGACGAATGACTTCTTGAGCTTGACCTTCTCCTCGCCGACGACCCTAACCTTTGGCTTCTCAACGCTCTCCATTTTCATCACCTGTCTATGTCCGGCGGGCAGTTGTCAAGGGTCTTGAGGATGACCGGAACGTCCGCCAGGCGCGCTCCCTTCAACAGCTCCTCAAGAACTGTAACACCGTGGCTCTGGCTCGGTCCGCGAACGTGGACGCGGTAGGGCTTGTGGGTTCCGTCACTGACGACGTAGGCACCGAAGTCACCCTTCGTGCTCTCAACGTGGGCGTAGGCATCTCCCTTCGGCGGCTTGAACCTCGGCAGGGCCTTTAAGCGGGCGTCCTTCACCATGTACGGCCCACTCGGCGGCCCCATGTCAAGGAGCTGCTCGAGGATGTAGAGGTCCTGCTCCATCTCGTACCTCCTGACTAAAACCCTCGCGAGACTGTCGCCCTCCTTTAGGACTGGCACCTCGAACTCGAGCTCTGGATAGAACAGGTACGGGTCGTCCTTCCTGACGTCGTAGGGAACTCCTGTGGCTCTAAGGTTCGGCCCGGTGACGGCATGCTTGAGAGCAAAGCGCTTGTCCATTACACCGACTCCCTCAGTCCTCTCAAAGGCGATGTAGTTGTCGAAGAGTATCTCGTCGAAGTCCTTCATCTTGCCCTTGAGGTACTCGACGGTGTCCCTGAGCTGTCTTAACCACTTGTCTCCAGGTATATCCCTTCTAACACCGCCTGGCACGGTGTAGATGTGATAAACCCTGCCGCCGGTGAGCTCTTCGAAGAGGCGCATAAAGCGCTCACGATAAGCTGCTGCCCACTGGCCCGCTGTGTAGAGGCCTATCTCGTTTCCGAAGCCCATAATCCAGAACATCCAGGCGCTCATCCTGGCCATCTCGAGGACTACCGTCCTTATCCACTGGGCCCTCTCCGGAACCTCCCAGCCGACTATCTCATCAACGGCCATGGAGTAGATGTTCTCCGGAACATCGCTCTCGGGAACACATATACGGAGGAGCAGGGCGATGTTGGTGAAGTAGGGTCTCTGCTCTGCGAGCTTCTCGAAACCGCGGTGGAGGAATCCGGGGTTGACTATGGCCCTCTCTATCCTGTTGCCGTCCATCTTCAGGATTATGCTGAAGTTCTCCGTGGCCATGTGCTGTGGTCCAAAGAACAGCTCGTAGGTGTCCTTGTCTATGGGGTGAAGGTACATGTCGTGGGCCTTTGCCTCTTCCTTAAGTTCCTTCGGGACTTCCAAATTCGCCATGATCATCACCTCATATCACGTAGTTGGTCTTGCTCTCGTCGTACCTGTCGAAATCCTCGCCGTAGATACTCTTGACGTAGCCGAGCATGTTGAAGTCCTTTCTGTGCGGGTGCTTCTCGTACTCCCTCGGCTCGAGGATGAACGGACCGAGCCTCGGGTTGCCCTCGTAGATTATCCCGAAGAACTCGTGGGATTCTCTCTCGTAGGTCTCCGCTACCGGCCATATGTCCCTGACCGTTGGAACCCGCGGATCGTCCCTCGGGATTCTCGTCCTCACGAATGCGTGGACGCCCTCGCTCACGCCCCAGAGCTGGTAGACGAGCTCAAACTCATTCTCCTTGAGCCAGTCGACGGTGCTTATCTGCATCAACATTTCGAACTTCTCACTTGCTATCTCGAGGAACTCCCTTATCCTCTCAGCGGGGACCTTGAACTCAACGCGCTTTCTCCTCCTTACACTGCCCTCGGCATAGGGTGCCTTCTCAAGGATAGCCGAGACGAGCTTCCCCTCTCTGGTGTCGGGGAGCTTTGGAGTCACTTCCGGAACCTCGTTTTTCTGCTCCTCGACCTTCTCCTCGACCTTGTTCCCGTTCATATCCATGCCAGCCACCTCCTGGCGTCCTTCTCGCGCCATCCTTCACCGAAAAGCTCGTCTTGGTTCTTCCTGTAGTACTCGTAGTTCTCCCTATAGCGCTTCCAGCCGTCAGCCTCTCCACTCTCTATCTTGCGCATTATCTCCATTATTCCGTCCATGACTGCCTCAGCTCGGGGCATGCAGCCCGCTATGGCAACGTCAACCGGCAGGTACTTGTCGAACTGCTTGACCACGTTGTAGGAATCCCAGTAAACGCCGCCGTTTATCGGGCAGGAGCCGTGTATGAGGATGTACTTCGGGTCCTGCATCATCTCGTAGGTTATGATTATCCTCTTGAGGGTCTTCGGCGTTACGTAGCCCGTGATGAGGAACAGGTCACCCATCCTCGGGGCCGGGTTGGGCATTATCCCGAAGCGCTCGAAGTCGTAGCGAGCAGTGGCCAAAGGCGGCATCTCGATACCGCCGCACCCGGTACAGAAGGCCACTATCCAGAGGCTCTTCTTCCGGGCCCACTTAAACAGGGGCTCGAAGAGCTTGAACTCCTGGAGTTCGTAGCTTATGAAATCGTCATTCTTCCTCTCGCTCATCCACATCACCTCACACCGTCAGGAGGACTGCAATTATCCCCAGTATCGTCGGCCACTTCCAGAAGAACTTCGCAGCCTGGTCGATGGTAAACCTTGGATAGATGCTGGCCACGAATATCGCTATGAAGAGCACCGCTATCTGCTTGACGAGTAACTCAAGGAGATTGCTTGCCCCGCCGAGGAAGAGCACGGCAAAGAAGGCCGTCTCTGCGAAGAGCTGAACCGCATGCTGGGTGAAAAGCAGTGCCGCGTGCTTGCCGCCGTACTCGACCATCGGACCCATGGAGATTTCCGCCGGGGCGGTGATTATGTCGAAGGGTTCTAAGCCGAGCATCGCCTGGAAGACTATGTCAAAGACTATCAGTGCCAGGAGCAGCGCTGGGACAGTTACACTCCATCCATGAACCTGCTGAAGGGCAACGATTTCGCCCAGCTTGAAGGTCCCCCAGTGCTGGATGAGAGCTATCAAGGCCAAACCGTAGGGCAGCTGCATGGCCACCATCGTCAAAAGTCCACGCTGGACACCGACGGCCGAGTAGGGGTTGCCCGAGCTCATGGCACCGAGCATTATGCCGAGCATCGGTACCTCGAGGAGGTAGGCGACCACGATTAAATCCGCGTTCGAGCTAAAGAGCTGGAAGTTGGCAATGGGAATGAAGAGTAGCGCCGCGATGCTTGCTCCCAACGCGAACACCGGACCAAAGTCGTAGATGAAGCCGTGGGTGACGCTCTCCTTCTTGCCCAAGAGCTTGAGGGTGTCTATTATCGGCTGGTATATCGGCGGCCCAATACGCCTCTGTATCCTCGCCATCGCCTTCCTCTCAATACCCATGAAGATGAAGCCCATGAAGGTGGCGTAGATGAGCATTCCAATGACTTCCAGGATGAGCTTCCAGTCAATCATTCACAACACCCCCCACAGCGCGAGTATGAGAAGCACTATCGCCAAATACCAGGAATAACTCTGGACGTTACCGTTGTAGAAAGACTGCCTGACCGCGTCTCCGAAGTCCTCAGCGATACCGGCGAGACGCTCGTAAAAGCGATCCCAGCTGTACTTGAGCCAGAAGTCCAGGGCCTCCGCGAGAGGTCTGTAGAAGTTCTTCCTGATGCTGAGGTTGAACTCCTCCGTGACGGGGTTACCTGACTGGTAGGTGTTGGTCACGCTTATCCTCCTCACCCCCGCGCCGTAGAGGTATATCAGTCCCGCTATCGCCAGCCCAAGAACAAGGATTATCGTCACGAGGAGTGCGTTGTACGTTCCGGTTTTCGTCACCAGCTTGAAGTAATCACCACCAACGATGCTACTGCCCAATGCTTTGTTAAGGTACTCAGTGACCAGTCCAGGGGCTATTCCAAAGAGGAGGTTTGGTATCGCGAGTACCGCCATGGCTATGAGGAGCGGAAGCGGGGCTTCCTTGACGTCATCAAGGTCGCTCGGCCTCTGACCGAACCAGACCGCGTAGAGGAACCTGACAACGTAGGCAAAGGCCAGGCCACTTCCGAGGAATATCGCGCCTGCCACGAGAGGCATGTGGGCACTTATGGCTGCCTCATAAATGAGCCACTTACTCGCGAAACCCGCCAGCGGCGGGATTCCGGCGAGGCTCAGCACCGCTATGAGGCCCATCGCGAAGGTGAAGGGCATCTTCCCGGCAAGGCCGCCCATGTCCTTGAACTTTGTCTTCCCCGTCTGGAGGATTATTGCAGCCGTTACCAGCCAGAAGAGGCCCTTGAAAACCGCGTGGCTGAGCACGTGGAAGAGGCCTCCGGCAAAGCCCAGCTCAGTGCCCACTCCAAAGGCCAAGAGTATGTAACCAACCTGGCCAACGGAAGAGTACGCGAAGAGTTTCCTGATGTCCTCCTGGAGAACGGCGAGGAAACTGGCCACCACCACCGTTACCGCCCCAATCCACGCCATGATGTAGGCAAAGGTAATGTGGCCGTGGAACGTTCCAAGCTCGGTGTAGAGCTTTGCACCCATGAGTATGTAGATGAGTATGAAACCGTAAGCCCCGGCCTTGCTGAGGGCGCCGCTAAAGAAGGCAGTGTAGCTCTGGTTGACCTCACTGTAGGCACCGGGTGCCCACACGTGTAGTGGAACGGCCCCGGCTTTAACACCGAACGCCGTGAGGAACAGGAGGAAGAGCAGGATAGTCTCGCCCCTGCCTATGGCCCCAATCGAAATGTCCATGTAGAGGGCTTGCCTTATGGTGGCGAAATCCAGAGCACCCGTCTTAGTGTAGAGGATCGCTATTGCGAGGAGCATTGCATAGGCCCCTACAATGCTCAGCACAAAATACTTGAGTGACTCGTGCCGGTTATTCCGGAGCACCATCATAAAGCTCGCAAAGGTCATTAGCTCCCAAAGGAGGAAGAACCCCACGAAGTCCTGACTTATGAAAACACCGAGGACGCCTGTGTAGCTCATCAGAGCGAAGAGCCATTCGTAGCCGCTCCTCGATGTGGACACCATCCCCAAGGCCATGGCAAGGCCCACCAGGGAGGCTATCGCCGCGAAGTACCAGTTGAGAGCGTTAAGCTGGAAGCTCAAATTGAAACCACCCACCTTCAGGGTGTAGCTGAGGGGCTGGTTGAGAATACCTGGGTACGCCTTTGCAAGGAGTATGGGTGGAACGAGGGCACCCGTTAGTCCAACGGCTTCCCTGACTCCTCTAAAATCAAAGGCCCAGGCAGCGATTCCAGCGATTAACGGAGCAAAGAGAAGTACCATGAGCTCGTTGATCATGCTCCCACCTCCAGGAGAGGAACGTTGGATATGTATCTACCCACGTCGAATATGTCCGCACCGGCCTTCTGGGCGATACCCCAGATGTAGTTCGGATAGAACCCTATAACGAGTATTACTGCAACAAGGAAGAGCATTATGGCCCCGAGTACAAGGCTTTCGCTGACCCTTTCACCGCTACCCCCGAACCACATCCTGTGAATCAGGCGAATGTAATAGACCGCCTCAACGACACTTGCACCGAGTATCAGCGCCACACCCCAAGCGTATCCTGCGGCAACACCCGCCAGTAGTATCCGAATCTTGCTCCAGAAGATGTTGAAAAGGGGTATTCCTACCGCCGAGAGAGAGCCAACGGTTATTGCAAACGCCGTTAGGGGCATTTTTCTCCCAAGGCCCTCAAAGTCCTCAAGGGTTGTCCCGCCGAGTTTCATGCCCACGTAACCAACGCCGATGAAGAGGAGCGCCTTGACCACGGCGTGGTTGACCATGTGGAAAACTCCGGCATCGATGCCGCTCTGCGTTCCGAGTGCGATGGCAAAGGCTATCATGCCCACCTGGCTTATGGAGGAGTACGCTATCATCCTCTTTACGTCATTCTGCCTCAGCGCAGAGAACTCAGCAACGACCACCGTCAATGTGGCCATTATCACGAGGAGCCTAAGGACCGAATGCCAGCTTCCGACGTCCTGCATAAGGTAGAGTATCCTGGCCATGGCGTAGAGGCCAGCCTTAACCACGAAAGCCGAGAACATAACGGTTACTGGGTGTGGTGCGGCCTGGTATGCATCCGGTGCCCATGCGTTGAGGGGGAAGAGCTCCGCCTCAACTGCTAAGCCGAATACGAGGAGTGCAAGCCCCACTTGGGCAACGGTGGGGTTGATGTTCCCGGCGAGCTGGGCCAACTGCGCCATATTGAGGGTCCCCGTTGCGCCGTATATGAGGGCTATGCCTATGAGGAAGAAGCTTGAACCGATTCCACCGAGGATCATGTACTTCATTGAGGCTTCAGCAGCTTCACCTGTCTTGTTGTAGGCTGTGAGAGCGTAGGCCGTTATTGCAGTTATCTCCATGAAGACGAAGAGGTTGAATATATCCCCTGTCGCTATCATGCCAGTTGCACCGAGCATAAGGAGGAGAAAGAGCATTGCGTATTTGTCAACGGGTTCGACTTTGATGGACTTCATGCTGAAATAGGCCGTGAAGAAGCTTATGACTGCGATTATGAGGAGGAACAAAGCTGCAAAGTGGCCGATGTAGAGGTCGATGCCAATGGGGGGCTGCCATTTACCCGCCATGACGATTATCGGCTTACCGCTCGTGTAGACCTCCTTGAAGAGCCAGCCGGCTACCACAACCTGAAGGAGGGTCACGAGCAGGAGGAACGGCATCACCGCCTTCTTGCTCGCGGCCTTTATCACGGGGATGAAAAAGGCGCTGATGAGGGGAAGCGCTATTATGAGAGCAGCGTACTGCCCGTTCATCCTCTCAACCTCCTCATCTCCTCAACGTTGAGGGTGTTATACTTCTCGTAGAGGATAATTGCAACGCTAAGGGCCATTGCAGTGGTGGCCACGCCGATAACTATCGCAGTAAGAACGAGGGCCTGGGGAATTGGGTCAACGGCCCTACCCGGAGTCACCCCCTCGCTGAGAATTGGTGCGCTCCGTCCCGATATGTAGCCCACGCTTATTAGGAGAAGGTTAACGCCGGTCTCCATTATACTCAGACCTATTAGCATCTTCAACACGTTCTTCTTCACAAGAACTGCGTAAAGCCCAATGAGTATGAGACTGATGGCCCCGAAGTAATAGACGCTTATGTGTATCATTCCCTCACCTCCTCCTTCAGCATGTTGTCGATGATTCCGCTTAGCTCAGTCCCCACCTTGAGCCCGATTATGGTGTATATCACCGGTATGAAGCCTCCGCTGAGAAGTCTACCTATGTTGGTGGTTCCAACATGCCAGGTCTGCCATATCCAGTCGTAGAGGAAGTAGCCTCCGATGGCGAGACCTATTAGACCCACGATGACATAGCTCATTCCAACAAGCCCCTCTGTTACTTCAAAGCTCTTGTGGGGTATTTCATAGACTATAAAGGCCATGTAGAGCAACAGAAAGCCAGTTGCTATCGTGGCCCCTCCAGGGAAGCCTCCACCAGGCGTCAGGTGTCCGTGAATGAAGATGTATGCCCCAAACACCAGTATAAAGGGGAACAGATACCTCGTCCCGGTTTTAAGGACGATTGAACCTTCAGTCCTCGCGGTGCGCTCTTTTTTCCTTCTCCACAGGAGTGCCCCAACTCCCGTCGACGCTATGAACAGGACAGTGACCTCACCGAGCGTATCAAAACCACGGTAGTTGACAACTACTGCAGTTACTGCGTTTACAGAACCGGTCTGATTTACAACGTTCTCCAGGTAATATTTCCCCACGAGCATCTTGTCCTGACCAAAGGGGACCCCCGCAAAGGCCTGGGCGACCCAGTAGCCAATTATGAGGAGGGTTATTATTGCGAGGGAACGCTTCAACAGACTTACCATCTCACCCACCACCCTGGTTTCTCCTCCTCTTCAGTTTCAAAGCGCCTCGTTCTCTTTATGGCAAAGATGAAGATGGCACCACTAAGCGCCGCGCCTATGGCTGCTTCAGTCATTGCAACGTCCGGTGCCTGCAACATGAAGAAGAGTATCGAGGCGAACAAACTTACAGCCGCCATTCCGACAGCTGCCGCCAACAGGTCCCTCCACTCGACCGCAAGGATGGCCGAAGCTATCATTATTGCCACGATGATGTACTCGATGCATGAAACGCAGTTCATTCTTTATCACCCTCCTCCGGGACTATTTCAGCCAGTTTTACATTCTCGCTATCGCTTTCCTTAGCTTTGATGTGCTCGCCGTACTTGTCAACCACACTGCCCTCCCATAGGGGTATTCCACTCTTGTAGGCCGCCCGTATGAGGGCGTGAGCGCTTATTGGGTTTGTGAGAAGGAGGAAAACTGCCACCGCTATAGTCTGCACCACCCATGCTGGAGAGTAACCTTTCCCCACTGCCCAGATCCCGGTTCCAACTATCACGCCAAGGCTCCCGAGCGTGGCACTCTTAGTTGATGTCTGCATCCTGTTGTACACGTCCGGCATCCTGATCAGGCCCAACGCAGAGAGGAAGTAGAAGAACGTTCCAAGCAACACGAGGATCTCTCCGAATACAGCAAGGACGTTCATAGGCCTCCCTCCAGATAACGAGCAAAGGCTATTACACCTCCAAACGCCAAGAGGGCATAAACGAGGGCAACGCTGATGTATATCATCCTGCCGTAGTAGAGCGCAAAGAGAACCATGAGTCCGGTGGTTATGGTGGTCATTATGTCAACTGCCACAAGTCTGTCAACGGTGGTTGGTCCCCTGAAGACCCTGTAGACACTGAGGAGCGTGGCTATTGCTATAAGTGCGAGGTATACGTTTAACCCTATCATCCGAAGATCACCTTCAGGAACTTTTCAAAGGGACGTGTGATGTTGGCAGAAGAGGCCTCCACATGCTCCTCTTCACTCTCCGTGAGGGCCTCGTCCGGAACCCATATCCAGTGAATGAAATAGTTGTCACCGTCAACATCGAGGGTTATGGTTCCAGGTGTCAGAGTTATCGAGTTGGCAAGGGCGAGCTTTCCGGCGTCGGTCTCAAGCGTTGTCCTGCACTTGACGACACCGGGTCTTATCGGCCTCTTGGGATGAAGAACCCTGTAGGCAACGTCCAAATTGGCCATGATCATAGCCCAGAGGAAGTAGGGAATGTACGCTATCGCATAGGCCACCTTCCTCGGGTGGAGGTTCTTAAGTCCTCCAGTAGTGAAAACCTCATAGGTTAAGGCGGCCACTACGAGCGAAAGTATCAGACCAAAAACAAGCTCCTGGGAATCCAAGCTCGCTGTTAACACGAGCCATATCACGAAAAGGACTATCACGGTGTAGAGATACCGGCTGAGTCTACTTGCCTCTTCCATGGGACAACCCTCCAGAGGTTAGATGACACCCAACTCAAAGGAACATTTGACGCTACCTTTGGTTTTTAACATTGTCTTATAAACCTTACCGGCGAAGAACAATGGTTTAAAACTTTTGGTTGAAATGGAGGCATCAGAATTGTCCTTTGGTGATAAAAAGGATCCGTCAAGGGGCATGATAGGAGAGAATAGTAGAGGTGGAAAATAGGAATCCAAAAATTTCGTGGATGTCAGTATATCGATATCCTCTTGACACCCTCAAGCTTTGAGAGTTCGTTTATTAACTCCCCCGGAATAGGTTTCTCGGTGATTATCGTCAGCGTTGCTTCGGGATACAACTCCGGATCCTCTGCAACGACCTGAACGATATTAATGTCCCTCTCGGCTATCTTCTGGGCAATCTTGGCGAGGATTCCAATCGCCCTGGGTTCGGGTTCAATCTCAATCACTCCATAGCCCACGTGTCTCCCCACGTACTTCATATGAACCGTTGGTTCGAGGTTGAGGAATATCTCCCTGAGTTCGGGTATCTTCAGTATCATCATCACAGTTTCCTTCACCACCCTCCTATCAACGTCCAGGGCCTTTGCTATCTTAGTATAGGGAACTTCGATGTCTCCAGCCTTGACCTTCATGTCCTCTGAAACCCTCAGACCGTACTTTAGGAGGGTCTTGGCGATTTGCTTCCTTACGGGGTATTCATCAAAGTAGTGCTCAATCTTCCCCCACATGATCGTTCACCCAGGATAGTTCATCGATAGACTCTTTAATCCAATAGTATTAAAATGTTTCCATGTCAACGTGCTGTCAGTGGGACTTCCCTTAAAAAGTTATGCCCATGACGGCCCTTTAATGGACACCAATTCCGGATTTTTTATCCAGGGTGGGCTTTAAAAATACTTTAAAAAACGCCCAAACATGGTGCGTGTAACCCTTCCAAACTCCCGATTCCATGACGCTGGAGAAGCAGTCAGGCTGATATGGAGGGAGACCCTCTACGCGGACATTCCAAAACGCGAGATTGAAAGGGCGATAAAAAAGAAGTACCGAACCCAAGTCCATGTAACCGTGCGGGAGGGCGCCCTGTTTTTGGACACGGAGAACCCAAAAATCGAAAAATTTGTTGCAATATACATTCAGAACAACCTCGGCGAACTTTTGCAAAACCGCTACACCAAGAGGAGGGTCATATACATCCACGAGGGATTTGACGTTCCACTCCTCGGTTACAACGCCTTCGGTTTGATAGACAGGGGGACGAACCTGATTCAGATTAGAGGAGTAAGCGGCTGTAATCTGAGCTGCATCTTCTGCTCCGTCGATGAGGGACCCTACTCAAGGACAAGAAAACTCGACTACGTCGTTGATATCGACTACTTGATGAAGTGGTTCGACAAAGTTGCGGGGATAAAGGGGAAAGGCTTAGAAGCCCATCTCGACGGCCAGGGAGAACCCCTAATATACCCCTTCAGAGTAGAGCTCGTTCAGGCATTGCGAGAGCACCCGAACGTTTCCGTTATTTCAATGCAGAGCAACGGGACACTCCTGAACGATAAACTCGTCGAGGAGTTGGCGGAGGCGGGCCTTGATAGGGTAAATCTTTCAATTCACTCCCTCGACCCGGAGAAGGCCAAAGTGCTAATGGGAATGAAGAGTTATGACCTTGAACACGTTTTGGAGATGGCAGAAGCTTTAGTAAACGCTGGCATCGACGTTTTAATAGCACCCGTCATAATATTCGGAATCAACGACAACGAGGCGGAAGCCTTCATAGAGTTCGCCCGAAAAATCGGTGCCGGGAAACGCTGGCCCGCCATCGGATTCCAGAACTACATCCCTTATAAGTTCGGGAGGAATCCCACGATAGCGAAGCTCGTCCCCTTTAAGGAGTTCTACGCCTGGCTCAGGAGGCTGGAGGAGAAGACAGGCATGAAAACCCCTTGTTCTGAAGCCGAGCCACTTTGGCATGGAGAAACGCGAATTCATTCCCCTCGCATTCAGGCCCGGAGAGATAGTCAAAGCGGAGGTAGTCCTCCCGGGAAGGATTGAGGGCGAGATGCTCGCCAAGGCAAGGAACAGACTGATAGAGGTGGTCGGCACCAAAGCCCAGGTCGGGGATAGGGTTAGGGTCAGAATTGTAAGAACGAGGCACGGGATTTACATTGGGACTGAAGTTTAGCGAGATAAACTTTTTAAAGTAATCATTCTAACGACTTTCTGGTGGGATGAATGAAACGCACCATCTTAGTCCTGGGGATTGCCCTGCTGGTGCTCTCGTTCGTTGGAATTGCCATGGCCACTGACTCCTACACCATCTCCCAGTACTCGGGGGTTTTCGAGGTAGGTGGTGCAACGGTTGTCCTTGACAACAACTGGACCTCTACACCCGAGAATCCGGAGGTTGCTTACATAGCAGTCTGGGCTCCAAA
>Ga0256833_1001997_pt1 | contig 14699 bp, 13 predicted proteins | sample 356284metaG_FD_190535 | JGI IMG/M metagenome (GOLD analysis project Ga0256833, IMG submission 190535) | Hydrothermal vent microbial communities from Mid Atlantic Ridge, Atlantic Ocean - 356-284 | ecosystem: Environmental > Aquatic > Marine > Hydrothermal vents | place: Atlantic Ocean: Mid...
TGGTTACATTAAACGACTTCCAACAAGTACCTTCCGAACTCAAAAACGAGGTGGCCGAGGAGTTACTGGAGGAAATATCAAAGAAGGAGATGCCGTAGATAAAGTTTTAGGAGCAATGACTCACGATGATTTATTCTTTTTCACAAACACAGGAAAGGTTTTTTGTATTAAAGCCTATGAACTACCATCAACCTCTAGAACTGCCAAAGGTCAATCTATTGTTAACTTCCTACAGATTGAATCGGATGAAAAAATTACTTCTATTTTGGCGATTCCTAAGGATAGCACTGCTAAATTTATGGTGATGCAAACTGCTCAAGGTAAAATAAAAAAGACAGCCTTAAAAGATTTTGCTAAAGTAAGAAGGAGTGGTTTAATTGCCATTAAATTAGCTAAGGGTGATACTTTAAATTGGGTGCATACAACCTCAGGCAATGATAGCATTCTAATCACCACTGCCAACGGACAAGCTATTCATTTTAACGAAACACAGGTTAGAAGTATGGGCAGGACGGCCGGTGGTGTCAAAGCCATTAGATTAAAAAATGGTGACTTTGTTGTTGGTATGAACATTGTTAAAAAAGAATTCAAAGCACCACAACTTCTGGTTGTGACAGAAAATGGCTACAGCAAAAAAACGCCTGTCAATAAATATAAAAAACAAACTAGAAGTGGTTCTGGTCTGAAAACTTTAAAGGTAACCCCTAAGGTTGGCAATCTTGTTTCTAGTAGAATTGTTGAAGCTGGTGACAAATCATCTACTCTAATTGCTAGCTCTAATAAAGGACAAATTATTAGAACTAATATTGATTCAATTTCTGTACTTGGACGAGCTACTCAAGGCGTTAAAATTATGAACCTAAAAACTGGAGAAAAAATATCTGCTGTCACTGTCTTGTAATAAACTTGTCCGACTAAAAGGCTGGACATTTTAAGAATATTGTGCTAAGTTAAGGGTGCTTAGGCATCTACTTGAATACTCTAGCATTCTTTAAAATAATTATTAAAAAATATTATTAATGTCTCCTATTCGAGTGTTTTTCATACTACCCATTGTAGCTATCGCAACGATTGCTTTTCTTCAACTATTTATTGGAACTTTTTTGTCTTTTTCTCTCTGGTCATTTGCCACATTGGTAACATTTCTAGTTTGTTGGCCAATAATCAGTAAAATGACGATGAAATATGTACCTATCTATCAAATTTTTTCTCTAACAATAGGATTTCTAATACTTATGATTATTTTCTCTTTTTTTGATATTAGCCGGTACACCTCTTTTACAAAAGATAAAGTGTTAATTCTTTCAATATTTTCTGGATTTATTATCACCATAATTGCTTTATTTATTCATGGACAAAAAGGCAATGGTTAAAAAAATCAAAGCATTACTTTTATATGCAATCGCTTTCACCCTACCTTTTAACATTAGGTATATTTTCAATTTTTCAGCCGTACAACATATTGATGGTTTCAGAGAATACCTAACGATATCTTTATATTTTTTTGATATTTTATTTTTTCCACTATTAGTCATCACCATTTGGGAAATAAGAAAAAAAATTCTCACTAAAAATTTTGTGAAGAAAACATTAAATAAGCCAATAATTTATTTTAGTATTTTTCTTGTAGTTTCTTTATTCTTACACAACTCTTTTTCTACTATTGATCTATACAGAACCGGCAGATTATTAGAGATGATAATATTTTTTGTAATTATCCGTAAAACATTACAACAATACACCGTTTTAACCTATTTTAGTTTTTTCATTTTCGCTGGGGGAGTTGTTCAATCAGTCATTGCTTTAATTCAATTCATAGGTCAAAAATCAATCGGTTTAAGCTGGCTAGGAGAGAGCACTATTGGACCGACAATACCGGGCGTAGCAAAATTTAGTTTTGAAGGAGAAAAATATATTCGAGCCTATGGTACCTTCCCCCACCCAAATATTTTAGGGATATTTTTACTTTTTGCTCTCAGTGCTGGACTTAGTTTACTTATAACTAAAAAGAATCTCTTTTTAAACCTTCGCCAACGTTATCGTATTATTTTCATTGGAGAATTCATACTAATATATATCGGCTTAATTTTAACCTATTCTCGGTCAATAATTTTATTGACCTTTATTATCTCTTTTATTTTCGCCTATAATAAACGTAACTTTATAAACAAAACATACAAAAATTTTTGTCAAAAAATACATATCCCATTCTTTCTACAAACATCTTTAGCCATTATTATAATTTTCACCACCCTATTTACTTCTTATAATATGCTAACTCCAAGACTTTGTTTACACTGCCCAGATGATAAATCAATTGCTTTAAGACAAACTTATCGAAAAACTGCTATTTCAATAATTTCTAATCACTCCTTAGTTGGTGTTGGATTAGGCAATTTTATAGCAGTTTCTAAAAAAATTATACCTCAATTAAAACCATGGGATTTACAACCAGTACATAATTTATACCTTTTGGTAGCTAGCGAGTTGGGATTAATTGGACTACTATTATTTTTAACAACTATTTTCTTTTATGCTGCTCACAATCTGAGACTACGCTTTTTAACAAAATACCCTCTTGATTTATTTTTTATCTTAGTTCTTATGGCTGGATTTTTTGATCATTATTTTTGGACACTTCAACAGGGACAAATAATTTTTTGGATATCGCTAGCCTTAGTTAGCATTTCAAAAACAAATAAAATAGATTCTCCTAAATATCATTTCCGCACAGTTTTACAAAATGTCCGCCAACTCCTTAAAGAACTTTCTTAAAATCTTTTTTCCGATAGAAGAAAAGAAAAAAATAAAAAAATTAATACCTTTGCTAATAAACCCATATATTAATATATGGGTTTATTAAGCTTGGTTAAATAATTTGTAGATGATTACCCCAGTTATTCTTTTAGTAATATTTTTTCTCCCAAACCATGGGGCAAAACCCAGAAAATAAATGAACTCAATTATTCTTTGTACTATTTCTAAAGTCCTAATAATTTTTTCCATATTCTATGTTGCGGATATTTATCTAACTCACTTGTATAATAACTATTATTATATCTTTTTTTACGAGCCTTCTTTTGAGTTTTCATATATTTTAAAATATGTTGTTGAAATATATTATTATTATCATCAAATAACCAAGATGATACGCTAGCCACAGTATTACTCCCAACGTTGAGGGTCGCTTTAATTTCCGCTATGCTTTTGTTGTCTAACAACATTTGAGCAATTTGGATTCTACGTGCAAACATTACTGCTTCGCTGGGAGTTAATAGCCCAACAAAAAATCCTACCACATCCTTTTTGTTTTTTAAGCCAGTAACAATTTGATAAAAGTCTCCTATTATCTCAAATCTTTCTTTTTTGCTTATTTTATATGGTTTTACTTTTGCCATAATTCTGATAAATTACCTACCCTTCTAAAAATTAATTTTAAAACAAAGATTAAAATAAACTTGATTATCAAACCTATATAGTAATATATGGGTTTGGTAAATTTAACTATGCAACATTATTCCCTCCATACCAATATATTAATATATTGGTATGTTAATTTTGTTAAAAAATTTTATAGATAATATTTATTAATAAAATTAGTTAGTCAGTTATTTTAACCTATCATTGAAAAAAAGTCAATGTTATGTTAATATTTATAATATACTTCACAATTTAATTGCTCTTATATTTTTAACACTTTTAAAAATTTTATGTCTAAATTATCAAAAGCTTACCGACCACAAAAACACGAAGATAAAATTTATCAAAAATGGGAAGAATCTGGGTATTTTAATCCGGATAATTTAAATTTGCCTGACGATGCACCCTCCTATACAATCGTTCTACCGCCACCCAATATTACTGATAAATTACACCTAGGACATTCTTCTATGTTGGCTATTGAAGATTTATTAATTCGTTTTCATCGAATGAATGGCTATCGAACACTATGGATTCCAGGGACAGACCACGCTGCTATTGCCACTCAAAATGTAGTAGAAAAAAAGCTGCTCCGAGAAAAGAATTTAACCAGGCATGATTTGGGACGAGAAAAATTCCTAGAAAAAGTTTGGGAATTTTTAAGGGAAACTCAAAATACTATTCTAAAACAAACTCGTAAAATGGGTGCTAGCCTTGACTGGTCTCGGGAGTCTTTTACTCTTGACAAACAACGGCAGAAAGCTGTTACCCAAATGTTTGTGGATATGTACAAGGAGGGCGTAATCTATCGAGGAGAGCGAATTGTTAATTGGTGCCCTCGCTGTCATTCAACCTTAGCTGATGACGAAGTGGAGCACGCCGAACAAAGAGCAAAATTTTATACTTTCAAATATTGGAAAGGTTTTCCCATTTCCATTTCGACCACCCGACCAGAAACTAAAATTGGGGATACGGCCGTAGCTGTAAATCCCAAAGATGAAAGGTATCAAAAATATATTGGACAAGAGTTTGAAGGTAATTTTTGTGGTGTGCCCTTAAAAATAAAAATTATTGCCGACCGAGAAGTAGATATGAATTTAGGAACTGGAGCCCTAGGAGTTACTCCCGCTCATTCTATGGTTGATTGGAAAATGGCTGAGGATAATAAGTTGGAGATAAAGAAAGTTATTGATGAAGATGGAAAGATTCACCAAGAATTCGGAGAATTTTCAGGATTAACTGCCAAAAAGGCTGGGGAATTGATTATTAAAAAATTAAAAGCAAATAATTTACTTGAAAAAGAAGAAGAAATTGATAATGCTCTTTCCACTTGCTATCGATGTGATACAGCTATTGAGCCTCTCCCCTCTAAGCAGTGGTTCGTTTCTGTAAACAAAAAAATTAAACGTCTAAAAAATAAATCCCTAAGAGAAAAAGCCATCGAAGTAGTTCGAGGAAAAGAAATATCTTTTATTCCCGGTCGTTTCGAAAAACAATATATTAACTGGATGGAGAATTTACATGATTGGTGTATTTCTAGACAAATTTGGTTCGGACACCAAATACCAGTTTGGTATAAGAATACTGACAACAAGCACAATAAAAGAATTGGGGAAGAAATTTATGTTGGTATTACGCCACCTAAGAATAAAGAACAATGGACTCAAGATCCTGATGTCTTAGACACTTGGTTCTCTTCTGGAATGTGGACTTTTTCTACTTTGGGTTGGCCAGATAATTTTAAAAATGGAGAAAAGACTGGTGATTTAGCAAAATTTCACCCCACCCAAGTGCTGGAAACTGGCTATGAGATTATAACTTTATGGGTTTCTCGAATGATTATGATGAGTCTTTTTTCTTTAGGAGAAATACCTTTTGAAAATGTTTACTTGCATGGAATGGTTTTAGATGAAAAAGGCGATAAGATGAGTAAGTCCAAGGGAAATGGTATTAATCCTATTGAGGTTATTAATGAATTTGGAACCGATGCTGTTCGACTTTCCCTACTAATAGGAAATACCCCTGGGAATAATTTAAGGATTGGTGGTGAAAAGATAGCTGGGATGAGAAATCTAATTAACAAGCTGTGGAATATTACTCGTTATATTGAAGACACTTTTAATATCAGCGACTTAGATAATAATACTTTAACGGAAAAAATTTCCCCTATAATGAATAAAAAAACAATAACCTTAGCTGATAAATGGATACTCCTTGAATTTAACGAGTTAAGTCAACAAATTACTGTAGATATTAAAAATTATCGCTTTTCAGACGCTGGAGAAAATTTAAAGGATTTTACTTGGAATAAACTAGCTGACTGGTACTTAGAAATTAGTAAAATAGAAAAAAATAAAAATGATAAACAAGTTATTTTAAAATATATTCTTAAAAATTTATTAATTTTATGGCACCCTTTTATTCCTTTTGTTACTGAAAATATCTGGGGAAAAATTTTTACTGAAAACAATCTATTACTAGTTGAACCTTGGACAAAAGAATCTACTATTATTGGTGGCGAGAAAGCTACGCAAAATAATTTTAATATCTTACAAAAAATAATTACAGAGATTAGGAATGTTCGTGCTCAATATAGAATGTCAACAAATCAAGACATCGAATTAATTATTTATACTCATCAAAAAAATCATTTTTTAGAAAATTCCCAAGAAATACTAAAAAATCTAAAAACAAAAATATCCAAAATTACCATTGCTGAAAATGGTCTAAAAATAAATAAAGCACATTACAGCACAATTAATGGCTTAGAAATTTATATTCCTCTGAATAATATTATTAACTTGGATGAAGAAAAAAATAGATTATCCAAAGAGATTCAACAAACAACTAACTTTATAAAAACGTTAGATAAAAAATTATCCAATGAAAATTTTATTAACAATGCACCCAAAGGAATTATCGACAAAGAAAAAGAAAAATTGGCTAGTCAAAAAAATAAATTAAAAAATTTAAATAAATATCTTGAAGACCTTACTTAAATTAATCATATCTAGTGCTTTAGGAGTATTAGCTGGTTTTATATCTCTTGTTTTTTTTGCCATATTTGCATTTTTAGATAGTCCAGTTAATATTTTTATTTTATCTCTAAGTGTAGTGATAGAGGAATTTACTAAATTACTATTTTTATTTTTTTTAATAAACTTATTTTTTCTCTCCAAAAATAAAATAGCTTTATTATCTTTTATTTCTGCAATATTTTTTGGATTATCTTTTAGCCTCTTTGAATTTGGGCTACTGGTTTTTAATAATGAAATGGTGATGGACTATAGATTTTTATACTCAACACTAATACATACTGTAAGCTCATTATTAATTGTACTCGCCATAGGTAGATATGTTAAAGTGAAAAAGTTATCCACAGCGTCTTTCATATTTTTCACCCTAGCGCTTTTTATTCATTTATGCTATAATTTAATTGTATTGAAGTCTATCTCATAGAAAAATATTTAAAAAATATAATATAAAAACTAATTTAACACAATGACACAACAAAAAAAATCATTCTTCGAAAAATTAACTGGAATTAAAAGAGTGGAGGAAAGCGAGAGTCAAGAGTTTATTATAAATTCTGAGAATCAACCTAGCCCAACACTTAATGATAATCAGGCCTTTGCGCCTGCATCATTTGAAATAAATGACGAAACCTATGAAGTTCCAAACAATAATTTAAAACCAGAAGAGCCCATGCAAAAGTTTTCACCAAATACACCAGAAAATTTAAATGAATCAATTACTGAAAATAATGCACCCAATCAATTTCCGACACAAACAACAGAGAAACCTGCCACAAGTGTGGTAGTTGATAGTGAAGAAGAAGATGATAACTCAGAGGGTCAATTAACTATAGATGTTTATCAAACAGATGATGAAGTTATCATTAAATCAACTATCGCTGGAGTAAAACCAGAAGACTTAGATGTTAGTATTAACAATGATATGGTAACTATTAAGGGAGAGCGAAAGCAAGAAGATGAAATCTCGTTGGATAATTATTATTATCAAGAATGCTATTGGGGATTATTTTCAAGAAGTGTTATTCTTCCAGTTGAAATTATTGCCGATAAGGCAGAGGCTATTATGAAAAATGGAATTCTTACTTTAAAGTTACCGAAAGCTGACACAACTAAAACAAGAAAAATTCAAGTAAGAGGCTTTTAACGCATAATGTTTACAGTTAAATGATTTGTAAAAAGCTACTACTAGTAGCTTTTTGCTGCTAATAGTAACCTGAATAAGCTTGTGTTATATTTGGCCAACTACTTGTAATATCTACAAATAACAAATTAATGCACATGGTCCAAAATAATTATCATACTAGAATACCTATATTATTAATTATCGTCTCAATTTTATTTTTGCATAGTCAAAGATATATTTTAGCTAGCGATAATTTTATCAAAATTAATGATCAAATTATACCAATTGATTTTTCTCTTTTTTCCTCAGAAAAATCAATACTTTCTTATACAAGTGCTAAAAATTACTACCCTAGCATAGAAAATATCAACCTGTGCCAAGATGATAATTCTGAATTATTCACAGTTTGTGACAAAACAAAAACTATTAGTAAAAAGACAATACTCCAAAGGAAAACAACTTTTAAATTAAATAAAGTGGCGCTGAAAGACTACCTAGAGCAATTGAATCAATCAATCAAAAAATCACCCAAAAATGCGACTTTTCGAGCTGATGCCGATGATAAGATTGTAGTTATTAAAAAAGAAGAAAATGGATACGAATTAGATATTGAAAAAATTATGTTAAATATACCGAAATATTTTAATAACATATCTTCAAATAATATCCCCTCTTTACCAATTAAAATAACTACGCCAAAAATAACTAGTACTAATTTTAAAGAAATTGGTCTTAAAGAAAAAATTGCCAGTGGACAATCAAATTTTATTGGTTCACCAAAAAATAGGATTCATAACATTCATGTAGCTACCAGTAAATTTAAAGGAATAATAATTGCTCCAGGAGAAAAATTTTCTTTCATTAAAAATTTAGGAGAAGTGGATGAAGAATCTGGCTACAAAGAGGAATTGGTCATCAAAAATCACAAAACTATTCCGGAATTTGGTGGTGGCATTTGTCAAGTTTCTACCACGCTATTTAGATCAGCAGTTAAAGCTGGTTTGGAAATATCTGAAAGACATAATCATGCTTACCCTGTACAATACTACTCCCCTCAAGGCACTGATGCTACAGTGTATATTCCAAAACCTGATTTACAATTTATAAACAATACCCCTTCCTATATTTTAATTCAACCACATTTTAAAGGAACTATTTTAATTTTTGACATTTTTGGAACTAAAGATGGTCGACAAGTAGAAATGGAAGGACCGCATTTAATAGAGCAAACTCCTGATGGAGGGAAAAAATATGTTTGGTGGCAAATAATCAAAGATAGAGATGGCAACCAAATTAGCAAAAAAGGGTTCTGGAGCTTCTACCATAACGCTGCTAGCTATCACAATAACCATGCTGAACAAATACTTACTATCAAACCAAAAAATTGGTCCAATAAGGAATGGAAAAAATATAAAAGAGAACATAAGTTTTAGCATTAGAAAGAATTTTATCGATAATAAGTCTAAAGCCATTAAAAAACTTGAGTACTAGCCCAAGTTCTTTATTTTAAAAATTTTCTAAATTATACCTTCGTATCTTCTTGACTTACCTGCCAATAGAAACAACCTTATGAACAATTGTCCTTCCATTTGGCAACACCATCTCTGCTTGCTCACCCTTCTTCTTTCCAAGTAATGCTGTTCCCAGTGGCGATTCATTAGAGATAAATCCATTGGCAGGATCGGCTTCATTGGCCCCAACAATATGAAAGGTGCTTTTATTTTTACCAGTTTCCACATCAACAACACAACCGATTCTAACTTTATCTGTAGAATTACTTTCCTTGATTATTTCAGCTGTCCTTATTATGTTTTCTAGTTTCATAATGCGACCTTCATTTTCTCGTTGCTGTCGTTTAGCTTCAGTATATTCAGCATTTTCACTTAAATCACCCTGTTCCTTGGCTTCCTTAATAGCCTGAGCAATAGTTTTTCTTTTATTCAATTTACAATCCTCAAGCTCTTGTTTTAATTTATCGTATCCTTCTTGAGTCAAATATTTTTGTGCCATTTTATTTATTTTAAATTACTATTTAAAACGCTACAACGAACTTTAAGCGTCCTCCTTCTTTTAAAAAAATATTTCCGAACAAAATTGTTCGAAATCAAATATTTTTTACTTTTTCGGATCAATAAGTTTATGTCTCCGAAACTTTTAGTCTCGGAGAGTTAAAAACGAAGTGGCAAACCCCTGTTACCAGGATGCCACCCTAAACGGGTGGTCAGCCGTTTAGGCTGAAAAACCTTACAACTCACTTACGTAGCGCCAGGGGGAATCGAACCCCCGTTACCAGGATGAAAACCTGGCGTCCTAACCACTAGACGATGGCGCCGTTTATTTTTTTATAATATCACAGGATGCCACTTTATACATCAAACACACTGATTTACCCACAGATATATTTTACAGTAAATCAAAAATTTGTCAACTAAAATTTTCATGATAATATTTATCTTTGTTTATATTTTAAAATAGTGTATACTTAAAGTATTAATAATTAAATAAAAGTTTATGGAAAAAACATTACAAAATTTAGCGGCCGCCTTTGTGGGGGAATCGCAAGCTAGAAATCGCTACACAATGTATGCGAAAATAGCTAAAAAAGAAGGTTATGAAGAAATTTCTGCTCTTTTTACCTTGACTGCCGAGCAAGAAAAAGAACATGCTAAATGGCTTTTTACGTTAATTCAAGACTTAAAAGAAGATCCTGAGGTTACTATCGAAATAGATGCTGCTGTACCAACAGTACTAGGAGACACTAAAGAAAATTTAAAGGCGGCTATCGCTGGAGAAAATTATGAACATACCTCTATGTATCCAGACTTTGCTGACATTGCCGACGAAGAAGGTTTGCCAGAGATTGCCACTCGTCTTCGAGCGATTGCCAATGCTGAAACAAATCACGAAAGTCGTTATCAAAATGTTTTAGATGAATTAGAAAATGGAACTGTTTTTAAAAAAGAGGAAGAAGTTGAATGGGTTTGTCGAGAGTGTGGTTACACCCACAAGGGAAAAACCCCTCCAGAAACTTGCCCTTCTTGTGGACACCCCAAGGCTTATTACGAAGTCAAAAAATAATTACAGCATGTCCTGGGTCTAATGTTAAAGGCTACAATTTCCAAATAGCCAACAGAAAAAAGATTTCAACGAAAAACAAATACACTAAAAAATTAAATTAATTTATCGGCCAACAAATAATCAATCGTTAACTGTGAACCGTTGACCGATAACCGATAACTAATTCTATGATTAAAGATAAAAACCAAATATTCAAATGTAAACACTGTGGAAATATAGTTGAAGCCGTGCATACTGGTGCCGGTGAATTAGTCTGCTGTGGAGAAGCAATGGAAGAGATAACCGAAAATACCCAAGAAGAAGTGGCTACTGAAAAACATATTCCTGTAGTAGAAAAAGATGGCGATGTTTTAACAATTACAGTTGGAGAAATAGAACACCCAATGGACAAAGAACATTATATCGAATGGATTGAAGTAATTTCAGGACCGACTGTTCACCGTCGATACCTTCAACCGGGGCAAGAACCAAAAACAAATTTCATTTGCCGAGCCGACACCTACACCGTCCGTGCCTACTGCAACCTCCACGGCCTTTGGAGTGCAACATCTTAACACGTTAGCATATTAATATATTAACATCTAATTATAAGCTTATACAAGAGTTGCCAAAAATGAAACAATCTCCCGACGAACATCGAGAACATCTCCTAAATCAAGCAATAAAAATAGCTACCGAACTCATCAAAAGAAAGGAAACTTTTCCTTTTCCTGGAATTAAACAAGTCTATTATGATCGATGCAAAGAAGAAGAACAGAAATTAATAGATCTAGGAATTGGGATAGATGACTTTGATCCAATAGATACGGCACTGGAAAATTTTAGAGGACAAGGTATAGAAGTTTGCATAGGTAATAATAACAAATATATTTACATTATCCCTGCAGGAAGTCGTGATAATAAAAGTAGTACCATACCTCCTAGATATCTAGACATTAAAGACGAAATGAACCCACTCCTTAAAGAACTTATTGAACTAGACAGCCTACTAAAATTAAACTAACTAGCTTGTCAAAAAAACAAGCTCAAAAGAGCTTGTTTTTTTGTTTAGATATATTTTTTAATTACCTATAACGGCTCAATGTCTTTGCCTTTCTTCTCGATTTTTTCAGTTTTGATTTCCCCGCTTGGTTTTTTTTCTTTATGAATACCAACAATTTCTTCGAATCTTTCTTTCTCAATTGTTTCTTTTTCTAAAAGTTCTTTGGCAATTGATTCTAATAAATCTGCTTTTTCTTCTAAAATATCTTCTGTGACTTTATAAGCTTCATCAATAAATTTAGCTACTGCTTCATCAATTTTTTTAGCCACTGCTTCTGAGTAATTTCTCTGTTCGTGGTAATCTCGACCAAGAAAAACCTCACTTTGGTCTTTTCCAAAAGTCATAGTTCCCAATTCGCTCATTCCAAAACGAGTAACCAACTTTCTAGCAGTTGCTGTAGCTCTCTCCAAGTCATTGGATGCTCCAGTGGTAACTTCTCCAAAAATTTTCTTCTCAGCAATATGCCCTCCAAGTAGTACTGAAATTTCCTCTAGAAAATATGACTTAAAATGCATTGATTTATCTTTATCTGGCACGTTTAGAGTGTAACCAGCAGCTCGTCCTCGAGAAATAATTGATACCTTATGTACTGGGTCTGCGTTTGGCAAAATTGTAGAAACCAAAGCATGCCCCGCCTCGTGATAAGCAGTAATTTTTTTTTCCTTTTTAGACATTATATGACTTTTTCTTTCAGCACCGAGTAATACCCTTTCAATGGACTCCCGCATCTCGTCCATCCCTGTCTTCTTTTTATTTCTCCTGGCCGCCAAAATAGCTCCTTCATTAACCAAATTAGCTAAATCTGCTCCAGAGAAACCAGGCGTTCTTTCTGCCAACTGATGCAAATCAACATCACCCTCTAGTGGCTTATTTTTAACATGAATTTTTAGAATAGCCTCTCTCTCTTTGATATCTGGATTATCAATAGTCACTCTTCTATCAAATCTTCCTGGTCTTAATAAAGCTGGGTCTAAAACATCAGGACGATTAGTAGCGGCAATAACTATTACATTTGAATCTGTATCAAAGCCATCCATTTCTACTAAAATTTGGTTAAGTGTTTGTTCTCTTTCATCATTCCCGCCACCTAAACCGGCACCTCGTTGACGACCAACGGCATCTATTTCGTCAATGAATACAATCGCTGGAGAATTCTTTTTGGCTTGCTTAAATAAATCTCTAACACGAGAAGCACCAACTCCCACAAACATTTCCACAAATTCTGAACCTGAAATTGTAAAAAATGGAACTTCTGCCTCGCCAGCCACAGCTTTAGCTAATAATGTTTTTCCTGTTCCTGGACCACCTAATAACAAAACACCTCGTGGAATTTTAGCTCCTAAACTCAAAAACTTTTTAGGAGTCTTTAAAAACTCAACGATTTCACTTAACTCTTCCTTAGCTTCTTTTGATCCAGCGACGTCTTTAAAAGTCACTTTGTTTTTATTATTTTTAGGATCCAATATTCGCGCTTTACTGTTACCGAACATCATTGCTTGACTATTTCCCTGCTGGGCTCGTTTCATTAAAAACCAAATAAAAAATCCTATTAGCAGAAATGGAAATAGAAATGATAAAATACCATTGGTCCAGAAGTCAGTAGTAGTTGTATCCTTAACCTCTACGACCCTTCCTATCTTCTTTTTGTCCACCCCAAGATTTATAAGTGTTTCAGATAAAGAACTCTCAATCTCTTTCTGTGCAACCTGTTTTTTACCGTCATTTAATTCAATTTTTAACTTATTTCTTTCAACGTTAACGGTTTTCACCTTCCCGTTATCTATCTCCTGTGCTAATTGTGAAAGCTTAACTTTTTCGGGTACTTCTACGTCAGCACGGTAAAGAGAAACAATACTAATTATTAAAAGCACTGCTAAAATAGCTGTAATAATATTCTTTATGTTCTTCGTATTCTTCTTTGTTTTCATATATTTATTAAATTAATTATTAAAATATTTCCAACTTTTTCAAATTTAATATTATTCATTGTCATTATTTGTCGCTTACCTTTTTTACTCTTCATTATTTTTTCAAATTCAAAATAATTTCCACGACTAACATTTTTTAATTCACCTTTCATCTCTCTAATAATTTTTCTGAATATCAATGCTCTCAATCCTGTGTCTAACTCTAAATATTTTTTAACATTTACTACAAAACTACCGTTTTTCTGCTTTTTAACTACGGATATCATTGATTTATCCACGATAATATTTGCCAAAGAAAAATATTCTTGCAGCTGAACAGTCATTCCAGTTATTATCTGTTTAAAGTTGGAACTATATTCTTGTTCAATAATAGGAACTAAAATATTTCTAATTTTATTTCTTAAAAATATATTCTCCTTATTAGTATGGTCCTCTCTCCAATTTTGATTAGTCGTTTCTAGAAATTGAATAATATCCTTCTTGCTAAAACCTAATACTGGCCTGATAATCTTCCTTTCTGAATTCTTAACTAACATCCCCTTAAGTCCATCGATTCCAGCTCCTCTAAATAGATTAATCAAAAAAGTTTCTATCTGGTCATCTTGATGATGAGCAGTAACTGTCCAATCAAAATTCTTATTCACTCTTACTTTTTCAAATTGTTCATAGCGAAAATCTCGTAAATATTCTTCTAAATTTTCGCTCTTCTTTATACCCTCTGTATAATCTATAACTTCCAAATCTAATTGATATTTTTTAGCAAAATCTCTAACAAATTTTTCATCGCCTTTAGAATCTTCTCCTCTTAGATTATAATTTATATGCACTAGATATAACTGTAAATCAAATTTTTCCCTAATTGCCAATAATAATTTTACTAAACCTACTGAATCTGCCCCACCAGAAATTCCCACAACTAATTTCTCTCCACCAGAAAATAACTCCTCCTGAAAAATAAAATTCTTAAAATTTTTAATTATTTTGTTTGGCATTATCTGAGTAACTATAAATTATATTCGCTACTTGATCAATAGCCTGATCTAGCTGATTTCTCTTATTAATAATTTTGTGAT
>Ga0256833_1001998_pt1 | contig 14698 bp, 14 predicted proteins | sample 356284metaG_FD_190535 | JGI IMG/M metagenome (GOLD analysis project Ga0256833, IMG submission 190535) | Hydrothermal vent microbial communities from Mid Atlantic Ridge, Atlantic Ocean - 356-284 | ecosystem: Environmental > Aquatic > Marine > Hydrothermal vents | place: Atlantic Ocean: Mid...
GGTGGAGGGCGCCTCGGGCGGCCCCACGCGGGCGATCGCGGTCTGGTAGGCAAAGGCCCCCGCAAGCGCGGGGGCCTTCAGGCGAGCTCGAGCACAGGGGAAAGCCCTTTCTCGGCGGCCGCCGCGATCTGGCAGAGCCGGCGCTCGGTGAGCGGCCGCCCCTCGTATACGAGCCCCTCCTCCTCCAGGTGGAGGTGCAGGTAGACGTGCGCCTTCACGATCCTTAGCTCGATCCCCCGGTCGCGGGCCCAAGGCGGGCTTACCGAGGCGGTGAGGAAGCGCTCGCCGGTCTCAGGGAAGGCGAGGGAAGCGCTCATGATCGTGGTGGGCAGTTGGAGCTCACGGTGCAGACGGTAGATCGCGTCGGGGAAGTGGGCCTCCACCACGAACTCCGCGCCCCGCTCCCGGGCGCAGGAACGCATCCAGGCGAGCAGCTCGGTCCAGGCCGAATAGAGCCGGTCCATGGCTCCATGGTAACCGAGGGAAGGGGGCTAGGCGTCCCGTCTTCCTAAACTAAAGGCGATGAGGCTCGCGGACCTGCCGCCTTTGCCCGAGGCCCCCGGGGTCTACCTCTTCAAGCGCGGGGGCGAGGTCCGCTACGTAGGCAAGGCAAAAAACCTGAGAGCACGGGTGACCAGCTACTTCCACGCCTTCGGCAAACCCGCCGAGATCGCCGCCGAGGCGGATGCGCTCGAGTTCATCGTCACCCGCGACGAGGTCGAGGCGCTCCTCCTTGAAGCCAACCTGATCAAGGCCCACCGCCCCTTTCACAACATCCTGCTCAAGGACGACAAACACTACCCCTTCCTCAAGCTCACGAACGAACCCTACCCCATCCTCCAGATCGTCCGCCGGGTCAAGGAGGACGGCGCCAAGTACTGGGGCCCCTTCCCGAGCGCCGGCGCGGTCCGCCGGATCAAGGCCTTCATCGACCGCACCTTCCCCCTGCGCAAGAACTCGGGCAGCCCGATGCGGCGCCGCAAAACCCCCTGCCTCAACTACGCGATGGGCCGCTGCCTCGCGCCCTGCGCCGGCCTCGCCGACCCCGCGGAATACGCCAAGGTCGTGGCCCAGGTGGAAAAGGTCCTCTCCGGCGAGGTGGACGCGCTCCTTGGGGAACTAAGGGCCGAAATGGCCCGAGCCGCCGAAGCGCTCAACTTCGAGCGTGCCGCCGAGATCCGGGACACGATCCGCGCGCTCGAGGCCTTCTTCGCGACCCGCCAGCAGGCGGTTTTGGGAAAGCAGGAAACCCTGGACTTCGTCGGCCTCGCCCGGGCGGGCGGCTACGTCGCGGTGCAGCTTTTCCAGTTGAGGAGCGGCCGCATCCTGGGGCGGGTGGCCCGCTTCCTGGAAGGAGCCGAAGAAGAGGGAGAGGCCGAGATCCTCGCCGCCTTCCTCCGCGACTACTACCTCGAGGCGAGCCCCCTTCCGCCCCTCATCCTGCTCCCCTTTCCGGTCCCCGACCAGGAGCTCCTGGCCGAAGCCCTCTCCCGCCGCGCGGGACGCAAGGTAAAGCTTCGGGTGCCCAGGCGCGGGGAGAAGAAAAAGCTTCTCGAGCTCGCCGAGAAAAACGCCCGTGCCGCGCTCGAGACCGAGATGGCCCGGCTCGAGCGCAAGGGCGACCACCCCGCTCTCGTAAGCCTCGCCGAGGCCCTCGGCCTCTCCGCCCGTCCCTGGCGGATCGAGGGGGTGGACGTCTCCACCCTCTTCGGCGAGGCCACGGTGGCGGCGATCGTGGTCTTCGAAGGGGGCAAGCCCAAAAAGGCCGAGTACCGCCGCATGCGGATCCGCTCCACCCCGGGCCACGCCGACGACTACGCCGCCATCGAGGAGGCGGTCTACCGCCGCTTTACCGGCCGGCTTGCGCACCTCCCGGTCCCCGACCTCCTCCTCGTCGACGGCGGCCTCGGCCAGGTCCGCGCGGCCCAAAAGGCGCTCGAGCGCGCCGGGCTCCGGGTGTCGCTCGTGGGGCTTGAAAAGCGGGAGGAGACGCTCGTCACCCCCGAGGGCAGGCGGCTTCACCTTCCCCTCGACCACCCCGGGCTGAGGCTATTAATCCACGTCCGCGACGAGGCCCACCGCTTCGGGGTACGCTACAACCGCGAGCAGCGGGGTAAGAAGATCCTAAAAAGCCTCTTCGAAGGGATCCCCGGGATCGGGGAACGGCGTCGGGCGGCGCTGGCCGAGCGCTACCCCAGCCTCGAGGCCCTCCGCGAAGCCAGCGTCGAGGAGCTCGCCCGCGTGCCCGGCATGACCCGGTCCGCCGCCCAAACCCTCAAGCAGGCCCTGGAGGAACGCCTTGCGGGCCGCGGTTAGCGCCCTTTGGGTCCTCGGGTTCTATCTTGCCGGCGAGGGGCTTGCCCGCGCCCTGGGCCTGCTCCCGGGCTCGCTTTGGGGAATGCTCCTTCTCTTTCTAGCCCTAAGGCTCGGCCTGCCCGAGGATTGGGTCGCCCCCGCGGCAAAGGTGCTACTTCGCTGGATGCCGCTTTTCTTCGTCCCGGTGGGGGTGGGCGTTCTCGCCTACCGCGAGCTGCTTCTTGCCCACTGGGCGGCGGTGGCGCTCGCCCTCGCCCTCGGGACCCTCCTCACCCTGGCGGTACCCGCCCTGCTCTTGGAGCGACGATGAGCCTCTTGCTCCTTACCCTCCTCGCCTACCTCGCCGCCCTCAGCCTTTACCGGCGCGTTCCCCGCCCCTGGCTGAACCCGGTGCTCATGGCCGGGGTCCTGGTCGCCGCCTACCTGCTCTTCGCTAAGGTGCCCCTTTCCCGCTACCAGGAGGCCACCGGGCCACTCGTTTGGCTCTTGAAGCCGGCGGTGGTGGCGCTCGGCTACGCCATGCACCGGGAGTGGCGGGCGATCCGGGAAAACGCCGCTCGCTTCCTTCTCGGGGTGGCCGCCGGGGCCGCGGTGAGTTTGACCCTGACGCCCCTCATCGCCCGTGCCCTCGGGGCCCCGGAGGTGCTCGAGCGGGCGCTTGCCCTCAAATCGGTCACCTCGGGAATCGCGGTGGACCTCGCCCCCCTTTACGGCGCCGACCCCGCGCTCACCGTCCCCCTCGTGATCCTGACCGGCATCCTGGGGGCGGTGCTCGGGCCAACCCTTTTCCGCCTCCTCGGGGTTCGCCGGCCCTTTGCCCGGGGCACCGCGCTCGGCACCGCGAGCCACGGAATCGGCACCGCCCGCGCCGCCGAGGAGGGGAGCGAGGCGCTCGCCGCCGCCGGGCTGGCCATGGCCTTGGCCGGGCTTTTCACCGGCCTCTTGGCGCCCTTTTTGCTCCCCCTACTCGGCCTCGGGTAGGATAGGCGCTTGATGCGCGACGTCAAGGCCGAAATCCGTGCCGCTCTGAAAAGCGCCCTGGAAAAGCTCGGGGTCGAACCCCCAGAGTTCATCCCGGTCGAGCTCGCCCCCAACGACAAACCCGGCGATTACGGCACCCCCCTCCCCTTCCAGCTCGCCCGGACCCTGAGGAAACCCCCTCCCCAGATCGCCGAAGCGCTCGCCACCCTACTCCCCCCCGTCCCCGGGGTGCGGGAGGTCGTTCCGGTGGGCGGGTTTTTGAACTTCGCCTACGAGCCCGCTTACCTGGCGGCCGCCGCAAGCATCCCTCCAAAGCCCTTTCCCAAGCGGCCGGGCAAGGTCGCGGTCGAGCACACCTCGGTGAACCCCAACAAGGAGCTCCATATCGGCCACCTAAGGAACGTCGCCCTCGGCGACGCGGTCGCCCGCATCCTGGACTACGCCGGCTTCGAGGTCGAGGTGGAGAACTACATCGACGACACCGGCCGCCAGGCGGCCGAGAGCCTTTTTGCCATCGCCCGCTACGGGGAACCCCCGAAAGAGGGGGAAAAGTACGACCACTACGCCGGCCGGCTCTACGTGCGGCTACACCAGGAGCTCGGCGAAGCAGGAAAGAAGGAGGAGCTCGAGCCCGAGATCCGCAAGGTCCTGCGTCGCCTCGAGGCCGGCGAGCTCCGCGGCGAGATCGAAAAAATCCTCCGCGCCCAGCTTGCCACCATGTGGCGGCTCGGGGCCGAGTACGACGTGCTGCTCTGGGAATCCGACATCGTGCGGGAAGGCCTCCTCGAAAAGGCCCTTACCCTCCTCAAAAAGACCCCTTACGTCTTCGAGCCCCAAGAGGGCAAGTACAAAGGCGCTTTGGTCTTCGACACCTCGAAGTTCATCCCGGGGCTCGAGGACCCCTACCTGGTCCTGGTCCGCTCCGACGGCACCGCCACCTACACCGCCAAGGACATCGCCCTGCAGTTTTGGAAGATGGGCCTGCTTGCGGGCCTCAAGTTTAAGCCCTACGACACCCAGCCGAGCGGTAGGGCGCTCTATACCAGCCACCCCGAGGGCAAGCCCATGCCCTTTGGCAAGGCGAGCGCCACCATCAACGTCATCGACGTGCGGCAAAGCTACCCCCAGCAGGTCCTGAAGGCCGCCCTTTCCGCCCTCGGCCGCGAGGACCTAGCCGAGGCCCACGTGCACCTCGCCTATGAAACCGTCCTACTTGAAGGCAAGCCGCTTTCCGGCCGCAAGGGCCACGTGGTCAGCGTGGACGCGCTCATTCAGGAGGCGGTGGCCCGGGCCCGGGCGATCATCGCCGAGAAAAACCCCGACCACCCCGACCCCGAGCTCGCCGCCGAGCAGGTCGGAATCGGCGCCATCCGCTTCGCCATGGTGAAGACCGAACCCCGGCGCCAGATCGACTTCCGTTGGGACCAGGCCCTCTCCTTCGAAGGCGACGCCGGCCCCTACCTGCAGTACGCCCACGCCCGGGCAGCCTCGATCCTTAGAAAAGCCCGTGAAAAGGGCTTCGATCCCGAAGCCCCCTTGCCCGAAGGAGCGGAAGAAACCGCCACGCCTTACGAAGCCGAGCTCGCAAAGGCCCTACTCGGCTTTCCCGAAGCGGTGGAAAAAAGCGCCGCCGAGCCCACCCCCCACCTGCTCGCGGCCTACCTCCTCGATCTCGCCGCCGCCTGGAACGCCTACTACAACGCGAAGCAAGGCGGTCAGCCCGCCACCCCGGTGCTCACCGCCCCCGGGGGGCTCCGGGAACTCCGCCTAAGGCTCGTCTTCGTGGTCAAGGAGACGCTCCGACAGGGCCTATCCCTTCTCGGGGTGCCGGCGCCGGAAGTGATGTAAGGAAAGGGGCGTTTGCACGGCCCACCCACCTTTCCAAAGCCACCCCACCCCAGCACCGTATACTTTGGAAAGATGCGGAGACTGTTCCTCGCCGCCCTCCTCTTCCTCCCCGCCCTCGCCCAAGGCACCGACTACGCCGAGATCGCCCGGGTACGGGTGGTGCAAGCGGCTCTACCCGCGGTGGTCCGGGTACAAGGGCAGGCGAGCTATAGCGAGGGGGGCGAACCGGTTTGGGGCTCCGGGTTTTTCTACGCCCCCCACCGCATCCTCACCAACTACCACGTCGTCGAGGGGCTAGAAAAACTCACCGTGGCTACCGCGAGCGGCGAGGCCCACCCCGCCCGGGTCTTCGCCGTGGACAAGGGGCTTGACCTCGCCATCCTGGAGATCGAAGGGAGCGCCCCGGCCACGCTCCGCTTCAGTGAAGACCCGCCCGTACCGGGCCAGACCGCGATCCTGATCTCTTCCCCCTACGGACGGCTGAACCTGGTCTCCCTGGGGGTGGTGGCTGGCGTCGGCCCCTTTGAGGACGCGGCACAACTCAGCGGCGAGATTGGAATCGAGGTCTACCAGGTAATCTACACCGACGCCCACGTCGCCCCCGGGAGCTCGGGCGGACCCCTGCTGAACTCTGCCGGAAGGGTCATCGGGGTGGTGGATGCCGTCCTCGGCGGGCCGAGCGGGCTTGCCGGAATCGGCATGGCAATCCCCGCGAGCCTCGCCAAGCAAAGCATCGAGGATCTGGAGAAATACGGCCTGCCCCAGCGGGGCTGGCTCGGGGTCACCCTGGTGGACCTCACGCAACTGGATCCCTTGCTCCTAAAGACCCTTGGCCTGGTCGGCGTGACCGGAGCCATGGTCGAACGGGTCGAGCCCGACTCGCCCGCCGCTCGCGCGGGGCTTAAGGGCGCCGAGCGCGACCAGTTTGGCAAGCTCCTGGCCCTGGGCGACGTGATCCTCGCGGTCAACGGCAAACCGGTGAAAAACCGCTTCGAGGTCATTCAGGAGATCGCCCGCTACCGCCCCGGCGACCGCGTCAAGCTCACCCTCTGGCGGGACGGCAAGCGGGTCGAGGTCGAGGTCACCCTCACCGTGCGCCGCTAGCATGGACCTCGCAAAGCTCCTTGCTCCCCTCGGTCAAGCAGCCCCGCCGATACCGGTGGCGGGCGTCACCCACGATTCCCGCAAGGTCCAGCCGGGCTTTGTCTACGTCGCCCTCAAGGGCCAGCGCCACGACGGCCACGCCTTTATCAAAGACGCCCTCCGGCAGGGTGCGGTAGCGGTGGTAGGAGAGGCGCCCCTCGACCTCCCCGTTCCCTACGTCCGGGTGGAAAACGCCCGACGGGCGCTCTCCGCCCTCGCCGCCGCCTTTTACGGCCATCCCTCCAGAAACCTCAAGGTCATCGGGGTCACCGGAACCGACGGCAAAACCACCACGAGCCACCTCATCCACTACCTCTTGGGTGTCCTTGGAACCCCGGCGGGGCTCGTCAGCTCGGTGGGCTACGCGTTTGGAGAAGAGTGGCGCTTTCCCGAAGGCCACTTTACCACCCCGGAGGCCCCCGAGCTCCAACGCGTGCTCGCCGAGATGCGGGACCGGGGCCTGACCCACGCGGTGGTGGAGACCAGCTCCCACGCCCTGGCCCAGCTCCGGGTCGCCGACGTGGAGTACGACCTCGCGGTCTGGACCCACCTCGCCCCCGAACACCTCGATTTCCACGGCAGCATGGAAGCCTACTTCGAAGCCAAGGCATCGCTCGTCCGGCGCACCCCCTTTAGCGTCCTGAACGCCGGCTGCCCCTACGCCCGCCGCCTTTTCGAGAGACCCCACCTGGCTTACGGCGAGGGCGGCGCGATTTTCGCGAAGAACGTTGAGGAAACCCCCGAAGGCCTCCGCTTTCTCCTGGTGTACGAGGGACGAGAGGTCCCGGTCCTTCTCCCCATGATCGGCGCCTACAATCTAGAAAACGCTCTGGCGGCGCTTGCCACCCTGAAAGCGCTCGGTCATCCCTTACCCGAGGCCGCTGAAGCCCTTTCCCGTTTTCCCGGCGTTCCGGGCAGGATGCAGATCCTCGCCACCCGGCCGGTGCGGCTGGTGGTGGACTTCGCCCACACCCCCGGAGCCCTTGAAAAAGCCCTCAACGCCCTGCGCCCCACCACCGAGGGGAGGCTTCTCGTGGTCGTGGGGGCCGCCGGGGAACGGGACCCGGGTAAGCGCCGCCCCCTCGGCGAAATCGCTGGGAGGCTTGCCGACCTCGTCATTTTTACCGAGGAGGACAGCCGGAGCGAGGACCCCGAGGCGATCCTTTCCGAGCTCGCGGCCGGGGCCCGGGGGGGCAGGGCCGTGGTCCACCTCGAGCCCGACCGCCGGGAGGCGATCCGCCATGCGGCCCGGCTCGCCCGCCCCGGGGACACCGTACTCTTTGCCGGTAAGGGGCACGAGCGCACCCTCGAACGGGCGGATGAGGTCCTTCCCTGGGACGAGGCCGCCGAGGTCCTCCGGGCCTTCGGGATAGAATCGGCCTAGGCCATGCGGGAGCGGCTTTACCGAACCCTGGAGCGGCTTGAGGCCGCGATTTACCTCTCGGCCGGGCTGCTGCTTGCCGTCGCCGCCGGCTTGATCCTGGTCTTCGCCGCTTGGGAGGGCCTTTCGGCGGTAGCCCACGGAGATTACCCCGCGGGAATCATCCACCTCCTCGACCGGGTGCTCCTCGCCCTGATGCTCGCCGAGGTGATCTACACCGTGGTCCGTTTCGCCCGGGAGGGCACGATCGAGGCCGAGCCCTTCTTGATCATCGGCATCATCGCGAGCGTGCGCCGGCTGCTCGTGATCACCGCCGAAGGGGTGGCGGAGTTTGACCTCACGAGCCCCAAGTTCCTTGCCCTCTTAGCCGAGCTTGGGCTGCTTGCGGTGGCGGTGCTGCTATTCGCCCTGGCGATCTTCTTCATCCGCCGGGCCCCCACCCGCGTAGACTAGGCGAGATGAACCGCGACGAACTGGTCCGCTGGCTGGACGCCTACCTCAAAATCGACGAGATCCCGGACGCGAGCCTGAACGGGCTGCAGGTCGAGGGAAAACCCGAGGTAGGGAAGATCGGGGCCGCGGTGGACGCGAGTCTCAAGACCTTCGAGGACGCCGCGGGGCAGGGCGTGGACTTCCTCATCGTCCATCACGGCCTTTTCTGGGGACAGGTCGAGCCGGTGACCGGTCCCCTAAAAAGGCGGCTTTCGCGCCTTTTTGAGGCGGGAATCAACCTCTACGCCGCCCACTTGCCGCTCGACGTCCACCCCGAGGTGGGCAACAACGCGGTGCTCGCCCAGGCGCTCAATCTCACCGACCTCTCCCCCTTCGGCCGCTATCATGGGGTTCCCATCGGGCTGAAAGGGAGCTTCCCCACCGCCCAGCGGCTCCACGACGTCGCCGACCTCCTGGGCCGCCTCACCGGGATGCAGGCCCTCGTCCATCAAGGGGGCTCCGACCTGATCAAGACCGCGGCGGTGGTCACCGGATCGGGCTCCTCCTTCATCAAGGACGCCGCCCGCGAGGGGCTCGACCTCCTCATCACCGGCGAGCCCAAGCACGCCGCCTTCCACGAACCCTTTGAGTGGGGCGTCAACGTGATCTATGCCGGGCACTACGACACCGAAACCTTCGGGGTAAAGGCGCTCGCGGAAAAGCTCGAGGCCGAGTTCGGCCTCCCCTGGGTCTTCCTCGATCACCCGACCGGCCTATGAAGAAAGGATTTTTCCTCAGCCTGGAAGGTCCCGAAGGGGCCGGAAAGACCACCCTGGCCGCGCGCCTCGCCGCCTGGTTCGAGGAGAAAGGGGCCGAGGTGCTCCAGACCCGGGAACCCGGGGGGACCGAGCTCGGCGGTGCCATCCGCGCGCTCTTGCTCAACCAGCCCATGGGGGCGAAGGCGGAGTTTCTCCTCTACCTCGCCGACCGGGCGGAGCACGTGGAGCGGGTGATCCGGCCCGCGCTCCTTGCGGGCAAGGTGGTCATCGCCGACCGCTACGCCGACTCCTCCTACGCCTACCAGGGCTACGGCCGGGGGCTTCCGCTCGGTTGGATGAGGGCCGCCACCGAAGGGGCGACCGGCGGCCTCGTTCCCGACCTCACGATCCTCCTCGACCTCGACCCTGAAGCAGGCCTACGGAGAAGCGGGCGCACCGACCGGCTGGAAAGGGAGGACCTGGCTTTTCACCGGCGGGTCCGGGAAGGGTATCTGGCGCTCGCCGAAGCGGAGCCCGAGCGTTTTCGCGTGATCGACGCGAGCCGGCCCCTCGAGCGCGTCTGGCGCTCGGTGGAAAGGGCGGTGGAAAAGGCGTGGTCCGGGTAGCGGCCTTTCTGCTCGCCGTTGCGCTGGTTGTGGCGGCCCTCGGCCACGTGCTGCTCGGCCAGCGCGTGCGGGAAACCCAATCCCCGCGTCTATATGAGCTGGTCATCGAAACCGCGCGCGGACCCGTGGTATTGAAGGTGGAGATCGCCTCCACCCCCGAGGCCTGGCAGCGGGGGCTCATGTTCCGCGAGTCCCTGCCCGAGGACCAGGGCATGCTCTTCCTCTTCCCGCAGGCCACGGGCTCGCCGTTTTGGATGAAGAACACGCGGATCCCCCTCTCCATCGCCTTTGCCGACCAGAACGGGAAAATCCTCCGCATGCTCGACATGGAGCCCTGCAAGGCCGATCCCTGTCCGAGCTACTACCCGGGGGTCGCCTACCGGCAGGCGCTCGAGGTCAACCGGGGATGGTTTCAAAGGCACGGCGTCAAGGAGGGCGACCGGTGGAGGCTAAAGTAGGCTTCGTTCCCCCGCACGGTTACGAAAATCACCCCTTCCGCTTTGACCCCGAGAACCCGCCCGAGTTCAAGCCCCTGGAAGCCTACGGTTTGATCGGCGACAACCGAACGGCGGTGCTCGTGGGGGCCGACGGCCAGATCGACTGGGCCTGCCTCCCCGACTTCGACTCCGAGGCGGTCTTCGCCGCGATCCTCGACCCCGGCGCCGGCACCTTCGCAGTTCGGCCGGCGGACCCCTTCCGTTCCCGCCAGTACTACGAGCGGGGCACGAACATCCTGGTCACCGAGTTCGTCACCGCCTCGGGGATCGCCCGGGTGCGGGACTTCATGCCCTACGTCCCCGGGCGCAAGGTCCCCACCGCCGAGATCCACCGCCTGGTCGAGGGGGTGGCGGGCCGGGTGAGGATGGAGATCGTTTTCGAACCCCGCTTCCACTACGGCCTCTCCGCCGCCGTCTTCCAACCCACCCCCTACGGCGTCCACGCCAGCCACCCCCGGGGCGGGCAGATCGCCCTCGCCACCGAGGTGCCGATGCGGATCGAGGGCACCCGCGCCCGCGGCATTTTGACCCTCGACGCCGGGGACGAGACCTGGCTGGTCGCCGACTGGGGGGCGGGCCAGGTCCACCCGGTCCGCTCCTACCAGCCCTCGCGCCAGCTCTGGCTGACCCGGGAGTTTTGGCGGAGCTGGATCGACCAGCTCAAGTACCAGGGGCGCTACCGCGAGTGGGTGGAGCGAAGCCTGCTCACCCTGAAGCTCCTCATCTACGAGCCCACCGGCGCGATCGTCGCCGCGCCTACCACCAGCCTCCCGGAGTGGCCCGGGGGGAGCCGGAACTGGGACTACCGCTACACCTGGGTGCGGGACTCCGCCTTCGTCCTCCGGGTGCTCTTCCAGGCCGGGTACACCGAGGAGGGCACCGCCTACTTCGACTGGCTTCTGCAGCAGGTACTGGAGCACGGGGGCGACCTCCAGGTCCTCTACGGCATCCACGGGGAACGGGAGATCCCCGAGCGGGAGCTCCCCCTCAGGGGCTGGCGCGATTCCCGCCCGGTTCGGATAGGCAACGCCGCCGCCGACCAGTTCCAGCTCGATATCTACGGCAGCCTCCTCGACGCCGCCCTGCGCTACGACCGCTACGGCGGCGTGCTCACCGTCACCGAGTGGGAAAAGCTCGCCGAGCTGGTGGAGGTGGTGCGCGCGCGTTGGCGGGAACCCGACTACGGGATCTGGGAGGCCCGCACCGAGCCCCGGCACTACACCTACTCCAAGGTCTGGGCCTGGGTCGCCTTCGACCGCGCCACCCAGCTCGCCCTGAAGCTCGGGGTCAACGCCCCGCTCGAGGACTGGGCGGAGGAGATCGCCCGGATCCACGCGGAGGTGCTCGAGCGGGCCTGGAACCCTGAGCTCGAGGCCTTCACCCAGTCTTACGGAAGCCAGGTGCTCGACGCCTCCCTCCTCGTCATGCCCGAGGTGGGATTCCTCCCCGCCACCGATCCCCGCTTCGAGAAGACCCGGGCGAGGATCGTCGAACACCTCACCGCCGGGAGGTACCCCTTCCTCTACCGCTACCCCCCGCGCGAGGACGGGATCGAAGACCCGGAAGGCGCGTTCCTGCTCGTGTCCTTCTGGCTCGTGGACGCGCTCACCCTGGCCGGGCGGCTCAAGGAGGCGAGGGCCGCGCTGGAATCCCTCCTGCAAGCGGCAAGCCCCTTGCGCCTTTTTTCGGAGGAAGTCCATCCCGAAACCCTAGAGCTCCTCGGAAACTTCCCTCAGGGCTTTTCCCACCTGGGTCTTTTGAACGCGGTATTTCGCCTAGACGCCGCCCGCAGGCGGCGGGAAGGCTGGGAGCCCGGGGTTTAAGACCGCATTAAGGCCCGCCCCCGCAAGATCTTGCCTGGGGGTCAAAGATGAAAAAGGGCCTTTTCCTTATCTCCCTGGTCCTCGCTTTGATTTCCTGCAATGGAAGCCCCGAAGGGCAAACCCCGGCCGCGAACCTCAACTGGCGCCCGCTCTACGACGCCGCCGAAAAAGGACAAGACGCCTTCACCCTCGAGGCCCAAGGCCTTGAGGGCGCCACACTCGAACTCCGCTACCGTCCCCCTGGGGAGGACTGGGGCCCGTGGAAGCGCGCCGGCACCTTCGAGGGAAGCAAGGTCCAAGCGAGCCTGGAATGGCCCCAAGGTGTGGACCGGGCCGGAACCGAGGTCCAAGGCCGGGTAGTCCAGGGCACACGCGTCCTTGCCACCTCCGAATCCCACATGATCTACCGATTTGCTCCGATCTGGAAGGTGGAAGCCAACTCCAACGCCTACCGGATCCTCGCCGCCGGATCGGACCGGGTCTGCACCGCCGGGCTAGTGGATAACCGAATTCGCGTCGAATGCCGGTCCGCCGAAGACGGCGCCTTGCTCTGGTCCTTCGACGATACCGGGGGCCTTTACAGTCCAAGGGTCCGCGCTCTGGCAGTAGCCCCCGACGGCACCCTCTACCTCGGGCTATCGAGCGCCCAAAACCTCCTCGTCTTCGGCCCAAACGGCGAAGGCCCTACCGCCCACACCATCGCCCAGGGCATCCCCACCGCCCTCGCTGCCGACGAGGAATACCTATACGTGGGCACGGCAATCCGCACCAAGATCAACGACAAAGGCGTCTGCGACGGAACCAAGCGCTACCGCTACGGCCTCTTCGTACTCGACCGCGAAAACCTCACCGAGGTTGCAAGCCACATCACAAATGGCGCGGACGTCTGGGAAAACCTGACCTGGTGCGAGTGGAACAACTCCTCGATCCCCGCCCTAAAAGCCGAGGCCGGTGTGATCTACGCCGCCATCGCCTACCGGGTCTCCTACCGCTCAGGGGGCGACACGCCGATTTTCGGCTGCCTCGGCGTCGCCCGGTTCCACCTCGAGGGCAAAAACCTCCGCCAGGACTGGATCACCCGGCCCGATTGGGACAAAGCTTGCACCCAACCGGACCAAACCGGCACCGGCGACTGGCTCCCCGGGGGCGCAATCGCGTACGTATCCGACGAGGATGGCTGCGCAAATGGCTGCCGCGGCTACGTCTACCGCCTCACCTATCTCGACGCAAGCAGCACCTACTTAAAGGCTGCTTACACCGGGCTCAACGAGGAAAACGCCTACGTGCGAAAAGCGGACGGTACGAAGGTCTCCTGGAACGAAGCGAGCGGCGGGGACCCCAAGGGCCCAGCCGCAAAGCTGAACGTCCACCTGAACCCCGGCCCGGACCTTCTCGCCTTCGAAACCGCACCCCCCTACGACGAAGCGGGGCGCCTGGAGTTCGCCCGCCGAGACACCCCCGGGTACCGCGCGTTTTTCTGGCCGCTTTCCCAGAGCACCAACGCCTTGCAATACGTGCGAGACGACGAAGGCAGGGTCTTCACCCTGCTCTGCCTGGAGACCGGCTGCCCCCGGGTTCTGCTCGCCCGGCTCCGGTAGCCGGCGTACAATGAGGCCGCCATGGAACGCACCTTCTGCATGATCAAGCCCGACGGCGTCCGCCGCGGACTGGTGGGCGAAATCCTCGCCCGTTTCGAGAAAAAGGGCTTCAAGATCGTCGCCATGAAGCTCATGCGGGTCTCCTTCGACCTGGCCGAGGAGCACTACGCCGAGCACCGGGAAAAGCCCTTCTTCAAGCCCTTGGTCGAGTACATCACCTCGGGGCCGGTGGTGGCGATGGTGCTCGAGGGCGACGGCGTCATCAAGGAGCTCCGCAAGATGATGGGGGCCACCGACCCCAAAGACGCCCTCCCCGGCACGATTCGCGGCGACTTCGCCACCTCGATTGACGAAAACGTCATCCACGGCTCGGCCTCGGCCGAGGACGCCGCCCGCGAGATCGCCCTCTTCTTCAAGGAAGAGGAGATCCTCGGTTAAAACGGGCGGGGGCCTTTCCCCCGCCCAAGTCCGCCGCCCCACCCGGGGCGGCCTTTAACGAATACGGACCCGGTAGCAAACGAGCCCTCCCCGGCCCGCAAGGAGCTCGGCCTCGGCCCGCACCTCAACAACTCCCGCCGCGATCGCCCCAGCATCGTCCCCTCCATCGGCGGTCAGGTATTGCTCATCTCCGCTCGCGTCCTTCCAGTAAATCGCCTTGCCGATGCCGTACGCGTCGCTTAACGCATCCGAGAAGAAGGGCACCGGGTCGCGAATCACCACCTCCCGAACCGAATCGCTGCCAATGTTCTGGTAATCTATGCAGTACTCCAACACGTCCCCCGGCTTTCCGCTCACGCTCGAGCCGTAGTCCTCCGGGAACCGCGCGGGCTGGCTGTCGGCATCGGGATCGACCACGATCCTTCCGAGCTTCAATAGCCTGAGCGTACCCAAGATCCGGACCGTGGTGGTCTCCGTAAGCCTGCGGGCATCCCGCACGCCGCCGTTTTCCGCCCAACCCAGCGCCGCGACGATCTGGGCGATGTCCAAGGCCCCCTCAGGTTCCCCGTCAGGCACCAACACCCGCACCTCAACCCCGCAGGCTCGGAAGGAGCCATCCGGGTTCCTGGGCCAGCCGTCGCCCACGTCGAAGGTAGGGTTCTCGCTTGGGGAAACCGCTTGCCAAGCCTCGCCCGAATCCTCAAAATCCCCGTCACAGTTTTGGTCTACGCGCACCTGATAGCGGTAGTCCCCTCCCTCGCGCGAGAGCTCCACCGTGCCCTGGGTCCCGGGCTGATACGTGTGCGCATAGGTGACGGCGCCCGGGCTGGTGGCGCTGCCCGACTGGTCGGGGCGGA
>Ga0256833_1001999_pt1 | contig 14697 bp, 28 predicted proteins | sample 356284metaG_FD_190535 | JGI IMG/M metagenome (GOLD analysis project Ga0256833, IMG submission 190535) | Hydrothermal vent microbial communities from Mid Atlantic Ridge, Atlantic Ocean - 356-284 | ecosystem: Environmental > Aquatic > Marine > Hydrothermal vents | place: Atlantic Ocean: Mid...
GCGAATAGATCAGCGCCGTCGTGGTGGTCTTGCCGTTGGTTCCGGTCACGCCGATCGTCTTGAGCGTATCCAGATCCCACTCCCGCAGGAGCACTTCCGGCGTCATCGTCGGCGTATCGTCGGGGAGATCCTCCCGATAGGGCGCGTTTTGCTTCGTCGCCAGTAGCAGCGTCTCTTCGTCGAGATCCTGCGTATTGTCCGTCAGCCGGGAGAATCTCCCGATTGGAATCTCAAGCGTCATGCGGGATCTTTGCGCAGCAGATGGTAAAGCGCGTAGATCTCCTGATCCCGCCCGAAACTCTCCGCCAGGGTATCGAGGTAGGAGAGGGCCATCTCTTTGTACCCCGCTTCGATGAGGCGCTCGATAAAGTCGATGAACTCCTCCCGGTCACGGATCACGACCCGGGTGGAGAACATGATATCTTCGAAGGCTTCGCGAAAGCTCCCTTTGGCTTCGACCAGCTCCACGAAATCGCGGTATCGAATTCCCTCGTCGATCTGCGCCTCGTCCAGCCCGTCGAGCAACTCCTCCTGGATCACGATACGCGTCGCATAGATACTTTGCATCAATTCGTCGATGATCTTCTCGGCATCTTCGTTGGAGTCTTTGATCGCCTGATAATAGTCGAAAAGCGCCTGGGCATCTTCGTCGCTCTCAAGCCCCATATCGCTCAGGAAAACCCCGACCCGGGCATCCTTATGTTGGGGGTCTTCCTGCAAGAGCAGGCTGTAGATTTTGATGGCATTGTCGTAATCTTTGCGCAGAAACTGCTCTTCTGCGCGTTTCAATAGAGTATTTTTGCTTGTCATTGTGCCATTCCTTCCGATTTCAAAAGAATTTTATCATACTCATGATTATCTAAACATAGTAAGAGGAACTATGAGGCTACTTGAGTTGCATCTCTGTGGAGGATAAAAGAATTTAGTGAAAGTGGTACGCCCAGGAGGATTCGAACCCCCGACCTTCGGAACCGGAATCCGACGCTCTATCCAGCTGAGCTATGGGCGCATAAGAAAAAAGATCCGGGAGAACCCGAATCGTGGAGGAATTATACCAGCTCGATGATTGCCATTTCGGCGGCGTCACCTTTGCGCAGGCGGGTTTTGATGATACGGGTGTATCCGCCTTTACGCTCCTGGTAACGGGGAGCGATCTCCTCCACCAGGCGCTTGGTACTTCCCTTGTCCTGCAGCTGGGCGAAGATCGCGCGGTGGGCGTTGAAATCCCCTGCAGAGGCTTTGCTGATCAGCTTCTCGTAATACTTGCGAAGCTCCTTGGCTTTGGGCAGAGTCGTTTCGATCCGCTCATTTTCCGTCAGGGCGATGGCAAGGTTCTTCAGCAGCGCTGCGCGGTGCTGAGACTTGCGGCCCAGTTTGCGGTATCCATGTCGATGTCTCATGGCAGTCCTTTATGCTTTTTCTTTGATTTGTGCGATTTTCTTTTCCAGCGCGCTGCGCATCTCGTCACTCAGTTCGTAATCGGCACCGAAACCATGCTCGGCCAGCACTTCCTGAATCTCGTCGAGAGATTTTTTCCCCAGGTTTTTGATCGCTTTGATCTCCTGCTCTCCCATAAGGACCAGCTCACCGAGATACTTGATCCCGGCACGATCGAGAGAGTTGAAGCTGCGCGCACTCAAGCCCAGGGCATCGACGGGAACCATGAAGGCTTTGAGCTCACTTCCCGTTCCTCCTTGGGCACTGCGGCCGCTCTCCAGGTCGATCTCCAGAACGTTACTGAAGACCGAGAGTTGCCGGTTCATCGTCTCGAGAGCATTGGTAAACGCTTCCACGGGAGAGAGTTGGCCGTCGGTTTCGATCTCGAAGACGATCTTCTCGTAGTCTGGGTTGTCCTCGACCAGCACATTTTCGATGCTGTAGTTGGCTTTGCGCACCGGAGTGAAGAAGGCATCAAGGGCGATCGCATCGCTCTCGATCTCTTCGCGCAGATCTTCGCTGGGAACGTACCCGATCCCTTTGGCAATCTCCAGCGTGAAATTCAGCTCTCCGTCTTCGTTCAGCGTCGCCAGAGGGGCTTCCGGATTGACCACATCGACCTGATCGTTGACCAGATCGGCGGCAGTCACCTCTTTGGGGCCCTTGAAGCTGTAGCTGACGACCGCACGATCCAAGCCTTCCTTGATCCGAAAACGGATGCTTTTGAGGTGGATGATCAGGACGGCGATATCTTCGTGCATTCCCCGAATCGAATCAAACTCGTGAGCCGCGCCCTCGATTTTGACCGAAATGGGTGCGTAGCCGATGGAGCTTCCCAGGAGCAGGCGTCGAAGAGGGTGGGCCAGAGTCACCGCATAACCGCTCTCGAAGGGATAGGCGATCACCTGCGCCTTCGTGCCGCTGATCTCGTTGACTTCCACTTCGCTTGGCAGAAAAGGCGCCGTTTTGATTTTTTTCATTTGCTAGCCTTTGCTATTTACGGTTACTTGGAGTAAAGCTCGACAATCAGACGCTCTTCGACCGGAATGGAAACCTCTTCTCTCTCGGGGATACGGGTAAAGATCCCGAACAGCTTCTCTTTGTCCACATCGACCCACTCGACCATCCCGGTTTGGTTGGTCAGCTCCATGGAGCGCTGGATCTGGGGATTGTTCTTGCTCTTCTCGCGTACTTCGACCTTCTGGCCGGGCTTGACCCGGTAGGAGGGGATATCCACGCGCTTGCCGTCGACCAGGATGTGGCCGTGGTTGACCAGCTGGCGGGCGAAGGCGCGGGTGGTAGCGAATCCCATGCGATAGACCACGTTGTCCAGGCGCTGCTCGAGCAACTGGACGAGCAGTTCACCCGTGTTGCCTTCTCGACGGTTGGCCTCCTGGAAGATAGAGCGGAACTGCTTCTCGCTCACACCGTACATGAACTTGGCCTTCTGCTTTTCACGAAGCTGCAGACCGTATTCGCTGATCTTCGTCCGGCGCTGTCCGTGCTGCCCCGGAGGATAGGGACGCTTCTCCAGCGCACTCTTGCCGGCCAACCGACGCTCACCTTTGAGCCCCAGGTCGACGCCGAGCCGTCGTTCCAATTTTTCTCTCGGACCTCTGTATCTTGCCATCTTCTTACCTTTGTTGCTTTCTCTTGTTCTTGTTTCGTTTCAAGCCGACAATCACAGCGGCGATTAGACGCGGCGCTTCTTGGGAGGGCGGCATCCGTTGTGGGGCAGAGGAGTGATATCCTTGAACCACAACACGCGGATTCCTTCGGTAGCTCCTACGGACTTCACGGCGGTATCCCGTCCGGATCCGGGGCCCTGGACCTTGATCCCGACCTCTTTGATCCCGTACTCTTTGGCTTTGTTCATTGCATCTTCGACCGCCTGCTGGGCAGCGTAGGGAGTCGATTTTTTGCTTCCTTTGAAGCCGAGCGCACCGGCGCTGCTCCAAGTAAGAACGTTGCCCATCTCATCCGTCACGGTGATGACGGTGTTATTGAACGTGGCGGCGACATAGACGACTCCGCGTGCGACACTCTTTTTAATCTTTTTCTTGGCCATACTCTACTGCTCCTTATGCTGCACCGACGGTTTTACGCTTGCCCTTGCGGGTACGCGCATTGGTCTTGGTCTTCTGTCCACGGACGGGCAATCCTCTACGGTGACGCAGTCCCCGATAATTTCCCAGGTCCATGAGGGTTTTGATATCCATCATCACCTTCTTGCGGAGGTCTCCCTCCACCATGTAATGCTCTTGGATCTCTTTACGGATCGTTGCCGCTTCCGCGTCACTCAGCTCGTGGACGCGCTTGTCATAGCTGATTCCCGTCGCATCGAGAATCTTGCGGGAACTGGTAAGCCCGATCCCGTAGATGTAGGTCAGGGCATATTCCATCCGCTTGCTTTTGGGCAAATCAACACCTGCGATACGTGCCATATTTATCCTTGTCTCTGTTTGTGTTTCGGATTTTTACAAATCACTCTGACGACGCCTTTGCGCTTGATGACTTTGCAGTCGTCGCACATTTTCTTGACCGAGGGTCTAACCTTCATAGGGTTCTCCTGTTTCGTTTTGCACCGGTGTGACGTGTGGATCGATGAGAGTCTCTTCGAACCAACCCTTGTCGAAGCGGTGCCACTTCGACAAAGATTCTTCACGCAGTCCCTACTCTTCCGTTTTCCCGGATTTTCGGGGGACGTGATTTTATCAAAAAAACAATTAAAAAATGCTGAGGAAAGATACGCAGATAGGAACCTGCGTACTTCAGAAGAAAAGCCGGCTCTCCCGATGAGGGAATTTCTATTTGTAGCGGAAAGTGATGCGTCCCTTGTCCAGACTGTAGGGAGTCAATTCGACCTTCACCCGGTCACCGGGAAGGATCTTGATATAGTGCATCCGCATTTTTCCCGCGATATGGCAGAGAACCACATGGCCATTTTCTAGCTCTACCCGAAAGGTCGCGTTGGGAAGCGCCTCGATCACTTTGCCGTCGATTTCGATTACATCGTCTTTAGCCAATGTTTTTCCTTTTTGAAAACTTTTTCGTCCCTCCGGACACAGGCAAAGAGACCGCGATCTCTTTGTCCCTGACCGGTGCAATCGGAAACCGGAAAATCGGTATCCGTCAAACGAGCCCATTGCTCGCTTGATTCTTAAGGCAGCGTCAGGATAAGGGCTTTGCCGTCGACCACGGCCACCTGGTGCTCGTAGTGGCTGCCGCGCAGGCCGTCTTCGCTGACGACGGACCACTTATCCTCCAGCACGACCGGCTCGCCACTCTTTTGGCACACCATCGGCTCGAGGCAGAAGACCATACCGTTTTTGATCTTGGGACCCTGTTTCGGTGAACCTTCCACATAGTTGAGAATGTTCGGCTCATCGTGGGGTTTGGTGCCGATTCCGTGGCCGCAGTAGTCACGCAGAGGCACATACCCCCGGGAGCTGATACCCTCCTCCAGCACGGCACTGAGTTCTTTGAAACGCATCCCCTGCCGAATCGCATCGATCGCCTCGTAGAGCGCTTCCTTGGAACAGTCGATGAGCTTCCGATCCTCCTCGGAGATCTCCCCGACCGGCATCGTGATCGCCGCATCGCCGTAGTAGCCCTCTAGCTTGGTGCCGATATCGAGCCCCAGGATATCTCCTTCCTGGACTTTGTAATCGGTGGGTACTCCGTGAATGATCACTTCGTTGACGGAGGTGCAGACGGCGGCGGGAAAACCGTAGAGGCCTTTGAAGGAGGGTTCGGCTCCCAGTTTGCGAAGAAACTCTTCCCCTAACGCATCGATTTCGATCAAACTCATCCCCGGTTTGACTTCGTTACGGAGGTATTCGAGGGTTTGGCCGACGATCGCTCCGGCTCTTCGAAGCTTGTCGATTTCGGAAGGTTTGCGCAGAGTGATCGCCATCAGAGACCTACGTTTCCGAGGGTTTCATACTGGGCCATGGTCCGCTGCGCTTCGATCTTTCGCATCGTATCCAGAGCGACCTGCACGACGATCAGTACCGCCGTACCCCCAAAGTAGAAGGAGGCGCCCATGGTGTTGATGAGGATGAAGGGCAAGGTCGAGATAATCGCCAGATAGAGCGAACCCCAGACCGTCAGACGGCTGGCTACTTCATTGAGGAAGGCTGCCGTCTGCTCACCCGGCCGCACCCCGGGGATGAATCCTCCCTGCCGCTTCAGGTTGTCGGCGATATCTTTCGCATTGAAAGCAATCGACGCATAGAAGAAGGCAAAGAAGATCACCAAAATAAACATGAGACTGTTATAGACCAATCCACCGGGATGGAGGATGTCTGCTACGGCGGTGACCCATTTATTGGTGCTCGATTGCAGCAGGGTCAGGGGAAACATCAACACCGCGCTGGCGAAGATCGGGGGAATGACTCCCGAGAGGTTCACCCGCACGGGGATGTAGTTCATCACCCGTTTGTGCTGATTCTGCATGATCGTCTTGCGCGAATAACTGATGGGAATCCTGCGCTCTCCCAGTTCCACATAGATGATGACCAAGACCGTGACGATCATGATGACCAGGATCGCCAGCACCACCAGGAAGTTCATCGTCCCAGAATTGACCGCGGCAATCGTGTTGCTGATCGCTGCGGGAATGCCCGAAACGATTCCGGCGAAGATGATCAGGGAGATTCCGTTTCCGACCCCTTTCTGGGTGATCTGCTCACCGAACCACATCAGGAGCATCGTTCCCGTCAGCATCGAAAAGACCGCCAGGATCACGAAGGTGGTCGGATCGATCATCACGGCACTCTGCCCCGCTCCGCCTTTCATCGCTTGGAGACCCAGAGAGACCCCTACCGCCTGGACCACGGTGATGACGATGGTGCCGTAACGGATGATCTGCATATATTTCTGCATTCCATCGCGCTCTTTTTTCATCTGTCCGAGTGCAGGAAAAGTAGCTGCGAGAAGTTCCATGACGATGGCTGCGGTAATGTAGGGCATGATTCCGAGAGAGATAATGGACATACGGCGGATGGCGTTGCCGCTGAACATGTTGGCGAGACCCAGGGCGTTGTTGGCATTCTGATCGAAGAAGTGTTTGATCACTTCAAGATCCACCCCGGGGATCGGGATGTATGCTAAAACTCGATAGGCGAAGAGGAATCCCAGCGTAATCAGGATTTTTTGAGTCAAAGCATTTCCCATGATTACTTCCTGCTGGTGGAGACGGCATCATCCTTGATCTTGTCCGCGAGAGCTTTCGCTCCGCTTCCGATAAGTTTAACGCGTGTGACGTTTTTGCCCAGCTTGTGGACGCTGCGGATGCTCTCGAGCGTGATCTCGTCCAGCTCGGCGACTGCCTTGATGCGATCGACGTTGATCACATAGGGCTTCTCCACGCGGGAGGTGAATCCTACCTTGGGAAGTCGTTTATACAGAGGCTGTTGACCCCCTTCGAATCCGCGCTTGCGGCTGTAGCCGGTCCGAGACTTCTGTCCCTTCTGGCCGCGGCCCGCGGTTTTGCCCGTACCGGAGCCCTGTCCGCGGCCTACGCGCTTGCTGGAATGTGTCGAGCCGGGTGCCGGCTGAAGATTGTGCAAACCCATAACTGCTCCTTAACCTTTGATTCTGGTCAGCGCTTCGACGGTGCAGCGTACCAGGTTGTTGGGATTGTTGGACCCGATGGATTTGGCGATGATATCTTTGATACCGGCCAATTCGATCACGGGACGGGCCGCACCTCCAGCGATGGCACCGGTACCTTCGCTGGCCGGACGCAGAACGATCCGGCTGGCGTTGTACTTGTGCTCGATGTCGTGGGCGATGGTGGTGCCTTTGATATGAACCTTGACCAGGTTTTTGAAGGCATCGTCCACCGCTTTCTTGATCGCATCGGGAACCTCTTTGGCTTTTCCGTAACCGTAGCCGACGGTTCCTTTACGGTCTCCGATGACGACGAGTGCGGTGAAGCGGAACCGGCGTCCACCTTTGACGACCTTGGTGACCCGTCCGATGTTGACGATCACCTCTTCAAAATCTTCTCTGTTGATGTTTTCCATTCACGCTTCCTTAAAACTTGATCCCGGCTTCCCGGAGCGCGTCGGCGAACGAGGCGACGACGCCATGATAGAGATAGCCGTTCCGGTCGAAGACAACCTGCTCGATCTTGGCGGCCTTGAGCTTCTCCGCCATATCGGCCGCCACCTTCTTCACATCCTCTTGGTTGGCACCCAGTCCGAGCTTGCGCCCATCGGCGTAGGCCAGGGTATGTCCCCGGTCGTCGTCGATCGCCTGGGCATAGAAGTGCTTGTTGGAGCGAAAGACCGTCACGCGGGGAAGCTCGGCGGTACCGTGGATCTTGCCCCGGACGCGCGCCTTGCGCTGAGCGTACATTCTGTTCTTTTTCTTCTGAATACTTTTCAACATCTCGGCGCTCCTTACTTACCTGCCGCTTTACCGGCTTTTCTGATGATCACTTCGTCGGTGTACTTCACACCCTTGCCTTTGTAGGGCTCGGGCGGACGGAAACCGCGGATTTCGGCGGCAACCTGGCCGACTTGCTGCTTGTCCGTCCCGCTGACGGTGATGATGTTCTTCTCCACTTTTATGTCGATCCCTTCGGGGATCTCGTAGTTGACGGGGTGGGAGAAGCCCAGCTGAAGCTCCAGGGTTTTGCCGCTGACGTTGGCGCGGTAACCGACCCCGTTGATCTCCAGCGACTTGCTGAAGCCCTTGTCCAGGCCGATGACGATGTTGTTGAAGAGAGAGCGATAGGTTCCCCAGAATGCCGAAGACTCCTTGGTCTCATCCTTGCGGGTGAAAACCACTTCGTTCTCTTTCACTTCCATCACGACCCGACCGTGGGTTTCGAGACGTTTTTCCAGATTGCCTTTTTTGGCGACCAGCTCGGTGCCTTCGATCTTGACCTCGATCCCGGAGGGGACGCTGACGGGTACTTTTCCTACTCGTGACATGTCTACCTCCTTACCAGATGCTGCAGATGACTTCGCCGCCGGTGCCGCGTTTGAATGCTTCATCGTTGGGAAGCACGCCCGCACTGGTGGACAGGATCAGGGTTCCGTAACCGTTCTTGAACCGTTTGATCTCCTCTTTGCCTTTGTAGATGCGCCGGCCGGGCTTGGAGATCTTTTTGACCTCGTTGATCACGCTGCGACCGTTCTCATCGTACTTGAGCACCACTTTGATACTTTTTTTATTGTTGCCAAGGTCTTCGACCGAATAACTCTCCAGATAACCCTTGTCGACCAGAATCGCCACGATCGACTCAATCATCTTGGAATGGAGAAGTTCTGTCGTCTCCAGCCTGCGTTGAGCTGCGTTACGGATTCGAGTCAAAGAGTCTGCAATATTGTCTGTCATCATCTTTTACTCCTTTTTACCAGCTAGCTTTGCGCATGCCGGGGATCTGACCTTCAGAGGCCATCTTTCTCAAACAAACACGGCAAATCCCGAAATCACGATAGACGGAATGGGGACGGCCGCAGATGTTACAGCGGGTGTAGGCCTGAACGGCAAACTTAGGCTTGCGCTTCTGTTTGGCGATCATCGATTTCTTTGCCATTACTTTCTTCCTTTCGCAAACGGCATGCCCAGCTTCTCCAGCAGGACGAATGCCTCTTTGTCATCGTCGGAACTTGTGACGATGGTGATGTTCATTCCGTGGGTCTTCATGATCTTGTCGTAGACCACCTCGGGGAACATCAGCTGCTCGTCCAGACCGAAGTTGTAGTTGCCGCGTCCGTCGAAACCCTTGCGGGGAACGCCGCGGAAGTCCTTCACCCGAGGAAGGGCGATGGAGATCAGCTTGTCGAGGAAGTTGTACATGTTCTCCCCGCGCAGGGTGACCTTGATTCCGCTGGGCGCTCCTTCACGGGCTTTGAATCCCGCGACGGACTTCTTCGCCAGCGTGATCACGGCGTGCTGACCGGCGATCAGGCTGATCGTATCGGCCATGTTCTGGATCAGTTTGCTGTCTTTACCCTCTTCTCCGGCGCCGACGCTGATGACGATCTTCTCCAGCTTGGGGGTCTGCATGACGTTCTTGATCCCCAGCTCTTCGCGCAGGGCAGGAACGATGCTTGCGTATTTCTCTTTCATCCGACTCATCTTCAGCCCTCCACTTTCTTGACGTTGGAGATGTGGATGGGCATCTCTTTATTGAGGAAGCCCCCCTCTTTGTTCTCTTCGCTGGGTTTGACCGCTTTACGGGCGACCTTGCATCCGGCGACGATGACGGCATCTTTTTTGGTCAGGACCTTGAGAACTTCCCCGGTCTTACCCTTGTCGTCTCCGGCGATGATCATGACCTGATCACCCTTTTTGATTTTGAATTTCTTTGCCATTACCATACCTCCGGCGCGAGCGACACGATCTTCATGAAGCCCGCATAACGTGTTTCACGGCTTACGGGCCCGAAGATCCGGGTCCCGATGGGCTCTTTCTTGTCGTCGATGATGACGGCAGCGTTGTCGTCGAAGCGGATCAGAGATCCGTTTTCACGCTGGATCTCTTTTTTGGTCCGTACGACCACGGCCTTGACGACCTTTCCTTTCTTGACCTTTCCGTTGGGGATCGCCTTTTTGACGGAGGCGACGATCACGTCACCCACGCTGGCGTAGCGACGCTTGGATCCCCCCAGGACTTTGATACACATGATCTCCTTGGCGCCGCTGTTGTCCGCGACGTTCAGACGGGTAAAACTCTGGATCATCAGCCCTCTCCTCTCTCAACGATTTCGAGAAGACGGAACGCTTTGTTCTTCGATAGCGGGCGGCACTCGATGGCGCTGACCGTATCTCCCACGTTGGCTTCGTTCTTCTCGTCGTGAACAAGATATTTTTTGAAACGCTTGACCGTCTTGTGGTAGCGAGGGTGGAGAACTTTACGCTCCACCAGTACCGTAGCGGTTTTTTCACCGGCCTTCTTGATGACCGTTCCTGAAATGACTCTTTTTGGCATCCTGTACCCCTTACTTCGATCTCGCGGCGTTGAGTGCCGTCATGATTCTGGCGACATCTTTTTTCGCCGTTTTCAACTCACTGGTATTGGTGAGCTGCATGGTCTTGAGCTTCGCACGGAGGGTAAAGACCTCCAGCTTCTTCTCTTTGAGCATCGCTTCGAGATCGGCGACGCTTTTGCTTTGCAAATCAGTATATTTCATTGCTCTCTTCCCTTGAAATGATTTTCGTCTTGAAAGGAAGCTTGTGGCATGCCAGAGTCAACGCTTCGCGGGCCAGTGCTTCGTTTACGCCGGCCATCTCGAAGATGATCCGGCCGGGCTTGATGTTCATGACCCACTTCTCGACGGCACCCTTACCTTTACCCATCCGGGTTTCGAGGGGTTTTTTGGTCAGAGGCTTGTCGGGGAAGACCCGAATCCAGGTTTTCCCGGTCCGGCTGACCCGACGGGTCATGGCGATACGAGCCGATTCGATCTGACGAGAGTCGATGCGGCCGGCCTCCGTGGCTTTGATGGCGAATTCGCCAAACTCAATCTTATTGCCGCGGAAGGATTTACCGCGGTTGCGGCCCTTCTGCTGCTTTCTCCATTTGGTTCGTTTGGGCATCAGCATGATTATTCACCTCTTCTTCTGGGTTTTCGGCTGCGGCGCTCTTCTTTGGGCTCGGCCTGGATCCCTTTCTGGAGGACTTCACCTTTGAAGATCCAGACTTTGACGCCGATGTTTCCGTAGGTGGTCAGAGCTTCGGCGAAACCGTAGTCGATCTTGGCACGCAGCGTGTGCAGAGGAACACGTCCCTCCAGGTACCACTCGGTCCGGGCCATCTCCGCACCGCCGAGGCGACCGGCGACTTGGACCTTGATCCCTTTTGCACCCGATTTGAGTGCACCCTGGATCGCCTTTTTCATCGCGCGACGGAAGGCGACACGGCGCTCGAGCTGTGTCGCGATGTTCTCCGCAGCCAGCTGTGCGGAAGCCTGAGGACGTTTCTCCTCTTTGATGTTGATCGCGACCTCTTTGCCCAGCATCTTCTGGAGATTGGCTTTGAGCTTCTCGATATCGGCTCCGCGCTTCCCGATGATGATTCCGGGACGGGCGGTAACGATGGTGATCCGAATCTTCTTGACGGTCCGCTCGATGATGATGTTGCTCACACCCGCATAGAAAAGCTCCTTTTTCAGGAATTTGCGGATTTTATGATCTTCTGCCACGAAGCTGGGAGCACGGTCCTTCGCCGGGTACCAGCGGGATTCCCAGTTGCGGTTGATTCCCAGTCTCAGACCGATAGGATTGACTTTCTGACCCATTTACGCATCCTTTCCGTTTTCGTTTTGCTCCGCTGCCTCGGCAGCAACCTTCGCGGCGGCTTTGGCGGCCTTTTGGCTCTTCGCCTCTTCCGCAGCGGCTTCGGCGACTTCCACATAGATATGGGAAGTGGGCTTGAGGATGCGGGTCGCGGTACCGCGTGCGCGGGGTCTCCAGCGCTTCATCACGGCCGCCTTGTCCACGCGACAGGAGGTGATGATGACCTCTTCGGGCTCATAGTCGCCGTTGGCGACGGCGGAAGCGATCACCTTGGAGATGATCCCGGCAGCTTTGTTGGGCATGAAGTCGAGAGCGGCGATCGCCTGCTCCGCGTTCATTCCCTGGACTTCCCGGGCGACGAGACGCGCCTTGGTGGGAGAGACTCGGACATATTTCAGTGTTGCTCTGCTCATGATCAACCTACCTTCTTCTGGACACTACCCTTGTGTCCTTTGAATGTACGGGTGGGAGCGAACTCCCCCAGTTTGTACCCTACATGGTTCTCCGTGATGTAGACGGGAACGAACTGGCGTCCGTTGTGGACGTTGATGGTCAAGCCGATCATCTCGGGAAAGATGACGGAGCGGCGAGACCAGGTTTTGATGGGCTTATTCGAGCCCTCTTCTTTTGCCTTGAGTACCTTTTTCATCAAATGATCGTCGATGAAAGGGCCTTTTTTCAATGATCGTGCCATGCGTATCCCTTACTTTTTCTTCTTGCGTGAGATGATCAGCTTGTCGCTGGCCTTCTTCCGACGGGTCTTATATCCCTTGGTGGGCATTCCCCAGGGTGAAACGGGGTGGCGACCGGAGTTGGTCTTGCCCTCACCACCTCCGTGGGGGTGGTCGATGGGGTTCATCGCCGAACCGCGGGTCTGGGGGCGGATTCCGCGGTGACGGTTCCGTCCCGCTTTTCCGATGACCATGTTGGCGAAATCTTCGTTGCCGATGGTTCCTACCGTCGCCATGCACTCCCCGAGGATGTAGCGCATTTCGCCCGAGGGCAGACGCAGGGAGACATATTTACCGTCGCGTCCCATGATCTGGGCATAGCCGCCCGCGCTCCGAGCGATCTTACCGCCCTGGCCGGGGTTCATCTCGATGTTGTGCACGAGCGTACCCACGGGAATGTTCTTGAGTTTCATCGCGTTGCCGGGCTTGATGTCCAGTCCCGCTTCGGCGGACATGACAGTGTCGCCCACCTTCAGACCTTTGGCCTGAAGAATGTAGCGCTTCTCACCGTCGACATAGTTGACGAGGCAGATCCGGCAGTTGCGATAGGGATCGTACTCGACGGTGGCGATACGACCCTCGACACCGAACTTATTGCGCTTGAAATCGATGATGCGATAGAGCTTCTTGGCTCCCGCTTGCTTGTGGCGGGAAGTGATCCGGCCGTTGTGGTTGCGGCCCGCGTGGCGGGGCAGTTTTTTCAGCAGGCTCCGTACGCTTGCCTTGGCCGTGATGTCACCGCTCTCCAGAACCGTCATGAAGCGACGGGAGGGCGTGGTCGGTTTGAATGTTTTGATAGCCATCTCTTCCCCTTATACCGCTAGGCTTTCGATCTTGGCGTCTTCGGGGAGCTTGACGTAGAACTTCTTGCTGTCGGCACGCTTGCCTTCGACTCCCTTGAAACGCTTCACTTTTCCGCTCACGCGCATGGAATTGACGCGCAACGGCTTGATCCCGAAATACTCTCTAAAGACCTCTTTGAGACCGTTCTTGGTCATGCGGGGCGTCGTCTGAACGACGATCACGCCCTCTTCCTGCAGACCCAGGGTCTTTTCCGTATAGATAATTGCTTTGATATCGGTAATGTCTGCCATGTCAACTCTCTTTTGTCAGTTTTTCCCAGACGGCTTTTTCGATCACGATTGCGTGATACGCCGCGGCCAGGTATCCGTTGAGCTCATTCTCTTCGATCAGATAGCTCTGCTGCAGGTTGCGGAAAGCCAGGAAAGTCTGATCGTCGATCATCTCCTTGACCACCAGCAGATCCCGCTGTCCGAAGCCGTCGACGAAGGCTTTTGCATCTTTGGTCTTTCCCGACTCGATGTCGACGGAATCGACGACGAAGAGCTTCTCGTTGGCCGCTTTGTCCGCCAGCGCGTGCATCAGTGCCAGGCGCTTTTGCTTCTTGTTGACCTTCTGCGTATAGTTGCGATCGGTCGTGGGGCCGAAAACAACTCCGCCGCCCCGGAAGTGAGGTGCACGGATCGATCCCTGACGGGCACGTCCGCCGCCTTTCTGGGCGAAGGGCTTCTTGCCGCCGCCGCTGACGGCGGAGCGGTTCTTGGTCTGGGCCGTATTGGCGCGCAGGTTGGCCGCGTAGGCTTTGCAGTAGAGATAGAGGTTGTGGGGATGTACCTCCAGGAAGGCCTGGGGCAGATCCGTCGTTTTGATCACTGTTGCGTTGCTCATTTGACAATCCTTACCACTCCGCGGGCACCTTTGGGACCGGGTACGGCTCCCTTGAGTACCAGAATGCCGTTTTCGGCATCGAAGGAGATCACTTCGTTTTTGACCGTAGTCTTGGCGTTGCCGTAATGTCCGGGCATCTTCTGACCAGGCTGGACGCGGCCGGGCCACTCACACATACCGATGGATCCGGGGGCACGGTGGAAGCGGCTTCCGTGTGCGCCGGGACCGCCGGCAAAGTTGTGGCGCTTCATAACCCCGCTGAATCCCCGTCCCTTGCTGTTGAAGGAAGCCTTGACCACGTTGGCGTTGGCCAGGGGCTCGGTGCTCAAGTCGCCGGGCTCGGTTCCTTCGGGGACCCGCAGCGTCATGAATTTGTTGAACTCTTTCGAGACACTGTATTTCTTCTGCTGGCCCTCGATGGCTTTGTTGATCTTTTTACTGCTGTTGTAGGCGACCAGCGCCTTGCCGTCCTCACGGACTTCGCAGACCTTGGCCTCCACGACTTTCAGAAGGGTCACGGGAACACTGGGGACTTCAACGGTGCGGCTCATGCCGATTTTTTCTACGATATATTCCATTCC